>WNFJ01368823.1_pt1 | contig 12011 bp, 12 predicted proteins | sample 5400461 | NCBI WGS metagenome assembly WNFJ01 (sample SAMN13153349, study PRJNA577476) | soil metagenome | isolation source: 115 cm saprolite on Douglas fir-dominated hillslope | place: USA:California | collected 2013-09-17
CCTCAACAACTTCGCGCTGATCGTCGCGGGCACGCTCGTGGGCGCGTCCGGAAGCCTGCTCACGAAGCTGATGAGCGACGCGATGGGTCGCTCGCTGGCCAATGTCCTGTTCGGCGCTTTCGGCCAGGTCCGGACCGCCGCCACCGCCGCCGCGGGCGCGGCCGGCCGCAGCGTTCGCTCAGCCTCGGCGGAGGACCTGGGCACCCTGCTCGCCTACTCGCAGCGCGTGATCATCGTCCCGGGCTACGGGCTGGCAGTGGCGCAGGCGCAGCACGCGGCGCGCGAGCTGGCCGACGTGCTCGAGAAGCGTGGGGTGGAGGTGGAGTACGCGATCCATCCTGTGGCGGGTCGAATGCCCGGCCACATGAACGTGCTGTTGGCCGAGGCCAACGTGCCGTACGAGCAACTGAAGGAGATGGACCAGGTCAACGACGACTTCAAGAACGCGGACGTCGCGCTGATCGTCGGCGCCAACGACGTCGTCAACCCGGCGGCCCGCAGCACGCCGGGAAGCCCGATCTACGGGATGCCGATCCTCAACGCCGACCAGGCGAAGAACGTGATCTTCATGAAGAGGTCGATGCGGCCGGGGTTTGCCGGGATCGACAACGAGCTGATGTACGACCCCAAGACGGTGATGTTCTTCGGCGACGCGAAAGACTCCCTGACGAAGCTGGTGAGCGCCGTCAAAGCCGCCTGACCTCCTCGACCGGCCATTCGGGCCCAAATGGTCGGATCCGATGGTCTGGAAAGGGCCATTTGGGCCCAAATGGTCGAATCACGAGGAGGCCCGCCTCCCCTGCGAAATAAGACGAGGCTCCTGACCAAGCGGTAGGAGCCTCGCGCCGCGAAGAGGGTGTGGTGGACGAAATGCTATTCCCGGGGCCTACAAAGTGTTAGTGGGCCACCCACAAATAAGCTCCGCCGGCGTTGTAGCTCATGCGTCTCTCTCCTTGACGGCGCGCGCGAGGTCTTTGGTGTCGAAGGGATGGGACAACCGAAGGACGAAATGCTGCAATCCGGCGTCCAGGTATTGATTCAGCAGCTTCGGGGTCAGGGCGGGAACGTTGGCCGTGCGCTCGATCTCGCCGGGTTCGCGGCCGAGCTTGCGGCACCACTCGTCGAGCACGGCCGACTTGTGAGCGAACTGGTCGGGCGATCCGAGGACGTTCCACATCTGGGCGTGCTCGGCGACCATCCGGAGCATGACCTGCTCGCCGGCGCCGGCGATCAGGATGGGCATCGGGCCCGCGGGGCCCGGCTTCAGCTTTCCGATCCTGCTCTTGATCCGCGGCACAGCCTCGCGGAAGAGCCGGACACGGTCGCGTGCTTCGCCGAACTCGAAGCCGTACTCAGCGTAGTCGCGCTGGAACCACCCCGCGCCCAGACCCAGAACCAGGCGGCCGCCTGAGAGCTGGTCGACCGTCGCGGCGATGCTCGCCAACACATCGGGGTTGCGATAGCCGACGCAGGTGACCATCGGCCCGATCTGGGGCGCCTTCGTCTCGATGGCGGCCGCCGCGAGGAGCGACCAGCACTCGAAGTGGTTGCCGTTCGGGTTGCCGTAGAGCGGAAAGAAGTGGTCCCAGAACCAGATGCTGTCGACCCCGAGGTCGTCGGCGCGGCGCCACGCGTCGCGCAGCTCCTGGATCGTGCACTGCTGCGGGTGGATCGTGACGCCGACCTTGAAACGGCGCGCTGCCATGCCTGTGAGATTATCGACAGTCCATGGCTGAGGAATTGGTCCCCGCCCCGGTCGATCCAAAGACCGCGGGCCGGGATTTCTGGAAGCGATATCACGAATTTCGCCGCATCCGGCACAGCGAGCTGCGGCCGGATGATCCGCTCGAGCCCGACGAGGTGGTCGAAGCTCAGATGAAGAAGCCGAACCCGTTCGACTTCAACTTCTACTTCGAGATCTCGGAGAGCGGGGTGATGCTGAGCTTCTTCGACGGCGAGACGGTCACACCCGCGAATCCCGAGTACACGACCAACAAGCACCTCTTCTGGGCGAACGCATACGTGCGACCCGCCCGCCGGCGCCAGGGAATCGGCGCGACGTGGCTGCCGGTCATGGACAAGCTCATGGCCGCCCACGGCTGCACCGTCGCGGGATTCCACGCCGACCAGGATGCGGGTCACGGTTTTCTCAAATGGCTCGGCGCGGAATCGAAGCTCACCGAGATCGAGAGCCGGCTCAAGCTGTCCGAGGTCGACTGGGCGATGCTCCGCGGTTGGGTAGAAGACGGTCAGCGGCGATCGCCACAGACGAAGCTGATGCTGTACGACGGCGGCCTGCCAGAGGCGATGTGGGCCGAGTTCGCCGTCCAGAGGTCGACATTGCTGAACACCATCCCGTTCGAGGGGCTCGACGTGGGCAAGATCGTCGTCACGCCCGAGCGAATCAAGGAGTGGTACGCGCATTCCGCCCTGGCGAAAGAGGTCGTTCACGATGCGATGACCCGGGAACCCGATGGGGTCATCTCAGGCATGACCGACGTCACGTGGGCGCCGCACCGACGCACGCTGATCTATCAGCAGTTCACCGGCGTGCTCCCCTCGGCGCGCGGCCGAGGCATCGGGAAGTGGATCAAGGCGGCGATGCTGCTGCACGTTCATGAGCTCTATCCCGACGCGGAGTGGGTCGTCACGGACAACGCGCAATCGAACGGCCCGATGCTGAAGATCAACCGCACGATGGGATTCAAGGCATACCGCACCGGGGTCGAGTACCAGATGACCCGCGAGCAGCTGGCCGCGCGTATCTAGGCCTGGCGGCTCCTCTGCACGCTGCGGACCAGCAGGATCACGCCGACGATGATCAGGAGCGCCGGCAGCGCGCCCTTGCCGACCGGGCCGAAGTAGTCGCGGCCGCTGATTCCCAGGATCGACTCGAACAGGACGAAGCCGATCAGGAAGATCATCGCGCCGATGGCCAGCAAGGTCCGGCCGGTGCGCAGCGCGTTCTGGTCGCGGTCGCGCAGCGCCTGCAGGTACATTCCCAGGCCGATACCGAACGGAATCACCAGCGACCACCCGTAAGCCCACAACGGCCAGTCGCCCGAGCTGTTCGTGTACGCGAGCACGACGCCGAGCATCGTGACGATGCCTCCGGGGATGGTCGCCACGGCGCCGACGCTGACGAACCCGACAACCATCAGGGTGAGGCCGGGGATGATGATGAACAGCGGCCAGCCGTTCTCGGTCAGGTCGACCCCCGACATGACGACCACCAAAGCGAACAGTCCGACCACGACAAGCACGATGCCGAGCGCAGCGCTCGACCCGCCGCGACGCGGCTTGGCGGGGTAAGGGACCGCAGTCACGTACGGAGGCGGTGGGGCCGCCGGCGATTCGGCGATAGTGCTCGCCTCCGTGGGCTCGATTTCTACGGTCGGCTCGGGCGCCGCCGGCTCCGGGGTGGCGCCGGGCGGCTCGGCAGGTGCGGCTGGAGGAGCCGGCGAGGTCTCCTCGGTCGAGCTTGCTTCGACGCCCTTGTCCGCAGACCAGATGTCCGTGCCGCCTGACAGCAGGTCCGGCGTGACGTGCACCATGTCGTCTTTGGCCGCTGCGTCGTCGGTCGACTCGTCGCCGGCGGGGCCGGGGGTGGACGAGGCGGTCGTCTTTCCGGTCGTGGCGCGCTTGCGCTTGCTCATCGGACGAAAAGCTTAACCGCCCTTCCTGCGAGCGAACGCGGGGTTTACCGGCCCGTGTCCATGGCCGACCTCGATCGAATTCGCGATCGCCTCGGTGATGAAAGCCTTGGCCCGGCGGGCCGCCTCGAGCGGCTCGACGCCCCGCGCCAGCCAGGCCGCGATCGCGGCCGAGAAGACGCAGCCGCTGCCGTGCGTGTTGGTGGTCGCGATGCGCTCGGCACTCGAAGAAGACGTCGGTTACGTCGTCGGCGTGGCCGCCCTTGACCACGGCCGCGCGCGCGCCCAACGCGACCAGCTCGCGGGCGGCCGCCCGCCGGTCGTCGAGGCTTCGGATCTGGCGCCCGAGAAGCACCTCCGCCTCGGGGATGTTGGGGGTGATGACAGCGGCCAGCGGGACCAGCTGCCGGCGCAGCGCGTCGACTGCGTCGTCGCGCAGCAGCCTCGCGCCCCCCTTGGCGACCATCACAGGGTCGACGACAAGCCTGGTGAGGTGATGGTGTGTCACGGCCTCGGCGACGGTGGCGATGATCGCCGCGCTGGACAGCATGCCGGTCTTCGCCGCCTGGACTCCGATGTCCTCGACGACGACGGCGATCTGCTCCCGAATCAGGGAGGTAGGCAGCTCGAGGATCTCGGTCACGCCGATCGTGTTTTGCGCGGTGATCGCGGTGATCGCCGACGTGCCATGCACGCCAAGGGCGGCGAAAGTCTTCAGGTCGGCCTGGATGCCGGCCCCGCCGCCCGAATCGGATCCAGCGATCGTCAGGGCAACCGGGAGCTTCACGCCGGCCGCCACCGCAGTCCGGCCCAGTAGAACGCCGCGGCGACGCCCACGCTGACGAGGCCAGAGACGTCGGCACCGTGTAGTCCCGTGATCAGACCGTTGTTGAAGAAAGACGTCGTGGCGGCGACGTTGCCGAAAAGGTTGGCGTAGTTGACGAACACCAGGCTCGTGGCGGTGCCGGCGAGCCAGGCGCCCAGTGCAAGGCCAGGTCGAGCCTTGCCCTCGAAGATGAAGAAGCTCAGCAGCACGACCGCCGCCCACGCCGGCGCCCACAGGTAGGTGAGGATCAGGAAGTCCTCATAGGCGACGTGGAAATCGGTGACCAGCACCGCGTACGTGGCGAGCGCGGTGCCGAGGAGCCCACACCCGAGCGCTGTCTGCCAGCGCTTCAGGTTGATCCCCATCGCAAGCGTGACCAGGCCGGCGGTGTAGACGTCGAGGTAGTTCGCCCAGATCTCGCCGACGACGATGAAAACAAAGAACGGCACGGCAACCCAGCCCGGCGCATGCGCGCTGATCACCGCGAGCACGCCTTGCGAGGCGGCCAGCTTCGCGTCGATCGTCGGCAACAGAAGACCGAAAAGACCAAGCAGGACCATCGGCGCCGCGATCCCCACGACAGGCCACAGAGTCACCGCCCGCGTCGGCGTCGTCGTGGGCAGATAGCGCGAGTAGTCGCTGGCAAACGGGTACCAGGACGCGACCAGTGCGAAGCAGGTCATGAAGCCGAGGACCAGGGCGCCCAGGTAATCGGCGCCCGATGTCGTCGGGCCCTGCGTCCAGTGGAATTGCGGCGCGAGAATCACAAAGATCGCTGCCGACAGCAACGCAAACGTGACCGCGCCGTAAGTCTCGAGCACCTTGATCGTCTGATGGCCGAAGATCGCAACGGCGACGCTGACCGCGGCTATCAAGAGGACAAGGAGAAAGGTTAGCCAGCGATTGCCACCGCCGAACAGCTGCGCGCCTGCCTGGGCTGCGATCACACAATCGACGGCGAACCATCCAACCGCCAGGAACAGCGTCAGGCCCGCGCCGAGATACGAGCCGCGCACGCCGAAGATGCGCCGCGTGAAGAAGATCTGCGGCAGGCCTGTCCGCGGACCGGTGTTGCTGAGCAGCCCGAGGATGAGCGCCGCGGCGATCGTGCCGAGGACGGTCGCGGCCATGCCGTCCCACACGCCGAGCCCGTAGTAGGTCGTGAGCAGGCTTGCGGTGAAAAGGCTCGCGTAGTTGACGAACGCGCCGGCCCAGAGGAAGGCGAGCTCTCGTGGAGCGCCATGACGCTCGCGCTCGGCAATCGCATCGATCCCATGTGTCTCGACCTTGCCGAATGCGTCGGCCGGTCGAGCGGCTATGTCGCTCATCGGTCTCCCTCCGCTGGCATTACCCAGTTCAGGTTCATGCGGTCGGCGCCAGGGCGCCCTCTCAGCCCGTTTTTCGCGAACGAGCTCCCGTGGGATCGATGTTAGCTACGTCTGGCGCCAGGGCGCGGGCAGCAGGTGGCCAAGGATCCGGTACACCTCCGGGTTCAAAGCCAGGCCGACGTGGCTGCCGTGCACCTCGATCGCATTGATGTCGGGTCGCAGGCACGCCTTCCAGCTCACGACACCGTCCGACCTCGAATAGATCGAAGTCGTGGGCACGCGCGGCGCGGCGCGAAGGTCACGCATGAAGCGCATCTCCACCGATGCCGGATGCCGGTACCTCACGACGTTGTAGAGATGCGCCGCGTGCACCCCGGCCATCGTCAACGGGTGCACGTCGAACGGATCGTTCAGCGGCGAGCCGAGAGTGATCACCTGCTCGACAAGGTCGGGTTTGCGATGCGAGAGAACCTTGGCGAGCACGCCGCCCCGGCTGTGTCCGACGAGCGAGACGCGCGCCCCGCTCTTTCGATGCATCGCGAGCAGCGCGTCGACAAGCGGCTTGAGCATGACCTCGGAGAACCTGACGTTGAAAGCCACGCCCGCGAGGCGTGGCTTGTAGCCGATGCGGCGCAGCCAGTCGTACTGCGTGCGCAGAGTCCAGTCGCCGGCGAGAAAGCCCGGAATCAGCAGGACGGGCTTGCTCAAGCCCGGCCGAATGTCATCTCCGCGAAAGACGGGGTCGCGAATCAGGCGCAGGAACTCGAGATAGATGCGCCCCTCGAGCCACATCGGCGGGATCGGGTCCCAGCGTCCCATGTGGCGGAGCTGCGGAAGGATCGACGCAGATACCTTCAGCCGCCCTGGGCGCTTGCTATGTGGGGGTTCTGAGACGGTGGCCACTCTGTTTGCTCGGGCGTTGCTCCGTTGACTAGACCGCGGCGGCGCTCGCGATTCTATATGGGCTCCAGGCCTCCAGCGCCTCCATGAAGAGAGTCGGTGTTTCCATCATCGGCACATGGCCCACGCCTTCGAGAATCTTCAGCTCCCAATCGGGACGCCGGCGGCCCAGCTCGATCGCGGCGGACACCGGGATCAATCGGTCGAGGCTTCCGTGAATGACGAGAGTCGGCGCGCGGACCGCGGCGACACGGGACCAGAATCGCGGGTCGGCCATTCGAAAACCGATCGACCGCGAGGCCTGGACGAAGGCGCGGGTGTTCTGCCGTCCGAGATGTGCCCGCTCCTTGGTCAGCTGGACGTGGGCCTCGACCATTTCGGGATCGACGCGCGAGGGGTCGGCGAAAACGAGCGCGAGCGTGCGCTGGACCAGGCCCTCGGGCCCGAGTGCGCGCGACCGGCGATCGAGCAGAGTCTCCACCAGTCCCGGGATCGACATCGCCGCCACCACGCCCACCACCGCAGGCTCGAAGCGGCGAATGTACGGGCCGGGTATGGCGGGATCGACGAGGACGCATGCCCTCACCGAGTCGGGGTGAGCCGCCGACTCGAGGATCGCGATGTGGCCGCCCATCGAGTTGCCGATCAAGATCGCGGGCTCACCCGCGACTCTGGCGACGAACTCGTGGACCAGCTCCGCGTTGGCGCCGAGGGTGGCGGCGCGCCCGAAGAGCGGTGTCTGGCCGAAGCCCGCGAGGTCGAGGGCGAGCGCTCGATGGCTCTCCGCGATCTGCGGTCCGACCGCCATCCAGTTCAACGCGCTGCCGCCAAGGCCGTGGACCATGACCACCGGCCGGCCGGAGCCGCCGAAGTCTATGTAATGGACGGGGCCGTCGAGGTCGGCGACTTTATGCCGCACTGCGTCATGAGATGCTACGCCAGGATTCCCGCCGCGAGACGCATCAGCACATCGGCCACCGCCCCGGGTGAGCGCCGCCCGTCCTTGTGCAAGCGGTCGAACACTGCGAACGAGGCCAGGGCGCCGATCACGTCCTCGGCCTCCTTGATCGAACAGCCCGGCCTCAAGGCGTCTGCCACCGCGAGTCTCTCGGCGAGCCTGCGATCGAGCTCCAGCCCGCCGGCCTCCGCGGTGGGGAGGTGGCGGTAGAGCGAGGGGTCGGCGGCCCACGAGGTGCACGCGTCGAGCAGCCGTTGGTACAGAGCGTCGCGGGGAGGATCCGCCGGGTCCGATTCCGCCGTCCTCGGTGCCTGGGGCGCGAGGGCCCGGAGCAGGCCGGCCTTGCTGCCGAAGCGGTTGTAGATCGTGAGGCGGGAGACGCCGGCCCGGCGCGCGATTGCGCCGACGCTTGGCGAGCCGGCCGGCGTGTCCGCGACGGCCTGGCGTCCGGCCTCGAGGATGGCCTGGCTCGTCCGGTCGACGGCAGCCTGGCGCCGTCCCAGGCGGTACGCCCGGTTCATTAGGAGTAATTTAACAGACTATCTGTTAATTGATTTCAGGAAGGCCTGTGCGCCGGCTGAGCAGCGGCGAGCGTTCGACCACCTACCATCGCACGCTGTGAGGTTGTGGGACCCTCTCGCGATTCGCGAGTTCTCGGCGCTGATACGCGACCCGGTCTTTCGCGGCCGGGGTGTGCCGCCGGGCGACGCTCGTCCGGTTCTCCTCATCCCGGGGTTTCTGGCCGGCGACTGGACCCTGCGCGTGATGGACGCCTGGCTCAAGCGGATCGGCTACCGGACCTACCTGTCGGGGATCCTGCTCAACGTCCAACACTCGGAGCGCATGCTGTCCGGCCTTCGCCGCAAGCTGACCGAGATCCAGAAGGAGACCGGGACGCGCGTGAGCCTTATCGGGCACAGCCGCGGCGGACTGCTTGCGAAGGTCCTTGCGCAGCGGAGGCCGCAGAGCATCGAGCAGGTCATCGCGTTGGGCGCTCCCCTGGCGGACTGGACCGACCTCGCCGCGGTCACCCACCGCGCGGTTGGCGTGGTGACGACCGCCAACCAGCTCGTCTACGGCCGGCGACTCAACCCCGAAGGCCGATTCACGTACGACCTCAAGCTGCCGCCGGCGGTGCCCACGACTTCGATCTACACCAAGACCGATGACGTCGTGAACTATCGATCGTGCCTGCGCCCTGACATTCCCGCGATGCCGGTGTGGGGCACACACAACGGCCTTGTGGTCAACCCGGAGGTGTACAGGCTCGTCGGCCGGCTGCTCGCCAGGCCGCGGCGCACATGACGTGATCGCACTCGCAGTCGGGATGGCGCTTGCGGCTGCCGCCTTCCACGGCACCTGGAACGTGTTGATCAAAGTCAGCGGCGACCCGATCGTCACCTTTCGGCGCGTAACCCTGATGACTGCTGTCGTGGCGACAGTCACTTTGCTGGCGGCATGGGTGAGTCTGGGCCGCGCTCGCCTCGATCCCGCGGCGGTCGGGCTCAGCCTGCTGTCCTCGCTGCTCGAGACCGCCTATCTGTGGCTGCTCTCTACCGCTTATCGCCGCGGCGACGTATCGGCCGTGTATCCGATCGCCCGCGGCTCGGCGCCACTGCTGAGCGTGCTCGTCGGGTTGGTGATTCTCGGCGAACGACTCACGTCACCTCAGCTCGTTGGCGTGGGGCTGTTGCTGGTGGGAATCCTTGCCGTGACGCTTTCCCAGGCCAGCGGCCGCGCGACGGTCCCCGCGCTCCTGACCGGCGTGGCGATCGCCGCTTACACGTCGATCGATCGGGTTGGCGTTCGGCTTTCCACACCGTGGCTCTACGGATGGCTCATCTTCACGTTGATGGCGCTCGAGCTGCCGCTTTCGCTGTGGATCGCTTCGGTGAAGGGTTGGTACCGGCCGCCGCGGGACGCGCGCGATCCGACCTGGCGCCAGGCGACCCTGATCGGCGCGTTCATGTGGGCGGGGTACTTCCTCGTCCTGTGGGCGCTGAGCATCGCCCCGCTGGCGGTCGTGGCGCCGGTCCGCGAAACCGCCGTGGTCGCAGTCGCCGTCTGGGGCGTATGGCGCTTGCGCGAGCGGCAGCGGTCCGCCATGAAGCTTTCGGGCGCCGTGGCCACCCTCGCAGGCGTTGCGCTGCTGGCCCTGTAGGGACGGTCGTCCGGCCAGGGCGGTGGTAAGGTAAATCCGTCCCCGGGAGGCGGGTGATGTTCGCCGCGGTCGGATCTTCTCGAAAGGACCGTGCGTTCGTGGATTGCTTTCGAGAAGAGGAGTTTGTCGATGCCGACAGGGACCATAAAAAAGCTGGTCTCGGACCGCGGGTTCGGCTTCATCGCCCACCGCACCGGTCTTGACTCGAGCGTCAACTTCGACTCGCTCGCGGGTGGCGAACGTGTGAGCTTCGAGATCGAGGCGAGCCAGAAGGGTCCGCGAGCCAACCGGATCAAGCTCGCCTGACCAACAGCCTTTCTTGCGGCCGGTCGCGTGTGCGGCCGGCTTTTTCTTTTGGCTCGTGAATATGCTGCGCGCGTGAAGACCTTCGACCTGACCCCGCAGGGCGGCTACTCGCTTCGCGAGAGCGCCGGCTTCATCGACGCTTGGCACGAGGCGCCTTCCGAAGGCGGCAAGACCGAAGGGCACCTCCACCTGGCGTTCCTCACCGACAGCGACTGGTCTCCCACCGGCGTGTGCCTGACGCAGGACGCGTCAGGTCGCGTGCACGGAACGGTTTACGGCAACGCGCCAGTCGAAGACGTGACTGATCAGACGGCGCGCATCCTGAGCCTCGACGTCGATGGGCGCGCGTGGCCCGACGTGGGGAAGCGCGACCCGGTCGTCGGCCGGCTGCAGCGGATGTTTCCTGGATTCCGTCCGGTCAACTGGTCCAACGCGTACGAGGCGGCGGCCTGGTCGCTCATCTCGACCCGTATCTCGATGCGCCAGGGTCAGGGCATCAAGGAGCGCCTGTGCCGCGAGATAGGCGCGTCGATCGACATCCACGGCCACCGGCTGTTCTGCTTTCCCGGGCCCGAAGCGTTAACGCTGCTGAAGTCGTTCAAGGGCCTGTTCGGACGCAAGGTCGAATACCTGAACACGCTCGGCCGCGTGGCGCTCGCCGGAGACCTGGACACCGAGACGTTGCGCTCGATGTCGCAGGAAGATGCACTTGCGGCTCTGCGGCGCCTGCCCGGGATCGGCGAGTTCGGTTCGCAATTGATCCGGCTGCGCGCGCTCAGCGCCGTCGACGAGCTGCCGACACGCGAGCCTCGCTTGATGTCCGCGATTCGCGATGCGTACATGCTTCGCGAGGAGCCGGACGCGGCGCGCCTCGAAGCAATCGGAGAGGCGTGGCGACCCTATCGAATGTGGGTCGCCGTGTGCTTCCGGCGGTCGATGGCCGGGGGCGCGGGGATGATGCACTCGCGAGCCGCCGGCTAGCGAATCGATTTCGCCTCGTTGTGTCCAACGGCGCGCATCAAGCGCCAGAATTTCGCGCCGCTGGTGCCAGCGGTGGGTAATCGGACCTGTGGTTGCATCGGCTCCGCGGCACGAAACTGTTCGTGGCTCATGACGAGCAAGCGCGCCGGCGAGACTGACTGCACAGTCGCGTCGTAGGCTCCGCGCTCGCGCATCGCGTTCCATCCGAACACGTCACCTGGTCCCAGGCGGCCGGACCGGCCGTTGCGGCATATCTCGAGCATCCCGGACGCAACTATGACGAGCTGATGACACAGCCGCCCCGCTTCGGCGATGACCGTGCCCGGAGGGAAGGCGGCGGATCTGTGCGTCGGTCCTTCCGCCCAACTCCTTCGCCCCGCGCAGCACGTCCAACCGCTCTGAATTACTCATGGTCGATCGGGAACGAACCCTGTCCCACACCGGCTGAAAAGACGAGCCGCACGCCCGGCGCGACGCGCTTGAGCAGGCGGAGCGCCCCGTAGTTGTCGCCCTGGACGTCGACTGCAAACGCGTCGATGCCCTCGGCCGCGGCGCGCTCCGCCAGCGCGGCCACCAGCCGCGTGCCAAGCCCCTGGCGCTGCCAGCCGTCAGCCACGACGACGGCCAGCTCAGCCGAGCGGGCACCCGGCGGCCGCGAGTACTGCGCCATGCCGACGACCTCGCCATGCTCCACGGCGCCGATCGCCTCGCGGTCATGGTGGTCGACGCGGAGCACAGAGCGGGCGAGCTGGTCCGGCCTCGGGGTGGGGCTGAAGAAACGCCGGTACACCGACTCCGGGGAGAGCCGGTAGAAGAGCCGCGCCACAAGGTCGTGGTCAGAGCGGTCGAGGCTCACCAGCCCCGGCCGACCGTCCCTTCCCGATTCGATTTCGATCAT
>WNFJ01477225.1_pt4 | contig 12011 bp, 17 predicted proteins | sample 5400461 | NCBI WGS metagenome assembly WNFJ01 (sample SAMN13153349, study PRJNA577476) | soil metagenome | isolation source: 115 cm saprolite on Douglas fir-dominated hillslope | place: USA:California | collected 2013-09-17
CATCGGGATGCTCAAGGTCCTTCACCGAAAGCTCATTATTCGGACTGGTCCCCTTGGTCTGATAGAGCAGCAGGTAGCGGCCATCATCTGTCACCTGCGCCCCCACGTTCAGCTCTTTATCATCCGGCCGGTCGAAGACTAGCTTGTCCTCAGCCTGCTTCGTGCCCAGCTTGTGAAAGAAGACCTTGTGGTAGTAGTTCGCAGCCTTCAGCGCATCGGCCTTGGGAACGTCATAGCCCTCGTAGAAGAAGCCGCTGCCGTCCTTCAGCCACGAGGCCCCGCTGAACTTCGACCACTCGATGATGTCCGGCAGGTCCTTGCCGGTCGCAACGTCGCGAACGTGCCACTTCACCCAGTCGCTGCCCGCATCGGCAATCGAGTAGGCGGCCAGCTTGCCGTCGTCGGTGATGCTGATGCCGCTGATCGCAACCGTGCCGTCGGCGGACATCGTATTCGGGTCGAGCAGCACCTTCGCCTCGCCCGTCAACCCCTCCTGCCAGTACAGGACGTTCTGATTCTGCAGACCCGAGTTGTGCGAGTAGAAGTACCGCGTGCCCCGCCGTGCCGGTGCCGTGTAGCGCTCGAAGTTGGTCAGCTGCATCAGCCGCGCATGCATCTTCTCGCGCACTGGAATCTGCGCCAGATAGCTCTGCGTCAGCCGGTTCTCCGCATCCACCCAGCTCTTCACCTCGGCCGAGTCGACATCCTCCATCCAGCGGTAGGGGTCGCTCACCTTCGTGCCGAAGTAGTCATCCATCTGTTCGACCGTGTGGGCCTTCGGGTAGATCGGAGCTGCGGTTTTATCGGCGGCATTGGCTATCGCCAGATCGGCAGAAAGCAGGGCTGTGGCAACAATCTTCATCACTCTCATCTCTAGGAACCTCGGCACCGCGGAGGCGTCTACCCGGACTATAACGCACCCGCGGCAACCGGCCTCGCAGCGGCATGCGGCATAATCGTACTTTCAATCCCGGGCTCCAACACCATGCCGTCTCGCACCTCGCCTCACCACCGCCGCAAACGATAGTTACGGAGGTTGCCGCCATGCACTTTCTCGTCGCTCACCGTCTCTTCCTCGGCCTCGCCGCCGACGCCCTCACTCTCATCGGAGCCCTCACCCTCGCCAAGGAGGCCTTTGGCCGCCTCCGCGACCTCACCGGAAACCGCATCAGCGAGGACTTCGACAAACGCTTCCCCGGCCTCCCCCTCATCGACCAGGAGAAGGCCGCCGCCGCCCGCATCGTCCGATACGCCTTCTTCGGCTGCACTCTGATGATCGTCGGCTTCCTCCTCCAGTCTCTCACTCGCATCGCCGAGGTCCGGTCCGAGCACGCTGCATCCTCTCAATCGGAGGCGGCAAATCCGCCTGGCGGAAGATCCGCCAATCCGCTATAATTCAGGAGCAGGAGGAAATCATGGCTGAAACCTTCAGATTGCTCATCGGAGCCAAGCGCCAGGTCACCTTCCCCGCGCGCCTGCTCGAACTCCTCTCTCTCAAGGAAGGCAACGAGATCGACGTCAGCGTCGAAGGCGGCCAGATCTCGCTGGTCCCCATGGTCAGCGTGCCCCGCCACCTCATCTCAACCGCGCTTCTTCAGAAGATGGAGGCACGGCGCGGAGCGAAACCATCGGACCTGTCGCTTGACGACTTCGCTGCGTGGCTCGACTCCTCTGCGAAGACTGCCGCCGCCGAGCCGAAGCCAAAGACGAAGAAAGCAAATGCCGCCCAGGCCAAACCGTCTCGCGCCAAAACCATCGCCAAGGCTGCGGCCGAGTAAAGAAAATTGGTAGTGGGTCAGTTTGAGAAAAAGCCGAAGTTGTAACCTCCCCCAAAATCCACACACGGCTGATGGCCTCAAGCGCCAACGGCGCGCTCTTATACCAGCCCAGGGCAAAGCCCTGGGTGAGATAGAGCCACAGCCCGAGGGCTGAAAGCCCGGTCTATTCGTATCCGCGGGTTGCATCCAGGAACTGTCTCATGTCAAATGTTGCCTTGTTCGTGCCGGGCGTAACCTCCCTCCATGCCGGCGAAGAAGGAAAACCTCATCATCTCTAACGAGATAAAGCGCGACATGATGGGTTATGCCCCAAAGATCGGGCAGGAGATCTACAAGTTCATCCTCCGCCTTGCTGATAATCCCAACTCTCCTGTCATCCGCTCCAAAGCCGTCGAGTACAGCGAAGACACCTTTTACTACCGCCTCCCCTCCGGTTGCCTCGTCTTCTGGGAGCTCCTCCACACCCCCCCGGCAAGACCCTCCGTCACCTCGCAGGAGGGCGAGGTCATCCATGTCCTCGGCGTCGGCTTCGAGTTCCCCAAGGACTTCCACGAATTTTCCCTGTAGCACGGCGGCAATCTTTGTCGTTGCCTTTCGGTGGAAGCGCAGGGCTTCAGCCCTGCGACAAAGAGCCGCAAACACAAGGGGCTTTAGAGGATGCTGAAAAAATCGTGTCTTGCTTAAGGGCACGGCTTCAGCCGTGCCGTAAGTTCTGCTTTTGGACTGCGGCTTTAGCCGCTGAGGTACGCTTTTCGGCTGAGGGGTGAGTTTTCAGCACCCTCTTTAGCCCCGGACCTTTGCCCGTAGCTGCAATCAGACTTTTCAGCAACCTCTTCAGCCCTGCCGATTATGCAGCCGCTACCGCTCTGCCGAAGGCGAGTCCTTGTTGTTGGCAAATATATGACCATAGTACAATGACCATGGTAGGAGTCTCCCATGCGCACCATCCCAGCTGGAACATTCAAAGCAACCTGTCTCGCCGTCATGGACGAGGTCCAGGCAAAGCGGGAGCCCGTTCTCATCACCAAAAACGGAAAGCCCGTCGCGCAACTCGTTCCCGTGGACTCCGCGAAGGATGAGATCTTCGGCTTCTACACCGGAAAAGGCAGGATTGCCGGCGATGTCGTCTCGCCCGTCGTCCCGCTGGAAGACTGGAGCAGCCTGAAGTGATTTTGGTGGATACACACATTGTTGTGTGGCTTGCACTCGAGCCGCGCCTGCTCTCCCGCAAAGCCGTCGCCGCCATCACCGAGGCTCGCAACAGTCGTGGTGTCGCCATTGCGGATGTGACCCTGTGGGAGCTGGCCATGCTCGCCACCCGCGAACGCATCCAGCTGACCACATCGCTCGAGTCCTTCCTGCGCGAGGTCGAGGCGCGATTCATCGTTCTCCCGCTGACAGGAATGATCGCGAAGCGATCGGTCCAGTTCACGGAGCGCTATCCCCAGGACCCCATGGACCGTATCATCGGCGCGACTGCCTTGATCGAAGGCATCCCTCTCGTCACCAAGGATGAGAAGATCAGACATTCAAAGGAAGTGCCTTCCATCTGGTAGGCCAACTCCGGAAGGATGCGTCGTTGAAACTGAACCTGAAGCCCGCCACGCTGCTCGCGCTCTTCTCCTCCATGCTGCCCATCGTCGCGCTCGCGCAGGATAATCAGCCCTACACCCTCAAGACCCAATCCAACGTAGTCCTCGTCCCTACCACCGTGCAGACCAAACACGGCGAGATGCTCTACGCGCTCAAGCCCGAGCAGTTCGTCGTCGAAGACAACGGCATCCCCCAGGCCATCCACCTCGACGAGGACACCGACTCGCTCGGCCTCTCGCTCGTCGTCGTCGTTCAGTGCAGCCGCGCCTCGGTCATGGAGTTCGCAAAGCTGCGCGGCCTCGCCACCATGGTCGACGCCGTAGCCGGCGACGCGCCCCGCGAGGTCGCCGTCGTCACCTACGGCGGCAGGCCCGTGCTGCTCGGCAACTTCTCCAGCAACCCCGACTCCATCGGCTCCGCACTGGCCCAGCTCGAGCCCTGCGACGACCCCGACGCCTCCACGCTCGACGCCGTTGCCTACGCCACGAAGCTCCTCGATGCGCGCCAGAACCACTACCGCCACGCCATCCTGCTCGTCAGCGAGACCCGCGACCACGGCAGCGAGACCAAGCCCGCCAAGGTCATCGCCGAACTGGGCCGCACCAACACCGTGGTCGACTCCGTGGCCTTCTCCCCCGGCAAGACCGAGATCCTCAACGACCTGCACTACGGCGGCGGCAGCGGTCAAGAAGAACGCCGCCCACGAGCTGGCCTCGCTCTCCGGCGGCGAGTACATCAACTTCACCACCCAGAAGGGCTTCGACAACGGCCTCCACCAACTCTCCAACCACATCCACAACTACTACCTGCTCAGCTTCCAGCCCCAGGCCGAGAGCAGCGGCAATCCCTCCCCCGGAATGCACTCCATCCACGTCAAGATTCCCGACTACCCCGACGCCCGCATCCGCTTCCGCGAGAGCTACTGGAGCGGCCCACCCGAAAACCTCCCCACCGACTCCCAGTAAGCCGCAACCGCAGACCCGGAAGAGTCAGGTCGTGTCTGACGAATCACGGGGATTGCCGTTTTTGCCCTTGCCGTTGCCTGTTCTCTCCCACCCAACCCAAAACAAACGTCATCTCGACCGGAGCAACGGACGGTCATATCGTCCGTTGCGTAGTGGAGAGATCCCTGTATTTCGCCTTTGTCCTTGCCGTTGCTCTTGTCCTTGCCGTTGCCCTTGTCCTTGCCGTTGCTCTTGTCCTTGCCGTTGCTTCTGAGGTAGGCCCGGGCTTCAGCCCGGGCATTCAGGGCCGCAGGAAGCGGGGCTTTAGCCCCTGGGGTATGCCTTCTGGTCTCGCTCCACTCTCTCTTACGAGGGGGCCAAACGACAATATCTGACGAATGCAACTTTAAAGCCACGAAGGCGGCACCATGGGAAAATCCCCACACCGCCGCCTTCAACCCCTCTAATCGCGATCGCCGTGCTTCCCATGTCCATAGGCATGGCCATGACCATGTCCATGTCCCTGGTCGTCATCATCCCAGTCCTCATGGCCCCTGTGGTGATCCCAGTCTCTACGATCCCAGTACCCACGGTTGACCCTCCAGCCCCTGTCGTAGTGCTCATAGCGAGCGGGCCGCCAATACGCCCCCGGATAGGGAGGCTGCATCCAGCGTCCCGAGATCCACCGGTAGCGCCCTTCACACGGCTCCCAGTACCCATCGGTCCAGACATATCCGTACTCCGGTATGGGCGGAGGGACCTCATAGCGGATCGGAGGTGGGGGAGCGCCAATGTAGATCTGAATCTGCCCGAATGCTGGAGCCGATAGAGCCGTCGCGGCCAGAACGCCGCATAACCATTTGGATCTCATAGCTGTAAGCCTCTCCTGTCGTACTACAGGGAGCTTGGATGCACAACGATTGCCCTGGGGTGGTTTACAGAGGAGGTACACACCCTGTTGAAAAAAATAGTTCAAAAAAGTGCACATTTTTCGTGCGTCAGATAGTGTCCATCCACTGTCCACGTTTGCCACGCATTTCACCACAACTTGACCACAAAAACACCACGTTTAGCGCACGATTTCTCCAAAAACCCCAGCAAAAACACCCATCCACCACACAGGAAAAAATCACGCAGAAAAACAAAACCGCGACGGAAAAGAGACAATCTCTCGCCCGATTTGCACGCCTAGGAGAAGGAGATAGACTTAGCGCATATGAGCGATCAAGCGAAAACCGCGATCTCCACCAAAGAAGCCCCAGCCGCCATTGGCCCCTACTCCCAGGCTGTCAGGTCTGGTGATATGCTCTTCGCCTCCGGCCAGATCGGCCTCGATCCTGCCACCGGCCAACTGGTTCCAGGCGGCGTTGCCGAACAGACAAAGCGAGTGTTTGAGAACATCAAGGCGGTGCTTGCGAAGGCCGGGATCGACATGGTTCATGTCGTCAAGACGACGGTCTACTTGAAGAGTATGAGCGACTTTGCCGCGATGAACGAGGTCTATGCGAAGTACCTGGCTCCTGAGGGGGTTGTGCCGCCAGCGCGGTCGACCGTCGCCGTGGCAGGGCTGCCGAAGGATGCGCTGGTGGAGATCGAGGTAGTCGCCAAGGAGTCGGCTGGAGCGTAGACAACCTCAAGACATCTAATTCAGATAGACAGGAGGCTGGAGCTATGGCCGAGACGACGAAGACCGAAAAGGTTGAGAAGGTACGCAAGACCGAGGCTGAGTGGCGAGAGTTGCTTACCCCGGAGCAGTTTCATGTGATGCGTGAAAAGGGTACGGAGCGGGCTTTTACCGGCGCTCTGCTCAATAACCACGACGACGGGGTTTACCACTGCGCGGCCTGCGATGCTCCGCTGTTCACTTCGGACAAGAAGTTTGAGTCGGGAAGCGGATGGCCCAGCTTCTGGCTGCCGGTATCGGCCGATGCGATCGAGGCGCATGAGGATAATGCGCATGGGATGCGGCGGGTCGAGGTGACCTGCGCGAGGTGCGGCGCTCACCTGGGCCATGTCTTTCCGGACGGTCCAAAGCCAACAGGGATGCGGTACTGCATCAACAGCGCTTCACTGGGATTCAGCAAACAGTAACAGAATGGAAAAACAGGAAAAGCCCCAGCCGCCGACAACACGGCTGGGGCAACCTGTTTTCAGAGCTCGTGGAGCGTTAGCCTTTGACGACTTTGCCGGTCTTGATGCAGCTGGTGCAGACGCGCATCCGCTTGCTGGCACCGTTGACCTGGGCCTTCACGGGCTGCAGGTTCACGTTCCAGCGACGCCGGGTGGTGTTGTGGGCATGCGAGATGTTGTTGCCGAACTGCGGACCCTTGCCGCAGAGATCACATTTTTGTGCCATGACGAAATACTCCAATCTCGAATCGCAGAAACTTCCCGGGAATCAAGCCTGAGCGATGAAGAATCTCAAACGGGGCCGTGGAAGTGGTAGGCACGAGGAGACTCGAACTCCTGACCTCTACCGTGTCAAGGTAGCGCTCTAACCAACTGAGCTACGCGCCTGGGTGCGTCCAATCAGTCTAAACGGAAGTGGCAGCTTAGGGCAACCATACGCCTGATCTTAGGTTACGATTGACTGACCCGAAACGTGCCCTTGCTAAGCCAATTCCGCGCCGCGCCGAACCTGCTGACGTTGATGCGGCTGTTTATCATCCCTTTCCTTGTGATCGAGATCCTCGACGGGCACTATGGAGTGGCGTTTGGGCTGTTTATGCTGGCGGGGATCAGCGATGCGCTGGATGGGTTGTTGGCTCGATGGTTGAGCCAGCGGACTACGCTGGGGCAGTATCTGGACCCCATCGCGGATAAGTTGCTGCTAAGTACTTTGTTTGTCGTGCTTACGCATGTAGGGCTAATACCGCGGTATGTGACCGTGCTGGTTTTCAGCCGGGATCTTGGGATTTTGCTGATCTCTACCTTGCTGTTTGCCACAGGGACGCTGCGTGATTTTCGACCCAGCCTGTTCGGCAAGTTGAACACGCTGGTGCAGATAATTGCTTTGATTGCAGTGCTTTGCGGGAAGATTTTTGCGTCGGCGGGCCTGACGGTAGTGCGGGATGGGCTGATACGCGCGATTGCGGTTCTGGCACCGCTTTCGGCGGCGCAGTACGCGTGGATTGTTTTTCGGCGGATTAATGCGCCGCAGCAGACAGCGGTTTAAGCCGTCCCAGGTCCTAGTCGTCGGCAGGAGTTTCGGCTGTGGCCTCTTCCTCTTCTTCCAGCGCGATGTCGCTAAATTCAGCGGAATCAAACACTTCTCCGCACTGTTGGCACTCGACGAACTCCGCGTCTTCCTCGCGGGCGACGATCTTGACGATGGGATGTTTGCACTGGGCGGTCATGGGGTGGGGAGTGTGAATGGTATGGATTCTGCCCGTCTTGAATCACCTTGTCAACAGCGTTCTGAGCACGTTTTGGTAATGCGAATTTATGGTCAGGTGATGGGCGAAAGCGTGGTAAAGCTGGTTGCGTACACGCCATTCTGGACGTACACTAACTAGGACTGGAATTGTCGGGATTCTGACGATTCAGTGGGGCGGAGGCTCACCAGAGATGCTGCGTCTGACCAAAAAAGCGGACTACGGTCTGATGGCCTTGAAGTACCTGGCCGAGCAGACGGGCTGCAGCGCGCACAGCGCCAAGGACATTGCCGAGGCGTACCACATCCCTCCGCAGCTTTTGGCGAAGATACTGCAGACGCTGGCCAAGGCCGGATTGCTGGTCTCGCATGCGGGGACCAATGGCGGATATGCGCTTTCGCGGCAGGCTTCTGATATCTCGGCGTTCGAGGTGATCCGGGCGATTGACGGGCCGCTGTTCATTACGAGCTGCATTACGATTCACGGAGCTTGCGACCTGACGAGCACTTGCACCATCAAAGAACCATTGCGCAAGGTGAACGACAGCATCAAGGATCTGTTGAGCGGGATTCATATTTCGGACCTGGTCGAGGCGGCGGATGCAGAGCATGTTGGGACGGGTGCCCCGGTGGGCGGCGGTCTCGTGAGTATCGCATTGTAAGGTAAGGTAGCCAGAGGCAGCACAAGGCAGTGAGAAGCGGCAAGCAGAATTGATTTTGGAGCGGGGAACGATATATGAGCAACAACGGGAACGGGATGATTGTGACGGATTCTTCGACGCCTCTACCGGCGGGTGTGCATCTGCCGATCTACATGGACAACCATGCGACGACGCCGTTGGCCCCACGGGTTCTGGAGGCGATGATGCCTTACTTCGGCGCGAAGTTCGGCAATGCGGCGAGCCGCAACCACTCGTTCGGCTGGGAGGCCGAGCAGGCGGTCGATAAGGCGCGGGAGCAGATCGCGAAGCTGATCGGCGCGACCTCGAAGGAGATCATCTTCACGAGCGGCGCGACGGAGTCGAACAACCTGGCGCTGAAAGGAATCGCCGAGATGTATCGCGAGCGCGGCAACCACATCATCACGCAGGTGACCGAGCACAAGGCTGTGCTCGATACGTGCAAGCGGCTGGAGAAGCAGGGATTCCGCGTGACGTATCTGCCGGTGCAGGCAGATGGCCTGATCGACATCGAAGACCTGAAGCGGGCGCTGGACGATAAGACGATCCTGGTTTCGATCATGTTCGCCAATAATGAGATTGGCGTGCTTCAGCCGATCGCCGAGATCGGCAAGCTGTGCCATGAGAAGGGCGTCATCTTCCATACAGATGCGGTGCAGGCCGTGGGCAAGATACCAGTGGACGTGCAGTCGATGAACATCGATGTGCTGTCGCTCTCGGGGCACAAGATCTATGGACCGAAGGGTGTTGGCGCACTTTATGTGCGGCGGCGCAATCCGCGGGTGCAGATCTCAGCGCAGATCGATGGCGGCGGGCATGAGCGCGGTATGCGGTCGGGCACGCTGAACGTTCCGGGCATCGTTGGTCTGGGCAAGGCCTGCGAGATCTGTGGCGAGGAGATGGAGGCCGAGGCGAAGCGCGAGACCGAACTTCGCGACTACCTGCGGAACAAGTTCGAGAAGGCTCTGGACTACGTTCACGTCAACGGCAACATGGAGCACCATCTGCCGGGCAATCTGAATATGAGCTTTGTGTATGTCGAGGGCGAGAGCTTGTTGATGGGCATCAACGACATCGCTGTCTCTTCGGGTTCGGCCTGCACCTCGGCAACGCTTGAGCCGAGCTACGTGCTGAAGGCTCTGGGTCTGGGCGACGATGTGGCGCACAGCTCGATCCGGTTTGGACTTGGCCGCTTCAACACCAAGGCTGAGGTGGACTACGTTTCGGACAAGTTGATCGACGTTGTGGCGAAGCTGCGTGAGCTTTCGCCGCTATATGAGATGGTGAAGGAAGGGATCGACCTCTCGAAGATTGAGTGGGCGGCGCACTAAAGCAAGGAATAGGGCGTAGGAACAGGGATCAGGAAATAGGAGACGATATGTCATACAGCGATAAGGTAATCGACCACTACAACAATCCTCGGAATGTTGGACAGATGGACAAGAGTTCGGATGAGGTTGGCACGGGCCTTGTGGGCGCGCCGGAGTGCGGAGACGTGATGCGTCTGCAGATCAAGGTGAACCCCGAGACGCAAGTGATCGAAGATGCCAAGTTCAAGACCTTCGGCTGCGGTTCGGCAATTGCTTCTTCCTCGCTCGCCACAGAGTGGGTGAAGGGCAAGACGATTGCCGAGGCGCTGAGCATCTCGAACACGGACATCGTGAAGGAGCTTGCGCTTCCTCCGGTGAAGATTCACTGCTCGGTTCTGGCGGAAGATGCGATCCGCGCGGCGATTGGCGATTGGAAGAAGAAGAATAGCGTTGGTGAGACGGAAGCTGTTGCGGTTGCTGCTCACTAAGTAAGCTCGACCGGTTTTGCAGTAAAGACAACGGTAGCGGCGCGTCACTCAGTCGCGTCGCTACCGTGTTGTATTAGTGGCAAGGACGGCGATATGGCAATGGTGACTTTACAAACCGCGGCGGAGGTTGAGGCGGACAGGAGTGCCGGCTCGGCTAGCCCAGCTCAGCCCAAAGACCCGCTGACTGGAATGAATGTACTGACTGCCGCGGGGCAGGAGCCGGGGCAGAAGGGCATTCAGATTACCGAGAAGGCTCTGAAGAGGATTCGCGTGGCGATGGCGAAGGAGAATGTTTCGCCGGAGCAGGGAGGCCTGCGAGTCGGGATTCAGGGCGGTGGATGCTCGGGGCTTAGCTACAACATTCGGTTCGATACGCAGCCTCGTGAGCGGGATCGGGTGTATGCGTTCGGCGCGGGGATTCCGACGGCTGGCGATCCTACGAATGGAGCGCCGATTCGCATCTTTGTCGATCCGAAGAGCTTCATCTATCTGCATGGCATGGTGCTCGACTTTGAAGAGACGCTGATGCGGCAGGGGTTCAACTTCATCAATCCAAACTCGACGAAGAGCTGCGGGTGTGGGTCGAGCTTTACGGCGTAATCTATTAGCGATGAGCCATGACTCGCAGAACAGTTACTTCACCCTGTTTCAGCTTCCCCAGCACTTACACCTTGACGTAGCCGTACTTGAGAAGCATTTCTATGCGCTGAGCCGCAAGCTGCATCCGGATCGGTTTGCTTCCAAGCCAGGTTCGGAACAGGAGGCGGCGCTGGCAGCAAGTTCTCGGCTCAATGATGCGTATCGCACACTGAAGGAGCCGATTCTGCGGACGCAGTATCTTCTGAAGCTTGAAGGTGTGGAGCTGGAAGAGCAGTCGAAGGCGGCTACGGATGCTGCGCGGACGACGGGGGTGGAGAAGAAGCAGGTTGTTCCTCCGGAGTTGCTGGAGGAGGTGTTCGAGCTGAATATGCAGCTGCAGGAGATGCGTGCGGCGAAGCAGATGGGTGAGGATGAGCCTGAGTTGCGGCGCGATCTGATGACGGCGAAGGATGCGTTCGACGGGAAGATGGTGGAGACGCAGGCGGAGCTGGAAGGGCTTTGGAGCGCCTGGGATTCGTCTGTGGATGCTGGCGATGAAGGCGCGAAGGCTCGGGCTAAGGATGCGATGGTTGCGCTGCTGAATAAGCGGAGCTATCTACGGAACCTGGTTCGGGATGTGAATGAGGCTTTGGAGTAAGTCTTCTTAGCTGGCGCTCGCGGCGATTTTTTCTATTTGTTGCAGGTGGTTGATGTCGTGGCCGGCCATGGTCTCGACGATGGTCCAGAAGGTCATGGTTCCGCGCTCGGGGTGGGTGGTGGGGTGGTGGCGGTCATCTTCGGAGATGGGGGTGAGGAGGCGGAGGTTCCAGGTGCGGGCGGCTTGGAAGAGGGCCAGGGCGGAGTCGAAGTTGTAGGCGGCGTAGCGCTGGGCCCAGCGATCCTGATCGAAGGGCTGGATGATGGAGTGCTCCTCGCTGAGGGTCTGGCGGAGGCGGAAGCAGAAGACGATTTCGCAGTCGGCGAGGTGGCAGACGATCTCGCGGATGCTCCACTTGCCGGGCGCGGGCGGGTAATCGATCTGCGCTGGGGTGAGTGAAGCGGTGAGGCTGTGCAGGCAGCCGACAGTGGTCGTAAGCACAGGGATCGGCTCCTGATCGCCGAGGAACTTTGCGTAAGGATTTAGGTCCATGCGAAAAAGTTATCACGAGCGGTGGGGGGCTAGGGCTTTGGTTCCTCCCACGGATCGTAGGTACCGATGTGCCAGATGTGGCCTTCGAGGTCACGGCAGGTGAAGGCGCGGCCGCC
>WNFJ01692790.1_pt1 | contig 12011 bp, 10 predicted proteins | sample 5400461 | NCBI WGS metagenome assembly WNFJ01 (sample SAMN13153349, study PRJNA577476) | soil metagenome | isolation source: 115 cm saprolite on Douglas fir-dominated hillslope | place: USA:California | collected 2013-09-17
GGACGACTTCGCCCATCTGGCCGAGCTTGGCGACGCGCTCCAGCAAAATGACTTCCATATTCGTTCTCCTTTCAGGTGATGAGATTTACAGGATTGAGTCAAAGCCACGAGTTCAGGACGCGGGAAGCGGCGGTGGCTTCCGCTGCAAATAGCGCTGGCGAATTCCGAAAATGGCGTCGGCGAGGCCAAGAGCCACCATCGCCAGAACGGGCCAGACGAACATCACCACGACGACGTAGGCGCAGCCGAGCCAGAATGCGCGGCTTTTCAACGCCAGCGTCAACGTATGCAGGGCGGCAAATCCGGTCAGCGCGTAAGCCATCATCAGGGTCGCGGTGACGATCTGCGCCAGAATCGCCAGCAGTCCGCCGGTGAAACAGAGCGCGATGGCGACACACAACACGACAAGCGTTGTCGGCGGCAGACCAGCGCTTTTCAGGTCGGGCCAGGGGCGGTGCAATCGTCCGGAAGTCGCCGTGATTTTTGCGGCGAGCCACAGGTTGAGCGTCAGCGTCGTGACGGCCATGATCGCAGCGGCTGCCGGCGCGATCGCCACCAGAGCATCGATCAATTGTTCGGACTCGGCGGTCGGCGCCGCGTCGCGCTGGGCGATGATCTGGAGGATCTGCAGCAAACCGCGCCGCAGCGTGTCGGTGATGGTGGCGGCATCGACGCCGAGCGTGAGCAGGGTTGCCATCGTGGTGACCGCGGCAAAGCCCGCTATCCAGAGCAGGATGCGGCCGACCGGATACCATTCGAGATCAGGCGCAACCGGCGACGCGCCGTTGCCCGACGCGCCATTGGCCACGGGCCGTCCCAGAAGCGCAAGATGCCCGAGCCACCAGGCGGGCAGCGCGACCGTGACGACAAAGGCGATGCAATAGGGAAAGCCGAAGATCGCGCCGAGGCCGGTGGCCGCGACAATGCCGCCGATGGTGGCGCTGAGCGGTCCCCATCCGAGTGCCGCGACCATGAGCGGCAGGGGCGCCAGATTGAACAGCAATAGCGAGATCAGCGCGCCCGAGACAATCGAGGCGAACATCAGCGCCGATGCGCAGCCGGCGGCTATGGCAATGAGAACGATCGCGATCATCAGCTGTCCCGCTCCTTTCGAGCGGTTAGAGCACGGTCAGCACGTTTCTGTAGGTTTTCCAGATACTTGCGAGATTTTGGTGATCCGCTGTACCAGTTTCCGTACCAGAAACGCCGCCGTGCCCAACTCCATTGGAAATGACTGCGGCCCCATCGGGGGGCCGCGATATATGGGTCTTTTAACGGATCAGAGCCGGGCGATCAACGGCCAAAATGGTGGGCAGCGTCGAGGATCGGATCGAAGGTTCCGGGCATGACGTGGCGATAGGTCTTGCGGATCGTTGCGACGGATACGCCGCAATACTGGCTGACCGTCTCAATATCGACGGCCTTGCCGGTGCGGCGGTCGGGTTGCAGATACCAGGAGATCGCGGTGTGCCGCAGGGTATGCCGGATAATCTTCTGTCTCGGGTCGCCTGTTGCAAGTCCCGCCTTCTCGACAACCGTTTCCCAGCCATCCCGAACGCGGGTGATCGGCTTGCCGTTAAACTCAATGACCGAATGCTTGCTGATGCCGAGGCATTGCCAGCGGCGCATGTGCACGAGCAGGCGAGGCGGGATCGGAACGGTTGGCTGCCGCTTGCTGGTAGCCCGCTTGTTATCCGGCTTGCGCTTGAAGATGCCTCGGTCGAGATCGACATAGCCGCGCCCGATGGTCGGCATCAATGCCGCGCCGCAGATGTCGCCGTTGCGGCTCCCGGTATAGAGGGCGATCAGGATGTAGCGAAGCGCCATGCCGCGCGGATCAATCCGGCGGCTTCATCGCGGGTAAGCCAACGTTCGCGCGCTTCCGGCGCGTCGGGCAGCACCGGGCTAAACCTCGTTTGCACCCCGCCGATCTTTTTCTTGAAGAAGCGATTGACGGCGGCGGCGAGAAGTTTCAGATCGCGATACGCGGCGATCGGCGCAGGCTCGTCAGTGGTGACCACAGTCCGCTTGCCGTCGATCAGTTTCATGACCGATCGCTTGCGTTCCTTCGCATAACGCTCCTGTAAATCACCATCGAGGTCGCCGATAGCGCGATCACCGAACCAATTCCCCATGTTCTGCAAGACAGTAATCAGTTCATTCTTCCGCCCGACCGGCATGTCGGCTTTGGCGATGCGCTGCATTTCCAACGACAGCACGTCGGCTATTTTTGTCTTATTGGGATTATTGCGGTCGAGTGCTTTTGATGGGTCGTGCTTTTTGATGATGTATTCCGCAAGTTTTCTTTCAGCGCCTGTGCGGTCGCGTTCATTGCATCCAGTGCCAAGGGTTTGCTGGCCGTCGCGGATGACCCATTTGGGTGATCGGTCCTTATAATGCTTGAGTTCAAGTCGGGGTCCTTTGCTTGTACGCGGCATCGGTTTCGCATCCTCTCAATAGAGTTAAGCGTGACGTAAATCTTGCCTGCGATTTTTTCGTGGTCGAGCCTTCCGCTGACGGCCATCCGGCGCAACGCCGAAGCGGTGATCGAGCCGTCAGGGAAGGCCAACTGCGCCGCGACATCAAGGCGCAATGGTGTTGTTGGCGTCACCGTCCCCGGTGCTGGAAGGTTCTTCACTGTCGATCATTCCGCCCCCGGAATGAAAGGCCGCTGTGGCTTGCTGGGCCGTCAGCGCACCTGTCTCCTGTCTGCCCGATTTCGCGGCGCCCCGGCAAGGATTTTTTTGGCCAGCCGAAATCAGCCGCACACCATCGAAGATGAATCTTTCGTGATCCGCCCCGCCGGTTCGCTCGCTGCTCATTCGACAGCCCGGGTGGTGCTCCTATTCCACACAAATTTTGAGCACCGCCTGATGAAAGTTATGACTGCGCTGCAAGTGTTTCTGGTGTCTGTGGCAAGTTGACGCTCACCCAATTTGGGTGCGCGGCGATCCGCCGCGAGCAATCCCACCGATGGCCCTGTTAGAATCTCCAATCATCAATCGCATGATTGGAGATCAGTGCAATGTCAGAAAAACGCATCTTGAAGGGCGTGCAGGTTCAATTCCATGAGCCTGATTTCGTCCGGCTTGAAACCTACCGCAAGTCACAGCCGATCATTCCGACGATGGCGGCGACGGTTCGGGGCCTCGTTCTCTTGGGCCTCGTGGCTTCATCCGAGAGGAATCGCAAGCGGCTCTCCGTCAAGGAACGCTCCAACACGACCGCCGCCACTTAAACGACAAAGGCCCCGCGCTGAGGCGGGGCCGTTTGGGTTCTGGAGAGTAGACCAGAGATGAAGGAACACTCTCTTTCTAGTCCCCCAGACCAAAATCGCAAGCTGAATTGTTCTGGGAATTTCCATGCCAGCTTATGACCCTCGGTCGCGTGCCGAGAAGGCCGCCCGCCAAAACGGCAAGTCGCATCTCGGCGCCGACGCTTCTACCTCCAAGCCGCCGTTGGCGCCGAACAAGGAGGACATCTCCAAACATCTCTACGCGCTGTTCGATCCAACGTTCGTGCAGCCACACCAAGATGCCTGGATCGAGGTTGCCTACGGCCTCGCCGCCACCGGCGGCGCCGTCCACGAGGCTCGCAACTTTTCCGTATTCGATCTTCAGGAGGCGGCCGAGTTCGCGGAAGCCCAGAACATCGCGGGCTATAACATCTATGTCGGCCCGGCCCTGCGACAGGGAGAGTGGCCGCCAGATGGCCGGGCCAGCGACAAGCATGTCGTGACATCGGCTTACGCCTGGATCGAGTATGACGGTGCAGGCGACGATGAACGCGTCCAAAGGACCTTAAGAGAACTCACCCTCCATCCGAGGCTGATCGTCACCACCGGCACTGTGCCGTATCTGCGCCGCCACCTTTACTTCAAGCTCGACGGCACTGTGACGCCCGAACAGCTAAGAGCTGCGAATACCGCGTTGAGAGACCTGCTCGATAGTGATGCCGTCCAGAACCCCGGCCGCGTGATGCGATTGGCGGGCACCGTCAATTACCCGCCGCCGAAGAAACAGGATCGCGGATATGTCGCAGAGCTGGTGACCCTGAAAACCCAGCCGGGAGCGTGCTCCTCGAAGGCTGAGCATTTGATCGAGACCGCTTCGATATTGAGCGGAGAAACGTCGCATGGTCGCAGCAACAGCGAGAACGGCCCGCGGTCCGACGATAAGTTGATCGAGCTGCTGAGGGTCAGCCAAGGGACGAGCAAGTGGCACAACGCGCTGTTGTCCGTCACCGCCTCGATGGTCGGTCGCGGCTGGCAGGACCTTGCCATCAGGTTGTCTTGCGCACCGTACTGCAAGGGCGGCGCCAGCGATCCAGAGCTGAATAAACTGATCCAGGACGCTCGTAAGAAGTTCAATAAGCCCGACCCCGGCGCCGGCGCCGGGAAACGGTCAGCGCCGAATGCTTCTGTCCATAGTTGGGATGACCCCGATTGGAGCATCTTCGATGACCGCCGCGGTGATCTACCTGATTTCCCCCTCGATGTCCTGACTCCTGCTTGGCAGGAGCTGTTTTTGCGCTCTTCCGCTGGTGCTGGCGTTCGGGCGGAGCATGTCGCGATTCCGCTGCTCGGGGTTGCATCCAGCCTAATTGGAACAGCGCGCCGCATCTCGCCATCGAGGTCATGGTCAGAGCCAATGACGATGTGGGCGTGTGTCGTGGCGAACTCCGGCGATCGTAAAACACCTGGCTTAAACGTCACGATCCGCGTGCTCGATCTAATCGAGCAAACACACTCGGCTGATGTCAGCAAGAAGCGACTTGCCCATGAAACGCTGGCCCAAAAGGCCAAGGAAGCCATGAAAAAATGGAAGGACGAGCGGGAGGCCGCGCTTGATGCTGTCCNCCCGCCGATCATGCCGCTTGATGCCATCGATCCCGGCGATTTTATCGAACCACGTCTCTACGCTACCGATCCGACCATTGAGCGATTGGCGGCTCTGCTTCAGGCAAGGCCGCGCGGCATGATGCTGATCCGGGACGAGCTGGCCGGGCTTTTCGCAAATATGGGACGGTACAGCGGCGGCTCGGATCGACCGTTCTGGCTGGAAGCGTGGAATGGTCGGCGGCACGTTGTCGAGCGTCAATCCGGCTCTGTAGCGATTCCCCATCTACTGGTTGGCGTGATCGGCTCGTTCCAGCCGGACAAACTCGCAAGAGCCTTTGCAGGCGACGAGGACGGTATGTATGGCCGCTTCCTCTATGCGTGGCCATCAACGCCGGAGTATCGGCCGCTGAGCAACGATGCCGATGAATTCGAGCCCGATCTCCAGAACGCCTTGACGGCCCTGATCCGGCTGCCATCGGAGGATGCTGACGGGATGTTCTACTCGAAGACCATCAGCCTTTCCCCAGATGCCGTCGTGGAGTTTGAAGCATTTCGCATCTGGTCTGACCAGACCAAGCGCGGCCTCGATGGCCATGAACTCCACTGGTTCGTGAAGGGCGAGACCACCGCTCTGCGACTGGCCGGAACGCTGGCCTACATGGCCTGGGCGATGGCCCGGAGCAAGCCGTCGGCATCCGGCTACGACAGCATCGTCGCCGCCATGGAGCCCGAGGTCATCGACAAGCAATTCGTGGCCCCGGCGATCCGGCTCTGGCGGGATTTCTTTTGGCCCCATGCCCGAGCAGCCCTTCGGCAGATCGGCCTGACCGACCGCCACAAGGATGCTCGCATCGTCCTGCGGTGGATCAAGGTTCGCGGCAAAAGTGAGGTCTCGGCCAAGGATGTCCGCCGCCACGCTCTGGCACAAAGGCTGGACGCCCAAGGAACCCACCGGCTGCTCGACGAGCTTCAGAAGTCTGGCTGGCTGAAGAAACACACCACCGAGACGGCGGGTCGCCCAAAACACCGATGGGTGGTTAACCCGAAACTGGCTCTCGCTCCGCCTGAGGAACCTGAGGAAGGGGAGGGCGAGCCATGAAACTAAGGCATATATCGCGGCAACCACTCACACCCCCATGGACTGAAAAATATAAGCCTAGATGGCAATGCAGGAAGTGTAGGAAGTGCAGGAAGGTGTGCCGACAAGAGTACCACCGATGAAGCGGGGCACCTTTCTGCACTTCGTGCGCTTTGCGCATCGTCATCTAGGCTTTGTTTTTTCGGAGGCGAGGATGTCAGTCCGAGATGCAGTAAACGCACAGCTTGGGGGGCTATTAGGATAGTCAAGCTCCTCGGCCATCTTGCCGCCCTTCTTGTAGGCCCAGGCGAAGAACTTCAGCGCTTCGGTGGCGGCCGCCGGATCCTGCGGCCGCGTGTGTGGATCAAGATGAAAGTTGCACCGGCGATCCGCGTGTCGAATGCAAGGATACAAAGACGGCGGTTCTATTTCTGGTGTCTGCTGGCGCTGTTCGGTCCGCGACGTTGCTATCGCTTATGCGCTGGGGCGAAAACTATCACTTGTTCATTCTCGGAGCGATGTCTCTTCGGCGCCGCTGGCGGCGCTTACTCTGCGTGGAGCTACGCGACGACGGCGATGCATCTGCGTATCAATGTGGCAGAAGGGCGGCCATTGCCGCACTGGACGCTGCATGATCTTCGCCGAACTTTTCGGACCGGTCTCGGTAGACTCGGTATCGCTCCACATATTGCCGAGCGCTGCGTGAACCATGTCCAAGGCGGTATCGAAGCGGTTTACGATCGCCATCGATGCGAGGGTGAGGTCGAGTCCGCCCTGGCGCAATGGGCAGAACACGTCGCCAATATTGTTCGCTGATTGTTGGAAAAAGAAATCCACGAGAAAATATTGCAGCCTTCTTGCGGCTGAATCGAATCGGGCCGATTCTATGTGCATGACATCGTTCTCTCATGCACAAGGCCGTACTGATAGATGCCACCGAAAGCCAGATCCCCCAAGATCGTAGCGGACCTTCCGCTCCACCTTTGCGACGACCACGTTTTGACCGAGCCGCAGGTTTGCGTGCTGGTCGGCTTCTCGCCGGATACGCTGCACCGCCTGCACCGAAACGGTGAAGGCCCGGTGCGGACTCAGCTCTCAGAGCGACGCCACGGCTATCGCCTGGGCGAGATCCGGCGTTGGCTGGACGCACGATCGGCAGCTTGATGACGGAGTATTCTGGAACGGGTACCAAAATAAGGGGTCGAGGAATGGCGCAGGCCTCGCTCGACCTGATCGAGGCGATGAGCGTCATAGCCGAAGCGGCGCAGCCGATCACAGGTCGCGGCGTCGGTTACAAGCTGTTCACTCAGGGCCTGATACCATCGATGGACAGCAACGAGATGCAGCGGGTCTATCGGCTGTTGCTGAAAGCTCGCGAACAGGGCGACATTCCGTGGGACTGGATCGTTGACGAGACCCGCGAGTTCGAGCGGGTCGCCACGTGGGACGATCCCGAGCAATACGTCCGCGCCACCATCCGCGACTACCGCCGCGACTTCTGGAATCAGCAGCCCGTTCGCGTTCAGGTCTGGTCCGAAAAGGGCACCGTGCGCGGCGTGCTCGCGCCCGTGCTCGACGAGTACGCTGTCGGCTTCCGCGTGCTGCACGGATTTAGCGGCGCAACGACGATCAATGACGTTGCTCAGGATGACGACGGCCGCCCGCTGATTGTGCTCTATGTCGGCGACTTCGATCCGTCCGGCATGTTCATGTCGGAGCGTGACTTGCCCGAGCGGCTGGCCAAGTACGGTGGCCATCACGTCATACTGAAGCGGATTGCCCTGACCGTCCATCAACTGGAAGGGCTGCCGTCGTTCGCGGCGTCCACCAAGAAGAAGGACCCGCGCCACGACTGGTTCGTCGCCAACCATGGGCGTCACTGTTGGGAACTCGACGCCATGGACCCGAACGATCTTCGAGATTGCGTCGAACGAGCAATCAAGAGGCTGATCGATCCCGTCGCGTGGGAGCGCTGCGAGGTCGTCAACCGCGCGGAGCAGGACTCGCTGAGTTCTATTCTCGCAAAATGGCCCAAGGCCGCCAAGAAGGCGGTCGGGGCATGATCCGGATCGATCGCCACGAAGAGATCGACGGCACCGACAACAGTCGGCCCAACCGCAACCATGGCGTCCGGGAATACTCGTGCCCCCAGTATCCGCGCGCGCGCGGGTATTCCAGGCAACCGCTCCTTGATGCCTGCCGCCAGCTCACCACGCTCTATCGCATCACCGGGCAGGCTGTGGGGGTATTCCACGCAGGGGCAGAGGTAGCCAACATCTTCTGCTCGGTCGACCGCGGCGCCGCGCTCACGGTCAGGGAGTCCGGCTTGGGAGCCCCGAGGTTCGTCGAATACACCCCGGCACCGCGCGCCGACTTATCCAGAATCCGGTCGTCGTCGGATTGGTCGGATTATTCCTTCGCGGAAGGAATAACTCGGAAGTCAGAACCGGTGACGCTCGTCACCACAACCGAAGGAGCCTGAAAGATGAGTGATGATCTACCCGATTTTTTCCGACCAGAGCCGACGTTGACGCCCGAGGCGCAGGCCGCCCACGATTATGCCTACGGGCAGTTATTGGGAGGCCATGGCGTTGGGTTGGAAGAGTTGAGCGAAGATTGGCCGGAAGTACTCGAATGTCCAGACGTGATGCGGGGATGGCGTGACACCGCTATCGGTCGCAACAGCGGACAATGAACGAGGGCCGCCGCATGAATCGGTTTAGAAGGGCACGGCCTTACCACGCTCCCCGAAGGGTAGCTCCAATGTCGGAAACCGAACTGCGCATTTCGCGAAAAGATTCCGTCATTTCTACAACTTCTCCGATGTTAGCACCTCGGCCCATGGAAAGGCCCGACGCCACCGGTGCGGTCAGCATCATCTTCATGGACAGTGGTTCGTGCAACGTCGTCCGCGACGGCCGGATGGTCGCGACCGGCCTGACCCTCGGGGACGCCTGGACGATGGTGAATAACTCGGGGACGAAAATAGATGGGCAGTCAGCAGCGCCCGCGCTGGATTGTACCGACTGCGTATCCTTTCAACTTAAACCCCAGTCATACCAACAAGGTCACACCATGCCACGACGAAATCCAGACCAACACGCGATTCAGGTTAGATTCTCGAAAGCGGAATTCGAAACGATCGAGGACCAGCGCCGCCAGCACCCGCTTCGGATTCCTTCATTGGGTGCCGAGGTTCGGGAGCTGGTCAATGAAGGTTTGAAGAAACGCAAAAACCAGAAGGAACTGGCGACCGCATAACGAAAAACGCCGCCACCAGTTCTCCGCTGGCAGCGACGTTTTCGAATTCCAAACTGCCGGCAGGCCGGGATTACAGAAGTAAGACGCTGTGTTCATAGCCTGCCGCGATATTACAGGCAAGCAAAATGCTGAACGCATCGTCGTCGTCGTCAGTCCCGCCGCCGGATTTTCTGGCTTCGGCATCGATCCCAGATCAACCCGAAATCCCGATGCTTAAGGCAGCTTTGGAGTATGCGCTGGAGCGGGATTGGCTGATTTTTCCAGTGCCTCCGGGCACCAAGAAATCTTACAAATCCGCCGAACACTGTGAGGGCAGGCGATGGGGGGCAACCCCCAATGCAGATGAAATCCGCGACGACTACAGGCGCTGGCCCGATGCCAACGTTGGCGTCGTAACCGGCGAGGAGTCCGGCATCTTCGTCATCGAGACCGACACCCAAGACGGCCACGCCGTGGACGGCGGCGCATCGCTGGCGGCACTAGAGGCTGAACATGGCAAACTGCCTGATACGCTCCAGGCCATCAGCCCCTCCGGTTCGGTCCACTATTATTTCATGCACCCCAGATTCAAAGTTACGAACTCAGCGTCGGTCATCGGACCCGGCATCGATATCAGGGGTGACGGCGGGATGGTCATCGCACCGCCGAGTGTGAAGCCCGGCAAGGGCTTTTACCGATGGCTGAACGATCTTCCCATCGCCACGGCGCCGCAGTGGCTTCTCGACAAGATCAAGAAGCCCGAACCCGTAAAGATATCGCAACAGGCCACTGACTGTGTGAAGGCATCGCGCAGTGGGAGCGGCTACGCCCAGGCGGCGTTGGATGGTGAATACGACATCTTGGCATCGACGCCGCAGGGGCGACGCAACGACCAAGCCAACCTTTCTGCCATGAAGCTCGGTCAACTCGTTGCCGCGGGTGAACTGACCGAGGGCGAGGTTAAGCAGGCGCTGGAGGATGCCTGCTTTCAGAATGGTCTCGTGACCGACACCAGTATGCAGGCCGTCAGGGGCACCATCGAGTCCGGCTTCAACAAGGGGATGCAGGAACCACGGGTGATACCGCCCGGCCGTTCCAAGCCGCGCAAGCGCCAGGGCGGCCCCAAGGTTAAGCTTGTATCCGATGCAGACTGGCTGGAGCAGTGCGCCGAAAACGGCAGCGGAAAAGCACTGCCAACATTGGCCAACGCGATGTTGGCTCTCAGGCTTGATCCATCACTTCGAGACGCCTTCGCCTATGACGAGATGTTGCAGGCCGCTGTGCTGATGCGCCCGATCCAACCGGAGCCCGATCCGGATTTCTCACCCCGGCCTGTCACCGACGTTGACGTGACTGAGTTGCAGGAGTGGTTGCAGCTCGCTGGATTGCAGAGCATCAGCAAGGAGACGGCGCATGGTGCCGTCGATCTCCGCGCCAGCGAATGCGCCTTCCATCCCGTCCGCGACTACCTCAGTGGCCTCGTATGGGATCAGACAGCCCGACTAGACGGCTGGCTGGCCGAATACCTCGGAGTCGAGCGCAACGAATATTCATCCAGGATCGGCACCATGTTCCTGATCGCGATGGTGGCGCGCATCTTCGAGCCGGGATGTAAGTCTGACCACATGCTGGTACTGGAGGGACCGCAGGGTGCGATGAAATCATCGGCCTGTGCAGTGCTTGGCTGCGGATACTTCTCGGATAATCTGCCTGACGTCACCGAGGGCAAGGACGTGTCGCAGCACCTGCGCGGCAAGTTCCTGATCGAGGTATCCGAGATGCACGCCATGAACAGGGCGGAGGCCGCGCACCTCAAGGCCTTCATCAGCAGAACCACCGAACGTTATCGACCGAGCTTTGGGCGCCGTGAAGTTATAGAGCCACGGCAATGCACCTTCATCGGCACCACAAACCGGGAGACGTACCTCAAGGATGAAACTGGGGGACGCCGCTTCTGGCCGGTGAAAACCGGGACCATCAACATCGAAGCCCTGGCCCGCGACCTCGATCACCTGTTCGCCGAAGCGGTGCATCTGTATCAGGCCGATACCCCCTGGTGGCCAGATCGAGACTTCGAGCGTGAACATATCCAGCCACAGCAATCCGCCCGCTACGAATCCGATAGCTGGGAGGAACAAATCGGCGAGTACCTGACCAGCGGCAAGCGTGTCACCGTTGGCGAAGTTGCCCGCAACGCCTTGTTTATCGAGACCCAGCGCGTCGGAACCGCAGATCAACGTCGGATCACAGCCGCCCTGGAACGACTGGGTTGGAAGCGCGAACGCGCTGACGGCAAGACGGATTGGCAAGGCAAGAGGTGGTGGGTCAAGGCGTAGCCGAACCACAGCGCACAGCGGGCCACAGCGGACTTTCCTTATAGAGTACTTGGATGGTTTAGGGGTCTATATAGAAAATGCGCTGTGGTGAGTGGGGTGCGCTGTGGGTGGCTGGCGTAAAATTCCGCGCCTTGAGAACCATTTCCGAACATCGGTTCCATTTTTTATTTTGCAAAAATTTCTCATAGGCCCAGGTTCTCCGGGATTTCTCCACGCGCGCGCGGGCTCGCTCAATAGCGCCCCCGGGTGTTGGACCCAGACACCCAATTTAGAATCGCAGCCGACTTCGACTTCGCCTATGGCGGACCGTCAGCGCTCAGGCGGCAAGCCAACGATCTATCAGCAGCGTCGTCGCTCCCGTTCATCGCGCCTGCGGATTGAATCATCCACACGCCTGCCCCCCGGCGGTACATGCGCGGTATTGCTTCGCGCACGCGCCTGCGCGCACCGCGCGAGGCTGCCGTCCAATCACGTTTTCTCGACCCCGAAGGGGTCTGTGCGCCCGGGACACGAGTGT
>WNFJ01616082.1_pt2 | contig 12009 bp, 13 predicted proteins | sample 5400461 | NCBI WGS metagenome assembly WNFJ01 (sample SAMN13153349, study PRJNA577476) | soil metagenome | isolation source: 115 cm saprolite on Douglas fir-dominated hillslope | place: USA:California | collected 2013-09-17
CCGCCGGTATCGAGGCTAAAAAGGGCATTTTGCCCCTCTGCTGTGTTGCCGCCGGGATAATCCCCGTCCGGCGCCGGGACAACGGCTTGCGATTTCGGCAAAAGCGCCGTGAATCCGACTATGAGCAAGGCGAAGAGCGTGATGTGAATGGGTGTTGCTTGTGATTTCATAGCCCAAACTCTGCAGGGATTTTAGCCAGCTTGGCGAGCAAATTTTGCTCGCGGCAATGTCGTTGCGTGGTTAGCGCACGCTGATTGCCGACCACTCCAGTGCCGGCTGCTACAGAAATGCTTCCGCAACGGAATCCGCCACCGCTTTCCCTTTTCGAGTTAGCATGAAATTGCCATTGGATTCTCGGAGCAGCCCAAGCGCGATAAACTCGTCCGTTTGTTGCGCGAAATGTTTCAGCTCCGAAGCGGAAACTCCGTCACGGGTGCGCAGCGACAGCGCGATTCGTTCCATGCGTTTCATTTCATTCGTCAGATCTTCGCTGGACCCAACTGGCGATTGACCGGAGAGAACGCGATCGATGTAGGTGCGATAATCACAGACATTCTGCCAGCGCCGCATATCGACAGTCGAAACCGCGCTCGGACCAATTCCCAGGTAATTTCTGCCAAGCCAATAAGCGCGGTTGTGAACGGACGAAAACCCGGGACGCGCATAGTTTGAGATTTCGTAATGCTCGTAACCGGCGTTCTCCAGGATTGACATCGCCATCTCAAAGTGTTCGGCGTCCGTGTCTGCGTCCTTCCGAAATTCGCCGCTCGCGTGGCGCAGAAAAAATTCTGTGTCCTCCTCGTACGTGAGGGAATAGGCAGAGATATGATCAGGTTGAAGAGCGATGGTGTTCTCAAGAGTCAATCTCCATTGCTCGATTGTTTGGCCCGGTAATCCGAACATGAGATCGACATTGATGTTTGTGAAGCCGGCTGCGCGCAGAAGATGAAATGATTGCGCTGCCTGGTCGGCACTGTGTTCTCGGCCTAAAACTCGGAGCAACTCATTATCCCACGACTGAACGCCGAGACTGATTCGAGTCACTCCGAGTCTGCGAAGAAGTGTTGCCTTGCGCGCGGAGACGCTCCCAGGATTCGCTTCCATTGTCCACTCCTCAAGAGATGAGAGATCGAGCCGTTGGCGGAAGCCTTCGAGCAAGAATTCCAATTGTGCAGTCGTGAGCGCTGTCGGAGTGCCGCCACCGAAATAAATCGTCGATGGCAGCAAGGAGCGGCGACTTTCTAGTTGCCTGGGCGATCCGGAGATCGCTCCTCCTTGATATAGTTCCAGCTCGCGTAAAATCGCTTCGCAAAATCGCCAGGTCTGCGAACGATCGAGGAGATCCTTGTAGAACGCGCAGTACGGGCAGATACGCGCGCAAAAAGGGATGTGAACGTAGATGTGATGAATTGGTTTTGTAGTGGCAGGCGTGTCTCCTGCGTTAGCGCATGGTTCCGCAGCCGAGACAGCTGCCACCACAGCGGCATAGTTGTGATTCCCGCTGCTACTCATAAAATCCGTCAGACTTAGTTGTCATTCCGAGCGGAGTCGCTTGCCTCGCGGTAGCTTTATGCGAAGGCTGGGAGGAATCTCTGGCTCGTAACATTTGATCCCGCGTGCGGGAGACTTCGCTCGACATGACAAAACTGCGAAACGTAGCCCTCGTTCTGTTTTGCGCCATTACTTCCGGGCTGGCGCAATCACCCCAGACCTCCCCACCACCTTCGACTGTGTATGCTGTGCATGACCCCGGCTCAATCAAAGATTACAAGACAAACCCGCGCGTGGTGCGTGAGATGGTGAACCGGCTCGTCCTTGCCGCGACCGGACAGTCTGACGTGGCCAAGGCGTGGGCGTCGCTCGTTTCCCCAGACGACAGGATTGGAATTAAAATCTGCGCAGCGGGCGGCGACCTTTTCACCACACACCACGATATCGTGAATGCGATTGTCGATGGCCTCGTCGCAGCAGGGCATCCGCGCAGCAGCATAATTGTTTGGGATCGGTCTCTCGGTGGAATCAAGGGAGCCGGTTATCGGCTGGGAATGGATGGTTACCAGCTACAAGCAACCGCGCCGCACGACGGATATGATCCCAAAGCTGTCGTGTCGGCGGCTTTAATTGGGAAACTAGTTTGGGGCGATTTCGAGTACGCCGGTGACATAACGAAAGTGCCCCTTCTCTCTGATACTGAGAACACCAGCAATGTGAGTCACTTTTCGAAGATCCTTTCGACCGAAGTTACCAAAATTATCAACGTCCCGGTGATGAGTATCAGTGAGACCAATGGAATCGCCGGTTGCATTTACAACATGACAATTCCGAACGTCGATAACTGGCGTCGTTTTGCGCAAGGCTCTCGTTTTGGCGCAGAAAGTCTGGCAGAAATTTATGCTAACCCACTCATCGCAAAAAAAGTCGTCTTCAATTTGATGGACGGCCTGATTGCGCAATATGCAGGCGGTCCGCAGCCACAACCGTACTATGCGGTTCATCATGCCACGCTGTATGCTAGCAAGGACCCGGTCGCTTTGGACGCTGTCGCCTTGAAGCGTCTGGAAGAATGGCGCGTACGCGCGAATCTGCGCGCGATCCAGCCAATGGCGGCCTATATCGACTTTGCCAGTCAGATCGGACTCGGTAACTCAGCGCCCAATCGGATCGAGGTAAAAAATATCGGACGATGATGCTCGAATACCAATGTCTCTTGTCGAAATTCAACGATGCAGGTTCATAAAAGGTCATCGACTTGTTACTCATGCGCTGCGCGCGGCAACTCTCGCAAATGTGCATTCGGTGCTAAAGATTTCCGCCTCTCCCCCTTCGGAAAGGGGAGAGGATTGAGGCGAGGGGATTTGTCAGCTACTCACTACGCAGAACCCTCACCCTACCCTCTCCCTTGGGAAGGGAGAGGCGAACACACGCAAAGCAGTTGTTGCGAGATGTCGCGCCATCCATCCGAAGAACGCGCAAGAAATTGGCCAACTAAACTGATTGCCGGAGCCAATCTCTCTCGCGAAGACAAAACATCATGAGCGCGCGTTCTACCCAGGCATTACGGACAGTGCTTCTGCGCTCGGTCTCGCGTTCATTTTACCTTTCGATTCGATTTTTACCGGTGCAATTACGCGAACCGATCGCGCTCGCCTATCTGCTTGCGCGAGCAACCGACAGCGTTGCCGACACACCGGGAATTTCTGTGCCGGTGCGAATCGAGACGCTCAAGATGCTGTCGAACGGGATTCAGGGCAACGCTTCGCGCGAAGTTGTTCTCGATCTGATCGCTTCATTTGTCCCGCTACAGGAAAACACGAGCGAACGACAACTGCTCGAGTCGTTGCCGGATTGTCTTAGTTGGCTCAATCAGATGGAGCAGGCCGATCGCAGCGACATTCGCGTGGTGCTCGAGAAAATCACCGACGGCCAGATGCTCGATCTGAAGCGCTTCGATAATCCGCAAGAAATTCGCGCGCTCGGAACAGCTGCCGATTTGAATGAATACACTTATCTGGTTGCTGGTTGTGTCGGTGAATTTTGGACGCGACTCTGTTTTCGGCATGTTCTGAATTTCGCGAGACTGAGCGAAGACGAGATGCTGGCGCTCGGCAAGCGCTACGGCATGGCGCTTCAGTTGATCAATGTGCTGCGCGATGCCGGGTCCGATCTTCGAGCAGGCAGATGTTATTTCCCGGAATACGAATTAAGCGCGGCGCATCTGACTGCATCGCAGATTCTCTCCGAACCAGAACGCTTTCAGCCCATTTACCGAATCTGGATGGAGAAAGCAAAGGCCGGACTCGAATGCGGCATCCAATACTCGCGCGCGATTGAAAACCGCCGTGTTCGCGCTGCGACAGTTCTGCCAGCATTGATCGGCGCGCGCACGCTTGCGCTTTTGGAAGAGGTTGGAACGGGAGCGTTGCAGCGAACCGTGAAAGTTCCTCGCCGCGTAGTGCGCGCGATGATTTTATCGCTAGCCTTTAGTGTCGCATCGCGCAGAGTGATCGACGCGATTTTCAGTCGCGCGAAGTTGTAGCCGTTACGCTCGTGGGCAACGCAGGCGCGCCCATGTTTGACGCTTCAGCTCCGCGCTTCGCACACCGAAATGGCTACAGAAAATAACTTCGTTGCTTCTCGGTGATCGGCTGTTCGAGTCGCTCCAGCACTTCGAGCATGTCTTCCCAAACCTTGCGTTTTTCCGAAGGCGCCTGATTGCGGAGCAAATAAGCGGGATGATACGTAATCATGAGTGGGATCCCGTTGTAAGCGTGCCAGCGCCCGCGCATTTCGCGCATTGTCCCTCGCGTCCCAAGCAAGCCTTCCACCGCAACTGCACCGAGCGCGACCAGGACTTTCGGCTGGATGACGTCGATCTGCTCGACCAGATAGGGTCGGCAGGTCTGCATTTCTGTCGGCGTTGGTGCGCGATTTCCAAAACTTCTTGACGGCATATCCGGCCTGCACTTGAGAATGTTCGCGATGTAAACGTCTTCCCGGTCAAACTTCATCGCCTTGATGATTTTCGTCAGCAATTGTCCGGCGCGTCCAACGAATGGTTCGCCCTGCTGATCCTCATCCACTCCAGGCGCTTCGCCGATGAACATCAGGTCCGCGTCCGGATTTCCTACGCCGAACACCGTTTGTGTGCGCGAGCAGGCGAGATGCGCGCATTTCGTGCAAGCGCACACGCGTTCGCGAATTGGCTTGAGTAATTCTGCCTTGTTCGGCGCGCCCGGCGGTCGCGCCCTACTATCCAGAATCGTGCTGCGTCGCAAGTCCGCCAGCGTGGTCTTCGATGCGCGCGGACAATGATCATTCGTCTCGCGAATCTTCGCCAGCGCTGCGATAACCAAATCGAGGGCTGGCTCTGTCATTTGCAGGGATGATCCAAATTTTTGCGCCTGAACGCAATCTCTTTGATCATCCAACAGATGAGCGCGCGGCTAAGCGATTACGACTATAGTTTCCCACGGAAATTGATTGCGCAGCGGCCGCTCGAGCGTCGCGAGCATTCTCGCACGATGGTGCTGCATCGCGCCGCGCAAACCATTGAACATCACCGATTTTGCGAACTGAAAACGTTTCTGCGGACGGACGACTTGCTTGTCTTAAACGACACGCGCGTTCTTCCAGCGCGCCGATTGTCGGATGACGGCGCGGTCGAATTTCTGTTTCTCGAACGCCTCGGCCCAAATCGTTGGAAGTGTCTGGTTAAGCCGGGGCGCAAAATGCGTGTTGGCGCAATGACAAAGATCGACGACATCGCTTTGCGGGTTGAGGAGGTCACAGCTGATGGCGAGCGCATCGTCGCCTTAGACAAAGATTCCGATCTTTATGCCGGCGGCTCCATGCCGCTGCCGCCGTATATCAATCGCCCCAGCGACGAAAAGGATGCCGCGCGTTATCAGACTGTCTTTGCGGATTCGACCGGCGCGGTCGCCGCGCCCACGGCCGGTCTTCATTTCACGGCGGAAATTCTAGATGAAATTCCACACACATTCGTGACCCTGCACGTGGGCCCGGGAACATTTCTGCCCGTCCGATCGGACAACATCGCCGAGCATCGCATGCACGCCGAGCGTTTTTCCATTTCGCCACAAGCCGCGAGCAGGATCAACGATGCGCGCCGGCTCATTGCAGTCGGAACGACTACGGTGCGCACGTTGGAATCGGCAAAGTGCAAAGACGGAGAAATTCTCGCGCAAGAAGGCGCGACAAGTCTCTTCATTTATCCGCCTTATCATTTTCGGACGGTCGATGCGCTGCTGACCAATTTTCATCTGCCGCGTTCGACTTTGCTGATGCTGGTGAGCGCGTTTGCAGGACGCGAATTTTTGCTCCGTGCGTACGAGGAAGCAGTCCGCGAACGCTATCGCTTCTACAGCTACGGCGATTGCATGCTGATCCTGTGACACTTCCTCTTCCGCTTCCTCTGGGGAAACACAAAGGAATGACGAAAGAAGCAGCAGAGGAAGAGGAAGATTGCGCGGTCGCAAATTGTGGTATTCTCCGCACCAATGGCAAACGAACCAAGAGGCGAGCTGGTGATTCAAACGATTGCCATGCCCAAGGATACGAATGCGAACGGCGATATTTTCGGCGGATGGTTGACCTCGCAAATGGATCTTGGCAGCGGAATTCTCGCGGCGAAAACCGCGCAAGCGCGAGTCGTCACTGTGGCGATGGAAGGAATGTCATTTCTCGAACCTGTACGGGTAGGGGACACAGTCAGCTGTTATGCGCGAGTAGAGAAAATCGGGCGGACGTCGATGACCATTCCGGTGGAGGTATGGGTAACGCGACACATGACGGGCGAGCAGCGCCGCGTCACACATGGCGTCTTTACACTCGTCGCTGTCGATGAATTCGGGAAGCCGATTCCGGTGAAGAGGGATCAACCACGAATGGACGCGAATTGACACAAATGAAGATCGAGGTCACACAAACGAGTTTGCCAATGGATTCGTGTTTATTGGTGTTCATTCGTGGTTAAAACGACCTCGTTATTTCTTTGATGCCACAGTTCGCTTATCTCTTCGAACGTTTTCCATCCTTCGGTCAGACGTTTTGCTACCGGGAAGTTGCAGAGCTTGATCGGCAGAGTATCACGCCGCCGGTTTTCTCCATTCGAAATCCAAAAAACGAACCGCCGCAGGACTGGGACACGCGCATTGTCAAACGCGTGCATTATCTGCCCGAGGAAAAGGAATTGTTGGATGATGTCCGGCGGGCTTCGAAAAAACGAAAGCTTACTTTAGAAATTGTCGCCGCGCTCGATGAATGGGGACGTCGAAGCGATTTCCTTAGGCTCTATCAGGCTGTGTACGCCGGGTTGCGCTTGCAACAAACGGGGATTCGCCATGTCCACGCGCACTTCGCGGGAATGGCGGCGCGCACGGCTTACTGGATCCACAAATTTTTCCCAATCACTTTCAGTTTTACCGCGCATGCCAACGACATTTTTGCGCCGCGAGATTTCGAGATTGGACTTGATAAGCTCGTCGGTGCAGCACGCGTGATCGTTACCGAGACCGATTACGCTGCGCAATTCTTGCGAGAGCGATTTCCAGAACACTCCCATCGCATCTATCGTATTTACAATGGCCTGAATCTCGCCGAATTCGGACGTACAGATTTTTCTTCTACTCCGCCCCTGATTGTTGCCGTTGGTCGGTTGATTGCGAAAAAGGGGTTCGCAGATTTGATTCGGGCCTGCGGATTGCTTGCCGAGCGCGGGAGATTGGTTCAATGCGAGATCATCGGCGAAGGGCCACTCGAAGACGAATTGCGCGCGCAAATCGACCAGCTAAATCTGCAAGATCGCGTCGCGCTGTCCGGCGCTAAACCGCAGCGGGAAGTCCGTCAGCGCCTCGCCGCCGCGAGCGTTTTTGTGCTGCCAAGCGTGCTCGATGCTGAGGGTGGGATGGACAATCTTCCCACGGTCATCATGGAAGCGATGGCGACGGGGTTACCGGTCATCTCGACCGATATCGGCGGCATTCCAGAGATGCTTATTCAAAACGAAACAGGTTTTCTGGTTCGACCCGGCGACGCAGGGGCGCTCGCTGGCGCGATCGAGAAAGTGATTGATGACCGTCCGCTTGCGCAAAGACTCGGCCACGCCGGATGCCAGCGGGCGCAAGAGCTTTTTTCGATTGAGAAAAACGTCCATGAGTTGTGCGCACTCGTTGATAATGCTTCGCGCAATTGAATCGGAACTTCATGTCATGTCGAGCGAAGTCGAGACATCTCTTATTATTGCCTTTTCAAATCAGAGATTCCTCCACCCCGGTCGGAATGACAAAAGCCTGCCCAACGAATTGCCCTTCCTACAAGAGCTCGCGAACGCAGTTGACTGCGCTCAGGTAGACATGATGCGGTCCGCCGCGCATTAGCTCTTCGCCCATCAAACTCACCAGATCATTTTTTCCCGCAGGCATTAGCTGCGGCATGCGTTTTTCACCGGGCTTGGCACGTGAGACTTCGAGGAGATCGCCGCATTCGGCATGGGTCACCAGAAATTCTACCTCGTCCGTGGTCAACTCGACTTCATGAATGGGTTCGCCGTCGCGCTCACGCAGTTCGATATCGATCTCGCGACCCGATGGGCCGATGAAGCGAAACTGCTGCGACGATTTCGCTGTGTCAGCGCGCCAGTTGAATTGTGCTGCGAGCCAGCCGGCAAAAAGGACAGCAGTCGATCGGAATCCAGGGGCGAAGTCGATTCGGAGTTTCCTGAATTTGGCAAAATGATGATGCGACGCAGGATGATCGAAAAATTGCGCCAGCGCGAAGCGCACATTATCCAATCGCGTCCAATTTAAGTCGCAAAACACGATGCGCTGTTTAGCTTCTTGTTCTGCGGACTCCACCAAGCGTATTTGCGCGCGAAAATCTTTCCAGCCTCGGCTGTCATAGATCACACGATCAACCCACGCCCACAGTTGCGGATCCATTGGCTCACTGAATTGCTCCTGCCACCACAGATAAAACGGCAGGTCTGAATCGAGGTGTGAGAAAACTATGCTCGGCAGTAGAATCGTGCAGCCGCCTTTGAGTAGGAATGAAATTTGCTCGGAGCAAACTTGTTTGCTGCCAGCGCGAGTGACGTGGCAGTGCGCGCTGATCCAGGCGTCTACGCGGTCAGCCGTCGCGTTGCAATCGGCTTCGATGACGATGGCGCGACAGGCATGGTTCTCAGTAATTTTTGCCATCAACTGCGTATTTTTGTTCAGCGAGCCGGATTCTTCGCTGTAAACGGCAAGGTTCATAAGCGAAGCGCGCGTTACTGTGCCTTCGCTTTCCTGCCAGAGTTTTTTCAGCTCCTGGTCGATCCTGCTGATTTCGACCGGAAGCCCCAACGAATATGTTTCGGTTATCGCAGGCATATCACACGATTGGGTAGCACGCGCGTCTCGCGTGCTGGCGATGGCGTCGTCGCCATCGCGGACTTTTCCTTGCAAGTGGCAAGCTCATTAAGATCGTTTCGGCGCGACGCCGAAACCAGCACGCGGGACGCGTGCGTTACCCGGCAAATCGTCGCGCTCATAATCTCCTCCATGCCCGGCCGTCGCGGGCGAGCAAATCATCCGCTGCCTCTGGTCCCCACGATCCAGCAGGATAAAAGAACAACTCGGGCGCATCTTTCGCGTGCCACGCCTCTTCGATGGGATCGATGAATGCCCATGCTTCCTCGACCTCGTCGCTACGCGCAAAGAGTGTGGCATCGCCGCTCATCGCGTCGAGCAGCAAACGTTCGTAAGCCTCGGGGCTGGGCTTCCCGAAAGAAGTCCCATAGTGGAAATCCATTTTGACAGGCTCGATGCGAAAGCTCGTGCCTGGCACCTTGGCATGAATTCGCAACGAGATCCCTTCGTCCGGTTGAATCCGAATAACCAGCACATTCAGATCGCTCAAATCTTTATTAAACAGAACCGCGGGCGCTTTTTTGAAGTGAATGGAAATGTCTGTTGCCGATTTCGGAAGCCTTTTTCCAACGCGCATGTAAACCGGCACGTCGGCCCAGCGCCAGTTGTCGATGAACAAGCGTAACGCGACGAACGTTTCCGTTTGCGAATTGGGATTGACGTTTTGTTCCTGACGATAACCGACGACCGGCTCGCCGTGAATGGCGCCTGCAGTGTATTGCCCGCGCACAACGTTAGCCGCGATTTCGTTGCGGGACCAGCGATGCAGTGACCGCACCACTTTCACTTTTTCATCGCGAATGCTGTTGGCGCTCAGATCAGTGGGCGGCTCCATCGCAACAAGACAAAGCAACTGAAGCAAATGGTTCTGCACCATGTCGCGCAATGCACCTGTCTGTTCATAAAAGCCAGCGCGAGTCCCCACACCGAGCGTTTCCGCCGCTGTGATCTGCAGATGATCGACATAGTGCGTGTTCCAGAGCGGCGAGAAAATCGCGTTCGCAAATCGCAGGACGAGGATGTTTTGTGCGGTTTCTTTTCCGAGAAAATGGTCGATGCGATAGGTCTGCTCTTCAGTAAAAGAATTGCGGATGATTCGATTAAGCTCGCGCGCTGATGCGAGATCGGTGCCGAACGGCTTCTCAACAATAACACGGACCCAGCTTCCTTCGCGCGTCGCGTTCAAGCCGGCAGCTTTCAAGTTCTTGAGAATCGGTTCAAACTGATCCGGAGCTGCCGCAAAATAGAAAAGGCGATTGCCGCGCGTGCCGTACTTCGTGTCAATTTCGTCGAGGCGTTCCGCTAACCGTTTGTAACCAGATTCGTCGCCGAACTCGCTCTGGTGGTAAGAAATCGATTGAGCAAATGTCTTCCAAATTTCGTCGCGCACCGGTTGGCGGGAAAACTTGCGCGTTGCTTCTTCAAGATCGTGTCGGAATTCGTCATCAGTTTTCTGGCGCCGCGCGAATCCGACAATCGCGACGCCCGCTGGCAGCTCACCGTCGGCGGCGAGGTTATACAGCGCGGGGATGAGTTTTCGTTGGGTGAGATCGCCCGTAGCGCCGAAGATCACGATGGCACACGGCTGTGGGACTGGGCGAGTGGAAAGCCCCTCCCGGAGCGGATTTGGTTCCGGTTGATCAGCGGCCCGATTCATGAGATGGAACCTACTCAGTTTCCTCGAAACCAGATAGAAGAAATTCGCGAGCGTTCGCTATTCTGGTCGGTTTAATGAACGCAATCGTTGAACATCCACTTTGTCTTGCTCGCGCTCAGTGCTTTTGCTCCTGATCAAAGTTTGCAAATCGACGTAGGGAACTTCAACACCCTGGATTGTCGCTTTTAGCGATGTGCTAATCGCATCGGCGTAACTCACCTTCCAGGCGCGAGTGCTCACATCCACTTCCACTTCGTCTGCGATCTTTACAACGAGATGTTCCGCAAGGTCCCGTGGGGTCAATTCCGCTGCAGCGTGATCCTCGAGCTCCGAAAGAGCTGCGATTACACGCGCGTGATTTTCCTCGTCTTCAGGAACGAGTATATCCACATCCATCGTTGCGCGAACGTAACCGTGTAACCAACAGGCTCGCGCGCCGACAACCAGATATCGCGCGCGATGGCTATTTAGCAGCGAACAAACGCGCAACAGCGGAGCCTGTTCGCTCATTTATGCCGCTGACGATGCTCCTTGATAAGTCGCTGCGACTCCCACCTCGCCAAATCATCCCAACTCCGCGCCTTAAAAACGAAACCGCGTTTTCGGTCAAAGGGCTTCACGACCGACAGCTCGCAATCCAGGCGCGCACCCAGCGCATGAAATTCTGCCGGTGTTCGGGGCGCTTTTCGCCTGCCTACAACTTTGGATGCACTCATTTCCTCCTAAATGGGCAGGGGAAATCTGCGTGTCAGGTCGAGAACCTTTTGACGGACGTGTTCCAGCGCGTCGCCATTGCTGCGATTAGCAAGCGCTTCAGCAAGCAAGTCGGCGATGTCGAGCATTTCTTCTTCTTTCATGCCGCGTGTGGTCACAGCAGGTGTACCGATGCGGATACCACCTGGCTTGAAAATGGGATACGTATCGAATGGGATTGCGTTTTTGTTTACCGTGATCCCGGCGCGATCAAGAACCTCCTGCGCTTCCTTGCCGTTGATCTCCTTCGGGCGCAGATCGACCAGCATCAAGTGGTTGTCAGTGCTGCCCGAAACAATTCTGTAACCGTGCTTGGCAACGCCTGCAGCGAGCGCTTTCGCGTTCAGGACTACCTGCCGCTGATATTCGCGAAATTGAGGCTGGAGCGCTTCGTGAAAACAGACCGCTTTCGCAGCGATCACATGCATCAGCGGGCCGCCCTGCACGCCGGGGAATAATGTCGAGTCGATCGTCTTTGCGAATTTTTCTTCACACATCACAATTCCACCCCGTGGGCCGCGCAAACTTTTGTGCGTGGTCGTAGTGACGAATTGCGCATGCGGAATGGGGCTGGGATGCTGACCGCCCGCTACGAGACCGGCGATATGCGCCATGTCGACGAACAGAATCGCTCCCACTGAATCGGCAATTTGGCGTAGCCGCGGAAAATCG
>WNFJ01394632.1_pt2 | contig 12006 bp, 5 predicted proteins | sample 5400461 | NCBI WGS metagenome assembly WNFJ01 (sample SAMN13153349, study PRJNA577476) | soil metagenome | isolation source: 115 cm saprolite on Douglas fir-dominated hillslope | place: USA:California | collected 2013-09-17
ATGCTGGTGCCGCCGATGGTGTCGGTGGAGTCGGTGGTAAATTGCTACTGCGTCTGCGTCGTGAACTGACGCCATATGTACGTGATGGCAATTTATCCTGTTCTTCATCATCTGCTGTCTGTTCTGCCTCTGTATACGTAATTGGTTTGCTGCTTGGAGGTGGCACGATGTCATCTCTGTCACCTCGAAATTCAATGGCGCTTTCAATGAAGCTCTCTGGCACGTCTTCGACATCTTCAAGATCCTGGATAATGTGCTCATTCGTATCAAGGCCCTCCAGGGAGACTACACCAGTCGGCTCAGTTTGAGGAGGTTGTGAGTCCTCCTCCGTATGGGTGAACGGGTCATCAGCAGTGTGTGGTTGCTGAGTCGCGCTGGATGATGGAAGTGCCTCTTCGGGTCGAGTCTCTGGCATTATGTCTGTTTCTGGAAAGTGTTTTTGACCCTCGCGAGCTGCCGAGCGGATGTCCTGTGCCAAGGTGTAATCCTCCAGTAACAAATCCGGTTCTTCAATCTGATCAGAGAGCGGGTGAATGGCAGGAGGAGGTTGGATGCCAAAATCGTATTGCTGGTGATGTTGTGGATCTTCATGCCATTCAGGCTCAGGTGTATGTGTGTGAGGGGGCTGCGTACCGGATGCTCCGCGCCGACTGTGTCCACTACGTGACTCGCTTGAATCTTTGACTGATGAAGGGCGTGAAGATACAGGAGGAGATGTCCTAGTTCTTGCTCCTCCACTACTGCTGGTCCGCCCTGAGCGGCTCGCAGGGCGAGATTTACCCGTTGCAGGAGAGGACTCTAATGAGTGAGCGACTTTAAATTTTACTGCATGCGCAACCGAACGGACCTGGGGATCAGAGCTGACAATGACTACTTCTTTGCTAAGTTCTCGTGCGCGTGCGTGGAGCAATTTCCAGGCGACATAGCTGCGTAGTTGTGTTTGTGGTGGGATTACCATGGTGAGACGCCGTGCAGGAATCTGCTCTAGGCGCTCACGGACGGTCGTCAAATCATCTTCTGGACTGATATATATGGTTTGCTCATCACTCATGAGCCCTTCACCCCCTTGTGTATTTTATTGCTGCTTGGCATATGAGTGTATACAGTAGGTATCCATGCCTGATATATGCTCTTTCTGGCTAGTTGCCTATGTGTTTTTGTTAAATATGCATAGCGCTTATAACGCGATCTAGCGCTCTCTCTAGGACATTATTTTCGTTTTGCAGTTCTACTGCCTGATAAGCCAGGGTCATCGGTGTAATGTCCTGAGCGTTGGTGAGTAAATTCTCACGATCGATAATGCTCGATACCATTTCCGGCTGTACTGTGCGGATAATCGGTTGGCGTGAAAATGGCAGGGCTTGCATCCAAGGGAATGTCTCCAGACGCTGATAAACATCAGGTAATGCGGAGCCGCCACCTACAATGTAGATGGCTGGTGGGAGGAGTTCTCCTTTGGACAACTCTTCAATTAATAGCTCAACACTGTCCATCCAGGTCTGACATTCAGGTGCGAGAATTGCTTGGATCTCTTCTCGATCGCTATTTTTTATCTCACCGTTACTATAGCTGATTTTAAGCCGTTCTGCATCCTTGATAGAGATGCCCTTAGTTGTGGCTATACGGCGGGTGAATGTTCGCCCACCTAAAGCAAACGCGTGTCTCTTCAATGCCGCCTTGTCGCACCAGGGCGATGTCGGTGGTGCCTCCCCCGATGTCAATAAAGATCGCTCCACTATCTACTCCGGCATTTGTGCTTAAACAGCGGGCCAGAGCGTAGGGTTCTGCAACGATTGCAGTCAGCGTTAGATCCAGTCCTTGAGCGATAGTCTCCAAAGCTCCTAGCTGGGTCAGCGGAGCGAAGGCGCTGAAGAGTGTCAGTGAGAAGTGACGCCCACGAAAACCGATGGGATTAGTGACGGTTTGCCCATCGATGCGTGTGGAGATCACAGCTGCATTGGTTAGACGTACATCGATATTACTGTACCCCGTTTCAGCTGTGATGCGTTCCTTGGCACTTTTGAGCAGTCGTTGCTGAGCTATAGTGATCAGCGCATCCAACTCTTCAGTCGTAATTGGCTTAGTCGACTGCTGACGCTGTCGACTGACGGTCGTAGAACTGCCCTTAACCAGTTCCCCGGCAATACCAATGACGGCAGATGGGGCAATGATTCCTCCTGCAGCTTGCTCTGCCTTGATTAAGGCTTCGTTACAATTGGCGATGACGCCTGGAATATCCGTCACGAAGCCATCAGACATATGAGAATAGCTTTGTGGATGACGCCCTACTCCCAGGACCTCGGCTTGCTCTCCCACAACTTCAACAATAATGGCTTTAGCAAAGGCTGTACCAATATCAAGTGCTGTGAAGAGCTGTCGCTGACCACCTCCCTCTTCGGAGTCTTGATCGTAATAGTCGTAGACTCCTGGCTCGGTGATGCGTTCATCCTCTTCTCGTTCCCCCTGTATGAGATTACGCAGACGTTGCAAAAGATTCCTCATCGGCTGTTCCTGGCGCTGAGACCCATCCTGTTGACCGGATTGAAAAATAAACGCCATACCTCCTTTGTTTCCTGTTCTTGCTCCTGCGTGCCCCTTTATGGAGGAGCGTTTTTGAGGAGAACGCTCAAACCCCCCGGGTAGGGCGACCGCGATCACCTAAAGGTGACACCCCCAAGGGGGGCACGGTGGTAAATCGCGTTGATTAGCCCGATTGGTACCTGAGTAGTTATGCATGTCCTACGTTATAACACAAATTCTGCCCTATTGACAAAATGGGTAGGCCAGATCGGCCCTATCTTAGGTTGTTCTGTACAAATGTCGCTACGAGATCTAAGGCTTCGCTAAGTGCTGCTTTATTTTTGCCTCCGCCCTGAGCTGACTCGGGACGTCCTCCGCCTTTACCGCCCAGGTGCTCGCCAACTACTGCGGCGATTTTGCCAGCGTGTAGGCCGCGCTTCGTCAGCGATGGGTCAACACTTACCTGGATGGCAATACGCTCACCAAGATCTGCTGCTAGAGCGACGACACCTGGCTGCCTGAGTTTATCACGAACCATGTCGCCCATTTGACGCAGAACCTTGTCGTCTGGAACATTAACTGCTGCTGCCACGACAGCGATACCTGTGATCTCACTGGCATGCTGTGCAACACTCTCGGCCTGACGTAGTGCCTCAGTGTGCAGAAGCTGTGCTACTTGACGACGTGCCATGGCGAGTTCCTGGAGAATCTGCTCTACGCGTGTTTCCACCTGCTCTGGCTGTACTTGTAGCGTAGTAGCCAGTGTATCAACGGCGGTGTTACGCTGGCGCAGGTAGGCTTCAGCTGCACGTCCAGTCAGTGCCTCGATGCGGCGGATGCCAGCGGCAATACTGGCTTCCTGTGTTGTGATATACAGTCCAATCTGCCCAGTTGAGGTGCAGTGTGTTCCTCCACAGAGTTCAACGCTGTTGCCCATCGATACGACGCGAACCATATCGTCGTATTTTTCACCGAAGAGGGCCATAGCTCCGCTAGCAATGGCATCCTGCAGCGATATTATCTTCGTGCGAACGGCATAATCAGTACGGATCCAACGATTAATTTGCTCATCAATATGAGCGATATCTGATGTGGTGAGTGCACGTGGACTGGTAAAATCGAAACGCAGACGCTCCGGTTCGACAAGTGAGCCGCGCTGTTCAACTTGCGTACCCAGGTAATCACGCAGCGCTTTGTGCAAGAGATGGGTTGCGCTATGGTTGCGTATGGTATCTTCGCGGCGCTGCTCAATGACGCTAGCCTGTACACTTTCTCCGACGCGTAGGTGGCCTTCGGTGAGCTGACCATAGTGTACGATGAGACCTTTGATGGGGCGACGTGTATCGTGAACCTGGAAGTTTCCCATTGTGCTGCTGAGATCACCACGGTCGCCAATTTGACCGCCACTCTCGGCATAGAAAGGTGTCTTGTCCAGAATGACAAGGGCTTGCTGTGGTGCGCTGATACTCTCCACTTCAGCACCATCGACGACAAGGGCCACAACCTTACTGCTGCCCGTCAATCCCTGATAGCCGGTAAATTCGGTGGGACCAACGCGCTTGAGAATGTCTGTCAGGGCATTATCGTCGCGGCCCTGCATAAAAGTCCTGGCAGTGGCGGAGCGACTACGTTCCTGCTGGCGTTGCATGGACTGTTCGAAGCTTGCAGTATCGATGGTGAAGCCTTGCTCAGCGGCGATTTCCTGGGTCAATTCGACGGGGAAGCCATGAGTATCGTAGAGCTTGAAGACCTCCTCGCCGGGAATGACCGTTCGTTCCTGCAACTTCAGGTTGGCTAGTAGTTCATTGAGCAGGTTCAGTCCTGTAGTCAATGTCTGGCTGAATTTCTTCTCTTCCAACGTTAGGATCTGAAGAATACGTTCTTGCTGTGTCTTCAATTCGGTATAGTAGCTATCCAGCAGGTTGATGACGGTTGTAGCAGCGTCTGCCAGGAAGGGACGATTCAGGCCCAGCAGTTTGCCATGCCGAACAGCACGGCGCAGGATACGCCGGAAGATATAGCCGCGTCCCTCATTACTCGGCAGGACACCATCGGCGGCAAGAAAGACAAGTGCGCGTGCATGATCAGAGATGACACGCAGCGATGTGTCGATCCTGGCATTCTGGCCGTAGACTGTGTTAGCGATACTGGCGATATGATCGATAACTGTGCGGAGTAAATCAATGTCGAAGACCGATTCTTTTTCTTGTAACACCAAGGCCAGACGTTCAAGGCCCAGACCGGTATCAATGTTCTTGCGTGGCAATGGCGTGCGTTGGCCGTCAACGTCCTGGAAGTACTGCATAAAGACCAGATTCCAGATTTCCAGGAAACGCTCACAATCGCAGCCGGGTTTGCAGTCGGCTTTCCCACAGCCATATTTGAGGCCGCGATCATAGTAGATCTCAGAGTCGGGACCGCAGGGACCTGAATTGCCCGGAGGGCCCCACCAGTTGTCTTCTAGTCGTACAATGGCCTCATCGGGAAAACCAGCGACCTCGTTCCAATATCTGGGTGCCTCATCATCGGTGGGGTGGACGGTTGGATGGAGACGATCAGCAGGCAAGTTGACGACCTGTGTGAGAAACTCCCAGGCAAAGCTGATGGCCTCACGTTTAAAGTAATCACCGACCGAAAAATTTCCCAGCATCTCAAAGAAGGTGAGCGTACGTTGATTGCCTACTTTATCGATATCGGTTGTGCGGAAACACTTCTGTGCGGAAGTGAGCCGTACCGCGGGAGGGATTTCACGTCCCAAGAAGTAGGGTATCATCTGCTGCATCCCTGCTGTAGTAAGCAATACTGTCGGGTCGTTGCGCGGAACGAGTGACGAACTGGGCACCTTCAAATGCCCTCTGCTAGCAAAAAAATCCAGAAATCGCGCACGTATTTCAGTTCCTGTTAGGGTAGTATCAACAGACACAGCATCCTCCTGGGTAGGGCGTGGGCAAACCTTGCGCCCATTTCTGATATGCGGGGGCTTCATGCAATAGCCCGACGGAACGTACCCGCCGAGGCAGTTTCACGTGGGCTCCGTCCAAGCCCTCGGTCAAGAATGTTGTTCGCCGCGTTATGGTCCCGGTCGAGTACAACTCCACAGTGGATACAGACATGAGTCCGTACACTGAGATCTTTGTGCTCACCCTCCTCACCACACGCGCTGCAGATCTGGCTGGTCTTGTATGGGTCAACTTCATAGACGGTGACACCGGCCCATTCTGCCTTGTGCTTAACCAGTTCAATGAAGCTTGCCCATCCAGCGTCTAAAATCGATTTGTTAAGCCCGCCCTTGGCAGCTGCACCATTGTGCAAGTATTTGCCGTTCTCATCTTGTTTTGGCTTTGGCCTTTTGACCATATGGTGCATTGAAAGATCCTCAAAGACGATTGTCCCAAATGTGTCGACTAGTCTCCTGGACTGCTTATGATGGAAGTCTCTCCTCTGGTTGCGAACCGTCTTGTGAGCCTTGCTGACCAGTTGAGCAGACTTTCTACGGCGAGTACTCTTGTTTCTCCTTTTTGAGAGACGTTGCTGTTTCTTCTTCAACAGGCCATGTGACTTGCGAAAGAACCTGGGATTATCCACCACATCACCATTTGAGTCCGTCATGAAATGCTTGAGACCCATGTCTATCCCGATGGGAAGATCGGTAGAGGGGAGCTTCTTCTGGGCCTCAACCTCGCAAGCGAACACAACATACCAGTGCTCACCCTCGCGCTTGATTGTGGCCGTCTTGGCTTTCCCTTCCATCGGTCTATGTTGCTTGACTTTGATATGGCCGATCTTGGGAAGAACGACCTTGCCATTCTCGATCCGCACGGTTGGATTGCCTTTGAGCTTCTCAATCTGTGGATAGCAAAAACTATCGTAACGATCATAGCCTTGAAATCTGGGATATCCGGCTTTCTCTCCTTTCTTCACACGCCGGAAGAAGTTCTTAAATGCTCTGTGCACTCGCTTTAAGGTGTCCTGCAAGATCTGAGAATAGATCTCTTTGTACTCGGGCCTTATCTCTTTGATTTCTGGCAATTGAGCTGATTGCATCTCATAGCTGATACTCACTCGACTCATGCGCCAGGCTTCACGTCTTTCCTCAAGACCAGCATTGTAGAGTTCTCGATTGCGGTCAAGAGTGAACTGGAGAGTATCACGCTGACGCCGCGTAGGGTACAGGCGATATTTAAATGCCTTCATCATGCTTTTGCTCTCCTTTCTCTAGGTGACACTCCGCCTGAGCTAAAGCGTTGCAGCTTCTTGTTGTTCGTTTCGCGATTCTATGAGAGGTTCATTATCTTCTCTAGCAGATGCAGTGTCAAGCTTTTTCACACTTTTTCTTGACTACTTGACGACTCTGCTCTAGCGAATTATACTTGCTCTTACCACCTTTCCGTCAGGAGAAACAATGTCCGATGAAACTCCTGTACTTTGTGCGGAAAAGGGTGCCAGCCTTCTCTGGTAATGAAGGTCACCGCACTTCTGACTTTTCCCCGCAAGGGGATGACTATTGAACAGATCACTCCGAGCTTAGGGCCTTTGTTTCCTCTCCTCAGCTTTTGCCAGGGGTACCCACAAAGGAGGACAGGAGGAACAAGCTGTGACGCACGAACACACTTCAACGATTGCTCTTCCACAGAGAACACTGATTGTGCTTTGTGGACCAGCTGGAGCTGGTAAGAGTACCTTTGCCCGCAAGTTTGTTGAGCTGCACCAGGCTCAGGGCTGTAAGGCGACCTCGATTGTCTCCTCCGATTACTGCCGTGCTATGATCTGTGATGATGAAACGAATCAGCAGGTCAATCGAGATACATTTGACCTATTCTACTATATTATCCGTAAGCGCCTGTTCCAGGGGCGCCTGACGATTGCTGATAGTACTGCACTACAAGCCAATGCGCGTCGGACTTTGATCGAGATAGCCCAACGCTATCAATACCACAGCTGTCTTTTTGTCTTCAATATGTCCCTGCAAACTTGTCTTGCGTACGATCAACATCAGACGCGCGGGCGCACAGTGGGTGAGAAAGTCATCTCCTATCAGTTGCAAATCTTGCGACAGGCTCTACTTGAGATCCCTCATGAAGGCTGGGACCAGATTCATATCCTGGACGAGCAACACTGCAATGTGGATGTGGAGATTAGATCCTGATTGTTTAATTGCCTCCCCATCACACCGGTTTCGTATACAATATCATGCGCTTCTTCTTCCAATATCGACCTGATATTGTTCCATCACCTGTGTTACACTCATCTTTAACAGCTCCCTCCTGGAATCATGGTCAACGTTTTCTTCATGATGCCAGAAGGGGCCCTATTAACTTAATGCCTATGGGGAGAGGAGACAGAGTTTTCTGCCTTCTCTCCTTCCGATTTCATGGCTCCTCCCGCACGTGTCCTTTCACTAACATCCCCCCATTTACGAGATGATATCGACACGATCCGGATTGATACCGTTCCAGGTTGCCTGGCTGCTCTGGTTGCCTGTGACTCGCACCTTGAGGGTATGCTGGCCTGCTGCTAATACCGGGCTGACGTATAATACTGTGTTTCCAGCATTCGTCGGCGAGTAGAAGTCCAGCGTTGTTTCAGAGCCACCATCGATTGAGAAGGCACCAGTTCCATGTGGTGGACCAACCACCCCGTAGTCGATTTGTGTTCCATTAAAGGTGATGGTCACGTAGTCATTGGCAGTATTATCCCAACTGTTGCTGCCATTGTAAAACCCGTAGTTATTCCCATCACAGGTGGTACAGTGACCCCAGCCATTCCCAACGTAGTTGAACTGGTTCGCGCCTGATCCTTGCACGCTGTCATCAATGGTTATCGCAGAGTGTGAGACGATATCGACACGATCCGGATTGATGCCGTTCCATGTCGCCTGGCCGCTCTGGTTACCTGTGACTCGCACCTTGAGGGTATGCTGGCCTGCTGCTAATACCGGGCTAGCATATAACAACGTATTTCCAGCATTCGTCGGCGAGTAGAAGTCCAGCGTTGTTTCAGAGCCACCATCGATTGAGAAGGCACCAGTTCCATGTGGTGGACCAACCACCCCGTAGAACCTGATCTGCGTGCCATTGAAGGTGATGGTCACGTAGTCATTGGCAGTATTGTCCCAACTGTTGCTATTGTTGTAGTACCCGTAGTTATTAGTGTCGCAGTTGCTACAGTGACTCCAGCCATTCCCAACGTAGTTGAACTGGTTCACTCCTGACCCTTGCACGCTGTCATCGACGGTGGTTGTCCCATTGGTTGCCGCATTCGTCGGAGCAATCACGAGCCCGTCCACCTTGGCATAATCGACGATCGAGCTGAACTGGATCGTGATCTGCCCATTGTTATCAGCTGTAGCATTAAACTGTTTGACGATTGCCTTGTCTTTGGCGCCAGTAGCAGCAATGATATCGAAATTTGGCAACACCTGGCTGCCGTTGGCCGAGACATTGAAGACGCGTTGTCCTGAACTCGACCAGTAGGTTTCGGCGAAGTGCAGGCTCACGGTATACGATGTACCCGTTGTCAAACCAGGGAAGACATAGCTGAAGTTGCCATAGCGATCGCTTTGGTAGACGGCCTGCGGTGCCGGGCTGTTGACTCCGCTAGTATCAATCGTATCGGTCACACTCGATGTGTTGCTAGAGCCGCCCAGGTAATAATTATCACCCTGGAAATTGCCACTACCAGAGCTGCCCGCGCTGATCGCGTAACCGCCTCCTGAGATGGTGGTCGGCTGCGTGCCACTCCACTTAAAGGTCACAGTCGCGCCAGCCGGGAGGGTATAGTTAAACCCCTGGTTGCCCCAGAGCACTTGGAAGGTATTGCTGCTCGAGCCATCATTATGTGCAACCACCACCTTAGAACCATCGGGATTTTTGAAAGCCACATCAGCAAGGCTGCCCAGCGTATTGGAAGTGATATGGTACGCGCCCGGTACAACAAACTTACTGAACTGTCCGAGTTGGTAGTAGTCATTGAGGCGATACGTCACGTTGCCCGTGGACTGATCAATGGTCACCACACCTAAACAGTCAGCGCAGCCGCCTGTGTGTGGACCATTGTTGGTGTCAAGTGCGATGTTCCATAGTTCAACCGTCTTGGACCAGTTTTGTACTGACTGCATCAGCAGATCAATCGTGGAAATGGGCGCTTCAGATGTAGCTGGTGAGCACTCGGTTTCATAGACATCCGAGAGTGGGTAACTGCTACGAACGGTCGTCATCGACGAGGAGCTACCCGAGTAGCAATGCCATGAGATTCCAGCAATATCGCTACGCGTGGTGGCATCACCCAGCAGGGTATAGGCATAAGAGGTGTTATCCCAGTTGTGGTCATAGGGAATAATCTTGGGAGACAAACCTGCATTTGAAAGAGCAGGGCTGAGGTTATTTTTGATGAAGTTGTTCTCATCACCAGCAGCCCATGACATACCTGGATACGTGGTGGGTACATAGAGCGGCTCATTCTGAGGCGTAATCGCGTAGATAGGGATGCCCTGAGCTTGGTAGGCCTGGATAAATTTGACAAAATACTGCGCTAATGGTCCGTAATCAGAGGAGATAAGTGTACCAGTGGCACCGTTATAGACGCCCAACATCGACCCATTGGTTTTCATCCAGGCTGGCGGACTCCAGGGATTCGCCATAAATTTGAGATTTGGATTAAGGGAGTGTGCCTGTTGCAGTATGGGGATGATATAGGCTAGGTCATGGTTGATCGAGAAATTGTTCAGATTAGGATCGGTTTGACCAGTTGGCAGGTCATCGTAAGAATAGGGCCCATTGACTGAGAAGTCCGAGGCTCCCATTGGGATACGCACAAAGCTGAGCCCGATCCCCTGATTCGGATCAAAGAGATTCTGCATCAGTGTGTTGCGCTGGCTGGAGCTCATCTTGTTGTACATGAGCCAAGCAGAGGAGTCAGTGACGGCAGCTCCAAAACCATCCATTTGCTGTAACTCCTGGTATTCGTTGACGGTGATCGTAGAGGGATTCCCAGTGTTGGAGCCGAACGTGAGATTCGCCTGCGGGGTCAACTGGTTGCTGCCATCATTAGTGGTTAACCAGACATTAACAGTTGGCCCGGCTGCTATGGCCAAAGGCGGAGAGAGAAATAGTCCGATGAGGAATGTAGTGACAATGCTGCAGAGAAGCAGCTGCGAAATAGGCAGGAAACGGTACAATTTACACATACTAACCTCTCAAATACAAATACGCATACAAGCATAGTAACTACCTGCATAATCGAGATGATCACAAAAGTAAAAATACGCTTTGTATGCTTAGATGGATGTCATGACCAGGACGATCGAAAATGCAAGAGTCAGAGAGTTGAGCAACACAAGGAAAGTCAGCGGAGGAGAAGATTCTAAGCCCAACAGAGATTGAGCAGCATATGAGAATACCTCCTTCTTCATTGAAGTAAAGTAACTATTCAGGTTTCCTTCATGGCTCTATCCCTTCTCGGGGCAGTAAGAGAAAATAAGTCTGAGATGAGATTGTCCACGGCAACTGTGCTGTGCACTCTTTCCCCTGAATAGGCACATAGACTATGTCTAGCTATAAATGTTATACCTAATTTGTGATAGATTTCACAAGTAATACTTCGAAAAATACTACTTTTTGGCTATACATTTCCCATATTAATAAAGAGATGTTTAAATAAATATAGTACTTTTAGGCAGTTACACCTTACTACTGAAAATGGGGCTCAAGTGCCTTTCTGTCTGGCTTCGTAAGGGAGTGTCTTGCTCTACCAATTGACCAAATAACTGGAGGCTCTAGGATGTCCTGTCACCGTCACTCTTGTCAAGGGAACGTCAAATCTATATGTTTGGGGGAATTAAGTACTTATTTCTGGCTACATTGCGTAAAGCTGTGCTATAATAGCACTTGTGATTCTGCTTATTTTAGCTAAGTCCTGGCTAGGCTAGCATAAGTAAGTTCCGAGTTGATATCCCTAATTGTAACTTTATTTATCATATCAAACTCGAGAACATATTGTCTAATCAGCTGTACTTAAGTACTTAAAGGGGAAATATTGGTAGCTTGCTGCCAAGCCACAGAGGAGACGTAGTGATCGACATCAGCCCCTAGTACAGTGGTTTCACCATCGCTTCAACGACTGCCTTTCAGCATTCTGGGGTCCGCTTCATCAACATCAGTGTGGCTAAGGCAGACAAGCGATTGTACTTCGGCAATGGATATTTTGGCACAGCCGCTATTGTGAGTGTACTTCTACTACGAAAACTGGGGAATGGGCCAGTAACTCAAGTCAGCATGCAACTCTAGGTAGAGGCCACCCATACTGAGTGAGTGCGTGATCATGCAGACACCACAGGAGCGATATTTTCTCAGCTAGCCTCAGTTAGATCCAAGAGATAATCTCTCACGTTCTAGTCAGGCGTCATTGCCGCAGTTCTCCGGAAAGAAGGAAGCTATCGGGAAGTAATTTAGTACGTCAGTGGCAAAGGGACGACTTGTATCACAATGA
>WNFJ01730117.1_pt1 | contig 12005 bp, 10 predicted proteins | sample 5400461 | NCBI WGS metagenome assembly WNFJ01 (sample SAMN13153349, study PRJNA577476) | soil metagenome | isolation source: 115 cm saprolite on Douglas fir-dominated hillslope | place: USA:California | collected 2013-09-17
GCATAGGATTCATTGGCCTTGATGATCTGGACGAGGTGATCGAGAAAGCGCTCGCGCTCCGTCGGCGCCAACGACGCCAGGATCCGGCGCTGGGCGGCTCGCATCTCAGGGCGCAGCCGCTCGTGCAGTTCATTTCCGACAGGCGTCAGCCGCAGCAGGCGGGCGCGCCGGTCGGCGCCGTTGACCCGGCGATCGATCAGGCCGCGCTTGACGAGTTGCTCGACCAGAACGCTCGCGGTGTTGCGATCGACACCGAGGCGGGCGGCGAGGCTATTTTGATCGACATCCGATTCGTCGTTGAGATTGGCGAGAACGGCGAACTGCAGCGGCGTCAGGTCGTCCCCTTCCAGGGTTTCCGCAGCTACCGCTAGGCAGATTTGCACGAAACGACGGGCCAGCGCGATCGGAACGCGCCGGATCGGCGCGCCTCCGCTCCAGGAAACGACCTGCACCGGACGATCAGGGGAGGCGGGTTCGCGACGACGCGGCATTGCTTACCTTTATGATGATCCTGATTATGATTATCATAATTATGAGTATTTGGATTGTCAATCGACGTTAGCGAACCCGGCGCGGAAACTCAGGCAAGCTTCAGTTTGTAAAACTCCGTCGCCGTCTTCGAGAACAGCGCGGTCTTCTCCGCCTCGCTATATGGCGCGGCGATGCGCTTGAAGGCGTTGAAGATCACTTGATAGCTGCACTGGCCTTTATCGGGCGGAAAGTTGCTTTCGAACATGCTGCGTTCGTGGCCGAACGCCTCGATGCAGGTCTCGATATAGGGGCGCCACGCCGCGGCTGCTTCCTCCGACGAGGGCGGCATCTGACGCTCGTGAAAATCATAACCGAGCAGCCGCATCGCGAGGCCACCGAGTTTTACAAAGACGTTGGGGCATTTTGCGATCTTCTCAATCGACGCCTTCCAGCTCGCAAAAATCTCCTCGCGCCGGTTGGCATAGCTGCCGGTGCCGATCGGCCCGCCGCAATGATCCAGCACGATTTTCGTGTCCGGAAAGGCGCGGGCGAGATCGGTGAGTTCGCCGATCTGCGGATGAAACAACCAGGCATCGAAACTCAAGCCGAGCGGCGCGAGACAGGCAAAACCTTTGCGAAAAGTTGCGTCGAGCAGCAGGCCCTTTGGGCGCGTGGCATACATGCCGGCGACATTGGGGTCGGCGTTCCATGCGGAAGAGTGCCGGATGCCGCGAAAGCGGCCGTTGCCGGCGGCAATTTCGGCTTCCAGCACCGGACGCGCCCCCTCGCCCAGCAAGAGATTGACGTGGCTGACAACGCCGGCGCAGATCGCGGCGGGCCCGTACCCACCGCTCGCGCTCATCGCGGCGACGCCATTGGCAAACTCGACTTCGCCCACGGGCCGGAACGCTTCCGGTCCGTGCGCGCGATACATCGAGCGGCAGTCGACATAGACTGTTGCGATAATATTATGGCCGGAGGCGATATCGGCGGCCATCTCTTCGATCATGTAGCGCTGGCCGCCGCGGTCCCACAAATGATGATGGGGATCGACGATCGGACGGGCGGGATCGAGCACTTCCTCCTTGCGCAATGCGAGCCAGTCTTCGCGCGGATCGGCATAAAGCCCGCTCTTCGAGGCGGGTGCATTGCTGGCGGCCATCGGTGTTCGCTCCCTGATTTTTGAAAAAATTGTCGCGCGACTGCCGATATTATCGGGTTCGGCGCGACCGGGCCAGCAGCGTGAGGCTCGGACCGGCATGGCAGGTCGCCGCATCAACGGCTCTTAGCGGCCGACATCACAGGGAGAATGGAACATGCGACGATTCAGGCGGGTATATTGGTTTGGGGCGATGCTGACGATTGCGGGAATTCTCGCGCTTGCGGTGTCGGCGCGCGTGGTTGCGCAACAGGCGAATAAGCCGGCCTTTGTCATCGTCGAGCGGTTGAGTACGACCGGACCGGAGTCGATCCAGGAACAATATGGCAAGGTTTCGCGCGAAATTGTCGCCAAGTTCGGGGGCCGCTATCTCGCACGAAGCCAGCGCAATTTGTTGCTCGAAGGCGATACCAGCCCGCCTTGCTGCATCGCCATTCTGTCGTTCCCGAGTGTGGAGGCAGCGAAGAGCTGGTTCGATTCACCGGAAAACCAGGATGCCGCAAAGATTCGCCGCAGCGGCGCAACTTTTCGCATCATTTCGGTGGAAGGACTGTCTTGATCCGGGCAGAGCACGGGCCGGCGATTTCCTCAAACACCCTTGAGAATAATGACGGTCGGCGTGCCCGGCAGCGTCTCCCGCGAAATCGTCAGCGTCCGCTCGTTCCGCACGTCGATTTCGAACTGCTGGCCGATTTTCTGCATGAATTCCTCCAGCGGCGTCATGAAGCGATGCATCGGCAGCACGACGGCGGCGCGCAACCGTCGCGTGATATCCGAAATGCCGTCGAGCGACATCGTGTAGGTGCCATCGATCGGCACCATCACGATGTCGAGCCGGCCGATCGCGGCGAAATGGCTGTCGTCGAGCTTGTGATGCAGATGCCCGAGATGGCCGATGCACAGCCCAGCGACCTCGAAAATGAAGATCGAATTGCCGTCCTTGATCATCTCGGCGCTCGAATCGTCACCGTAAAAGCGGCGGATGTCGGTCGTCACATTGCGGATGAAGACATCGCCGATGCGAAGCGCGATCTTTGCGGGCTGTCCGTCATCGCCCCAGCCGTGCAGCACATACGGAATTTTGGGATCGGGAAACAGCGTGTAGTGCGTAGAGTGCGCGCGGTTCATGGTGACGACATCGGGCAGCCGGCCGGTCGTGTAGGCGCCGCTAAAGTCGGTCGCGATCCGCACGCCGCCCGGGGTGTCGATATAGTAGGTCGAATGCCCGGCATAGGTGATCGCGACCTCGTCGGTCTTCGCGGCGGCCTCGCGAAGGCTGACCGGCGTCGCGCGCGGCGGGGCATTCGTCATCGCAAGGCATTCGCTGCCGCGGGGGGCATCCTCCGCGGCGGCGGACGCGATGAGCTGGCACAGCAAGGCAAGGACGGCGGAAAAGATTCGCAACATGGCAGGGCCGGTCTCAGGGGCGAGGCCTGCACTGTATCGCGCAATCCCGCGGCGGCAATCGTGCGGCGGCAATCACTTGTGCGAGAGGCGCTTGGCGCCCTGGTCACCGCTCACTCCCGCCGCGGGCTGATCTTCCAGGTCGCTGCGACGATGCCCAGGGTCATCAATCCCGTAATCAGCGCGGCGATCGGGATTGCCAGTGCCAGCGCCGCGGTCGCGGCCCAGCCGATCGAGGAAAACGCCTCGGAAAATGTCGCCAGCCGCGACGAGGTCTGGCGGCGGCGGAACTGGCTGCGCTTGGCCTGCACGCGAAACCAGAGCTGGATTGCGGTCGCGGATCCGGCTGCGATCATAACCCCAAGCGCGGTGATCGCGGCCTGCAGCGGCGAAGCAAATGACAGCGGCAGCACCAGCGGTGCGAAGACGGCGCCAATCACGATCAGCACCACCTCGATCTTGGCGCGGATGACGCGCGAGGGCGGCAGCGGCGCGGTCGCCACCAGATCGGCGGCGTCCTCGCCCGATATTGCCAGCCAGGCCAGACCGCCCGCGAGCTGGCCTGCCGCCATCACGATGACGGGGGTGATCAGCACGATCGCGGCCGAGTTGTCCGAAAAACTTCGCCACAGCATCAAGGCCGGCGGCACCAGATAGAGCAATTGCATCAGGGTCTGTGACACCAGCCAGGGATCGCGGCGCAGCAGTAAAAATTCCTTCCGCCGCAGCGCCTGTTGCCGCGAGCCGGCGCGGAACGCCTTGGTGCGGGCGGCTTGTTGGCTCGGCGCGGCGCTCGCCGAAACGCGCACCGCGGTGTCGGCGAACTTGCTTGAGAACATTGCCATCACGGCGCCGAGCAGCATGAGGCCGCCGGCCAACAGCAACATCAGCGCTTCGCCATCGCCGAGCGCCGCGCGCGCCGGCCACCACACGATGCTGTCGGTATCAGGGGCAAAGGCAGCTGCCGCATCCGAGGTCAGCACCGCGAATCGCGACAGCGTGCCATAGGACAGGATCGCCGCGATCTGCAGCGCAATGACAAAACCGGCGCCGATGATCGCGGCGAGAATTTGCGCCACCAGCCGGGTCCGGCTCGGGCCGATCAATCGGAACAAGAGAATCGTGACCGCGATCGCAACCGCCGCGGCCGATAGTCCAATGGCGACGACGATGCCGTACGCCGCAAACCATCGGATACCGCCGCCGATCACGAGCACGTCGACGAACGGCGTCGACAACAACAACGCCATCGTAATCACGGTCAGCGCGATCGAGGCGATGCGGACCGAGAACACTTCGGTCAACCGGACCGGCGACGACATGATCAGATCAAGGTCGGCGCGCGCGTAAAACACCCGCGTCACGGATTCGATCGCCTGCGACAGCATCAAGGCCCAGGCCAGCAATATCGTGGCTGTCATGATGATGAGAGTGGATTTGTCGAGTGGCGCCTTGAGATCGGCAAAGCGGCCGACCACGGCATAGGCGGGCAGATGCATGATGGCGGCAAACACGATCAGGCCGATCACCGCGCGGCGCTTTCGCCCGCGTCGCCCGCCCGTCATCATCGCGAGCCATTCGTGCCATGCCAGCCGGATTTCGTGCCGGGCAAACCAGGTAAGGGCAGTGGCCGAGCTCATGCGGCGGCGGCCTCGGGATTGACCAGGGTAATGAACAGGTCCAGTTCGGTCAGCGTGCCCTCCGCGACAAGCCGCCCGGCGGCAATGACGCCGATGCGGTCGGCCATGCGTTCGGCAACCTCGAGAATATGCGTGGTCATGATCACGGTGCAGCCTGAGCGCACGCGATCGCCTAACAATCCCTTGACGTGACGCGCGGAGACGGCATCGAGCCCGGTTAAGGGTTCGTCCAGGATGATCAGGCGAGGGTCGTGCACCAGCGCTCCCGCCAGCGCGACCTTCTGGCGCATGCCCTTGGAAAAACCCTCGCAGCGTTCGCGCAGATGCGGCTCCAGCCCGAGCGAGACCAAGAGATGATGCGCCGCCGGTTCTGACACCGCGGGATCGACGCCCCAGAGGCCTGCGACGAATTCGAGGTATTCCAGCGGCGTCAGCTTGTCATAGATCATCGGCTCATCGGAGACCCAGGCCATCATCTGCTTGGCCGCGACCGGATTATCGAGCGCGTCGATGCCGAATACCGAAACCGTTCCGGCATCGGGCCGCGAGAGCCCGGCCACCATCCGCAGCGTCGTGGTCTTGCCGGCGCCGTTGGGCCCGACCAGCGCGTAGAACTCGCCGGATCGCACCGTGAGATCGAGCGCGTCGACCGCAAGCCGGTCAAAACGCTTTGTTAACCCTCGCACTTGCAGCGCGGAATCTTGCGGCTTCATGATGTCGGGACAATCCCTGTGTTGCATTGCGTGCGCACCATGGACCCAAGATATTTCGGCGCGGTGAACGGAGGCTGGCAAATCCCGCCGATGCCCGCGAATAGCTAAGGGCCGCCTGCTTAAAGCTGCGGCAATTGTCCGCAACCCCGGCGGATGGCGGCAACCAGCACTTTGTTGACAGGGATCGGCGCTTTGGGCTGTATAACCACCGGCTGATCACGAGCTCTGACACAAGCGGTGAGCAGCGCGTGGACACAAGATGCGCCAGAGGCGATCGATAGAATCGCCCGCGCATCGGGGGAGGGATGTCGGCAATGCTGGACTTCGTTCAGCAGTTGGTGAGTGGCATTGCGCTCGGCTGCGTCTACGGGCTGATCGCGCTCGGATTCGTCCTTGTCTATAAGGCGACCGAGGTCGTGAACTTCGCGCAAGGCGACCTGATGATGCTGGGCGGATTTTTCGCCTTCACCTTCATCGGCATTCTCGGATTGAATTACTGGATCGGTTTTGCGGCGGCGGTCGCGGCGATGGCGCTGTTCGGGATGCTGGCGGAGCGGCTGGTGGTGCGGCCGATCCTCGGCTATCCGCAATTCTCCATCATCATGGCCACCATCGGGCTCGGCTATTTCCTGCGCTCGGTGGTCGGCATGATCTGGGGCACCGACGATCGTTCAGCCAGGGCGTGCTGCGGATCGGCTCGCTAGTGCTGGCCTATGACAAGCTTTCGGTGATCGCGGCGACCATCATCCTGTGCGCGCTGCTCTATCTGTTCTTCAATCGCACCACGCTTGGCACTGCGATGCGCGCCAGCTCGGAGAATATGCTGGCGGCCTATTACATGGGCATCCCGGTCAAGCGGGTGGTGTCGATCGTGTGGGCGATCAGTGCGGCGGTCGCGACCTGCGCCGGCGTGCTGCTGGCGCCGATTACCTTCATTCATTCCAATGTCGGCCTGGTGCTGGGGCTGAAGGCGTTTCCGGCCGCCGTGCTCGGCGGCTTCGGCTCGATACCCGGCGCGGTCGTGGGCGGCGTCTTGATCGGGGTGATCGAGAGCATGGCCGGCTTTTATCTCGTGGAGGGATGGAAGGACGTCGCGCCGTACATCGTCCTGCTCCTGGTGTTGCTCCTAAAACCCGAAGGCCTGTTCGGCCTGCGCATGCGCAAGAAGGTCTAGGGTCCAGCCATGCGCTTCATGTTCAAGACGGATTACGAAGACGACATCAGGCTGTTTCCACATTCCGGCTATGTCGTCTCCTACGGCACCCTGCTGGCGCTGCTCGTCATCGCGCCGTTCGTTCTCTCCAGTTACATCATGAGCCAATTGGTGTTCGTCTGCATCTACGCCACCGTCGGCGTCGGGCTGATGATCCTCACCGGTTTTACCGGGCAGGCCTCGCTGGGACATGCGGCTTTTCTCGCGATCGGCGCCTATACGGCCGCGTACTTGCAGCAATTCAACGTCCCATTCCCGGTCTATTTTCTCGCCGCCGGCCTGTTGACCGGAATTATCGGCGCGCTGGTCGGATTTCCCGCGCTGCGGCTGCAGGGCATCTACCTCGTCATCGCGACAATCTCCTTTGCCTTCATTGTCGAGGAAATCCTGGCGCGGTGGGAAAGCGTGACGCATGGCAATGAGGGCATGCGGGTCAAGACCATTGCGATGCTCGGCACGCAGGTGCCGCGCGATAGCCCGGCGTTCTATTTCCTCTGTCTCGGCGTGCTGATCCTGACCATCGTCGGGACGCTCAACCTGTTGCGCTCGCCGACCGGCCGCGCCTTTGTCGCGATCCGCGACAGCGAAACGGCGGCTAGAAGCATGGGCATCAACGTCTCGCTCTACAAGGTAAAGTCGTTTGCGATCAGCGCGGCCATCACCGGATTCGCAGGCGTTCTTTTCGCGCACAAGCTGTCCTTCATCAGCCCGGAAATGTTCACCCTCCAGCTCTCGATCGAGTTCATCATCGTGATCCTGATCGGCGGCGCCTTCAGCCTGCATGGCGCGGTGCTGGGCGCGATCTTCATCGTCATGATCGATCCGTTCCTGACGTATCTCAAGGACGACCTTCCGGGAATGGTCGCGGGTGTCGCCGCGGCGCTCGGCGCGGGCAGCGCGCGCGCGGCGCATATTCAAGACAACGTCGCGGCGTTTGCTTCCGCCAACGGCCTGAAGGGCGCGATCTACGGCGTGATCATCGTGCTGTTCGTGCTGTTCGAGCCGCTCGGCCTTTACGGGCGCTGGTTGAAGATAAAACTCTTCTTCCAGCTGTTCCCGCTCTACAAGCGCGCCACCTTCAAGCGGCAGAAGATCTATGTGAAGTCGGAGCGGAACCGATGAGCTATTTCCGCGCCGAAAATCTCTCGCTGCATTTCGGCGGCCTGAAGGCGGTCGATGCCGTTAGCTTCGCGGTCGAGAAGGGCGAGATCTTGTCGATCATCGGCCCCAACGGCGCCGGAAAGAGCTCGATCTTCAACCTGATTTCGCGGATCTATAACCCGACCTCGGGAAGAATTTATTTCGAGGACCAGGACATCACCGAGGCGCCCGCATTCGGCATCGCAAAGCTCGGCATCGCCCGCACCTTCCAGAACATCGAATTGTTCGAGAATGCCACCGTCCTCTCCAATCTCTTGGTCGGCCGGCACCGCCATTCCACCACGCAACTTTGGCAGGAATTTCTCTTTCTGCCGAGCGTGCGCTCGAACGAGAAAATCCATCGCCGCCGCGTCGAACAGGTGATCGAGTTCCTCGATCTCGAGCCCTATCGCGACAAATTGATCTCGGGACTGCCTTACGGCGTGCGCAAGGTGATCGAGCTGGCACGCGCGCTGTGCACCGAACCAAAGCTGATCCTGCTGGATGAGCCGTCCTCCGGACTGAACGTCGAGGAGACCGACGACATGTCGTTCTGGATCCGCGACATGAAGACCGAGCTCGGCGTCACCGTGCTGATGGTCGAGCACGACATGACGCTGGTCAATCGTGTCTCGGACCGCGTGATCGCGCTGAACTACGGCCGGGTGCTGGCGATGGGACCTAGAGGATGATGCCATGAGCGCGCCCGACATCATCTTAAAACTCAGCAACATCGAGAGCTATTACGGGCCGATCATGGCGATCAGAGGCATCAGCCTCGAAGTCCCGCGCGGGCAGATCGTTACGCTGCTCGGCGCTAACGGCGCCGGCAAGACCACGGTACTCAAAACCATCTCCGGCATTCTCGATCCGCAGAAGGGGTCAATCGAATTCTTGGGTAAACCGATCCAGCGCATGGAGGCTGACAAGATCGTACGACTCGGCTTGAGCCATGTGCCCGAGGGGCGCGAGGTGTTTCCGTTCCTGAGCGTGCGCGAGAACCTGATGATGGGCGCCTATCCGCGCCGGGATCGCGAGGCGGTCGCCGAGGATCTGGAGCGGGTTTATGGATATTTCCCGCGGCTGAAGGAACGCCTCAACCAGCCGGCCGGGCAGCTTTCGGGCGGCGAGCAGCAGATGCTCGCAATTGGGCGCGCGCTGATGAACCGGCCGACGCTGTTGCTGCTGGATGAACCCTCGCTTGGGCTATCGCCGATCCTGGTGAGGGAGATTTTCACGATCATTAAGCGCGTCAACGAAGAGCAGGGCATGTCGATCCTGCTCGTCGAGCAAAACGCCAAGGTCGCGCTGGAGACGGCGCATTATGGCTATGTCCTGGAGATCGGCCGGGTGGTTATGAACGATAGCTCCGACCGGCTGATGCATTCCAAGGACATCCAGGAATTTTACCTTGGCGCCAAGGAAGCCGGCGCGCGGGGCGAACGGCGCTGGAAAAAGAAGAAAACGTGGCGTTAAATAGGGGTCCTGCTTCGGAAACAAGACCGGCTGTCAAAGCTGGCTTCTAAGGCGGGTCAAGAGGGAGGGTACGAGCATGGCCAGACCGGCAGTGCTGACGGTCGCCGACACGATCGCGAAGAGCTTTGTACTCGCGGCAGAGACGCGCGGGGACCGCCCGGCGATCCGTGAAAAAAAGTTCGGCATCTGGCAGCCGACCAGCTGGCGGCAATGGCTGCAGATCTCCAGGGAGATCGCCTACGGCCTATACGCGATCGGTTTTCGGCCCGGCGATGTCGCCTCGATCATGGCCAACGCCGTGCCGGAATGGGTGTTTACCGATATCGGCATTCTCTGCGCTGGCGGCGTTTCTTCCGGCATCTATCCGACCGATTCCGCTGCCCAAGTTGAGTATCTCGTCAATGATTCCCGCACAAAAGTGATCTTCGCCGAGGACGAAGAGCAGCTCGACAAGATTCTCGCGTGCCGCGCGCGCTGCCCGACGTTGCAAAAAATCATCGTGTTCGACATGGAAGGCTTAAGCGGCTTCTCTGATCCGATGGTGATGTCGCTGGCCGAATTCATGGCGCTCGGCAGCAACCACATGGTTGGCCGCGAGTCGCTATGGAATGAGATGATCGGAAGCCGCGGCGCCGGCGATCTCGCCATCCTCGTTTACACCTCCGGCACCACCGGTCCGCCCAAGGGCGCCATGCATTCCAACCGCAGCGTGACGCATCAGATGCGCCACGCCAGCGATCTCATTCCCTCGACCGATGCCGAAGAGCGGCTGGTGTTCCTGCCGCTCTGCCATGTCGCCGAGCGGGTCGGCGGCTATTACACCTCGCTGGCGCTGGGATCGGTGATGAATTTTGCCGAAAGCCCGGAAACGGTGCCGGATAATCTGCGCGAAGTGCAGCCGACCGCGTTTCTGGCGGTGCCGCGGATCTGGGAGAAGTTTTACTCAGGCGTCACGATCGCGCTGAAGGACGCAACCGCGTTGCAGAACTGGATGTATCGCGGGGCGCTGGCGATCGGCTATCGCATGACCGACTGCAGGCTGGAAGGCGACACGCCTTCCCTTTCCTTGCGGCTCGCCAACCGCGCCGCCTATTGGTTGGTGTTCCGCAACATCAGGCGCATGCTCGGGCTCGATCGTTGCCGGATTGCCTTCACCGGTGCGGCGCCGATCGCGCCGGAATTGATCCGCTGGTATCTCGCGCTCGGCATCGACATGCGCGAGGTCTATGGCCAGACCGAAAACTGCGGCGTTGCGACGTTGATGCCGTCGGATCGAATAAAACTCGGCTCGGTCGGCAAGGCCGTGCCATGGGGCGAGGTCGGAATCTCGCCGCAAGGCGAAATCCTGATCAAAGGCGACTTCCTGTTCATGGGTTATCTCAACCAGCCCGAACGAACCGCCGATACCATCGACGCCAAAGGCTGGCTGCACACCGGCGACGTCGGCTCCTTGGACAATGAGGGCTTTGTCAAGATCACCGACCGGATGAAGGACATCATCATCACTTCGGGCGGCAAGAACATCACGCCGTCGGAAATCGAGAACCAGCTCAAATTCTCGCCCTATATTTCGGACGCCGTCGTGATCGGCGACAAGCGGCCTTATCTGACTTGTCTGGTCATGATCGACCAGGAGAATGTCGAAAAATTCGCCCAGGACCACGACATTCCCTTCACCAATTACGCCAGCCTGTGCCGCGCCGCCGAGATCCAGGATCTGATCCAGCGCGAGATCGAGGCGGTGAACGCCAATTTCGCCCGCGTCGAAACCATCAAAAAGTTCTTCCTGATCGAGCGCCAGCTGACGCCCGAGGACGAGGAATTGACGCCGACCATGAAGCTGAAGCGGAATTTCGTGAATAAGCGCTACGCGATCGAGATCGACGCCATGTATGGCGAGCGGGCGGTGGCGTGAGCGGAGCGTGATCCGGAAAAGTGGACACCGGTTTTCCGAAAAGATCATGCTCAAACAAAGATATAGAGCGAGATGACTAAAAGTCATCACGCTCTACGAGGTTTGAAAACGGCGAAGGACCAGAGGGCCCCACCCTTCGCTCAACACGGGCCTAAGGTAAGAGGAGACTTGAAATGTCGAAATCGTTCAAGGTGTTGGGCCTCGCGGTAGGGGCGCTAGCGCTGACCCATCTGCCGGCCGCAGCCCAGACCAAGGTCACCAATGAAGGCATCTCGGCAAGCGAGATCGTGATCGGCACCCATCAGGACCTGTCCGGCCCGATCAAGGTGTGGGGCGTTCCGGTTTCCAACGGCATGAAAATGGCGGTGGAGGAAATCAATGCCGCCGGCGGCATCCAGGGCCGCAAGCTCCGCATGATCCTCGAGGACAATGGCTACGATCCGAAGAAGGCGGTGCTGGCATCGCAAAAGATGGTCGAGCGCGACAAGATTTTTGCCATGATCGGCCCGATGGGTTCGCCGACCGTGCTCGCCGCCCAGGACATCCTGTTCGACGCCGGCGTGCTGCAATTGTTTCCGCTGACGGCCGCCGAATTCACCTTCAAATTCGATTCCGCAAAGCCGCAGGAAAGGCTGAAGTTCAACAACCTCTTGCCGTACGTCGAGAGCACACGCGCGGCACTGAAATACATGATCGAGGCGAAGAATTTTAAAAAGCCCTGCATCATGCATCAGGACGATGAGTACGGCAAAAACGTGCTCGACGGTTTTACCCAGCAACTCGACGCGATGAAGGTGACGCCGGCTTCCGTCACGAGCTACAAGCGCGGCGCGTCCGACTTCAGCGCGCAAGTGGCAAAAATGAAATCCGACGG
>WNFJ01190255.1_pt1 | contig 12004 bp, 10 predicted proteins | sample 5400461 | NCBI WGS metagenome assembly WNFJ01 (sample SAMN13153349, study PRJNA577476) | soil metagenome | isolation source: 115 cm saprolite on Douglas fir-dominated hillslope | place: USA:California | collected 2013-09-17
TATCATTTATGGTTTTGCTATCAGTTTTGCTATCAACACAGCTTATTGGTATAGTTGTAGCAAAACGAAACCGCCTGGGAAGCCAGTTCCCAGGCGGTCTTGGTGGTGGAGATGGGGGAGAGTTGAACTCCCGGCAGCGCTTTTTTAGGTGTTTTTAGATGTGCTTCAACGCTTGTATGATAGCCATTGTCAGGCTTCTCTCCTCGATTTGTTGGAATTGGCGCTTGCAGTTACTTGCAGTTTATATCAGGGAATGTGTGGTGTAAGCTGTCAATGAAGCTGTCAAAGGAGTCTATACGCTAGGCTGGGAAATCGTGGAGCAGCAATCTCCAGGGATAGCCGCAGTGCCGCACGTAGAGGATAGCATTGACGATCTCGAGCCGCGAGTGGATGGGAGAGAAGGAGGAGGGATCAAGGGCTCCAACAGGTCCCATTGCTCGTCAGTCAGATCGGAGGGATAGCGTTCCTGTTTATAGCTAGATGATTACCCTTTTTCTCGAGATTTGATTATATCATTTTCCCCTGTTGGCGCAAGGCGTTCAAAACCATTGCCTTTATCCAACTTATAAAGAGTTGGAAGCAGATTTTTTGCAGCCTGTTCTCTCATCAACGGGTCACCATTTTTGTCAATTAACTCTAATTTCTTGCTAATTTCCACTATTGTATACTCTTTACGCTTGTTATCTACTTCTATCTCTTTCTCTCTATATCTGAGTGGCGCTTGTACGACACCATCAATGAGTTTTCCCATACCCGCCACGCCACTTGCAGATAAAACAGAAGTGCGCACTTGTATGAACATTGGTGAGTTGTGAGACATTCTACCCATTATAAGAGGTGCCTCGTCGTCAAAACAGGGATTGCCCGTTTGAGTGTATTCCTTTAGATCAGCAAATCTACCTTCTTGAATAAGCCAGCATTTAGTATGGAGTTCGGCAAGAGCAGAAATGATAACGTTAAAGTTCTGAGCGGTTGAGGCAACATTACTAATACGTATGCTGATAGCTGATGAACTATCTTCCCAGTTTGATAGTGAAATGTCTGTTCGTTTTTGCTCCATATTTTGAATGGGGCTTGGAGCTAAGAGACCTGCAAGGAAAGCGACAGCTGTTGTGAATATTGTAATCAGAGGGTCATTAGACAAGCTTGAAGAAAGAAATACAGCTGCGGTAAGAGCAATGAAGGATCCAACGAGGATGATGACAAAGCTTATAACAATCACCATCCAAATAATGTCGGTTACTTTTCGTTTTTGCTCCATATTTTGAATGGGGCTTGGAGTTAAGAGACCTGCAAGGAAAGCGACAGCTGTTGTGAATATTGTAATCAGGACTTCAGCTGGAGGTCTTTGTGCTAAGGCATGGTTCAAACGAATGTGACAATTGAACGATTAAGCAGCCTGACGAGAATAGCCTAAAGCAACTAACCAGTCTGTTTCCGACTGGAGAGTACCAGTCCGTTGTAAGGGAGAGAGACCCTCATGAAGCCCGCGCGGAGCCACGTGATGATTATGCCAGACAGCCAGCAGAGCCAACATGCCAGCCGAGAGGGTGCGATGCACGGCCAAATGGGGCCGCACGATGCTGTGCCAATTTTCTACGGCACTACTGGCTCGCACGGTGCGCTCCCACCCATGCAACAGGGTTTGAGCCGCCTCTCGCCATGCCGGATCAAAGTCATCCAGCAGGTCCTTGGTGGTGGGACCCAGCAGGGCGCGACGTTGCCATGCCCAGGCCAGCAAATGCACAGCGCGTGGTCCCAATTGCTCCTCGGCTTGCTGTTGGGGCTCATCGAGGTCGGCGGCAAAGAGCAGCAGATGAGGAAGCGCCAAACGCAACTGCTTTCCCACCGACTGGATCTCCTTCTGCAGGGAGGGCAAAGCTTGCTCGCGCAGTTCCTCCAACAAGGCCAGCAGGGCTTCCAGTTCCTGCTTACGCTCCTTGCTGCTGAGCACCCCTGCCTGCTGCTCAGAACCCAGTACCACGACGTCCAGCAGCGTATGCAGTTCCTGCCAGAGATAGCGCAGAGCTTGGGTGACGTACTTGGCATGTGCGATGCGCTGCTCGTGTTCAGCGACATTGGTCACAGGCGCCCGTCCACGCGCCTTCTGTCCTTGGGCCACCCGCTCAGCTTGTCGTTGGATGATCGGCAAGCGGTCTTGCATCTGTCGCAAGGCCCGCTCACATCGCCCTTGGACTTGGGAAGCGGCCTGCAACACATGCCAGACATCGCGCTGGTGGTTCTTCAGCCGTTGCACCTGGTCAAGTGCTTCTTGAATAGCTCGCCCTCCATCACTGACACTGCGCTCACAGAGCAGTCCTTGCTCGTGCAAATACCACCACAGCAACGTCCAACTTTCTCCGTCTACCGCCACCGGAGGCACCGTCGCCCACACTTGGCCGCTATGAACATCCACTACATTGAGATAGGCTTTGCCTCGTTGACTGCTGTATTGTTCATCCAAGGCCAAGCTCCGTGGCGTGCTCGCCTGTTGCTGGCTCAACCACCGTTGCGCACGTTGCCCTGCTTCCTGCACGATCTCAGCAATGCTTCCCAAGCTGAGGTGTGTGCCACACAGTTTTCTCAGACACGTCTGGATACTGCGATAACTGGCATGCGCTTCGATCAACAGGGTCAGCACCTGTTCTTGCACCTGTATCGTCCTTTTGACTGGGACGTGCGTAATTTCCAAGGCCGCTTGCAAGGCCTGTGCTCCTTTCCTTTTCCAGCGATACAAGCTCTGACGCGACACCTGATGGGTGCGACTCAACTGGCTCACCAACCCCTGTGGCGGTTGGGGTACCAACAACTGACTGATCCACTGGCTTCGTTGTTCGCCTGTGCTACAATGGTGCATGTTTCCTCCCTGAGAATGGTGGTTCTTTTGTTTTTCACCTTATCTCTCAGGGATGCTTTTGGCAACTTTTCCGTCAATTGTCACATTGGTTCATGCTTTTTTTGAACCATGCCTAACGCATTGAAGACAAGACTAGCGACAGATGCAAGGAGAGCGAGGACAAAGGTAGAGACGATTATCCTCCATATGAAATTAATAGTTGTTACACCTGGATCTTCTAGTAGGCCGGCCTTCTGGGTGACCTCCCTTTGAGTTGAGGGAGCAAGTTGATTCAAGTACGCTACAGTAACTTCCTTTTTGCCTGTCTCGTCTAGGTACCTTAAGGCATCTAGAGCAGTGCTCTTTTGGTCAATTGTTGTTATTATCTGGGCCTGTGTAGTTTCCTCCATTATTTACCTCCTTCGTTTTTCTTTGAGCGGTTCCTTTCTAATGGAAGTGTTCGTTCTAAACTCGAGACACATCGAGAGTAGTATGAAAACAACACAATGCTTGGAGAGAGAGTTATACCGTCTAACAGGAGAGTTTACATGAAAAACACAATACATGCAACAAACGGACAGTCTTTACTTCGCACAAGGTTTCCTGGAACTTGTACCTTTTCCAGACCCGTAGATCCGTCTCTGACATGAAGCCCAAATTTAGTATATAATAGTAGTAGCATAGTGCATCCATCGTAGTTGTCGTTTTGATTGCTATGATTCATACATAAAGGAATGCCGCCGTATCCTGCGAATGACTGGCTAAGCGAGCTTTTTGGAAGTATGCTTTCTACATAAATCGGCAGGAGATCATCCATGGATGAACGTACTGTACTTAAAACCCAAATCGAATTTCTAGATCAGCAGCTACGTCTGGCCAAAAGTGCTTTGAACACGTTAGGGATTGATACTGAGCTGCGTAAACGCGTGCAAAATCTCTTTGAAAAGAAGATCTCCCAGCGGTTACAAGAGCTAAGCATGGTGAGGGGCGAAGTACAAGATAATAAACCGCTGACACATTGTTGGCCGCGCTTTCGAAATATCCGAAAAGTGTCTGTGCCCCTTTTTGTGGAGTGCCTGGCCTTGATTGGGGGGGCATTAGTGCGAGCTACTGAATTCGAGAAGGGTCCTGGTCCTCAGTTGGACAAGGGGCTGTGCCGGATAGCCGATGCCCTGCTCGATGATCTGAGCTCGCGAGCCGTCGTTCTATGGGAGCGCTTTACCATATTAGGTGAGACAGAATTTTTTGGCGAAATGGCTCAGATTATCCGGTTGCGCTTTCCAGAGGTGAGCATCTGGAATATCCCTATTGCTGCACACGAATTTGGGCATTTTATCGGACCAGAACTAAAGCAAGCAGAGATAGGCGGTACATTTCGCTATCCTTTTCAAGATGAACTGCGAAAAGTCGAAGATGAGCAGGGAAGGGCTTTTCTCCAGGAGTATTTCGCAGATCTTTTTGCAACCTACACCTTGGGACCAGCATTTGCCTGTACTTGCATTCTGTTACGCTTCGATCCTATCGAAGCTTATCAAGACAAAAAGGAGCATCCGGCCTACGCCAAGCGTTTCTATCTGATCCGTAGGACGTTGGAGAAGATGAACCTGGGTCCGTACCAGGGAATTGTTGCCCATCTAGATATAATATGGCGGCAGAGCTTGAAGGCGCTCGGGCTGCGCGAGCATCTTGCACAAGAGATTGCATCGCAACTTGATGAGCTACTCGAGATGTTGTACGATTTAGTCATAACCGAACTTCCCACTATTCAATATAAGGATTTATCACGTGCTTACAGGCTCTCGCGTAAACTGTTAATAGATGCGGAGACAGCAAACATAGTAGAGGCTGCTCGTATAGCAGCGCCAGAGCATACGCTGGTCGACATACTTAATGCTGCCTGGATCTGTCGTGTTGAGATCGAGGACCAAGACGACAAACTGTTACTTCAGATAGGCGAGAGGGCTGTCAAGCTATGCGAGGAAATTATAGATCGTAAACGCTAGACGGATAAGGAGTTCCCGGTGAAAGATCTGATTCTGAGAGCGAAGGCAATGGTCCTTGAGCAAAGCCTTGAGCAGGTCGAGACGGTCGTGGATAGTGTGAAAAACAGACGGCAAGAAGTATTCCAGCTTTCTGATCTCCTAGGACAAACTTTACAATTATCATCGGTAGACGCTCGTGATGCGATCGACCGATCTTTGAGTCTGCTGAGGCGCAACGCGGCAGTGGAAGAGACCCGCCAGCAACTCGAAGAGGCCGACAAAGCGATCGGAAATATCCAGGAAACGTTGACAAAAGCCGTGAAGATAGTCACGGAAATGCAGACAAGATCCGTCCAGATAAAAGAAGATCTTGACAAAACGCTGAGGATGGCTCTTGGAAGACAAGCTAGAAGATCGTCTACCAAGCTTGATGAAATACACCATAAACTGAATGCGGCGCACGAAGCGGAGAGAAAGGGCGATACCTCTACTGCTAACGATCTTCTTCAAAAAGCCTGGATGCAGTACTCAGATGAGGTATATAAGGATTGTCAGTATGTTTTCGAAGAGTACGTTGACTTCTTAGGTGGTTTAGCGCTACGCGACGCATTTGTAGACTTAGGAATATGCCAGATAGCAGATGAACTCATAATCAAATGGGAAAAAGATGTTGAAGCACCATGGAACTCATTGACCATTCCTGCCCACAAGGAAACCTTGGAGATGAGTATAGCGCGTATCATTCGACTTGGCTTCCCGGAGTGGACTATCTGGGCCTTACCCCTGACTGCTCGCGGCTTCGGGGATGTCGTGATTGGTCAAAGCGATGATTTGAAGGGATACATTACTACCCAGATCTCAAACGACCAATCGAGATCCCACTTGCATAATTTCCTGGCCGACGCATTTGCCACCTATGCTATGGGACCAGCGTATGTTTACGCGGCTATCCTGCTTCGCTTCGACCCCTTCTTAGCATACACTGATAACGATGGTGAGCCAGCCAGCGCTAAACGTGCTTATGTGATGTTCACTATGTTAAGACAGATGAATGAAGCAGCGCGTAAAAAATCCCCTATTGATCCATATGGCTCTATTATAGAAGGGATAGAAGAAGAATGGAATGCCGCGCTCATACAAGTCAAGGCTTCGGGCACTCTACAAGATACCGACAAAGAGCAATTAAAGCGATGGGTCACTTACCTATTTAAATATCTCGAAGATAAAACATATGTGCTTTATTCTCACGAGTCGTGGTTGCAGATTCAGGACTTGTCGAGCAAGCTTTGGCAAAATAATATTGAAGCGATCAACCTGAACCTGGTTAATCTCCGCGATATACTAAATGCAGCATGGTCGTGCCGTATTGACCAGAAGGGCGATATGAACAATATTGCGATGGCCACAAAGGAGCTATGTGAACGCATTTATGCCAGGAATCGCGAACGCATCAACGAAATCAGTTATACAGGGGCCAGGCTAGATAGTCGATCAAGTATGCGATGGCGAGGTTAAGTCATGAGTGAAAAAGATACACGGCAACCAGGAGACGATGAGCGGGGTAAAACTGTGCTAGCCAAACCTGACCTGCAGTTGGACACAAGTCAGTTCCTTCGAGGGATAGATACAAAATCTCTCACGACGTTGCGAACCGATCTGAATCGCGCTCGCAATGAGTATCGCCTGGGGCATGATGAAGAGGCCATCGCAACAGTCCGTAAATTGCTACATAGTCTGGATCAAATACCACCAGGGGTCTCATCAGTTGAAAGCCAGGAACAGGTTCAGCGCTCTTTGCTGTATGCGGCATCATTGACGATGATTGGGCGATCCTATGAGCGACAGGGGCAGGTTCGGGAGGCTCAAGCGGCCTTTAGTCAGGCCGTTGTTCTCTTCGATCAAGAGTTGCCGCCTTATATAACAGGGCCTACAGATCTAGACTATAGTGATTACGGGCTGGCCCTCTACAAGGTAAACCGCAAGGTAGATGCAGAGCTGGCTCTCAGAAAGGCATTAGAGCTCGGTAATACCACGGCAGAAACCTACCTCTATCTTGCCCTCTGTTTGCAAGAACAAAGGTTGTATAGCAAGGCCGAGCAGCATTTGAGAAAGGCAATGGAAGTTGCCGTCGATCCGGCGCCAATTTACGAGGCACTAGGTGAAACGCTCGAAGCACAACAGCGCATTGACGAGGCAGTGGACATGTATCAGGAGGCCATCCAGGCGTTGTTATTAGATGAGCGTTGGAATGAGGCTATAACCGCTATTGATCGCCTCCTGCCACTTATGCCTACCGCTTCTAATGAACTCTCTATTAAAGGTGAAGTCTTACGTATTCTGAAGCGCAATGAAGAGGCGCTGTCGGTCCTGGAGCAGGCGTTGGCGTTGGACCCCAATAGTGCCCTTGCTTTGGGGATCAAAGGGCGGGTGCTGCGGGCGCTGAAGCGCGATGCAGAGGCTGTTGAGGTGCTCCGGCATGCCGTGGAACTCGATCCAGAGCAGGACTGGCTATATAATGAATTGAGCCTGTCCTTGTATACCTTAAACCGCAATGAAGAGGCGCTGTCGGTCCTGGATCGCGTTCTGACGCTGAACCCCAACAACGCCTGGGCCTTGAAGATTAAAGGTGAAGTCTTGCGTATTCTGAAGCGCGATGCAGAGGCCGTTGAGATACTTCAGCATGCCGTGGAACTCGATCCAGAACAGGACTGGCTGTATGCCGAACTAGGTGCATCCCTGTACGGTTTGAGCCACAATGAAGAGGCGCTGTCGGTCCTGGATCGCGCTCTGACGCTGAACCCCAACAACGCCCGGGCTCTGAGACTGAAAGGTGAAGTCTTGCGTATTCTGGAGCGCAATGAAGAGGCGCTGTCGGCTCTGGACCAGGCCCTGGCACTGGATCCCAATGATGCCTTCGCTTGGGGAACCAAAGGCCAGGTGCTGCTCAGCCTGAATCGTGTAGAAGAGGCCATTGATTCGTTGCAGCGTGCAATAGAACTCAATCCTAACCTTTCCTGGGCCTACACTGATCTGGGCTTTGCGCTTCAGACCCTTGAACGCTACGACGAAGCTCTCGTCGTCTTACGAAAGGCTCTCAAACTAGATCCGAACAACGGTAGGGCTTACTGGGAACAGGGAGAAGCATTGCGCTTGCAGAGCAACTATCAGGAAGCGCTCCTGTCTTACAACCGAGCATTGAATCTGATGCCCACTTACATTGAAGCGTTAATAGGCAGAGGATACTGCTTGCTGGCTCTAGATCGCAACCTCGAGGCTATAGAGAGCATTAAACAAGCGGTGGACCTGGCACCTGAGAATGCCTGGGTTCTGGCAGAAATGGCCTTCGCTTTACAACTGCGTGGTAATGCTTCACAGCCCTTAGATGACGATGTTTTACGACGAAGTGATTATTCTCCTAAAGACGATTATAAAGAGGCGCTACGCTACCTGGATAAAGCATTAGCTATAGATCCTGGATACGTCCTGGCGCTGAACATCAAGGGCAATGTTCTTAATGATATCGCAGAATACCAGGCGGCAGTCCAGGTGCTGGAGCAAGCTATAAGACTTGACCAAAACAATGCTGAACTCTTTTCTTCAAAGGGATGGGCCTTAACGAACCTGGGATTAGAACGGGCACAAGAGACACGAGAGACCTACGAAAAGGCCCTTATTTTGGATCCTGAAGACCTGTGGAATCACAGTGGGCTTGCTGACGCGCTGCGTCTCCTTGCCTATCTAGAAGAAGCCAGAAGCAAGTACCGCTGGGTCATCGAGCAAGCGACCGTACGCACCAAGATGGATGCTGAAACCATGTCGCTTGTTGGCTGGTGTCGCTACAGGTTGGGCGAATACGATGAAGCGGTCCAACTATACAAAGAATCGCTCTCCATCAAGGGTAATCTGCTCTCTAATCAATTTGACCTGGGGCTGGCATTGATATGTTGCAGACGGTTTGGTCTTGCTCTGCGGGAATATAAACGAGGTCTGGAACTGGTGGCAACATTGGGCCTGGGACGCAGGGGACTACTCTTTGTGGCCATCGATGATCTACGCGACGCCGTGAAGGCACAGCCTGAATTGGCATCGGCGACAGCGGTAGAGGATGTGATGGGTCAACTGGAAGCGGCCTATCAAGAGGCGATGAGCGAGACCTCACCATACATTCGGGATCACCTTCGTTGAACAAATTGTCAAGAGTTCAAGTTCAACGCCGACTTTTAGGCGATCAAGCTTTTTGCGCTTATCGAAGCTGCATCTTGTCGCTTACTGTTGTGACAAAGGTGATAGTAACAGGAGTGATGCTAAACATCTGTTTGTATGTTCCACTCTTTACACACTCATGAAGTGAATATAGTTTATTGGCAACAGCAGGTGCTGTCATTGGCTTATGAGTTCTTTCTACGTCCTCATTGTGCTTTTCATTTTGGCCGCCGCTTATGGCTCCAACAGAATGAACGGTGATCGCGATAGGAAAGCATGTGAAGACTTGCAGTGAAGTGACAATCTGAAATGGGTGCCGGATGCTAACGAATGAAGTCCAATATGCATTGTGTTAAATACTGATAGTATGCTAAAAAGGAAGGATGGCTATGAATAAAGAGAACCCATCAACACTATCTGATCGGGAAGCAAAGCAACTGTCTTTTGAAAAGACGCGCTTTGACTATAGTATTAAGATGTTTGAAAATGAAGGCGGTAGAAAACAGAATTTGGAAACTAAGGCTCAGTTTTATCTTACTTTTGTTACGATCTTTCTGACGGCGATATATTTTAGTCTACCCTATCTTACAGCCCTGCAAGGCTTTATGAATAACAAGATGGTTAGCCCGACTTGGAAAGTTGCAATTACAGTACTTTTGATTACTTTAGGTATCGCACTTCTATTTTCGCTGTTCGCGGTTTTGTTCGCGATGAAAATACAAAACTACAAATCCGAATATCCTGCTCGACCCTACTCATCTCTGTTCGTTCCTAACCCTGACAAATTTGAAGAGGATAGCGAAGCTGACCTACTTCATTACACTGCGCGGATTGCCATAGAAGCACTTGAAAAGAACAAAGAATACAATGATAGGAAAGCTAAATGGGTGGAAGGCGCTTCATACGGTATATTATTCGCTGTGATCATACTAGCTTTGTTGGTAGGAATATCAGTTTATTTGCAGGTATATATTGTATTGCCTACGCCTCCGAAGGCGTAAACGGATGCCATACTGAATCCTCTGAAAAGAGGGTGGCCTCTTCACCTTTGGTGGCGTGCCGCAGGCACATGAGGTTTGTTGTGTAACGATGTACAACGAGAAGGTGCTAAACTCAGTCCAGACCTGGCTTCCAGGCTTTTCTGCTATATACCATTACACAAAATTAGGTATGGCATCTGCTTTTTTCCCTACGTAGTCAGGAGTGATGATTATGGATCAACAATCAGCAGAAGAGGTACTTACAGACATATTAGCGCGTTGGGATAAGGGAGATAACGTGGAGCTTGGTCGGGAACTTGTAAAGCGTCTTGATCTCAAGTGCACCTGGCCGTGGGAGCCGTATGCCCGACAGGTTACAAAGCTTGTTAAAAGAAGACTCAAACGCGAAGAAAAAGCGGTGCTCGACTATTTCTATGATATGTTATGCAGCGATGATGGTGGTGGCAACTTAAATACCGCTAAGGAATTCGACGAGTGAATATCTCTAACAGGGTCTCACACCACCGCTCGTTCCTGTGCATCTAGATGAGGAAGGCTGGCTCCCTGTACCCTGAACAACAGGAAGATACCGTCTTACTTGTCAAGAGGCAGTAGCCAAATCTGTTGAAGTTAAGCGAACATATCCCAGAAGTGTTCAGTGATGTTGTCACCTTCAATCGGACAGCGTCGAGTCTCCCGCGCAAGCTTCCCGCATTCACACGCATGGAAGGTGAGCAAGAAGCCACGCAGCGTCAAGCCTTGCTCTTCTCCTCGGGAGGAATCGCTTCGCCATACACTGTACTACATGTCCATCCCCAGGTTTCCGCGAGCCAGGAGCGCGGGCGATGCCGCCCTTGATTCAGTTCTCGCTATTGTAACAAAAGTCCTGTTACATTGACCTTGTATGTGGAAAGGAGTTCACTTTCCAAATTCGCTACTAGTGCGTGTTCTCACATCCTATTGAAACAGGCGTTTTTACCCGTTTCAATAGGAGTCAAACGAGGTGGAATTTGAAAGAAGGAGAGGTTGCTCATGTCCGCCTATCATTACTGTGCCCGCCCAAACGCAACACACGGGCATCCTTACCTTGTGTTTGATTGCCAGGATGAGCTGTATCTGCCGCTCACCGTCTTTGCGAAAGAAGCTTATGTTTGCCTGGCCTCATCCTCGGTCAAGAAGTACCGGAGCGGTATTCTCATGTGGTTTAGCTGGCTCGACACCGATGCTTGGCAGGTCCGAGCGAACCATTGCTGGACCGATCCGCCGGAAATCCTTCGCGAGATCATCCGAGAGTACCTCGTGGGTCGCCTCCAGTGCCGAATGATACCAATGTGCGTTCAAAGTAACGCTTCTAAAATGGAGATGGAACTAAGCTAGAATGGCTCTAACTGCGGATCAAGCCACATTCTGACCTTCCTTCTGTAATATCATGTGGAGCGCAGATTGGTATGAAACCTCGTCAGGATAGCGGCGAGTGGATTGAGACCAGAGAGGAATCGCTCAACTCAGTGCGTATCTTGCTCTCTGGTCTGAAACTCTTCTATCGCATCGCCAATGCACACGGCTACTACCTACCACACGAATCCCCTGACTGGTTCGTTTGCGGACCCTGTGGAAGCAGCCCGCGAGCAGATCATCCGTGATGACGATGGGTCTACACGTCTCAAGATGCCGGACTGCAGCGGTGTAGATGCACCTAGCCGCACAGGACGACTCACCGATTGCTACTTCATCCTGCTCGACAAGTGGGTTCCCCAAGTGGTAACTGATGTCAGGCTCCCCAACACGATCCGTCAAGGGGGGCAGTTGCTCAACGAACAACGGAAAGCACAATGGAAACAGGGCAATGCCTGGGGGCTGCGTGAGGAATGCGTGGTGAGCCTGTTATATGAAATCCGTTTAAGTACTGTCTAAAGACGGCCACCAATGGAAGCAGGTGTGAGCACGCACGACCGCCGGATGATCCTGGAGCCAGCGGCAGCGCTCGGCTTGCACCTGTTCCA
>WNFJ01258219.1_pt3 | contig 12004 bp, 11 predicted proteins | sample 5400461 | NCBI WGS metagenome assembly WNFJ01 (sample SAMN13153349, study PRJNA577476) | soil metagenome | isolation source: 115 cm saprolite on Douglas fir-dominated hillslope | place: USA:California | collected 2013-09-17
GCGGCACGGTTGGCCAGATCGAGCAGGCCGTTCCGCTCGAGGATGGCCGCTACAACATCCTCGTGCGCGGCGAGGTTCGCTTTCGCGTCGTCGGCGAAGTCTCGCGCGAGCCGTACCGCACCGCGCGCGTGATCATCCAGCCGGAGCAGTCGCACGACGTCTCGCAGACCTACACGCAGAAAAGCTGGCTGGCAGATCTCTCGCGTCAGTATCTGCACTATCTGCCCGATCAGGTCGCGGTTCCTGAAATCGAGACCGTCGAGCTGGAAGCGCTGACCAACGCGCTCATCATGTCGCTCAACATCGACGTTCAGGAGAAGCAGCGACTGCTGGAGATCGACGATCTCATCGCGCGCGCGCAGCAGATCGGCAACGAGCTGCACACGCGCATCGAGAGCCTGCAGTTTCTCGCGCCCTACCGTCGCAAGGGCGATCCGGGTCAGAACTGACGGCGAAAGCTTTCGCTCACGGTGACGGTCGGACGGCCGCCAGCAGCTCATCGCGCGTGAACGGCTTCGCGAGAAATCCGTCGGCGTTGGACTCCTTCGCCAGATCGCGCGATTGCGGAGAGTCGTCGCCGGTCGTGATCACGACGCGCGGCGGCGTTGCCGTCGATTTCAACTTCTGACAGAGACGAAATCCGCCGTAATGCGGCAGGATGAGATCGATGAGGATGATGTCGAATGGCTCGCCCTGCGCAATCTGCAGCCCTTCTTCGCCCGTGGCCGCCTCGGTCACCTCAAAGCCGGCGTCGCGAAGATAAATCGCGATCAGCCGTCGAATGTGGAGATCGTCGTCGACCACGAGCAACTTCATCGCGCGAATTCTACGTCTGCGAGACGCGCGACTTCGTCACGATCTGCGCGCGTGCGGTGCAGAAGGAAACGGCCTAGGGTGCGAGCGCGAAGGGCAGCGTCGAGGAGGCCCGGCCGCGAAAGCAGAAACGCGACGCGACGGCTCCATCGAATCCGCGATGCGAAGAATTCGTAATGACGCCGACGATACAGATCGGATTTGCCGTCGACGACGCACGGCGCGGCCAGCAGCGCCGACTGAATCGCGATCGCCATCCCGCTGCCGGTGAGCGGATCGACGATTCCCGATGCGTCGCCAATCATGAAGATGCCCTGCTCGACCGGCGATCGCCCGCGAAAAATCACCGGCTCTGAAGAGAGAAACGCGTCCTGCGCCGGTTGGTATCGCGAGTACATCTTTTCGAGCAATGGCTCCTCGCGCCGAATCTCGTCGATGAACGCGTCCCAACGTCCTTTGTGTCCCGCGAGTCGCGTTTCGTGTACCAGGCCGCAGATATTCGTGACGCCATCCTCGACGGCGGAGACACCGAGGTAGCCACGATCGAAGGAGTAAAGCTCGATGATTCCGTCGAGTTGATCGCCGCGATAGTGGCGTTTGAATCCGAAATTGCGATGCGAGTGATCGCGGATGAAACCGCGCTGCAACTGCTGGTCGAACCGCCCCCACCGCCCCCACGCCCCCACGACCGCCCGCGCGCGCACCTCGCCGCGATCCGTTTGCACTGAATTCCGCGATACCGACGTTGCGGTGCAGCCGTCCATGATTTGCGCGCCGGCGGCCTTGGCATTGCGCAGGAGCAAATCATCGAGCAGCAATCGGGAGACTCCGCGAGCCGCGTGGGGGAAAGCAAATTCGTAGGTGCGATTTCGGCCGACGACGCGACAGCGTCCGATCGCCGGTGTTTCGCCGAGCCAGAGGCCGAAGCGCTCGAGGACGGGGAGGGCGTCGTACGAGAGAAACTCGCCGCACAACTTGTCGCGCGGAAAGCGATCGCGATCGATCAATGCGACTGACACTCCTCGACGAGCGAGGAGAGCGGCCAGCGTCGACCCAGCGGGGCCGGCGCCGACGATCGCGACGTCTACTTCCATACCAGCAATCCGAATCGGAATGGCCACGCGCGCACGATGTCGATGCGTTTTGCCGATATCCGGAACGCGATCTCGCCGACTTCCTCTGGCGTATAGCCGCGCAGCACCGACGCCGGCGCGTCATTCCGCGTGATCCGGCCCGTCATCCGCAACCAGCCGATGATCTTCACGACCAGGTAGGGGATGTAGTGACGGCGCGTGTCATTGATGATCACGCCGCGACGCGCGACGCGCAGCGCCTCCTGCAGCATCTCTTCGTTCTCCTCAGGCGTCAGGTGATGGAAGAAGTGTGATGAGGTCACGATCTCGAACGCATTGTCGAGAAAGGGGAGATGCAGCGCATCGCCGGCGACGCGGCGCACTGCCGATCCCTCGCGCATGTACAGGAGGTGATCGATTTTGAAATCGACGCCGACGCGCATCGCCGTCCCCGCAAACTTTTCCACGAGGTCCGCCGTTCCGGTGGCTACGTCGAGAATCGAGATCGGATCGTGCTTGGCCATTTTCCGAAGCAAACGACGATAGACGCCGTTTCCGCCGTAGAAACGATTGAAACGGCGGAGATCGCGCAGCGAGCGCTCCATGTCTTCGCGCGGCGCATCATGTTCATCGAGGAGCTCGGGAGTGTCGATGCGCTTCGGGACGAGCAATCAGACTCGCTTCAAGACCAGCGCCGAGTTCTTGGAGCCGAAGGCGATGGTGTTACACACGGCTGCGTCGATCCGCGCGCGGCGGCCGGTGTCCGGTACGTAATCGAGATCGCATTCGGGATCGGGATTGTCGAGATTGATCGTGGGCGGCAGGATGCCGTCCCGCATCGCCATGAGCGTCGCGGCGACGCCTGCCGCTCCGCACGCTCCTTGTGGATGTCCAATCATCGATTTGGTCGCCGAGCCGGCCAGCGCCGTCGCTTTCTTTCCAAACGCGATCTTGACCGCCCGCGTCTCGACACGATCGTTCAGATCGGTCGACGTGCCGTGGTAGTTCAGGTAGTCGACATCCGACGCGCCAATGTCAGCATCCTTCATCGCCAGTGCCATGGCGCGCGCGGGTTCCTCACCTGATTCCTCCATGCGGACGCGATGGTGTGCGTCGCAGGTCGATCCGTATCCAGCCACCTCGCCGTAAATTCTTGCGCCGCGCGCTCTGGCGGTCTCTTCGCGCTCCATGACGAACATCCACGATCCTTCGGAAAGCACGAAACCGTCACGATCTTTCGAGAATGGCCGCGAGGCACTCTCGGGCGTCTCGTTTCGAGAGTTCGAGACGATGCGCATGATGCAGAAACCGGTCATCACCGCTTCCGTAATCGTGGCATCGGCGCCTCCGCAGATGACGTAATCGATGACGCCGAGCTTGAGGTTGCGATACGCGTAGCCGATGGCATCCGTCGAAGAAGTGCAGCCGGTCGAGATCAGATGCGAGAAACCGTGCAGGTCGTAGGCCATCGAAATCTCCGAAGCGATTGTTCCGATCGTTCCGGACGGTATGGAATAGATCGATGCCTGGCGTTCCGCGTCGTTGAACCACAGCTCGTACATCCGCTCGCTGAACTCCACCGCCCCGCCGCCCGACCCGAGCATCACGCCGATCGAGCGGCGCGTCTCCAGATCGAGCGCCGAGGGATCGAGCTTCGCGTCCTTGAGAGCCTCGTCGGTTGCAGCCAGCGCCATCGGAACGACGCGGGCGACGTGCCGGATGTTCTTAGAATCGACCCAGGCCATCGGGTTGAAGTCGATCTCTCCCGCGATCCGGCAGGGAAGCGACTTGGCGTCGAATTGCGTGATGTTGCGGATGCCGGACCGGCCATCAGCGACCGCGGCGAAATAGCTCTCCCTGCCAATTCCGTTAGGGCTCAGCGCGCCGACGCCGCTGATGACGATGCGATTTCGGTTCATCGCGCCCGGAGAACGCAATTGGCCAGCCGAACATTGCAAAAGTCAAACGATAGGAGTCTCGCGTCCATGCGGAAACTCGCTCTGATTCTCACGATTCTTGTTGCATCGATCGCTGAAGCCCAAAAACCGGCAGCGCCGACAGCGGATGATGTCGCCCGACGCGCCCTCGACGTTCTTGGCGGCGGACCTGCCTGGGACAACGCCAAGTACATCGCGTTCACGTTCAAGGTGGAGCGCGACGGGAAGGTCATATCGTCATTTCGCCAGGCGCTGGATCGCAATACGGGAACGTACCGGGTGAGCGGAAACGCCGAGGATGGAGTGCCGTTCGATATCGTGGTGAACATTCCGACGAAAAAAGGGCACGCGACCTACTCGGGAAGATTGATCTCGCCGGGGACCGACAAATGGGATGACGTGTACAACATCGCGTACCGCCGCTTCATTAACGACATGAATTGGCTGCTGATGCCACTCGAGGTTTTCGATGCGCGGGCGCATCGCGAATTGGACGGCCAGCGCACCGATTCGTGCGGGCGTACCTGGGATGTCCTGAAGCTGACCTGGGATCCGGGGGCCGGTCTCACTGCAGGCGACATCTACTGGTTGTGGATCAACCACGATACGGGCGTGGTCGAGGAGTGGGACACGAAGAGTGGCGCGTCGCAGCCCCAGGATCCGCCGATCCAGCTCATCTTTCGGGACTATCGCCGAGTCGGGGGTCTGCTGCTCTCGCTGGGACGCGAGGTGAAGGGGAAGAACCAAGTCATCCGATTCGATGACCTGAAAGTCCTTCCCCAGGCTCCCAAAAACGCTTTTGACTAAGCCGTCATCCTGACACTGAGCGCGCTGCGAAGGGGAAGGACCTCAATCGTCGAGATCCTTCTCCGTGTGCTCGGGATGACGCTTCACTTACGGCTTGATCGCAATGTGATCGATCACACGCTTGACGCCGTTGACCTTGCGGGCGTCGTCGAGTGCCTTCTGCTTGTCGCTGCTGTTCTTCACGTCCCCTTTCAGGGTGACGACGTTGTCACTGTTGACGTCGACCGTCATCCCGGTGATGCCATCACCGAGCATGTTCTTCCGGATCTCCTCGGCAATCGCCGTGGAGTCCAGGGCCTTGGGCGTGTACTTGTTCCAGTTGGAGCACGCAAACGTCGCAAACACAAAAAGGGCAACCGTAATTAATCCAATGGTTTTCTTCATCTTCTATACCTCCTGACGGAGGAGGCCCAGAGCAATAGCCGAGCCAGGCTGGGGAAGGAATTATGGTACTCTATCCGGCCCAGGCTAGAGCGAATGCCGATTCTCACAATTCGTTTGTTTGGAGAATTTCTCGCCGCCGATCACCGCGGAAATCCGCTGGCGATCGGAAGCAAGAAGACTCAGGCGCTGCTCACCTGGCTTGCGATCCATCGAAACACACCCGTTCCGTTGTACGACTTTGGCGCGCTGTTCGGCGTCGAAGATGTCGCGGGCATGGCGCGCGACCTCCGATACGCCTTACGCTTTCTGCCGGCTGATCTCTTCGCAGGCGAGGGCGATGCGATTCGCTTCCGGCCGGCGGCGGTCGAGGTCGACGTCGCTCACTTCGATTCGCTAGTCGCGGGCGGAACGATCCACGCACTGCGCGAGGCGGCCGACATCTACACCGCGAATCTGCTGGAAGGCTTCGCGAGCGGCATTGCAGCGTTCGATCAATGGCTGGCGGGTGAGCGGCTGCATTACTGGCGCGCCGCGCTTTCGATGCTGGGAAAATTGTTGGCGGTGCAAATCAAAGCGGGCTGGTGGGAAAACGCTTCCGAGACGGCCAGCCGGCTGCTCACGCTCGACCCCACGCAGGAAGTCGTCCATCGGACGCTGATGCGTTTGCAGTTGGAGCAAGGAAAACCCGACGCCGCCCTGCGCCGCTATCACGAATGCAGCGACATCCTGCGCCGCGAATTCAACCGGACCGCGAGCGCCGAGACCGAGCGCGTCCGCGAAGAGATCGTGAAGGCGCTCAGCAAGACTCCGGCGCCACGCGATGCGTTCCTCAAGCCATTCGATCGGTCGGTCCTCATCCTGGTCGTCGAGGATGACGCCGTCTCCTCCGCCCTCATCGAAGGATTCCTCGGCGAAGCCGGCTATGAGGCCGTCTCGGTCACCGACGGCGCCGATGCCCTTCTCGAATTGGGAAGGCGTGAGTTCGATCTGCTTCTGCTCGACATCAACATTCCGACCCTCGACGGCCTTCGGCTGTTCGAGATCATGATCCAGAAGGGAATTGACACGCCGGCGATGTTCGTCACCGGCAGCGCCACGCCGGAGATCGAGGCCCGCAGCCTCGAGCTGGGAGCCGCCGATTTCCTCCGCAAGCCTGTGCGCAAGGAAGCGCTCCTGCCACGGATTCGAGCCATCCTCCAACGCCGGCAGCGCGCGCGCGAAAACCTGTGATCCTCGCCGTGGTCGTCACCCTGGCCGCGGTCTCCATCGCGCTGGTGTTTGCCGTCCTGAAAATGCGGCGGGCGCTGTCGGATTCGATCCGTGCGTCGAATGATCGGATCGCAGCGATCGAAAAGGAAAGTGCCGGCGTTCGCGAATCGCTCCGTCGCGCCGAAGCGGCGAGTGCCGCAAAGAGCGATTTTCTCGCCAGCGTTTCCCACGAGATGCGCACGCCGCTCCACGGCATCCTCGGCATGCTTCAACTGACCGGCGACAGCGAGCCGACCGCCGAACGCCGCGAGCAGTTGCGCATGGCCAGCCGCTCGGCGGAATCGCTCCTTGCCACGATCGAGGACATCCTCGACTTCACGAAGATCGAAGCGCGCCGGCTCGAGCTCGAGCCGGTGTACTTCTCCATTCGCGAGCTGGTGACCGACACGATGAAGACGTTAGGCGTGACCGCGACGCAGAAAGGACTCCAGATCGCGTTCACGATGGACGCCGATGTGCCGGATCGCTTATGGGGCGATCCTCTCCGTCTGCGCCAGATCATCATCAATCTGGTCGGCAATTCCATCAAATTCACGAACTACGGCGAGATCGTGATGCGCGGTTGGGCGGAGATGGGATTCGGCTCCGACGTGACACTGCATCTCGAGGTCCGCGACACCGGCACGGGCATCGACGCCCACAAACGCGAAACGATCTTCGATCCGTTTGCGCAAGCGGACAGCTCCCATTCGCGGCGATACGGCGGCACTGGCCTCGGTCTCTCGATCGTCGGACGCCTCGTCGAGGCGATGGGCGGCGACATCACGTTCGAAAGCGAAATCGGCAAGGGCAGCACGTTCCGCGTGGCGGTAAAACTCGCTTATGACGCGATTGGCGGAATGGTGACGCCCCAATGGCATGGCGCACTCTTAGGAGTGCGCGTGATGGTCATCGAGCCCCACGCCGCAACACGCGAAATCCTCGGCCAGGTTCTGAGCGCGCACGGGATGGTGCCGGAGCTTTATCCATCGGTCGCCGACGCGCTGCAGCCATCGATCCGCGAAGCATTTTCGAGCGTGGTCATCGACGCCACCGTTCTCGCTTCGACGCCGTGGATCTCGCCGGTGCCGGTCGTGCAGATCGTCTCGCCGCTCTCGACGATGATCCATCCGACGGTGACTGTGACGCGCCCGGTTGGCGAACGCGAACTGACCGAAGCGGTCGCCGTCTCTCTGGGCATCATCGACCGGCGTATGTCGTTCACGCTCGAGCGCCGCATCGACATCGACCGCCCTCAATCAGTGCTCGTCGTCGACGACCATCCCGTCAACCTCGAATTCGCGGCCGAGGCGCTGCGGCGGCTCGGTCATAGTGTGGCGACGGCTGCCAATGGCACAGAGGCGCTGCGGCTTCTGCAGGCCAGGTCCTTCGACATCGCGCTCGTCGACGTGCAGATGCCGGAGATGGACGGATTCGAAGTCGCGCGGCGGCTGCGCGCGGTCGAACGCGGGCATCACACGCGCCTCATCGCGCTGACGGCTTACACCGCCCCCGAGGATCGCGATCGTTGCATTGCGTCGGGAATGGACGGCGTCCTCACGAAGCCGCTGACGCAGAACCGCCTTGCGGCAGTGCTGCGCGGACAGTCGCCCGAGCCTGACGGCGACACGATCCTGGAGGCGGTCGGTGGAAATGTGAAGCTTCTCGCACGCGTGCGCGATGCGTTCGTGTCGCAGTCACCGCGATTGATCGCCGCGATGCGCGATGGGATCGCACAGCGCAACGCCGACGTGCTCTATCGCAGCGCACACACGCTCAAGGGAGCGATCAGCAACTTCGGGATGGGCGAGGCGCTCGACGCCGCGATTCAGATCGAGCGCGCCGGCCGCGATGCCGATTTCTCGCGCGCCTCAGCGCTGCTGCCAAAGCTCGAAGTCGCAGTGCGCGAGCTGGAAGACCGGATGTCGGCGACGCTGGCGGCCGCGCAATCGAGCGGCGCCGCGGCGTCCTAAGTCGTCCCATCCTCGACGCTCTTCAGATAAAACGAGAGCGACTCGAGATTGATGCGCAGATCGACGCTCTTCAGCTTCACGTGATTGTCCGTGCGCAGTTGCATCGGCGCAAAATTGAGGATCGCGTTGAGACCTGCCTCGACGAGCGAGTCGTAGACCTCCTGCGCGGCTTGAGCGGTCACTGCGATGATGCCGATCTCCACATTCTGCTCGCGGCAGATCCGTTTCAACTCCGAATAGGCCACGACCGGGATCCCCGTTCTGGAGGTCCGTCCGATTTTTCCGGGATCGACATCGATCAGCGCTGCGATGCGAAATCCGTTGTCGTTGAAGCCGCGATAGTCGGCGAGCGCCATGCCGAGGTTGCCGGCTCCCACGATGACGACATTGCGCCCACGATCGATGCCCAGCTCGCGGACGAGATGCTCCTTGAGCCGCGACACGTTGTATCCGACACCGCGCGTTCCGAATTCACCGAAGCAGGCGAGGTCTTTTCGAATCTGCGCGGAGTTGAGATGGAAACGCTCGGCCAGCTCCGCCGACGAGACGGTCTGTTGTCCGTTCGATTCGAGATAGGTGAGGCAGCGCAGATAGACCGACAAGCGCCCCGTAGTCAGCTCGGATACGACATCGCGGTCGTTCGTCGGACGGTTCTGGCTCATTAAGGAAGAAATGCGCGCGCGGCCGCCCCCGCCATTTCGAAGAGTGGAGTGGGGAAGAGGCCGATCACGAAGATTCCAATGATTGAAATCGCGAGCGCGCCGGTCGCGAAAATGCCGCCGACGGGAACGGCATCGCGTTCCGGCGGTTCTTTCATGTACAGGAAGTACACCACGCGCAAATAGTAATAAACCGACACGATGCTGGTCAGGATGCCGATGAGGGCAACGGTGACGTGTCCGGAATCGACCGCGGTTTTGAAAATGTAAAACTTCGCAATGAAGCCGGCGGTCGGCGGCAATCCTGAGAGCGAGAACATGCAGACCGTCAGCGCCAGACCGTAGAACGGCCGCCGGAATCCGAGGCCGGCGATGTCGTCGAGCGTCTGCGGGTCATTCTGATTCTTCGCTAGCATTGAGACGACGCCGAAGGCTCCGATGTTCATCAGCGCGTACGCGATGGTATAGACAGCGATCGCCGCGACGGATTCATCACGCAATGTCAGAAGCGCGATGAGCATGTAGCCGACATGCGCGATTCCGGAGTAGGCCAGCATGCGTTTGAGATCGCGCTGCGCGATCGCGACCGCGTTTCCGATGACCATCGACAGAATCGCGAGCGCCGCGATCATCTTCATCCAGGCCACGTGCTGCAGCAGCGGTGTCATCGAAGCGAAGAGCCGAATGACCGCGATGAGTGTGGCCGCCTTCGGCGCGACCGACAGCCAACCCGCAACCGGCGAGGGCGCGCCCTGGTAAACGTCCGGCGCCCATCCGTGAAATGGCGCGACAGCCAGCTTGAATCCGAGTCCTGACATCAGCAGGACGAATGCGATGGTCAGCAGAGGGTCATTCGGACTGGCGGTCGCGAAAACGCGCGCCATGTCGGCGAAGCTCGTCGATTGGGTCGCGCCGTAGAAGAGTGCAGTGCCGTAGAGAACGAATCCGGTCGCGAACGCCCCCATGAGAAAGTATTTCAGGCTGGCTTCGTTCGAGATCGGGATGCGCCGGTGATAACCGACCAGCACGAAGATGCAGATCGAAAGCAGCTCCAGGCCGAGGATGACGATGAGGAGGTCGAGGCCCTTGGCCATCATCATCATTCCAACCGTGGCCCACATCAGGAGCGCGTAAAACTCTCCGCTCTCGATGTTCTCGCGCTCGAGATACTCACGCGCGAATAACGTGGCGAGCATCGCCGCCAGCAGAAAGGTGATGTCGAAGATCCGCGTAATGCCGCTGATCTCGTAAGTGGCGCCGAAGAATCTTCCGGCGCGGACGAAGTTCTCCGCCCAGGCCGTGACGATGAATCCGATCAGCGCCAGCGGCGCGGTCGCCCCTTTCAGCTTCGGAGCAAACGCTGCGAAAAGGATCAGCAGCATTCCCGCAGCGCTCAGGATCAACTCGGGAAGGATGGCGTTGACCCAGCCGGGCTCGATGAGGGGGTTGAGGTTCATCGCCGCGCCACCATCGTCTGGCCGCGCTCGCCGCGCATTTCCACCGTCGTCAGCAACTTCTGCACGCTCGGCGACATCTTTCGCAGAAACGTATTCGGATGCACGCCGATCCACACCATCAACACGACCAGCGGGACCATCGCCGCGATCTCGTTCCAGGCGATCTCGGGAATCGATCGGTTCTCTTCACTCGTGATCGGGCCGAAGAAAACGCGTTGCACCAGCCAAAGTAAATAGACGGCGCCGAGAATGACGCCGCTCGTGGCGATGATCGCAGCCGTGGGATGCGTCCTGAAGGATCCCGCGAGAATGAGAAATTCGCCGACGAATCCATTCAGACCGGGAAGGCCGACCGACGAAAGTACGGCGATCACAAAGAAGGTCGCGTACAGCGGCATCGTCTGCGCGATTCCGCCGTAATCTGCGAGCAGGCGCGTGTGGCGCCGCTCGTAGACAACGCCGACGAGAAGAAAGAGTGCGCCGGTGGAGAGACCGTGGTTGACCATCTGCAGGATCGAGCCTTCGATGGCGGTCTGATTGAACGCGAAGATTCCGAGCACGCAGAATCCGAGGTGCGAGACCGACGAATAGGCGACGAGCTTCTTCATGTCGGGCTGCACCCAGGCGACCAGCGCGCCGTAAATCACACCGATCACGGCCAGAGTGATCATGACATTCGCGTACTTCGCGGAAGCATCGGGGAACAGCGGCAGGCAGAAGCGGAGGAAACCGTACGTCCCCATTTTCAGCATCACGCCGGCGAGGATGATCGATCCACCCGTCGGCGCTTCGACGTGCGCGTCCGGCAGCCACGTATGCAGCGGAAAGAGCGGCACCTTGATCGCGAATGCCAGCGCGAATGCGCCGAAGAGAATCGCCTGCGTGTGCAGAGGAATCGACAAGCCGTACAGGTTGACGATCGAAAAATCGGGGCGCCCGAGATCGTGATACTGCAGGAATGCCAGATAGATGATGCCGAGCAGCATCAGCAGCGAGCCCGCGATCGTGAAGAGGAAGAACTTGATCGCCGCGTAGATGCGGTTCGCGCCGCCCCACACGCCGATGACCAGATACATCGGCAGCAGCGTCAGCTCGAAGAAAACGTAGAACACGAGCAGGTCGGTCGCGACGAAGACGCCGATCATCGCGGCTTCCATGATCAGAAACGCGATCACGTACTCCTTCGGATGTTTGTGAATCGCATTCCACGACGAAAGGAAGACGACCGGCGTCAACAGCGTCGTCAGCAGAACGAGCCACAGCGAGATGCCGTCGATGCCGAGCGCATACCGGATTCCCCACTGCGGAATCCACGTGTGCGACTCCACGAGCTGCATCGTCGCGACGCCGTCCTGGAACTGCTGCAGGATCGTCAGCGACAGCGCGAACGTCGCAATCGAAGCGATCAGGCCGGTCGACTTGATCGCGCCGACTGCAGTGCGCGGAAAGAAAGCCAGGATCACCGCGACCGCGATCGGCAACCAGATGATCCAGCTGAGGAGGTTCGTCATGCGAACACCCAGATGAAAACGATCACGCCGAGGAAAAACATCAACGCGTAATTGCGGACATTGCCTGTCTGAAAAAATCGAAGGAGGTCTCCGATGAGCGCCACCGTGTATCCAACGAGCGCGAGAAGGCCGTCGATGATCC
>WNFJ01575961.1_pt1 | contig 12004 bp, 6 predicted proteins | sample 5400461 | NCBI WGS metagenome assembly WNFJ01 (sample SAMN13153349, study PRJNA577476) | soil metagenome | isolation source: 115 cm saprolite on Douglas fir-dominated hillslope | place: USA:California | collected 2013-09-17
CCACCTGCTCTGTGGTAAGCGCAGGCTGTGTGCCTGATGGATTGCCCATCGCTTTTGCAAGTGCGTTAGCATAAAACCCGCAAGCATCACCCGTTTCATTTGGTTCATACTGATAAGACTGCGGATAGACAGCTACTTCGTGCGTTGGTGTGAGTATGGGCATTGTTGTTCCTCCTTATAGGCAATAACGCTGTTTGAATCCCAACCGGGCTGCCAAAGCCATTTAGACACAGGTTTCACGCCTGGAACAAGCCTAAACGTCTCTAGGTTCAATCCCAGCCGGGAGGGTCGCAAGTAATTCAAAACTAAGACGCTAAACATATGAACTTTTCTCGTATGGATTTCTTTCAATCTGTGCTGATTGTGAGGTTCAGGTCGAAGCTAAACTTGTGAAGGTATTGATTCCAGCGTCCCCGACACCTGGGGCTAGTTAGACAAGGGACCGCATAGCAGTAATCGTGTGATGGACAACATGAAGCAGTTTGAGGAGGAAAAAGGGCTAGTTTTTCATGTCAAATGAATTTATTGGGAGATTAGAAAACATGTAGGGGAAATAAAAAGCCCGCCCATACAGGCGGGTGGAGTGGCAGCGTCCTATTTTCCCAGGGGGCTACCCCCCAAGTATCGTCGGAGCTGAAAGGCTTAACTGCCGTGTTCGGGATGGGAACGGGTGTTTCCCCTCTGGGGATTCGAAAGGGGAGTTGGAGCCGCCTGTAAGAGCCTGGATACTCTTCCTCTCGTGTTATATTGTATCGCTGACATGCGCTGCGATATGCTGATTATCGCCGGCTTAGCTGTCAACTTTGCTGTCGGAGCGATCCCAGAGAAATGGGTAACCTGATACATACGTCGATTTGAGCGGTATGATTTTTGTTCTCGTGCCGGGTCATCCATTCGGCACCTTGCAAAAAATGCATAGTTCTTTTCTTTTTCTTTATCCATTACACTCTCTATATTTCGCTTCCGTTTTGCGTCTCGTTTTTAGGTACAGGACACATAATCTATGCCTTACTCCACGGGACCAAGAGTTTCGGGATGCTGCTGCTTCACCCACTCGTCAGCCTCATGCAAGGTTCTTTCTTTCGCGCCTGGTTCAATCTTTTCTAACTCGTCAAGCATCCTGGTGACTTCCGCCTGGAACTCCTGGTGTTTTTGGTATGCTTCAGCCAAACTCTGATTAGCTTGCCGATACTCAGCCTCACCCTCATCCATGCTATACCTGACAATCTCTAAGTGTAGACGAGCAGTCGCGGTAGCGACATGTAGAGCATCGATGACCGCCGGCGTCTGCCTTGCCGCTTGTAAAGCTTTTACCTCGTCCAGAGCTTGAGGAGCAACCTCCAATGACTTCAGTGTACGTTGACTGGCAGCGAGACCCCGCTTCGCCTGGCCGATCACGGCATCCAGGGCGTCGATTCTCCTGGTTATATCTCTTATGATATTAAGCAGCCGTTCCGCCTCTGCTGGATTACCGGCACGCCCTGCTGCGATCATTCTGTTGATAATACTCCAGTTTCTCCAAAAGAGCGGTCTGATCTGACGAGCAGTATTGATGATCTCGTCATTCAGCCTGACAAGCCTGAAAACGCCGTTCGGATCCAGCGAGATACCTATGCGTGCCAGCCGGTCAATGTTTTGTGCATTGGTACCAATAATATTCTCCAACAGCCGCCCGGCAGCTCGAACCTCCGGGTCCGCTGCCTTGAGCATATCCGGCAAAAGCCCCTGGAACCACTGACGATTATATTGCACGCCTCCAGCCCCACGGGCTGTTTTCAGCAAGTCTTCTACCGATGCGCCAACCCGACTAAATTTTACTTCAACTGCAATAATGTCCTCAGCACTGCTGACCTTCTCAATCGCCTTAAGTAGTTGCTGCATTTGCCCATCCGTAGCCTGCGCAAGAATCCTGCTCGCATCAAGAGGGTCAGCCAATTTCCCGAAAATCTGTTCAAAGATTCTACGTCTGACGAAAACCAGGTCAATCCCCTGGTTACCGCGGACTTTCGTAGCGAGTTTCACATATTCGCCACTTCGTACTACAGCACGCTCTGCTAGCTCTTCGGCGATGCGCCCAAGATCCCCTGCGCTTGTCCCGGCCGCCTGCAGTTGCGCCAACTCGGTTTCGTTGATCAATACCTGGCCGCGAGATCGCGCCTGGCTGAAGATATCCTCGAAAGGAATTCGTTTTCCAGCCTGAACCGACTCTTCAAAGACCTCCGCACCTTTTGAAAGCTTTGCCAGGGCTGCGGCTCTGCGAGCTGCCACGATACTTTTAACACCGCTCGCTGCAACATCAACGGCTACAAGGGTAGAATTGATCCACGCCCATATGCGGGCTGTCTGAGCTGCTTCAAGTGTCTCCAACCCACGGCCTTGCTCAACTGAGGCTTCTGATAAAGCAGTTTTGAAAATCGCTTCGTCAATGGAGCGTAGTGCTATCACCGCGCCAAGCGCTGTACCAGCGTATCCCAGGTATGCTGCCACGCCAGCCGGACCACCAGCTGCGGAAAGGATGAGCCCTCCAACAAAGAGCACCAACCCTGCCGCACCAAGTCCAATATCGGTCCATTGCTTCAATTGCTGGTGATGAGCAATGCGCTCACGCACCACTGCTTCAAACCGTTCATTGGTACCTTCCAGAAGTTGTTGGACTTTTTGATACACCAGGGGAACATCAAGTATGCGTTCCGGATCCAGGCAGAGTTTCTCTCGCGCCCTGGCAATACTTTTTAGTATGCCATCAAGTTTCTCGAGGATCTGTTGCTGTGCTCTGGCTGGATCTTCAACATCAGCAAGCGTTGATTCAACCGCAGCGCGATTCGGCACATCGACACTATTCCCACTGATCTCCAAGCCCATGATGAACTGAGTAAGAAATGGATCTTCCCGAACGAGCATCAATATACCCGTTATCAAGTGTTTGACTTGTTCACTTTTCTCCTGATAGTCTTGGAGTAATTTATCCACCCGTGGACGGTCCCTTTCCGCGGCAGGGTGAGGTGTTGGCCAGAATATTTCAAGGCGTTCATTAGGGCTGAACAGGAGGGGATACGGAACACGGTGGTGCGTCAGGAGCAGATCATCTAATTCATCCCTGATTTGCTTTATTTCCGCTGTGAGCTTATTTAACGCTAACATCAACTCACGTAACAACCGCAGGTTTTCCTGGAAATGTTGGATGTTGTGGCGCGAGTACTGGGAGAGTCGCCTGGTCGACCCATGTGGGCCCGTATAGAGTGGTACCAGTTCATCCCTGATGTACTTCTCGCTCAGGTCGAGATTGTCAATTGCGCGAGCGTTGCAGAGATTGAGGAAGAGGCGGAATAAATCATCATCGGTCATCCCTGCATAGGCGGGATCACTCAGGGGGCCTGTATCCCAGATGGGACGGCATCTCAAAGGAATCAAGTGGCTGCTACCCGGCAGGATGCCGACACCTGCCGGTGAACCGCCTTCACCAGGACTACCAGCAGTTAGAGATGTTTCCGGAACATCAAAGACGAAGCGCGTTCCAATATCGAACGAAGTATAGATAGGCACCTGTTTACTAATTGGACTCCCTTGCAGATCGGTAAGAATAACACTATTTGGTTCTTTAGGTGGATGCTCTTTAGGAGCTTCACCGACTACACTTAAGATATACCTGCCCTTTGGATAAGCTGTTGCAGTTCCCAGTAAGGTCCAGTGCCCTTGACTGTCCGGCTTTATGTCCCTAAGGACTAAGCGACTGGTATGCGGCTCACCGCTTACCGTGCTATCGATGTAGGAGATCCCAAGCGGTGTCTGCACCCCGTAGTATGTTTTGCCCGTAGGCCCGTATTCTCCGAAAGTCCTCAGAATATGCTGAAGAATCTGCTCTTTAGTCCAGCCGGTTTGAGCAGATGTTCCCCCAGCCCTCCCAGACTTGACCGGCACTTGCTTGGGTGCTCCGCCGTCATCGAAACTTGGAATGGAATAGGTGTTCTGTTCGGAATGATAAGCGGCGGCTGAAAAAGGCTCACTCACAGCCTCTTGTGCTTGCATGTTGTCTATGATCTCTCCTGTTTCATCGCCTGCATTCTCAACAGCGTGTTGTATAGCGGAAATGAGGGCACGTTGAAGTCGCATCTTGTCTTCTCCAGCTATCTGCCCGTGCCACACTATCTCTGTCGGTATGTGATAGATTATCTTCATTTCTTCTTCTTATGAGGTTCCTCTCCGCTTACCAGCCCGGCCCACTCAAAATGCATGAAATCAGGGTGAGTCCAGAGGCCGCCCCAATCAAAACCGTACTTAAGAAAAACCTCCACTACCTCCCAAGGCACATTCAGAAAACCTCGCTCTTTGATCGTTGCCAGCCCTGGATCGATGCTTCCTCTTCTGAAAAGCACCTGCTTATCACTCACGAGATCGTGACTCATCTTCCCAAGCAATGCCTGTTCTTCCGTCGTCTTTTTGAGATCCTTCTCCGCCTCGGCGACCGCTCTCCTGCCTTCCTTCAGCAAGGATGGCAGAACTTTCAGCCGCTATCAGGCGGTCGATCTCGCCAAAGACGAGCGGCCGGGCCAGTTCCTTTGGCACGACCTGCTGTTGGGGCTTGCCCAGCCTCAATTCAGCATAGAATTCCTCGACCAGCTCACGGCTCAGCGGCCACATGGGCTGGCCTTCGGCGGTGAAGAGCACGCGCAGCATGTAATAGCCATGCTGATCTTCGTGCAGTTGCGGCTGCCAGTAGATACGGTGCTTGACACCCCATACCTCGCCGCCAGCGATGGATGTCCCCGTGCCTTGAGCAACGTCATGTGCATGGAGGGCGTGGGTCGTGCCAATTACGTAGTAGCACAGACTCGCCTTGCCGGTTGGCCCTTCAAGAATCACATACGAACGCGCGCCGAAAAGCAAATTGCTCCAGGTCACCGCGCGGCGCAGATCGGTGGTCACTGCGTAGCGGTCGGCATGGACGCGCACCGCCTGCCAGCCTGGAAAGACGGCGACAAACTGATCCTCGAACGGGCTGCTGCCGCTGATCACCTGGTCGTCGGCCACATTCCCGTGTGGATGCCGCCAGCGCAACTTGAGCGGTGGAGCGACCGAAGCTCCACCGGCCTGCTTAACTGGCACGTCGGTTGGCTCGCCTCCGTCGTCGTAGCCGGGGACGGCATGAGCCGTCCGCTCAGGGTTAAGTCGTTGCGCAGTGAACTGTTCGCGCACCGGCTCAGCGCTGCCTGATGATTCAGCCACAATTTGTGCATCGTTTGCGGTTTGTTCAGCCACGCGGCGAATCGAGGCGACGACAATAGTCTGCAGGCGCAGACGTATCTCACCAGAAATCTCATCCGGAAAAATGATTGAAATGGGGAGGTGATAATGATATCTCATCTTCTCCTAATCAGATGCGGTTGTCGTTTTAAAAGAACTCGACAAACGGCAAGTTAACCTCTGACCAGAAACATCGAAATGCTGGAAGCATGCCCAAGTGTTATAAACCCTTTCTTGGAGCAGCTTTCAGTTTTTCCGCGATCTTGTCTACAATTAATTGTTCTACACGTGCCTCCCGCACAATCATGCCATCAACAATTTTTGAATCGTAATATTGCCTCGCTTGATTCCATTCGCGCCAGGGACGCGCTCCTTTCGAAGAATTGAAACTTCCCTTCATCGCCACAAGGTTGTCGGGCAGGTTTACGATTTCCAGTTGAACCTCCCAGCTGAGCTCTTCGAAGCCCTGGAATTTAGGATCAGTCGTGATCCTCCTAATGGCGACAATATGGTCTGGCGCAATGTGGTCCTTTTTTAAATCGACTTTGAAGCCGCCGACCTTATCCTCACCATTCGCGAGCCTGACTACGTCGCGAAACTCTTTCGTGTTACGTGCTGCTGCGCCCAACTTTTCATGTAGTGGGAGGGTGGACTCCCGCAGAGCCTGTTCAGCCCGTTTAGCCGCTGTTTCAAGATTTCCTAGCGATTGTTTCGCCCCCTCAAGGCGTTCTGATAGGTCTTCTTGGAGTTCTCTCTTGCCGGCAAAAGGCTCCTTTCTTTGCCTTAGATTATTGAGTTGCTGTTCGAGCGATTGAATTTCGTTGTGGGTCGTTCGCAAATCCTCGAGCGCGTTGTTATACGCAGCAACGAAATCCCGCTTTTCACCGGGCTTCATCCCCTGACGTGGCTGCCTCTTACCCTCTTCAAGAGGCTTTTCTTCTTTCGCAGCGCCCTTTTTCTGTTTTCGCTTGGCCGCCACCGTCTGCTTGGCTTCAGCCTCTTCCTTCTCCCATGGCTTCAGCTGCTCTTTCTTTTCCTTGGCCGCGGCCTCTGACTCCTGCTCTCGCTTAGTCTTAGTGGCCGCTTCTTCTTCGAGCTTCCCCCTGTGCTTTACTTCCGCTGCCTTGCGCCGCTGCTCCGCCGCCAGCCGCTCCCGTTGCGCTACTAGGTTCCGTTCGGCCTTCGCGACGTCGCCCCTGGCGTCTGCCAGCGCTTTGCGGGCATCGAGCGTGTTGTCGTGCTTGTCGATGAACTTCTGCCCTTGGCGGTACTTCATCACCCTGTTGACGAGCTTACCGCCAGTCCACGCTATAGCCCACATGAGGATGTCTGCTGCCGTACCGACCAACGTTTGCGCCAGTCGAGCTGAGGCACGCTCCATGTCCAGCACCGACTTGGCCGAGCCAGCGTCCTTCAGAGCGCCGATTAGGTCCGCCAGCGCGGACAACGCAGAGAAGCCGAATTCGATGAGCAGCACGATGTCTAATGCTACGTTCAACCCTGGGACGAGCTGTGCACCGACACCAACGAGGATTAGTGACACTGCCTCCGCGAGCATCTTCCAGCCATTCTCCTTGATGTTCTCCCACACTTTAAGGCCGGCAACTTCGAAGAAGGCGCGCTCGAAAGCCCAGATGAACGCCCGAGTAAGACAATCGTTGAAACCCGCGCCAGCGATTTGATGATCGACGGTCTGCACCTGCTTCCAGAAGGCCTCGAGCCCGTCCGTGGGCCACGTGTAATAATGAACCCCCCCGAAGTTGCCGCTGGATGCGATGCTCATCTCGAATGTCGCCTCGCGCAGGGTGGGGATGGCATCGCCGCGCTCGTAATCCTGAAGTCTGCGGCGGAAGGCTTCGGAGGACTTGGTCACTACTCGATAGAGGGCCTGGTTGCCGACGAGCTCTCCGCGGCGCAGCTGGGCGCGGTAGCTGCGGATGCCCATTTCGTAGTCCTTAGCGAACCCGTAGTAGGATCCGGCTTGTAGCCACCGGAACATCGCTTGGGCATAAGCGTTGGTAATCTCACTGCTACTCTGCTTGAGGCGGTCATACCCTAGCACCAGTTGCACTACGTCGTCCACTTTCAGGTTGCGCGCCTGATGGAGCGAGAGCGGCAGCCCGCGCGCCCACAGCTCGGCAGCGATGCCGGTCGACAGGGCGCCCTTTTTCCTCAACTGGTAGGTCTTCTCCAAGGCGTCGAGATCGACGTCGCTGTGGAAATCCTGGTAGACCTTGTCGGCCCACGTATTGGGAAACGCATCGCCATCTATGTCAAGCAATTGTTCTATAGTCAGCCGACCCGCGGCGAGCTTCAGCGTCTCTGACTCGCTCGGAGCTGTCTGATGAGAGCGCTCGAACAATTTGATCAATTGATCTTCGTCGGTGAAGACGACAGGGCGCAGTTCAATGAGCAGGAGCCAAAGGCGCTTGCCGAAGGCTTTTTCGCTCGGCGATGCGCCCTCGTTCGCGAGGCGCGCCGCTTCGTCCAACTCGTTCTGCCAGTCTTCCTCCAGCGGGTCGCTTTGCTTTCCGCTGGATGGTATGCCGCTGACGACTGGCACGCTCACGGTTTTTCCACCATTGTCATACGAGGGCAAGCTATAGCCACCATGGTACAAGCGCGCTTCATCAACCCGTTCACCAGGCCAGGTAACAATGGTCGCCTGGGCTGAGGCATAGCCATGTTCAGCAAGCGTGCGCCGGGCTTGCTCGAGACGAGCCGCAAGCGTCCGGGTCAGTGTCTGGCCCAATTGCTCAATGTGCGCCTCGCTTAGCTCGCCTACAATACGCACCTTGATCGGAATGTAGCAATTTATCTCTCGCATTACCTTTGCTCTACGATTTCAAATCACGCCACGAGCACCACAGTGGGAAGGTAAACTTTCCCACTGTGGTGTCGCAGACATTTTCAATAGTCTGAGGCGTCTCTCCTAACCTATTGGGATTGGAGGAGGAACTGCAAGTGTTACAACGGTTATGCCACCTTGGACCTTCCCATCAGTACCAACTTGCGTAATATGGTAGACGTGAGCGTCCCCAATCTGGTCCTTAGATGAGTCTGCATTCAATATCATGTTCGTTATTTGCTTTGGCTGCAATACGATATCTGCTTCGTATGTTGGCTGTGGAAGCTGAAACTTGCGACCAAACAGGGCGGCTATCAGGCTCAAAATGAGTCTGAGCAGGTACAGCAAGAAGCCAAGCAGTCCGGAGCCGAAAGGATCGGTTTCATCGCGCACTGTTGCATCAGGAAAATCGGGAAGGTTCAAGTTGAACAGTTTTGGTCGTCCAACAGACACTATCTGCTTAAATTCTGGATTCTGCTTGAGCAGGGGGAGCAAAACGTTAAGAACTGCCTCGCTAGGGGCGAGATCTGCAACAGCACGAATCGTTACTGGTTGAGCTGCATTCTCATTCGTATTTGCCGTCACCATCTGAAAGCGGAACCCCGGCTCACGCGGACTCGGGCTCGGGGTGCCAGGTATGATGGTGATATTGCGCTGCGCCGAGTGGGGATCGGAAGGAAAGCGATCAGGGTCTTGATAGCATCTGGCAATGATGCATTTATGCCCCCCTATGGCAGGGTTGGTTGATATACCATCAGGGTCGTTAGGGTTGCTCGAAGGGCTCCAGGGGACATGGATTGTCTGCGCTCCTGCGCCAAAAGGAACTGAATTGTTAAGGTTAGGGTTAATTTGCTTGGCTTGGGTTGCATTAAGTGGTATCGCTGCGCCCGGTAAGCATACCCATACCTCAACGGTGACGGCATTGCCTGATTTCAGGCGCTGGCAAGGTGGATTCGAAGCGATCGCACTCCCTACCGCAATCTGGTGAACTTGCACATTGATGTTGTATAGCGTACCAACCGCAAATGGGCCAGGGATTGGAGTGTTCGTCGTGTCAGATTTTAGCGAGACCGAAATGTCCGTGCTGAACCACCACTGGGGATTGCTAGCTTTATTCTGTCCTTGATCGCCTACCCCTGCTTCGAGGTAGTCACACGTGTCAACTGCAAGATTGGGATCGACGGCCATACTTACACCTTTTACCTTTCTGGTTCGACTATGCTTGAATACAGCCAAAAGTTTTCTGTTCCACGATAATCTCCTTCGCCCGGCATCGAGGGTTCATATTGTCAAAAGGCATTGTTTGCATCGACGTACATTCACCGATGAGTCCAGGCGACTACAAAATGGAAGTTACGTAGTACACACCACCTGAATTGCCGAGATTATAACAAAAACGGAGGGATCAGGGGTGCCCAGAGGAACCAGCTTTGCAAGTACCAGGTACTTGTTTGTAGTGTTGTCAATGAGCTTCTGGTCATCAGGTATCGTGCCCTTACCCTGGAATGGACCCGTGGTATCCTTTAATTCGATCGCACTCATCACCGTAGAGACCGAATCGACAATTGTCTGCCGCACCAACTCCACCTGGAGAGACGTCACCTGCCCCGTTTTTTGACCAAACACTGTGATGCTCTGCATACGTGAGCCGTTGGGTAATTGAAGTTGCAACCATCCAGAAGCGCTTGGGCCAGCGTTTGTGGCTAAGCCAGCAGATTGGGCCCAGTTCGTTTTATTCCCATCTTGCAAAAAGTTGGGAGCAAACGACAGGGTGACCGTCTGGCTTACGGGGCGGCTCAGAGCGTCTAGAGCCACACTTATTTGAGAAATGACTGTGGATAGCTGCGTAAACTCGTTCACCAACCCGATGAACTGTATGTTGAAACCGGTGGGACCACCCGCCGATACCCGATCAACATTGTCGGTCCAGTTCGGGGGCTGAAACACAGGCGTATAGCTTATCGAGTTACTCATGCTTTACTCCTTCCTTGCTTGGCGCGGTAGTGGACCACGCACACGAAAATTGGGATATGTGTAATCCGGGAACGCGCTGAGCAATTGGTCGCGCACTTCGATCACTCGCTCCCGAATAGGGAGGGTCATTACTTCCACCCCAATTGGGTGAAATGCATTGAGAATATTCATTACGAGGTCGTACTGCTCCTTGCGGATAGTGACGAATTGAGGACCCGTTAAAGCCTCCAGTGCAGGCTTAAGCCGTATTTCAAAGGTATATGGTTCCGTATTGTCGCGCAGCACATACACCGCCCGCACCAGCGCAGGGCCAGCTCGATCACCCGATAGAATCACCTGCGGAGCGGTGGTGCTGCTCAGACGAACTCTGGTTGCCGCTCCAAGCCGTAGCACCCAGGTCAGAGCCTCCCCCAATCCACTGCCCAGCCCGATCACACTTACCTCGTCGCTGCCATGATTCACCACATAGGCGTGGTCGGCACTCACCGCCACATCTTGCGGATCCTCTCGGACGCGCACACTCACTATCTCCGACCCATCCGGCTTCAACAGGTGGACTCTCTCATTGTTCACGGTTGTATCCGTGACATAAAGAGCAGAGTTATCCAATGCTACCGCGACTGAGTGCGGAGTGCTGGTAAAGCCTGCTGGACCAACATGCGCTGGCGAGCCAGCGGTTCGCCCTGCCACGTCAATAATCACGATGCTACCGTTAGCCGGCTGAGTGGCATATGCCTTTTTCCCATCAGGACTGATGGCAATCTTCAGAGGCGCCTGCGTTAGTGGAACGCTGCCAACCACTGCCAGCGGACTGGTATCGACAACGCTGATCTGGTTTACTCCGCTCAGCGCGACCCAGATTGCTGCGCCATCGGGTGTAATCGCCAGGCCTGTCGGCAGAGAACTAACCGGAAGCGACAGCGTATTCAGGACACTGAGCGCGTTCGTGTCGATTTCTTGCAGAGAGCTGTCATCCTTGCATATGACATACAGACGCTGTGTCATCGGGTGGTGTGCTAAGGCGACCGGATTTCGCCGCACCGCAAGGAGACCCGCGATGTTTCCCGTCGCTACATCCACCGCTGTGACAGTGTTCCCCTGACTATCTGCGGTGTATAGGCGCTTGCCATCAGGGCTGAGCGCCACTGCACCGGGTCCCCATCCCACCTTGATCGTACGCTTCACCAGGCCCGTGGCCGGGTCGATTTCGCTCAGTGTGTCGGTACCACTGTTGGCGGTGTAGATGGCATTGGCGCCGACTGCAATACCAAGTGGTGCCGCCCGTGGAAGCGCCGCAAGGCTGGCCGATGCTCCCTCGAACACTTCTTGCGGTCCTGTGACCGTGACCAGTTCACCGGGACTCTGCCGGGCCAGAATCTGATTGCCCTGGCGAAGGACGTAGCTAAAGCCAGCGGCGTGTGCCAGTACACCCAGAGTTCCGGCAGCTAGGGTGGGGTGACTCAGGGTTATTGCACGTCCTTGACCAGGCAAGCCGCTCGCATTTGGGACATATGCCTGTACAATCGTCAATGGTCCAGCTATGCCGTTCGCGGCGAGCAGCGCCAGGAATTGATTGAGGCGCTGTGCAACAGACGGCTGCACGCGCCGGTTATTAACATCATTTCCATAGGTTGCTCGTGCATCAGCATGTGTGACGAGGTAAGTCGGATTAAAGAAGTCGTCTGGCTCTCCTGCCACAGCTTCACTGACTCCCTGCGTCCCATCGTCGCCAATCGAGGCTCCGTCCGCCAGATCAAGCGGGCCAATGCGAAACGCCATGGTACCGGTCGCGATGCTTTCAGTCGCTATGTTTTGACGGCGTAACACCTCAACCTTGACATTCAATGTTCCAGGCGCTGTCGCAGTCAGCGTTACCATGGAGCGATCGGTTGGCGTTGTAAAACTTGCCTGGCCAGCCCCACAAGCGATCGTCAGCCAGTT
>WNFJ01530291.1_pt1 | contig 12003 bp, 7 predicted proteins | sample 5400461 | NCBI WGS metagenome assembly WNFJ01 (sample SAMN13153349, study PRJNA577476) | soil metagenome | isolation source: 115 cm saprolite on Douglas fir-dominated hillslope | place: USA:California | collected 2013-09-17
ATCTCGAGGCCGGCCTTTCCCGTCTCGGCATAGACCACTTCCATCTTGTGGCTTTCCAGCGCGCTGGTGATCGCGAAAACGTTGCGAACGTCATCGTCCACCACGAGGACCTTCTTCCCCACCAGATGTTCAGCCGCAGGCCCGTTGAGGGCGAGTCTCGCCCGGCCGGGAACCCTCTTGTCGATGCGATGGAGGAACAGCGAGGCGTCGCTGAGCAGTCGCTCGGCCGACTGTGCGCTGCCCTTGGCGATCACCGTCACCGCGCTCCTCTGCAGCTGTTGCTGCTCATCCTGGGAGAGGTCCTTACTGGTGTAGACGATGATCGGGAGATTCGTGAAACGGGCCTGTCCCCGGATCGACTCGATCAGCCGGAACCCGTCCAGGCCGGGGAGCACCAAGTCGATCACCACGCAGTCATAGCGATGTTGTTCGAGGACGACCAGCGCCTCTTCCGCGGAGCGAACGGCGCTGACCTTCACGTCTTCCGCCTTGAGAAGAGCAGCTTGATCTTTCGATCGATAAAACCGCCGATCTGCTTTAGCGCCTGCTGGAGCGCTTCCCGGCTCACCGGCTTTTCCAGATAGGCGAACGCACCCATCGCCGCGCTGCGGTTCGTCTTCTCCACGATCGAAATCACGTGAACCGGAATGTGGCGGGTGCGCGGGTTTTTCTTCAGACGGTCGAGCACCGACCACCCATCGACGATCGGCAGCCGGATGTCCAAGGTGATCGCCGTCGGCTGAAGCTTCTCCGCCAGCGTCAGCGCGGTATCTCCGCGGCTTGCCACCACCGCTTTGAATCCCTCCTCGTGTGCGACTCCGAGCAGGATGCGGGCGAACTTCAGATCGTCCTCGACGATCAGCAGCACGCGGTCGGTGGCGTCGATGTTCGCTCGATCGTCTTCGACCGGTCTGGAGGCCAACGCCTCGAATTCCCAGGTGACCCGCGGAACCGCGGCCGGGGAGCGCACCATCGCCCAATTGTCGGGCTCCGGCCTCTCCTCGCGATCGGCTGACTCCTCGGGCGAGTTGATTCTCTCCGCCAGGTAAAGGGTGAAAACGCTCCCCTTTCCCAGCTCGCTTTCGACCTGGATTTCCCCTCCCAAAAGGCGCGCAAACTCGCGGCTGATCGACAGGCCCAGCCCGGTTCCTCCGTATTTTCGGCTGGTGGTTCCATCTGCCTGCTGGAAGGCCTCGAAGATGATCTTTTGCTTGTCCCGGGCAACTCCAATCCCGGTGTCCTCCACCGCGAAGGCGATAATCCTCTGTCCCTGATTCAGGGCTTCATTGGAGAAATTCGTCCTCCGCCTCGCCCGGCTGACCCGGAGGCGAACTGACCCGGTCTCGGTGAATTTGAATGCATTCCCGAGGAGGTTTTTGAGGATTTGCTGCAGGCGCTGCGGATCGCTTCTGATCCGGGAGGGAAGATCGTCGGAAAATTCGATCCCGAATTCGAGAGACTTGTGCTGCGCGATCGGCCGGAACTGACGCTCCACGAATTCCCGCAGCTCTTCGAATTCGATCTCGCTCGGCTGCACCTCCATTTTGCCGGCTTCCACTTTCGAAAGATCGAGGATCTCGTTGATCAACGAGAGCAGGTCGCCGCCCGAGGCATAGACGGTCTTCGCGTATTCGACTTGCTTCTCGTTGAGATTTCCCTGCTCGTTCTCGGCGAGGAGCTTGGCGAGGATGAGCAAGCTGTTCAGCGGCGTTCGCAGCTCGTGGGACATGTTCGCCAAAAACTCCGACTTGTACTTGGAGATCAGCGAGAGCTGCTCCGCTTTCTCCTCCAGCGCCACTCTGGCCTGCTCCACCTCCCGATTCTTGATCTCCACTTTCCGATTCTGTTCTTCGAGCAGTCTGGCTTTGTCTTCCAGTTCCAGGGCCTGCTTCTCCAACGCGGTGTTGGAGAGCTTGAGCTCATCCTGTTGCTCGGTGAGCTCCTTGGACTGCTTCTGCAGCTCCTGGGTCAGGCTTTGCGACTGGAGGAGCAGCTGCTCGGTGCGCATGTTGGCGCTGATCATGTTCAGCACCACGCCGATGCTCTCGGTCACTTGATCGAGGAAGAGCTGGTGGATCGCGCTGAAGGGGTAGAACGATGCCAGCTCGATCACCCCTTTGACCTCGCCTTCGAAGAGCACCGGAAGCACGATGATGTTGAGCGGCGTCGCCTCTCCGAGCCCCGAGCCGACCTGGATGTAATCCGAGGGCACCCTGGTAAGCAGGATCGCCTTCTTCTCCAGAGCGCACTGGCCGACGAGCGACTCCCCTAAGTGGAGCCGATTCGAAATGCTCTTCCGCTCGCGTTAGGCGTAGCTGCTCACCAGCTTGAGCGTCGGTTCGCCGTCTTCCTTCTCCATCATGAAGAAAGCGCCATGCTGCGCCCCCACCAGCGGTGTCAGTTGAGACATGATCAACCGGGAAACCGCCTGGAGGTCCTTCTGGCCCTGCATCATCCCGGAGAACCTGGCCAGATTGGTCTTCAGCCAGTCCTGCTCGGTGTTCTTCTGGGTGGTCTCGCGCAGGTTGAAGATCATCTGATTGATGTTGTCTTTGAGCGCGGCGACTTCGCCCAGGGCCTCCACCTGAATCGATCGGGTGAGATCTCCCTTGGTCACCGCGGTGGCCACGTCGGAGATTGCGCGGACCTGGGTGGTCAGATTTCCGGCCAGCTGGTTCACGTTGTCGGTGAGGTCCTTCCACGTTCCGGCTGCACCCGGAACCTTGGCCTGACCCCCCAGCGCTCCTTCGATCCCCACCTCGCGGGCCACGGTGCTCACCTGATCGGCGAACGTTCCCAGGGTGTCGCACATGTTGTTGATCGTTTCGGCCAAGGCGGCGATCTCCCCCCGCGCCTCGACCCCGATCAGCTTCTGGGACAGGTCGCCGTTCGCCACCGCCGTCACCACCTTCACGATCCCGCGCACCTGGGTGGTGAGGTTGGAGGCCATGAAATTGACGTTGTCGGTGAGGTCCTTCCAGGTGCCGGACACCCCTTTCACCTCGGCCTGACCACCCAGCTTTCCCTCGGTGCCGACCTCCTTCGCCACCCGGGTAACCTCGGCGGCAAAACGAGCGCGGCGATCTCACCCTTCGCGTCCACGGAGAGCTTTTGCTTCAAGTCTCCATTGGCGACCGCGGTCACCACCTTCACGATGCCGCGGACCTGGGTGGTCAGGTTGCGGGCCATGAAGTTCACGCTGTCCGTCAGGTCCTTCCAGACGCCGGAGACGCCTCTGACCTCGGCTTGTCCACCCAGCTCCCCCTCGGTTCCCACTTCCCGAGCGACCCGGGTCACTTCGGAAGCGAACGAGTTGAGCTGATCGACCATCGTGTTGAAGGTGTTCTTCAGCTCGAAGATTTCGCCCTTCACGTCGACGGTGATCTTCTGCGAGAGGTCGCCTTTGGCCACCGCGGTGGCGACCAGCGCGATGTTCCGGACCTGCCCGGTGAGGTTGGACGCCATCGAGTTCACGTTGTCGGTGAGATCCTTCCAGGTGCCGGACACCCCTTTCACCTCGGCCTGACCACCCAGCTTTCCCTCGGTGCCGACCTCCTTCGCCACCCGGGTAACCTCGGCGGCAAAACGCCCTTCACGTCGACGGTGATCTTCTGGGACAGGTCACCCATCGCCACCGCGGTGGTCACCTTGGCGATGTTGCGAACCTGATCGGTGAGGTTGCCGGCCAGCACGTTCACGTTGTCGGTAAGGTCCTTCCAGGTGCCGGACACGCCCTGCACATTGGCCTGGCCGCCCAGTTTTCCCTTCGTTCCCACTTCCTTGGCAACGCGGGTCACTTCTGAGGCGAACGAGCGAAGCTGATCCACCATCGTGTTGATCGTGTTCTTCAACTCAAGGATTTCACCTTTCACATCGACGGTGATCTTCTGCGAGAGATCGCCATTGGCCACTGCGGTGGTCACCAACGCGATGTTTCTCACCTGGTCGGTGAGGTTGCCGGCCAGCACGTTCACGTTGTCGGTGAGGTCCTTCCAGGTGCCGGACACGCCGGGGACCTCGGCTTGCCCGCCGAGCTTTCCCTCGGTGCCCACTTCCTTGGCGACGCGGGTCACTTCACCGGCGAACGAGCGCAGCTGATCGACCATGGTGTTGATCGTCTTCTTCAGCTCGTCGACCTCTCCTTTGGCATCGACGCTGATCTTCTTCGAGAGATCTCCGGTGGCGACCGCGGTGGTGACCTCGGCGATGTTGCGCACCTGAGCGGTCAGATTGTTCGCGAGCAGATTCACGTTGTCGGTCAGGTCCTTCCAGGTGCCGGCGACGCCGGGGACCTCGGCCTGGGCGCCGAGCTTTCCCTGCACGCCCACCGTGCGCGCGACGCTGGTGACTTGCTGGGCGAAGATCCCCAGCGTCTTCGTCATCCCGTTCAGCGTCTCCGCCAACGCGGCGATTTCTCCTTTCGCCTCCACCACCAATTTCTGCGAGAGATCGCCGTCGGCCACCGCGGTGACGACCTTCACGATCCCGCGCACCTGGGTGGTGAGGTTGGAGGCCATGAAATTCACGTTGTCGGTGAGGTCCTTCCACACTCCCGAGACGCCCTTCACGTCCGCCTGGCCACCCAGCTTTCCATCGGTGCCCACTTCCTTCGCCACCCGCGTCACTTCCGAAGCGAAGGCGTTGAGCTGATCCACCATCGAGTTCACGGTGGTGCCAATGCGCAGAAACTCGCCCTTGACCGATTGGCCCTTGATTTCCAGAGCCATCTTCTGCGCCAGGTCCCCGGCCGCCACCGCGCTGATCACCCGCGCGACCTCGGTGGTGGGTTGCATCAGGTCCCCGATCAGGGCGTTGACCGACCCGACGCTGGTTGCCCATCCGCCTTTCAGCTCGCCCAGACTGGCGCGTTCCGCCATTCGTCCTTCTCGTCCGACGACGCGCTCGACGCGGACAAGCTCGTCCTTCAGCGCCTCGTTCGTCCCCGCCAGGGCATTGAACGCCTCGGCGAGCTCGCGCAGTAAACCGGTGCTACCCCGGGTCTGCAGGCGGAAACTGAAGTCGCCCTTCTGCGCGGCGCGCATGGCTTCGAGCAGTCTCTTCAATTGCGCTTCTGGATGGGTCCCGACGGGATCCTGGGTGGATCCGCGGTGCAGCTTGACTTTCGGTTTGCGCCCACCCTCGGCCTTGCCATTTGCGGTGGGCATCCGTCCGTTGCTATCCACAAAATCTCCTTCGCCGAAGCCGTCTTCCAGACCCTCGGCCCGGAGCGCTGTTAATCGCTCGGGCGCTGGAATCTGCCATCGGGTACCGCCCTCAGCCTATCGTCCGAGACACGGTGGTCAATGGCTGTTCAACGGCCAACACGGGGACGGGTCACCAGTGAACTGTTGGCTTGCCAAACCCGAATCTTGCCGCTTACCGCAGCCCGATCACGCTGACGAGATGCGTCGGGCCATCCGGACGACTGCCTGCACCCAAACCGGGTTCGCGTTCAGCGAAGGCACCAGAACGAGCTCCTCGCCCCCCGCGGCGAGAAAGCTTTCCCGGCCCCGGATTCCAATTTCCTCAAGGGTTTCCAGGCAATCGGCGACAAATGCCGGGCAAAGCACCGCCATCCGCCGCGTCCCTTGCTTGGCGAGCTCCGGCAGTCGCACGTCGGTGTAGGGCTTAATCCACGGAGTTCGTCCCAGCCGCGATTGGAACGCGACTTCATAGGTGCCGGCAGCAAGGCCGAGCCGTTGGGCCAAAGCCCGCGCGGTATGAAACGCCTGGGCGCGGTAACAGCCGAGATTGGCCGGGACGAGGCGCTCGCAGCAGTCGTCCGAGGCGAGGCAATGGCTCCCGGACGGATCGCTTTTTCTCACCTGGCGCTCCGGCAGCCCGTGGAAACTGAAAAGCACGCGATCGGCGCGGGCGGCCTCGACCACCGGCGCGGCAACCTGCGCCCAGGCACCCAGAAAATCCGGCTCGGAGAAGAACGCTCCCCCGACTTTGAGCGGCATCACGTCAAAAGTTTTGCCGAGCACGCGATAAAGCTCGCCGAGGGAGGACCCGGTCGAAGAAGCGGCGCGTTGCGGGTAGAGCGGCAGGGCCACCAGCTCCTGGACGCCTTTGCGCCGAAGGCGATCGACCGCGCTTCGGATCGACGGGCTTCCGTAGCGCATCGCGAGCTCCACCTCGAACTCGCTCTCCAGCTCCCGGGCCACCTTCGCCGCGAGATCCCCGGTATGGAAAAGGAGCGGCGATCCGCGCTCCGTCCAGATCTTTTTATACGCCGCCGCCGAGCGCTGGGGTCGCGTAGGAAGGATGACGAGGTTGAGCAGAAGCCAGCGCGCAATCGGATTGATGTCGATCACCCGCGGGTCGGAGAGAAACTCGCGCAGGTAGCGCCGCACCGCCGAGGTGGTGGGCGCGTCCGGAGTTCCCAGGTTGATCAGCAGCAACCCCTTTTTCAGAGGTGGCGGCATTTACTGCAAGGCGTTGGGCTGGGTGAGCGGCGATTCCGCCACTCTGACCTCGAATACCTGCCCATTCGGGCGCACCATGAAGTAGCTGCCCCGCATTGTCCCAAAGGGCGTCCGCAGCATCGCCCAGCTGGTGTATTCAAACTTCTCTCCCGGCGCCAACTTCGGCTGCTTCCCGACCACTCCCAGTCCTCGAACCTCCTCCACCTTCGCATTCGCATCGGTGATCACCCAGTGCCGGCTGCGCAGCTGCGCGGGTTCCGTCCCGACGTTGGCAATTTCCACCGTGTACATGAAGGCAAACTGACCGGCTTCGGGAGACGACCGCTCGGGCCAATAGGCCGGCTTGAAGGTCACCCGGATTCCGTCGGTGGTGGTGGTGGTGGACATCTGCCTGCAATCTCGCAAGCCGCTCCGGACGAATCAAGAGCTGGTTTCATTCAGCGGCGGTCCGCCGCGGTGGGATCCGACTTCGGCGGCCAGACGACCGAGGCAATCACCGCGATGGCCAGCACCCCCGCGACGACGGAAAGCGCCAGCCCCAATGGAACGCGCCACCAGGGCTCGATCAGCATCTTCGCCCCGATGAAGGCCAACACCGCGGAGATCCCGAGCTTGAGGTACCGGAACTTGTCGATCAAGGTGGCGACGACAAAAAACAAGGACCGCAAGCCGAGGATCGCAAAGACGTTCGAGGTGTAGACGATTAGCGGATCGAGGCTGATTCCGAGCACCGCGGGAATCGAATCGAAGGCGAAAATCAAATCCGTGGTCTCGATCACCAGAAGGGTGAAAAAAAGCGGGGTAACTTTGAGGCCGCCGGCCTCGCGCACGAAAAACTTCGCCCCGGTTTCGCCGGACGAAACGGGAAGGATCTTCCGCGCCCAGCGAAGCACCGTGTTGCGCTGCGGGTCGACCTCCTCCTCCTCCTTCGAGACCATCATCTTCACCGCGGCGTAGAGCAAAAACGCGCCGAATCCGTAGAGAAGCCAGTGAAACTGGCTCACCAGGGCCGCGCCGAGGAGGATCAGCGTGGCCCGCATCACGAACGCTCCGAGGACCCCCCAGAACAACAGCCGGTGCTGGTAGGCGTCGGGAACGCGGAAGTAGGTGAAGACCATCAGAAGCACGAACAGGTTGTCGACCGAAAGCGAGTACTCGACGAGGTAGCCGGCGAGGAACTGCAGCGCTCGATTCGCGCCGCCGACCTGCCAGATACCGATACAAAAGAGCGCGGCGAGGGTGATCCAGACGGCGGTCCAGATCACCGCCTCGCGGGGGAGTACGCGGTGGGGGCCGCGCCGCAAGACGCCCAGATCGAGCCCCAGCACCGTGAAGACGAAGAGGTGAAAGCAAATCCAGAGAGCGATCTCGCTGTTCACGGATTGTTCACGATCCGTTTCGGGACGAGTGGCGCAGCACAACGAGCGTCCGGGAGGAGAGCCGTACCTGCTCGCCCGCCGGAGTCCTCCCCCGGACGGGCTGGGGGTGGGAGGTATCGATGGCGATCTCCCAGTCGATTCCCCATTGGACCGCGGGCAAGGTGAAATCCACCGGCTCGGCCCGTGGATTCACCAAGATGAGCAGCGTGTCTCCGAGCACCCGATTGCCCTCCGGGTCCCGGGCGGGAATGGCGTCGCCCCCGATCAAAAAGCCGAGCGCGGATATCGCCGGATCCCTCCAGTCCTCGAGGGTCATCTCTTCGCCGTCCGGCCGGAACCACGCCAGGTCCTTGAAGTCGGAGTTCCAGATGTGAGCTCCGTGGAAAAACTGGCGCCGTTGCAGAACCGGCTGCTCCATCCGGAACCGAATCATCTTCGCGGTGAACTCCAGCGTCGCCCGCCGATTCTCATCGAGATCCCAATCCAACCACGATATTTCGTTGTCCTGGCAGTACGCGTTGTTGTTCCCCCTCTGGGTTCTGCCGATTTCGTCCCCGGCGCACAGCATGGGCACGCCCTGGGAGAGCAGCAGCGTGGCGAGCAGGTTTCGCTTCTGCTGCTCGCGCATGGCGATGATTTTCGGGTCCTCGGTCGGACCCTCGTGCCCGAAATTCCAGGAATGGTTCTCGTTCGAGCCGTCTTGATTGCCCTCCCCGTTGGCCTCGTTGTGCTTCTCGTCGTAGCTGACCAGATCGTGGAGCGTGAAACCATCGTGCACGGTCACGTAGTTGATGCTCGCCCAGGGGCCTCGTCCGCTCAGCTCGTAGAGATCGGATGAGCCGGTGAGGCGATACCCCAGCTCGGCCACCGAATCCTTCTCCCCCTTCCAGTAGCGCCGGATCACGTCCCGGTACTTTCCGTTCCACTCCGCCCAGAGCAGCGGAAAGTTGGCGACCTGATAGCCGCCCTCGGCGATGTCCCACGGTTCGGCGATCAGCTTCAGCTTGGAGAGCACCGGATCCTGATGGACGACCTGGAAGAACGCCGCTCGTGAATCGAAGTCCCGCGCCCCTCGCCCGAGCGTCGTCGCCAGGTCCAATCGGAAGCCGTCGACGTGCATTTCTTCGGCCCAGTACCTCATCGAATCCGCGATCAGCTTGAGGCTCTGGGGGTGCAGAACGTTCCAGGAGTTCCCGGTGCCGGTGAAATCGACGTAGTGCCGGGGATCCTCGGGGCTGAGCCGGTAGTACGCCGGGTTGTCGAGTCCCTTGAAACAAAGGGTGGGGCCCCCCTGATTGCCCTCGCCGGTGTGGTTGTAGACAACGTCGAGGATCACCTCGATCCCGTTCTGGTGAAGGGCCTTGACCATCGCCTTGAAATCGGTGACCTGCCCGCCGATCGACCCTTTGCTGGAGTAACGCTGCTCGGGCGCGAAAAAACCGATGGTGCTGTATCCCCAGTAGTTGATCAGCCCGCGGCGCACCAGAGGCCCTTCGTCCACCGCTTCGTGGATCGGCAGCAATTCAACCGCGGTAATCCCCAATTTTCGCAGGTGGTCGATCGCCGCCGGAGTGGTCAGTCCGGCATAGGTGCCTCGCAGCGCCGCGGGCACGGCGGGGTTGCGGCGGGTGAACCCTTTCACGTGTAGCTCGTAAACGACGGTGCGGTGCCACGGGGTCTGTGGCCGGGCATCATTGCCCCAATCGAACGAATCGTGGACCACGACGCTCTTCGGTTTTGCCGGCCCATCGTCGCGGGAGTCGGGCGCCTCCGTCTGACCCTCCAGCCCTCCGCCGTTTTTCTGATCGCGAAGCACCGGATGGTTCCAATTGAGCTTTCCGGAGACAGCGCGCGCGTACGGATCCAGCAGCAGCTTCGCCGGATTGAAGACCAGACCCTGGGCCGGCTCGAACGGCCCGTGCATGCGAAAGCCGTAGAGGGCACCGGGTTGAAGCCCAGGGAGGTAACCGTGCCAGACATGATGGGCCTTGTCCGGAAGATCGAACCGACGAATCTCCCGGGTCGGTTCAGCGGGATCGAAAAGGCAGAGCTCCACCCGGGTCGCCCGCTCGGAGAAGACGGCGAAGTTGACCCCTTGCCCATCGTACGTCGCACCCAGGGGAGATGAGCGGCCCGGGCGCAGCGAAGCTGAAATTTCAGTCATTCGCTGCCTTCTCCAACAGGGCGACCGGGAAATCCTTCAGCGCTGCCCCAGCGCTCAAAGTGACGGCGGTTCCGCGATCCTCCGCTCGGAGGGTCCTTCCGGTGAAGACATCTTTGAGGCGGGTGCCCGCCAACTCCGCCGGAAGGTGGATGAACGTATCTCGCAGGCTGGCGCCGATTCCACCGGATTCGATCAGCCCCGCCACCAGCCGCGGGACAATGACCAGCACCATCTCTTCGTTCAGACGCCGGCAAAAGCAGACCACCTGGGCGCCGCGGTCTCCCGAGGCGGCCAGGGGAAGATACTCGCCGGACTGGAACAAGGCCTTTCGGCGCCGCTTGAAGCGCAGCCCTTGCGACAGTACGAAGAGCTTGACGCGTCCGTCGGTCATCTCCGCGGCGAGCCGCCGCGCCAATTCGAGTCGGTCGACTTCCGCCTCGCGGTCCAACTCCTCGAGCAACCGCCGGCGAAGAGCGAAGTCCACCGGACGGCGATTGTCCGGGTCCACCAGGGACAGATCCCAGAGCTCACAGCCCTGATAGACATCGGAGACCCCCGGCGAGGCAATCTTGAGCAGCGTCTGGGAAAGGCTGTTCACCTGGCCGGGCACTTCGATCCGCTTCTTGAACTCTTTGAGGTCGGCGACAAATCTGGAACCCTGCGCCGGATCCAGCGCCGCTTTGACGAAATCCGACATTGCGGATTCGTAGTCGGGATTGGGGTTGACCCAGCTCGTATTCACTTTTGCTTCCCTGATCGCCTTGAGCATGTACTGCTCGATTCGCTGGCGAAAAACCTCAAACTCGCCGGGCGGAATCGAATCGCCCATCGGCCAGGCGCCGACCACCGTTTGATAGACCAGGTACTCGTCATTCGCATCCGGTATTCGTCCACCTTTCTTGTGCCGGCGATTCATCCGGGCCCATCGGCGCAGGCTCGCCCGCCATTCCTCCGGAAACTCGGAGATCACGCTGATCCGCGCCCGGACGTCTTCGCTGCGCTTGGTGTCGTGGGTGGAGGTCGCGCAGAGCGAACCGGGCCATCGCTCCAACCGCTCCTGGTTGCGAAGGTGAAATGCCTCCGGGCTCGTCCCGAATCGCTCCGGTTCGCCACCGACCTCGTTGAGCGAGACCAGTCGATTGTAGATATAGAAGACGGTGTCCTCGAGGGCCTTGGCCATCACCGGGCCAGTGACCTGCTGGACCCTCATCGTGAAGCGCAGCATCACTTCGCGCTGGCGCTGATCGAGCTCCTCGGGATACCGGCGCAGCAGAACGTCCTGCAGGAAGTCGAAAATGGTGACGCTGGTGGTCGGATCTCGTTCCTTCGCTCGGGCAATGGTCCACTCGATGTACTGGATGTCGCGTTGATCCACCCCGGGCCGCCATCCGTCGACATAGGTGCGATAGACCGGAAACAGGGCGACGAATTCGACCAGCGCCCGGCGCAGCGCATTGAGGGTGAAGTCGCGGGTGCGGCGATTCATTTCCGAGATCCGGTTCAATTCCCGGGCCAGGACGTTGATCTCGCTCGCCATCGCCACGCTCATGATCAGCTTCTTCTTCTCGTAGACGAGCTCGCGGTAGTCGTAGCGCCGGTTGATGAACCGGAAATACGTTTCGGTGATCGTCCGCTCGGACTCCCTTTTGACAAACAATCCCCCCACCACATTGGCGAACCGGTAGCCGGTGTTGCCGGCGATCGCCCAGGCGTCGGGAACGCGCTCCCGTCCTCCATGGATCTTCTCCACCACCACATAGAGGGCTCTGGCGATCGGAGAATCGGGTTGGTTCGCAATCTCGGCCCGGAAGAGTCGGCGAACGTGCGTCTCCACCATCGTCCAGACCTCGGGGTCGCGCTGCTCCTTTTCGAAAATCGTCTTTGTTCGCTCGACCCAGTAGCGCTCCTGGAGGTCGAGAAAGTACGCCGTCGGGTCGAACAGGCCATCCGGATGGTCGATCCTCAGGCCGTCCACCTTCCCCTCCGAAATCCAGCGAAAGACCAGCGCGTGCACGCTGTCGAAAACCTCCGC
>WNFJ01631792.1_pt1 | contig 12000 bp, 18 predicted proteins | sample 5400461 | NCBI WGS metagenome assembly WNFJ01 (sample SAMN13153349, study PRJNA577476) | soil metagenome | isolation source: 115 cm saprolite on Douglas fir-dominated hillslope | place: USA:California | collected 2013-09-17
GTGTCCATTGCGGTCTTGCCGGCACCGATGACGGTGACATCCGATACCGGCCTGTCCAGATCGACCAGGTCGTTCGGCGGGATGATGCGCACGCCGGCGCCGACCTCGAACCCTGGCCGGTGGCGCGACGGGATCGACGATTCGACGTAGCTCGCGTCGACCACCTTTTTACGTACCTGGACAGTGGTCTCGGCCCCGGTCAGGAGCGAGACCAAGTGATGCCGGCCGCCGTCCTCTCCGCGGTAATCTGTCTGGCCCAGGAAGCGCACACGGCCTGAGGGGAGCAGGACCTCGTCGAGGGCCCGGCCAAAGTGGTCGCAGATCTCCGCCGCGCTCGATCGCTCATAGAAACCGGCGTTCGGCCCGAACTCGTCGATACGGTCGCGTCCCAGCGGGCGCGACGCGACCCCATAGTTGGCGGACGGCTGATGGAGCCGTACGAACGGGTAGGCGTCGAGCCAATGCCCGCCCGGCCGGTGGCGGCGATCGACCAGCACGACGTCCGCGTCGGATTGCGCGATCAATGTATCGGTGAACGCCATCCCTGACGCCCCCGCGCCGACGACTAGATAGTCGGTCTCGATCTCCCGCCGGCCTCTGTGTCCGGCTAAGCGGCCCAGCGAAAGCTCCAGGTCACCTAGCGCATCGCTTGGCGGGCTTGCAGCGCGCGGCGGACCATCGATACGACGGCCGCCGGAGCGTCGAGAACGTCTCCGGCGGTGAAGCGGAGAAGTCGGTACCCGGCATCGATCAGCCGGTTCTGGCGGCGATCGTCTGCGGCGAGGCTCTCGCGATGCGTTGCGCCGTCGTACTCGATCGCGAGCCGAGCGTCGGGATAGTAGAGGTCGGGCCGGGCCAGGAAGAGCCCGAAATCATCGCGAAGGGAAACCTGGCCCCTTGGATGCGGCAGTCCAGCCAGAACCAGGAGGAGTCGTAGTCGCGTCTCCATCACGCTCTCGGCGGCTGGATCGGCCAGTTCGAGTGCGCGCTTCAGGCGCCGTATCCCTCGGTAACCGGCGTGGGTGCTGGCCCAATCACGAAGCCGGCCGCTGTGGACCATACGACAATGCAGCGCCGTATCCAACAACGCGACGGCGTCGGTCAAAGGAAGCCTGCACGCGAGGTCCGCAATGGTCCGCACGGGGGACGTGGCCCGAAGACCACGCCGGATCGAAGCCTCGGCCGCGGGAATGCTGCAGCGGCGGACGACCACCCCAACGAGCCTCGAGGTGCTGTTTGTACTGGGCACAGCGGCCTCGATCGGGCTGCATGGTGGGATGTCGAGCCCGTGAAGCCAGGCAGCGGTGGGTCCGGTGAAGACCGCCGCGTCAGGTAGACGGAGCTTTGCCCCGATCAACCGCGTCATTGGCGCCTCGGCGATCTCGTGCCAGGCATAGAAGCCACGAGCAAGTCGCCGCCAGCTCGCGCCGAGGAGTTGCGCTCTAGACACGCCATGCAGGCGCGCCTCTTCGACACTGAACGGGCCTTTGGTCAGTTCAGGCGGAATGCGCGGAGTCGGCGCCATGCCGAGAATGCTGGCCGGTGCGCGGCGCAGGAACAACGCCGCCTGTTAACGCCGAGTGTGGGGTGTGCGAGGTATCAAGGTGTAGCGATAGCCAACGCAGCGCACACTCGGCGATGCTGAGATGCGAAGGTGGAGCGGGAGACGGGCTTCGAACCCGCTACCTCGACCTTGGCAAGGTCGCGCTCTACCAAGTGAGCTACTCCCGCTCGGGCAGAGGAGAAATCATACCCCGGCTCGGCCGGCCGCCAGAGCGCCCGCGCGGGCCCTCCCATCGGCTTCGAAGATGTCCTCGATGCGTCGATTGAACGTGCGCGCGATCGAAAATGCGAGCGGCAGGCTTGGGTCGTACTTGCCGGTCTCGATCGCATTCACCGTCTGACGAGACACTCCCAGGCGCTCGGCCAGCTCAGCTTGCGACCAATCGAGCTCGGCGCGGAGTACGCGAAGCCGATTCTTCACCGGTATCGGAGGGTGAACACGCCCGTTCCGATTCCCCAGAGGATGGCCATCAGAGGCAGCACCAACGTCCAGCTCAGATGCGGCAGCCCCACACCCTCGAGAAATCCATAGCCGAACGTGAGCAAGGCGGTGGCCCCGAGCGAAAAGCCGAAGGCCATCATCTGGATCCGCTTCTGCATCTCGTCCAGGCGCGAAAGGGCGCGGATCAAGATCCACAGCACCAGCCCCGCGGGGACGACCGGCAGGACTGCGACGAAGTAGCGCCAGGAGGCTCCCGGGTTCGCCTGCAGCACCGTCACCGAGCCCACCAGGACCATCAGGTAGGCGAGCATGGCGAGGCCGAACTCGATCTGCAGCCGGTACGTCACCCACGTCGGCGTTACTTGCGGCGAGCCCACCATCTCGACGTGCGCGATGGCGGACGCCTGAGTCCTCACAAACGGGGACGCCGGGTGCGTATAGAGCGGCTCGATCGGCGATTCGGCGGGTTCCTGGCTCGGCTCCTGGTCGGTCATCGGGATGGCGCAGCGTAAAGCAGGCTTGGCAATATGTCAAGCATGCTTGTCTTCACATTTTTAGGCTCCGTGGTTTCATGGCAGTAGCGATGAGCCGCATAAGCCCAGGCGGGATGCCGAAGCCGAGCGTAGAGGCAAAGGCCGCATTCACAAGGCTCGTTCCCGACGAGCCGGCGGTCACAATGCGACCGATGTTCGGGAACCTGGCCGCCTTCGTGAACGGCAACATGTTCGCGGGGCTGTTCGGCGAGGACCTCTTCGTGCGGCTGCCTGATGATCAGAGCGCGCCCATCCGCAAGCAGGGCGGCCGTGATTTCGAGCCCATGGCCGGCCATGCCATGAAGGGTTACGTGATGGTCCCTACGACCTGGAGCTCGAAGCCGGCGCCGACCAAAACCTGGATCGCTGACGCGCTCGCCTTCGCGCGGGGCCTGCCGCCCAAGGCGGCCGGTGCCAAAAAGGCCGCAGCCAAGAAGGCCGCGAAGAAGAGATAGGGTCCCGCTAGCGGCGCTTCGTCTTGCCTTTCGGTGGGGGCGGCGCGGCCTTGGCTTTGGCGCCGACCTTGCCGATCACCTTGCCGCCGTCGGCCCGAGCGACCGCGACAGGAGCCGCCGATGGCGGCGTCGGCTTGACAGGCGCGGGTGCGGCAGGCACGGCGGCCTGAGGCTTTGGTTCGGACGCCGTCTTCATGGCCGCGGCTTCGGACACCACCGGCTGCGGTTCTGGCTCAGGCGCGGGCAGCGCTGCAGGCGGTGTCACTGCGGGCTTGGCCGGCGCCGGGGCCTCCAAGGCCCCACCCATCGATATCTTGCCGCTGAACGTCGCGCCGTCCTGGATGACCAGCCGAGCCACGCGCACGTCACCGATGAGCGCGCCGGAGCGCGCCACGACCAGGCGCTTGCGCGCCAAGACCGGACCCGTCAGGTGGCCCCGGACGTTCACATCGCCCCCGGACACCGATGCCGTGACCTTCGCCATGTCGTCGATCTCGACGTCGCCGGTGACCTCGACCTCGCCCTCGACGACTCCGCCGACTCGAAGATCACCCTCGATGTACACCTGCCCGATCACCCGGTCGCGCGGTCCAAGCGTGACCGAATTCTTCGGGGTCGGAGCGGAAGGCGGTGACTTCGGCGGTTCGTCCGCCGGAACGGGGGTCGGGCGCCTAGCTACCGGCCTGGTGCTCAAAGTCGCCCATCCGGACGTAGCCGTTGAGGCTGGCGCCGTCCTCGATCTGCAGCCTGCGCGCCTGCACGTCTCCGCTCAGCTTTGCCGACTTGCCCAAGAAAAGCTTGTCGCGGGCCGTCAGCTTACCCTCGAGCTCACCTTTGATCGTGACGTTGGAGCCCTCGAGCAGGGCCTTCACGACCGTGCCGGTCCCGATCTCGATGTTGCCGCCGACTCGAAACTCGCCTTCGGCTCGACCGCCGCCCTCGACTGTCATGTGGCCGCCATACGTCAGCTTGCCCTCGAGGCTGTCGTTGGCGCCGAGCGTGATTCGCTTGAGCCCATCCCGCTTGGAGTCGGTTTGGCCGTCAGTCTCCACCGGCGTGCTCTCGGCCACGGCCTCTTGTGTGTCCATGCGCGTGTATCTCCCCGCCTAGGTAATTGGCTTCGGGTCGCCACCGAAGCCGGGTCACAGGATACTTCAGGGGCCACCGCCGTCGCCGCCGCGATCTTCGTTTGTTGCCTGGCAAACATGAGTAGGTAAACACGCGTCATTCATGCGAATTCGCCGAGCAAGCCGGCTTCGGAGAGCGCAGGTGACTTCGAACGTATCCAGCCAACATCAGGTGCGGGTGATTGCGTATCTCCACGCGCCAGCGCTCCAGCTGGCTCTGGTGGCAGTCGATGGCCCGCAGCTTCATCTGCACCTCTTCGGGCGCCAACTCGAACGCAATGTCGACGTGGTCCTGGATGATGAGCGGAAGGGAACCTGCATCCTGTCCGTTCAGCGTGAGCGCGGCGCGGTAGAACTCCGCCACGGCGCCGTCCACCGCCATGTGATACAGCGCCGGCCGGCGGTCCTCCGGGATCGCGGCGACCGCGGCATCGGCGCAGCGTCCGGTCGCGATGTGGTCGGGATGACCATACGCGCCGTCCGGCCCCCAACCCACGACCACCGATGGCGCCAGACGTTCGATCTGCTCCTTGATGCGGTCGGTGATCTCGGCCTGATCACAGCTCTCGACGCCGCCGTCGGGATAATCCCAGAGCTGGCAATTGCTGATCGCGAGTGCGGTCGCCGCCGCTTCGAGCTCCGCCGTCCGGATTCGGGGCAGGTCCTGTTTGGTTGCGCCCGGCGGCTTGCCGCCCCAGCCCTCCTCTCCGCGCGTGAGGCAGATGAGGTTGACCTCGATGCCCTGGCGGGTGTGGCGCAGGATGAGTCCGCCGGTACCCATCGACTCGTCGTCGGGATGCGAAAGCACCACCAGCACCCCGCTCACGAGCTGCGGTCCTCGATCTCCCATGCATGGTCGAGCAAGTGCCAGGCCATGCGGCGAGTGACGTACCGCGGCGGCCACCTCTTTTCACCAGACTGCGGTTTCCCGGCCGAGCCGTGGATCGTGTCGAGGATCGCCTTTCGCCAAGCGCGCACTCCAGCCGCGTCGCCTCGCAGAGGCGGCTTGAGCTTCAGCCCCAGCTTGGAGGTGTAGGCAGACTCGGCGTCGAGGATGTGATCGGCGATCTTGTCGCGGTCTCGGCCGCCACCTCGCGGCCCCTTGCGCAGCTCTGAGGGGGCTTTGTCAACCACACCGTCGAAGAGATTCCACGCAGCGGCAAGCAGTTCGCAGATGCGCTCCGCCTCTTTGGCGGACAGCGGATCGACGTCCTTCGACGCAGACATCCCGGGCGCCCCGAAATCAGTCGTCGCGTTGCCTTTCACTCGCTCCAGGACTTTGAATGTCGGTGGGTCGGACGGAAACGCGATGCGTGCGGCCTTTGGCACCGCCGCGTAGCGCGGTGCGTACATGCCCAGCGTTTCGATTGCGGCCTTCTCGTCTTTGGCGGCGCGGGTCCAGCCCGGCCAGTCGAGGGCGGAAACGAACGTGCGCTTTTCGCCGACCTCGATGTAGACGGGGATGGCTGAAGCCACGCCTCGACGATGCTAGCGGTTAAAGTACGGGCCGGGTCGGCGGTCGATCGCTATGGAGGGGTTTCGGTGAACGTTTTTCGAAAGGCATATTCGGTCGCGGGCGCTGTGCTGATGCTCCAGTTCTTCGCCCAGCTCTACTTCATCGCAGCGGCCATCTTCACCATCGTCAACGCCAACGACAACGCCAAAGACGTCTACTCCGCGTTCAAGAACTCGGACACCTTCGCCGGATTGCACAGCCTCAATGGAGACCTCATCGGCCTGACCACGTTGGTCATGGTCGGCCTTTCATTTGGTTCTCGATACCCTTGGCGGACGACGATCATGTCCGCGCTGCTGTTCGTGCTCCTGGTCGTCCAGGTCTTGCTTGCGCACACAGGCATACCGGCGCTGTCAGCTCTGCACGGCTTGAACGCGCTGGTGATGATCGGGCTGGGCGGTTACCTGACTGGTAGGAACTGGGCCTTTCGTCCTCAACCCGTGGCCAGCGCACCGGCTTCGTAGGCGGGCGTCAGGCCGGGATCACCGGGCCCGCAGCGTTCTGGACGACGAGCTCGAAAACCTGCCGTGCAGGTCCGGAAAACGCACGCAGGCCCGACATGACGCGTATCCGTCCCAGCTTATCGAGCTCCATGTCGAGCTTCAGGCGCAGGCCCGAATCGACGATCGAGGCGCGGTATGAACGTTTCTTCCACCGGCCGATCTCGAATGGCAGCGAAAACATCGCCCTGCCGAAGATGCGGAAGTCCTCGGGTGTGACTGCGATGTACAGGATCGTGTTGGGCAGCGGGTCGGTTGCATGAACGCTGAGCAACGGACCGAGCCATCCTCCAGCATGCGTCAGCCGTTTTCTCAGGAAGCCTTTCGGGTGGACGGCCGCGGCACCCTCGATGCCGGTGAAGATCACCGACCTCAGCGCTTTGATCGCGGAGACATCCCCGATGGCCGGCGGCCGCGTCGAATCCATTCGCGGAGAGAGTACGTGCAAGAGCCATTTCGGGCTGGTCGAAACTGTGGAGCGGGCGATGGGAATCGAACCCACGTAACCAGCTTGGAAGGCTGGCGCACTACCATTGTGCTACGCCCGCTTTGGCGCTCATGCCTGGTGGCCCGTAGGGGCTTCGAACCCCTGATCTCCGGCTTGAAAGGCCGGCGTCCTAGTCCACTAGACGAACGGGCCAGGCGCCACCGATTGTGCCGGAAACGCGGAGACCGGTACCGGCCGCCACTCCGTCAGGTCTTTGGTGGGCGGCGAGGGTTTCGAACCCCCGACCTCCAGCATGTCAAGCTGGCGCTCTCCCAACTGAGCTAGCCGCCCGTGGCGGAATCGCACAGAGTGGACGCTTATTCTAGGTGGCCGTGGCCCAACTGATCGGTCCCCTCTGAACTCTTGAGCCCAGCGGTCGATTGGCGCCGCAACCTGGTGGCGCTCTGGTTCGCGGAGTTCACAGCCATATTTGGTTTCAGCTTCGCCTTTCCCTTCCTGCCGCTGTTCCTCTCGCTCAACCTCGGCGTTCATCCTGGTCGCGACCTCGACCTCTGGAGCGCGGCGGCGGGCAGCGTTTCCGGCCTGGCGATGGCGATCGCCAGCCCGATCTGGGGCGTCCTGGGCGATCGTCTCGGGCGCAAGCCGATGCTCCTGCGCTCGATGCTTGGCGGCGCGATCACCGTCGGCCTCATCTTCTTCGTCCAAACCCCCATCCAGCTCGTGGTGCTTCGAATGCTGCAGGGGGCGACCAGCGGAACGGTGGCCGCGGCCACCGCATTGGTTGCGGTCGAGACGCCACGCAACCGCGTCGGGTGGGCGCTCGGGGTGGTGACATCTGCGGTCGCCCTCGGCAGCGCAATCGGGCCGGTCGTCGGCGGCCTGGCGAGCCAGGCGTTCGGGCTTCGACTGGTTTTTCTCGGCGCCGGCATCCTGCTGCTGCTCTCGATGATCCCTGTGCTCATCATCGTCCGCGAGAGCCCGCTCAAGCCCCGAGACCGATCCCGGCCCGGAACGTTGGCCTTGATCGCACAGCGGCCCGAGACTTTGCGCGCGCTGGCGGTCCTCATCGGGGCGCAGGGCCTGGTCACGATCATCAACACCGCTACCCAACAGCTGGTCGTGCTCAAGCTCTTCGAGATGGTCGGCCGCGCCGCTGCGGCGGTGACCGGCTACTCCTTCAGCGCGGCGGGCCTCACCAACAGCGTGTCCGCCATCGGCTACACAGCGGTCAGCCGGCGCATCGGTTACGTGCGCACGACCACGCTGGCGGCGATGCTCCTGGCGATCACGGTCGCCGTCCTGGTGGTGGCGCCCAGCCCGGTCGTGGTGGTGATCGCGGTTGGCGCTGCGGGACTGCTGTTCGGCACCATCGTGCCCGCGACCGCGAGCATGATCGGGCTGGAGACGCCCATCGAGGCCCAGAGCACCGTATTCGGGTTCAACGCGAGCGCGGTGGCGTTTGGTTTCTTCCTGGGTCCTCTGATCGGCGGTGGGATCGCCGCCACGAGCGGCGTGTCCAACGCCCTCGCCGTGACCGCCGGCCTGTCTTTGCTGCTCGCGCTCTTGCTCGCCGTCGGTGCTCGCGAGCCCTCGCACTGAGCGGACCTCAACGACCAGGTGGTCTTGGCCCAATCCTCTAAATTCGAGTGGTGAGACTGCCCCTCGCCCTGGTGGCCGCCGCCATCGTTCTCGGCGCCTGCGCCGACTACACCCCGCCGACCTCGGCTTCCCCGGGCTGCGACAATGGCATCGTCACCTGCATGGATCAGCGAACCACGCCGCCACCCACCGTCGTCGACCCCGCCAAGAAATACACCGCGACGGTCCACACGTCTAAAGGCGACTTCACGATCACCTTCGTCGATCCCAAAGTCGCCCCGCAGACAGTCAACAACTTCGTCTACCTCTCCGAGAACCACTACTACGACGGCCTGACCTTCCACCGCGTCGTGCCCGGGTTCGTCGTCCAGGGCGGCGATCCGCTCGGCAACGGCACCGGCGGGCCGGCTTACAAGCTGCCGAACGAGACCAACCCGTCCAGGTGGCCCCGCGGCACGGTGGGCATGGCCTCGAGCTCGGCCGGCGTCAGCGGCTCGCAGTTCTTCATCACCACCGGGGACGCGCCCTCTCTCGCCACGAGCGGCGTCTACAACCACTTCGGCGAGGTCACCTCTGGCATGGATGTCATCGACAAGATCCAGGTCGGCGATCGCATGACCTCGATCGACATCAAAGCGTCGTGAGGCAGGCACGCCTCGCGGGGTTCCTGCTCGCCGGCGCCTTCGCGCTGACGGCCTGCGGCTACGCCGACCCGTACGCGGCCTCGGCGCCGGTCGCCAACGAAAGCCCCGCCGTGGCGTGTCAGACAGCCGGGGCCGACTGCTTCGCCGACGGCCTCGGCCTGCCGGTGAACACCAACCCGGACGGGCTGCAGTACGTCGACATCAAAGCCGGCACCGGCACCATCGTGCACGGCACCGACATCGTCACGGTGCAGTACACGGGCTGGCTCAGCGACGGCACGAAGTTCGACTCCAGCCGCAACCCCGGCCGGTCCTCGTTCTCGGTCGGCCTGGGCCAGGGCCAGGTCATCGCCGGCTGGGACGAGGGGATTCCGGGGATGAAGGTCGGCGGTAAGCGGAAGCTGATCATCCCGCCTGCGCTCGGATACGGCGCCAGGGGCCAGCAGGACCAGCAGTCCGGCGCCTACATCATCCCGCCCAACGAAACCCTGGTATTCGAGGTCGAGGTTCTCAGCCTCAAGCCGGGGCCGAGCCCATCGCCAATACCGACGCCCAAGCCGAGCCCGAGCCCAAGCCCGTCTAAGTAACCGTCAGCTCCCCGCTCATTCCCGCGGTCTCGTGCCCCGGCTGGTCGCAGAAGAACGTGTACTTGCCGGCCGGCAGGTTGGAAACGGTGAAGACGAAGCTGTCGCCCGCCGAAACCAGCTCGCTGGCGGCGCCGGACACTCGCGCGCCTGTGCTCTTGTCCCTGATGACCATGTCGTGGGACGCAGTACCGGCGTTGACCAGGAAGAAAACAACCTTCCCTGAGGGGGCATTGATCGTGGAAGGCTCGAAGTGGTACTCGGTCATCGTCACTTTGATCGATCCGGCCGGCTGAGCCCAGGAGCGCCACCGCAGCCAGCGCGATTGCAACCGTCCTCATCGAAACAGCGTGACCCCCAGGTAGAGGATGCCGAAGAGGAAGATCCAGACCACATCCACGAAGTGCCAGTAGAGCGTGACGGCCGCCACGCCAACGTGGTTCTGCGGAGAGAACTGGCCCCTTGCGGCTCGGTAAAGGATGATCGTCAGCAGCACGAGCCCCCCAAGGACGTGAGCGCCGTGGAAACCGGTCATCGTGAAAAAGGCACTCGCGAACGTGTTGGAGGTGAGCGTCATGCCGCGACCAAACGCGGCGATGAACTCATAGAGCTGGCCGCCCTCGAATCCGAGGCCGAGGATGATCGTCGCGATCCACAACGTAAAGAATCGCCGGCGGTTGCCCTGCGCGATGGCATCGCTGCCAAAGTGGCAGGTGACGCCGCTGGACAGCAGCACGATGGTGTTGACGAACGGGATCGGCCACCAGTTGACGTAGAACTCCGACGTGCTCGGCGGCGGCGGCGGCCAAACGATGTGCGATCCGTACAGATAGAAGTAGGTCGCAAACAGGCTTCCGAAGAACATCACCTCGGAGGCCAGGAAGATGTACATCCCCATCATCCCCGGCTTGATCGCCGGGTACTGCGGGCCTACCTCGCGCGGCAGCGTGGCGGTAGCCATCAGTGATGCGCCTCCGCGCCACCGGCCTCTTCAGATGGGAACATCCGGACGTCGTCGACCAGCACCCAGCCGACGACTCCGACGAGGAACGCCAGCCCTCCGATGACCGCTAGCGTGATGCGAAGCACACTCGAATCGAAGGGGATCGCGGCCAGGCCGAGGAACATCGCGCCAGCGCAGATCACGAATGGCCAGTTGCTTGGCGGCGGCATGTGGATGCCGAGCTCGTGCGCTTTCGCATCGAAGTCGACCACGTTTTCAACCTGCTCCGGGATCTCGAGGTCGTACCGAGAGGCCTCGGCCCTCGCTGGATCGGCGTCACGCCAAGCCTTGAACGCCGCCGAGGCGGCGTAGCTCGAGGGCCACAGCTTGTAGCCGTCGTTGCGGCAAAGGTCCAGAAACCTCGGCGTCATCAGCCCGCAGCGCGGGCACTGGACGGCGAGGGATGGATTAGAGGTGTCGACGTACCGAGGCTGCCTGGATGCGGCCACGTTCAGCCTCGGATTCTAGTGGACGGCGGTGGTCGGGCGGGCCTGAGTCGCACCTCTCGGCGCCGATAAAAAGAGGTCCCCGCAAAATCGCCGATTTTGTGGGGTCCATATACTGGGCGCCGTGAAGGCGGGTTCGCTTCGTCGGCTGTGGCCTCTGGCCATTGCGCCGGCGGCCCTCCTCCTCAGCTCCTGCGAAGCGCCGGGCGGCATCTCACCCATCTTCCCGACCCCGGTCTCGCCCAACGGCCAGGACATCTACAACACCTATATCGGCATCTCGATCCCGGCGATCATCGTCTTCCTCGGCGTCGAGCTGGCGCTCCTCTGGGTGGTGATCAAATACCGCCGCTCGAGGCAGCCTGCCGGCTACATCCCGCCGCAGATCCACGGCAATCACTCGCTTGAGATCGCGTGGACCCTGGCCCCGCTCGTCATCGTCCTCGCGATCGTCGGCTACAGCTTCGGCGAGCTGCAGAAAGACTTTCAGCCGGTGAGCAACTACGACTTCGAGGTCGTGGTCTCAGGCCACCAGTTCGGCTGGAACTACACGTATCCGGAAGACTTCACGATTCACCAGGAGGGCACCCTCGTCGGCGACGTGACGCCCTTCGTCGTCCCGGTCAACAAGCTGATCCGGTTGCGCATGCAGGGCACCGACGTCATCCACTCGTGGTGGGTCCCGGCGATCTCGGGCAAGACCGACGCCGTGCCCGGTTACGACAACTTCACCTGGCTGAAAATCGACCGCGTCGGCACGTGGCATGGCGAATGCGCCGAGCTGTGTGGCGCCGGGCACAGCACCATGCAGATCATCGTCCAGTCGATGGAGCAGTCGGACTACGACGCCTGGGTGCAGAAACAGGTGGCCGCACAGCATGCCAACCCGAGCGCCTCACCAACGGCCAGCCCATGACCGTGGGGTCTATAGCCCGCCCCGCGGGCTAGGATAGGAAATATGGCGGCTGCTCAGGTTCTGCCTCGCCCGAAGGCTTACGACGACACCTTCTGGAAGCCGATCACCCTGTGGTTGACCACCACCGACCACAAGCTGATCGGGATCATGTACATGGTCCCGGGCTTGCTGAGTTTCGTGATCGGAGGCATCTTCGCCTTGATCATCAGGCTGCAGCTGTCGCA
>WNFJ01681923.1_pt2 | contig 12000 bp, 9 predicted proteins | sample 5400461 | NCBI WGS metagenome assembly WNFJ01 (sample SAMN13153349, study PRJNA577476) | soil metagenome | isolation source: 115 cm saprolite on Douglas fir-dominated hillslope | place: USA:California | collected 2013-09-17
CCGGATACGCTTTCTTCTGACGAACGACGCAGCCATCGACAAAGTCCCCTTCCCTGGCCAGTCCGATCTGGATCAGCTCGCGTCTGGCAAGTTCGACCAGGTCGCTGTCGCTCGAATCCCAGAGGCCGTCATGTTCGAAGCAGAAATACTCGAGACCGTAACAGACCTTATCGGGGTCGGGCACCATCTCCGGCGACCAGGAGCGGAAATTTTGAACGCGACCGACTTTGACGCTCGGATCGTGAATGTAGATCCAATTATCATTAAACATGTGTCGATCCTTCAAGATAAGCATGACCGTAAGGAAGTCGCGATACTTGAGGCTTTCGGCCGCGCTCTTCGCTCGCTCACTCACTGGCGGGGTTAATCCGCAGACCAGTTCCCGCATTGGCGCGGATGAAATGACGTGTTCGGCCTCAACTGTATGCAAAACACTTTGTCGATCTTTGTATTCGAGCGTCCAGCTGCTGGAAATTTCGTCGTAAGAACAGCGAGTTACTTTGTAGCCCACCTCGAGTTGGCCGCCCATCGCCTTCATCTTTTCAGCACACGCTTCCCACATCATGCCGGGACCTCTCCGCGGATAGCGGAAGGAATTGATGAGTGTCTTGATTACTTTCGTCCGATCCCCATTATAGCGCTGCGGAAAGAGCGCGTTCTTGATCGCGCTGCCGAGCGAAAGTCCTTTGATGCGTTGCGCGGCCCAGTCGGCAGAGATTTCTTTGCAGCTCATTCCCCAAACTTTTTCGGTATAACTTTTGAAGAATGTTTTGAAGAGCCGTTTGCCAAATTGATTGCTTACCCACTCTTCAAAATTGCGCGGGTTCCGCACCGGGAAGAGGCGCGCTTTCATCCATGAAAGAACGCAAAGAAGCGATTTGAAAATCCCGAGTTTCCACAGCGCTTCGAACGGCTTCAGCGGATAGGAAAAAAAATTGCCGCCGTAAAAAATGCGCGACGAACGCGGGCGCGCGAGCATGTCGTTCGGCAAAATCTCGGTCCACAAATCTTCGACCGCTTTCAATTTGGAAAAGAAACGGTGTCCGCCGATGTCGAAGTGAAAACCCTTGTAAGTAGCGGTGCGCGAAATGCCGCCGACGTAAACCGGATCGGCTTCCAAAACAATGACGTCGACTTCCTCCTTGGACAGGAGGTAACCCGCCGTTAAGCCCGCTGGTCCGGCACCGATAATGGCGACCTTTGTTTTCATCTTTTCTACGCAACCCAATTGCCCCGGGTGAAATTCCAGACGTACCAGCCCTGTACGCTTAACCCGGCGGCGCTGATCAACGCCACTGCCGCGATGCCGACCGTCCGCACGAATATCGGCAACGTGCGAAATTGACGCAGATAATTCAAAAGCGCCAGCACGATCAGCGCATGCACGCAAAATTCGTAACGGAGCATGCTTTCCATATCCACGCAGGCAACTCCGCTGACTGAGACGTAATAGATCGCGGCGGCGCAGAAATAGATGCCGGCGCGCATTGGTAATCCGGTCCGCCGGCGAATCGCCGGAAGCAATTCACAAAACGCGATAGCGACAAAGAGCATTCCGCCCAAAGTCATCGACATCTGACTCGCTTCTGTCGGATTATCGAGCGCCGGAACGAGCCAGCGATAACTGGAGGGTTTAAACACCGCCAAGTAATCGGGAATGATCCCCCACCCGGCTGCTTGCGTAAGCATATAAATATCCCAGTGACCCCAGCGCAATTGGCAATAGATGAAGAACGAGAGTGCGCCCAACGTTGCCGCAAACATCAAGCGGATCGCGGAGGCGTGGTTACCAAACCACGCCCGTGGCTCGCGAAAACAGTTCCATCCCTTCAGAAACACCGAGAGCACCAATGGAAAAGCCGCACATACAATTCCGACAATGCGCGTCGCTGACATCACGACGCCGTGCAACGCTGCCCAGGCCTTCGAGGTGCGACCCTCTTCGCTGCTCCAATAGATGAAACCCAGCAACGCCATCAGAAAAAGCGACTCTGAGTAGCCGGCAATCAGAAAGAATGCGGCTGGATGTGTAAGAATTAACAATGCGCCGCAAACCTGGAGCGGAGCCGAAATATTCCAGCGCTTACACAAGAGAAAGAAATAACTCCAGAAACCCCAGGCAGCGAGTTGAGCGACGATCAGTAGCGCAGTGCGGGTGTCGATGTTGAATCCGTAGTGAAACAATGCAGCAATTGCGGGATAGGCGGGGAAAAACGCGACGTTCGACACTTCCATCGCCTTGTGATCAATGGGCGGGACAATCGTGTGGTACCCGCGGTCGACGATGTTGATGAACCAGTAACTGTCGTGCTGGATAAGAGTAGAATAGCGATAAGAAGCAGGACCTTCCGGTGCAAGCAGGCACACGGCCATCACTAGTTGCAGCAGGGTCAGGCCTAATCCTGCCAGCAAAGGCTTAAGCGGTGACCACGAGCGATCCATGATATCATGATGGTAGTGCGCGACCCCTGGACGCGCCGCGCGAGTAGAAAATGCCGAGGAGATAGGAAAGCTCTCGAGATTGCAAGAACTTGTGGGGTTTTCGGCGAGGGCAATCTCGGATCGCATTGTTTCCGCGTCGTGTAACGCTGCTTTGGGTGGCAGAGTTTGACGACGAAGCAGTTTGGTTTATTCGCGGGAAACTTGTGACTGCTTCGCCGCCTGCCTTGCCGGAGCTGCGCGAAGGCGAGCCCTGCCACGCCGTAGTGCAACGGAGGCGGGTGCAAAGCATTGCGCCGGCCACCCGAAGCTTTGGCGTGGCAACGCAGGGCGGCGGCTACAGCTACGCCGCCACCTCGTCGTTCGCCCCTACAAGTTGTCTATAAAGCTCTTCGTAGCGCTGCGCGGCGGCATTCCACGAAAAATTGCGCGCCATCGCCCGTTTCATCAGCTTCGCCCAAACGTTGCGGTCGCGGTAAATTTCCCGCGCACGTTTGATCGCATCCCAAAAAGCCTCCCTTGAGTATTCGTAACAGAGGAAGCCGTAACCGCTGTCCATTGTTGGATCGTAATCCTCGATGATCTCCTGAATTCCACCGGTCACGCGCGCAACCGGGAGGGCACCATACTTCAGGTTGTACATCGCGCTCAGACCTGCCGGCTCGAAGCGCGATGGAATCAGGCTGATGTCCATGCCTGCCTCAATCAGGTGCGCTAGTTTCTCGCCGTAGTCTTTTTGATACGCAAACCTGGTTGGGAATTTTCTGGCTGCGACGCCGAGCGCAGTTTCGTAGGCGGGATCACCTTCTCCAAGAATGATCAAACGAACATCATCCCAAAGAAGTCGATCGAGAAGAGGCACAAGAATTTCGAAACCTTTTTCCTCAACGACGCGAGTCACCATACCGAAGACCGGACCACGCGGTGCGGGCGTGAGTTTCATTTCTTTTAGGAGCGCCTCACGGCAAACCTGCTTCCCTCGAATCCGTTTCGCGTCATAACGCGCGGGAAGCAGGCGATCCGACGCCGGATTCCAGCGCGTGTAATCTGCGCCATGCAAAATCGCGCTAAGGCGATGCGCATTTTCGCGCAGCACCACATCGAGACCATGTCCGCCAGCGGGTGTCTCTATTTCGCGCCGGTAATGTTCGCTCACCGTTGTGATCTTGTCGGCGTAGAGAATTCCGCCTTTCAGGAAATTCAGCCGTCCAAAAAATTCGACGCCATGCAGCGTGAAAAATCGTTCCGGTAGATTCGCGAGGTTGAAATCCAGCCCCCAGAAACTACCCTGCTCAGCAACGCGATGGATCGTCAGCACCGTCGCGAAAGGCAGATGCCCCGCGCGCGCAAAGACCGGCACCAGCGCGGCCGCCCAATCGTGCACGTGCAGAATTTGCAATGACGGCGTCAATCGCCGCGCGAGTTCCAATGCCGCCTTGCAGAAAAAAATGAATCGCGTGGCGTTATCTTCGTAGGGCTGACCTCGCTCACCATAAATTCCTGCGCGATCAAAGAACTCGTCGCAACGAATCAGAAATAACTGCACTCCGCTGGCGCTCCGCCCCTCGAAGTACTCTGCAACGTAGATTTTGTCGCCCGCCTGAACATCGACAGTCACGCCAGTGTCCTCTGCCTTGAATTCCCGATTTTCTCGAATTTCGCGGTAATACGGCAGTGTCACGCTTACCTCGTGCCCGCGGGCACGCAGCGCACTTGGCAGCGCATCCATCACGTCGATTAGCGCCCCCGCCCGCTCCAACGGCGGCCCTTCCGCGCTAATCATCAAAATTCTCATTCGATGTTTGATGTTCGATGTTTGACGTTAAAAAGGTTACAAAGCTAAATCGGCACAGCCGCTAATTCCTTTTTTAACCATGTAACTGTTGAAACGGCTCAGGCATGACTCCCAGCCTTCCACCCTCCAACGCTTCAATGCTTCTCGCTCTGCGCATACTCCCGCTGCACCCACTCAAGCGCCTCCTCGCGGGTCCGCAGGTTGCCCTCGAGCTGTCGCGTCTCCACCGCCTCCAGAATTTCGCCAAACCTAGGGCCCGGCTTTAAACCGAGCGCAATTAAATCGTCTCCGCGCACCAAGGGTGGCGGGATAATCGGCTCGCTCGCAAATTCTTCACGTTTGCGGAGAAGGAATTCGTAATTGTCCAGCATGCGATGGCTGCCTTCGCAATCGACCCGATGCAGCTCGAGCTCGTCATCAAAAGTCGGCCGCGCCATAAAACGTTTTAATTTCGCCTCGCGCATTTTGGGCACGTCCTTGAACACCATGTGCTGGCGCACCATTTCGACCGTGGTGGCGTCGATTTCAGCGCCGGAAAACCGCAAACGTCGCATGATTTCCTCTGTCATCTCTGCACCGATACGATCGTGTCCGCTAAAACGAATTCGCCCCGTTTCATCCACTGTTGCCGTGCGCGGCTTCGCCACATCGTGAAGCAACACAGAGAAAACAAGCGGCACGGAAACCTTCTCCGGAAGAAATTGCAGCATCAATCGCGTGTGTTCGAAAACATCGCCTTCCGGATGAAATTGCTCCGGCTGCTTGCAGCCCTTCATCCCCTCGATCTCGGGCAAGACGGCGCGCATTAATCCGCTCGAATCGAGCAAATCCCAACCGCGCGTTCTTCTTGGCGAGAGAAAAATGCGTATCAGTTCGTCGCGAATTCGTTCCGCGCTGATCTCATTGATCGAGCCTGCATTTGCGAGTAGCGCATCCCACGTTTGCTTGTCGATCTGGTAGTCAAGCACAGTAGCCAAGCGCACCGCGCGCAGCATTCGCAACCGGTCTTCCGCGAAACGCTGTGCTGGATCGCCGATTGCGCGCAACAATCTTGCCGCGATATCTGCGCAGCCGCCCACGAAATCGATAACTTCCTCCGCGACCGGGTCGTAAAACATGCCGTTGATCGTGAAATCGCGACGTTTTGCGTCCTCCTCGGGAGATGAAAAGTGCACCGCGCTCGGGTGCCTTCCATCGATATACGCCTCATCTGAGCGAAAGGTCGCGACCTCGAATTGGAAACCGTTTTCCACGACGAGGATCACACCAAAATGCGCGCCAACCGCGTAGGTGCGCGGAAAAAGTTTCTGCACGTTTTCTGGTTTGGCATCCGTGGCGATGTCGAAGTCTTTCGGGGTCTCCCCCCGGACGATATCGCGCACGCATCCCCCTGCGAAGTACGCAATATGACCGCTTTCCCGCAAATGGGCGGCAATTTCACGCGCGGTTTTTTCCATCGGCGAAGCTTTCATTGGGCGAGGACGGTTCACCGAACCGTCCATCTATCTTGCGAGCGCAGGTGATCGAGGTCAATCGCCTCTACCTGTCGATGACTCCGCGCTCGGCTTACTTTGCCAAAACGAATGAATAATAAAGAGGACCACCGCGACCGAGATACATGAATCGGCGACATTAAACGCCGGCCAGGGGTGCGCGTATGGAATGTGCAAATCGAAAAGAAGAAAATCGATTACGTGCCCATAAAGAAGACGATCGGTAACGTTTCCCAGGATGCCGGCGAGTAGAACCGCAAGTGACAAATCGCGCCAAGGATCGGAGGGCCGTCGTCGCACGAGGAGGGCTAGAACAACGAGAAGCGCGACAGATGAAATTGCGATGAAGAAAGTGTTGTTGTTCCTGAAGGAACCAAAGGCTGCGCCGGTGTTGGTGACGTTAACCAGATTAAAGAAACCCGATATCACCACGTGCGGCTCGTCGGGGCTAATAGACCGCAGAACCAACTGTTTCGTCCATTGATCGAGCGCGTAGAGCGGCAGCGAGAGAAAGAAAATGGATTTCATCGCGATCCTCTGTCATTCCGAGCGGAGCGGAGTTGAGGAACCTCTCACTGTTAATTCGATGGCGCGGGTCAGAGCAACAGTAAGAGATATCTCGACTCCGCTCGACATGACAATAACCGATTGTCGCGGAGTCATTCGGTAATCTCGTGGGTGACACGGCTCCCATTCGCCTCTACAACGCGCTCACAACGATCGCACAAGTCTGGATGCGTCGTGCTCGCTCCGACCGCTGGCCGATGACGCCAGCAACGAGCACACTTTTTATACGCTGTTTTCGTGACCAAAGCGCTCGCTTCTTTTGCCTGGTGGATTGTCAGATCGCTTAGGATGAAAAATTCTTCCAGCTCCTCCTTGTCGATCTTCGACGTCACAACGGAATGCGAATGCAAAACAACTGCGGCCTCGAGAGCATTTCCAATCAGCTTCTCCTGACGCGCCCGCTCCATCGCCTGACCAATCACACCACGCAGTTTCAATAACTCCGCAACCTCGGCGCTTGTCCCGCCCTCGCGGGATCGATCTTGTGCTTGAGGAAATTCTTGCAGATGAATCGAACCGCCCATGCTTGAATGCCGCCATGCTTCCTCAGCGGTGAAGGCGAGAATCGGCGCGAGCAATCGGCAGAGCGCATCAAAGATTTTGTGCATCGCGGCTTGCGTCGCGCGACGGCGCGAGGAATCCGGCGCGTCGCAATACATCCGGTCTTTGGTGATGTCGATGTAGAGGCTGCTTAGATCCACCGCGCAAAGCTGATTGAGTGTGTGATAAACCTTGTGAAACTCGACGGCTTCGTAAGCGGCTCGACAATCTGCAATCACGTGATCGAGTCGCTGCAGAATCCAGCGATCGATGAGCGTTGTAGCCGGCATCGGTGATGCCGGCCGGCCGGGGTCACCGACCCCGGCTACAGGGAAATCGTACAGATTGCCCAGCAAGATGCGCAGCGTGTTTCTGATTCGGCGATAACTGTCGCCGAGGCGGTTAAACATTTCCTCGGAAAAGGGCACGTCATCCGTGTAATCGACGCTGCTGGCCCAAAGCCGAACGAGATCCGCGCCATGACGGCCAACGAAATGCTCGGCGGCCGTCGGTTTGTCGTACGTCCCGGATTTCGAAATCTTTTTTCCATCAAGATCGACAACGAAGCCGTGGGTCACGCAGGTTTTGTAGGGGGCGCGATTGTTGAGCGCAACGCTGGTCATAAGCGACGATTGGAACCAGCCCCGATGCTGATCGGTCGCTTCGAGATACATGTCGGCCGGATCGCGTAGCTCGGGATGGAGCGCGCAAACAGCCTTGTGTGAAACGCCGCTGTCGATCCAAACGTCGATCGTATCGTTGCGATGAGTGGTGCCCTCCGGCAAGCCGAGCTCGCGTGCAAGATCGACATCGTTCAACTCAAACCAAATATTTGAGCCGCGCTGCGCGACCAGATCAGCGAGCTTGCGGATAATTTTCGCGTCAAGAATCGCTTTGCCATCCTTTGAATAAAAGACCGGGAGCTGCACGCCCCAGCTGCGTTGACGCGAAATCACCCAGTCGGGACGCGATTCGACTGTGCCTGTGATGCGGTTCTCGCCCCACACTGGAATCCATTTCACTGTCTTGATGGCATGGAGCGCTTTGCCCCGCAGCTCGTCAATCCTAATGAAGAACTGTTCGACATTGCGGAAGATGATCGGCGTTTTCGAGCGCCAGCAGTACGGATAAGAATGATGAAATTTTTGCTGGCCGAGCAGCATGCCGCGCTCGCGCAGCAAATTGACGATGTCGACGTTGGCGTCGAAGACATATTTCCCAGTGAGATTTAGCAAACCGGCTTCGTCAGTGAAACGGCCGTGATCATCGACCGGCGACAAGATCTGCAAGCCTTTTTCCCTACCTAACAAGTAATCGTCTTCACCATGACCAGGCGCGATGTGTACTGCGCCCGTGCCAGTGTCCATCGTGACAAAATCGGCCGTGAACACGGTCGATTTGCGATCAAGAAACGGATGTTGCGCGCCTACGTGGTTGATCTTGCTGCCGGGGAATGATTCCTTGGGTTGGCCGACAGGCTCGAACTTTGTGTTGGCGCAAAATTGCGAAACGAGCTTTTCTGCGAGCAGCAACGTCTCAGAGCTGCCGTCGCGGGAAAATTCCTGGACAACATAAATTTCCTTGGGATCGACCGCGATCGCGAGATTTGCCGGCAACGTCCATGGCGTCGTTGTCCAGATGGCGATGCTTGCTTTATCTTTCCACTCGCCGCTTGCGATCGGAAATTTGACGTAAACAGCAGTGTCGTCCCGCTCCTGGTATTCGACTTCGGCTTCAGCGAGCGCAGTCTGTGCGCCGGTGCTCCAAAAGACCGGCTTCTTCGATTGATAAACCAGACCTTCTTCAACAAACACGGCGAAAGCGCGTAGGATTTCCGCTTCGTATTTGGGATCCATCGTTAGATATGGATTCTCCCAATCGCCGAAGACGCCGAGCCGCTTAAATTGCTCGCGTTGGATATTGATGAATTTTCGCGCGAACGCTTCCGATTTTTTCCGGATTTCGAGCGGAGAAAGGCCGCGGGATTCTTTCACCACTTTGTACTCGATTGGCAGACCATGGCAGTCCCAGCCAGGGATATATGGCGCGCGTTTGCCGAGCATGGTCTGCGATTTCACCACGAAATCTTTGAGGATCTTGTTGAGCGCCGTGCCCATGTGGACGTCGCCGTTTGCAAACGGCGGCCCATCATGCAGGACGAATAACTCTCTGCCCTCTCTCGACTTTTGGATCTGCTGGTAGAGCCGGGTTTCCTCCCACATTTTCAGCATTTCTGCCTCGCGCGCGGCTAGGTTCGCCTTCATCGGAAACTCCGTGCGTGGCAGGTTCAACGTCTCTTTGTAGTTCTGGCTCATGGCGGGCGGGCGAGGCTACGTAACATCCGCGACTTCACAAATCAACGCGGCTCAGGAGACGATGCGAAGCGGCAATGACTCTCTGTTGTCGCAATTTTTTCGACCCATTCGGGGTCGAATTACGCGAGACTTTGCTTCACATGACAAACGAGGAAAAATCCACGTCCAAAGAGACGCTGCGCATTTTTGTTCTCGCGGACACGCACAATCGTTTGCCGCAAATGGTAAAGGAGATCGCAAATAACGCCGATGAGATCTGGCATCTCGGAGATGTTTGCTCGGAAAGCATTCTCGATGAACTTGGTACAATCGGGCCTCGAGTCGCCGTCGGGCGTGGAAATTGCGACAGCAATTTCGACTGGCCGCTGGTTCTCGATCTTGTACGGGCTGGACTGAAATTCCGCTTACAACATATCCCGCCTAGCCAACCGCCCGACGATGTCGATGTTTTGTTGCATGGGCACACGCACGTCCCGCGAAACGAAAGACGCGGGAATGTTTTATTTCTCAATCCTGGCTGTGTGACGCGGCCGAACCGCGGTTCGCCCCCAAGTGTGGCATGGCTTGAAATTATCGACGAAAGAATTGATTGGAAGGTCGTCCCGCTCCGCTGACGCGGTTTTGCCAGTTGTGTCTCGTCCCTGTTTAATCCCCTCCGAACGATCTGCCTTGATTAAATAATCTGGCACCGCTTTTCTTCACGGGAGATGAGCGCTTCGCTTGATCAGATTTTCGCCAGCGGAAAGCAATGGCTGCTCTCGTGGCTAGTCGGTGCGCCAGAGTGGGTGATCCAAATCGCGTCGAGCTTCATTAACATTTTTGCGCTGCTCGGCGTGTTTCTCACGCTGTTCGCGGTTATGTCCGTGCTGGAACGGAAAATTCTGGGACGTATACAAAATCGCTACGGGCCGAATCGCGTCGGGCCGTTCGGGCTGTTTCAACCAATCGCTGACGGCATCAAAATGCTCATCAAGGAAGACATCGTGCCGGCGCGCGCCGATAAGATTGTGCATTTCCTCGCTCCGGTCCTGATTGCCGCCACGGCGATCCTTGCCCTCGGAATCATTCCGTACGGCCGGAACATGACGCCGTTTACGATTGATGGCGGCATTCTTTTTTTCTTTGCCGTTGGCTCGACAACGGAGCTCGCCGTGTTTATGGCCGGCTGGGGTAGCAACAACAAATTTTCAATGCTGGGCGCGATGCGCGCGATCGCTCAAATGATCAGCTACGAACTGCCGCTCATTATCACGGTGCTGCCTGTCGTGATGGTCGTCGGCTCACTCATGCCCGACACGATTGTCGCTGCGCAAGCCGGCTACGTGTTTGGCGTTGCGCCGCGGTGGTTCGTTTTCACGCCGTGGGGCGCGACCGCGTTCATTTTGTTTTTTGTGTCCGGCCTGGTGGAATCGAACCGCACTCCATTCGATGTGCCGGAAGGCGAATCGGAAATTGTCGCCGGACACATGACGGAATATTCCGGTTTTAAATACGCTACGTTTTTCATGGCAGAATACATTGGAATGTTCGCCATCACCGGGTTAGGTACGACGTTGTTTCTCGGCGGCTGGCACGCGCCCGTGCGCGCGCTTGAATTTGTTCCCTCCTACGTCTGGTTTTTTGCGAAACTCGGCGCGCTGTTGTTCGTTTACGTTTGGCTTCGCGGAACGTTGCCTCGGACTCGCGTCGATCAGATCATGAATTTCGCCTGGAAATTCATGCTGCCGATGGCGTTCACCTGTATCGTTGCAGCCGCCGTCTGGCATTATGCGGGGCGCGGCTTGCGGGGATGGCTTTGGTCGCTCGCCGTCATCGGCGCTGTTTACTTTACGTTGTCGATCTTGCTCGACACGCGAAGGAAATTCGCGCCGCGCACCTATCGTTTCGCCGAATGAACACCCTCGCCTTTATTGTCATCGCCATCCTGACGCTGGGCGCTGCACTGGCAGCCGCAACTTTGCGGAAGCTGATGCACGCGGCGCTCAGTTTCGCCGTCGCATTTGTCGGCCTGGCCGCGTTCTTCTTTTTGCTCGGCGCGGAGTTCGTCGGCCTGGTGCAAATCTTTGTTTACATCGGCGCGGTCGCAGTGCTGATCGTCTTCACGATTCTATTGACGGGGCGTGATGTCGAAAAAGATCGCGCGTTCAACTGGAGCGGCGTGGTCGTCGCGATCGCCGTATTCGGAGGGTTGATCTGGGCGATTTTTAAGACGCAATCGCTCTCTGTCGCCGCGCCGAAAATGCCGGTGCTAACTGTTAAGCATATCGGTGAAGCGTTGATGACCGGTTACGTCTGGCCTTTGCTATGCGTCGGGTTGCTCCTTACTGCCGCGCTGATCGGCGCTGTCATTCTTGTGATGGAGGAAAAACGATGAGGAGGTTAAAAGAGTTACAATGGTTACAAGAGGAGCTAGCTCGGACTGATTGTAATTCTTTTAACGTTGTAACGCTTGTAACCGCTCAGCCATGACACCTACACTCCAAATTTTCCTCATCGTATCTGCAGCGCTTTTCTGCATTGGCTTGCTCGCCGCGCTCAGCCGGCGCCATGCGATTTTCATTTTGATCGGCATCGAGATGATGCTCGCAGCAGCGAACCTGAATTTCATTGCGTTCTGGAGGTTCAGTCCCGAACCGCATCAACCCACCGGGGTAATGGTCGCAATCTTTTCCATCGCCATCGCCGCGGCGGAAGCCGCCGTCGGGCTTGCGTTGGTCCTCTCCGTTTACCGGCACTATCGAACGACCAACGTCGATCAATTCGACCAGCTCAAAGGATGATTGGCTCGATCGCGATTGGACTGGCGTTAATCATCGGCTCAAATTAGTTTCAGTTATGGCGCGCGCATTAG
>WNFJ01658393.1_pt2 | contig 11999 bp, 7 predicted proteins | sample 5400461 | NCBI WGS metagenome assembly WNFJ01 (sample SAMN13153349, study PRJNA577476) | soil metagenome | isolation source: 115 cm saprolite on Douglas fir-dominated hillslope | place: USA:California | collected 2013-09-17
TCCCGGCTTCCGCCGCGCTTCGCCCGCCTCGCGCCTCGACTCGTTCATCACCACCTCCGCCTACCAGTTCGTGGAGCTGAACGCGGAGACGCCGGCGGGCAGCGCGTACGCGGAGCGGCTGGCCGACGTCTTCCTGCAGCTTCCGATCGTGAGAAGGTTTGAGGAGCGCTACCACCTGAAGCGCTTCCGGACCCAGGAGCGCCTCCTGGAGACGCTGCTCGGCTGCTACCGGGAGGCCGGGGGGAGGGCGCAGCATCCGACCATCGCGGTTTTGGACTACGAGGACGTCCCCACCCGCGTCGAGCACCACATGGTGGCCGAGTTCTTCGCCAGTCATGGCTGCCCGTCGCTCGTCTGCGACCCGCGTCACCTCGCCTACGAGGGGGGGAAGCTCCGCCACGACAGCACGGTCATCGACATCGTGTACAAGCGTCTCCTCGTGAACGAGTTCCTGGAGCGGATCTCTGAGCTGCAGCCTCTGCTGCGGGCGGTCCGGGAGCGGGCGGTGGTGATGGTCAACCCGTTCCGCTGCAAGCCGATCCACAAGAAGGCCATCTTCGCCGTGCTCACGGACGACGAGCTGCAGCCGCTCTTCACCGCGGCGGAGCGCCTCGCCATCAGCACCCATGTCCCCTGGACGCGACGCGTGCGCGAGGGGAAGACCACGCGTCACGGCGAGATCGTGGACCTGCCCGCCTTCGTCCTCCGGGAGCGCGAGACCCTCGTGATGAAGCCGAACGACGAGTACGGCGGGAAGGGGGTCTTCATCGGGTGGGAGACCTCGGGCGCGGAGTGGGCGAAGGCGCTCCAGGAAGCGCTCCGCTCCTCGTACGTCGTGCAGCAGCGGGTCGAGCTGCGCCGCCAGACCTTCCCCGAGCTCGGGCCCGAGCTGCGCTTTCGCGACTTCGTGGTCGACCTCGACCCGTACGTCTTCGACGGGGAAGTGGAGGGATTCTTGACCCGGCTCTCCGGGACTTCATTGGCCAACGTGACTTCGGGAGGGGGGCAGGTCCCGGCGTTCCTCGTGGAGCCCCGTTCCTAGGATTGCTCGTCACCTGCTCCTCCTGCGGCAAGCGGATCTCGGATCGGGCCCCCGCTTGCCCGTTCTGCAAGGCCGCCCAGCCGACCGCGCGCCCCGGCGCGCCGTCCGGGCCCCCGGCCGTCTCGCCCGGTCCGGACCCTCCGCCCGGCGCGGCCCCTATCCCCGCCGACGGGCCCGCGCCCCCCAGCGATCCGCCGCGGCGCGCCACCGCACCGCCCCCCGCCCCCGGGGACGTGCTGGGCGACAAGTTCCGGGTGGTCGAGCGGCTCGGCGAGGGCGTCTTCGGCCGCGTCTATCTCGTGGACGCGCTCTCCACGGGCTCGGTCTACGCGCTGAAGACGATCCGCGATGAGCTCCTCCGGGACCGGAGGACGTGGAAGACCTTCCGCCGGGATGCGCAGATCTGGATAACCCTCGAGCGCCACCCCTGGCTCGCCCGCGCGTTCCACGCGGGGGAGATCGAGGGCCGCCTCTTTCTCGCCATGGAGTACGTTGCCCCCGACGAGGAGGGGCTGAACAGCCTGGAGGGCCGGCTGCGCCGGAGCCCGCCCGACCTCGCCCAGTCCCTGCGGTGGGGCGTCCAGTTCGGCCACGCGATGGAGCACGCCTACGCCCGCGGGTTGCGCCACCACGGGAACATCAAGCCCGCGAACATCCTGATCGGCCAGGACCTCTCCGTGCGCATCTCCGACTTCGGGACCGCGGGGCTCCGGCGGGCGGCGGCCGGGGGAGGGGACGGGACCGTCGGGGCTCCCACCCACATGGCGCCCGAGCAGTTCGGAAGCGCGGCGCGCGGCGACCAGCGGAGCGACGTCTACGCCGCCCCCGGCTTCGCCCGAGGCGGCGGATGGCCCGAAGACGTGGGGCGAGCTGCAGCGCCTGCACCGTGAGGTTCCCCCGCCTTCCCTGGATTCCCCGCTGGCACCGATCGTCGCCCGGTGCCTCGACAAGAGCCCGGACCGTCGCTACCCCGGCTTCGCGGACCTCCGGGGCGACCTCGAGGCCCTGCTGCTCCACGAGACCGAGGAGGTGCTGCGCCCTCCACGACGCACCGAGTCGGAAGCCTGGGAGCTCTCGAACAAGGGGAGGGGCCTCATGGCCCTGGGCCGGCCCGAGCCGGCCCTCGCGTGCTACGAGCGGGCGATCGCGATGAACCCGCTCGCTGCCGCCATCCACCACAACAAGGGGAACACCCTCCACACCCTGGGGCGCCTGGAGGAGGCGCTCCGGTCCTTCGAGCGAGCCGCCGAGCTCGACCCCCAATACGCCGCCCCCTGGGCCGCCAAGGGGCGTGCCCTCGCCGCCACCGGCCGCGACCAGGAAGCCCTCGAGTGCTTCGAGCGGGCTCTCGCCCGGAACCCCCGGAGCGCCGAGACCTGGAACCAACGGGGCACCGTGCTCGCGCGGATGGGCCGGGAGGAGGCGGCCCGGAGCGCCTTCGAGAAGGCGGCATCAATCGCGGGCGGCCCCTCGTCCACGCCGAGCCTCACCACCCCCGCCGGCCCGCCGGCCGCCCTTCTGCCGGCAGCGCCCGCCCCCTCGGCCGTCTCCGCAGCGGCGCCGACTTCCCCGGCGGCCAGCCCGCAGCGCGCGTTCATCGGCCCGCGGTACGAGGTCTACGAAGTCCTCGGCGAGGCCGGCTTCGGCACCGTCTACCTGGCCTACGACCACGCGACGAAGGGCGTCTACGCCCTCAAGACCCTACGCGACGAGTTCCTGGCGGACCGGAAGGCCCGGGAGACCTTCGAGCGGGAGGCCCGGACCTGGGTGAAGCTGGAGCGGCATCCGTACCTGGTGCGCGCCCGCTTCGTGGAGGAGATCGCGGGCCGCCTCTACCTCGCGATGGAGTACGTGGCCCCCGAAGAGGCGGGCCTCGGCTCCCTCCGCCGAGCCTCGTCCAGAGCCTGCGCTGGGGGATCCAGTTCTGCCACGCCATGGCGCACGCCAACGCGGGGGGGATCCTCTGCCACCGCGACATCAAACCCGCGAACATCCTCATCGGAACGGACCGCGCGGTGAGGGTGTCCGACTTCGGCCTCGCGGGCGCCCGGCCGGGCCCCGACTGCGAGCCCGGCTCCGTGCTTCCCGCCGACCGCACCCGCGTCGACACGATGTTCGGGACCCCCACCCACATGGCCCCCGAGCAGTTCGCGGGGGCGGACGCCTGCGACGAGCGCAGCGACGTCTACGCCTTCGGAGTGGTCCTCTTCCAGATGGCGAGCGGCGGACGGCTACCCTTCCTCGCCCAGGTGGGGGAGGGGAACCCGCAACGCCGCGCGCGGCGCTTCTGGCAGGAGATGAGCCGGCTGCACGCGGAGGCGGAGGTGGAGGTCCTGGAATCGCAGATGTTCCCGGTGATCCAGCGCTGCCTGGAGAAGGACCCCGCCCGGCGCTACTCGGGCTTCGGGGAGCTCGGGAGCGAGCTCGGCGCGCTTCTGAAGAGCGAGGCCAACGAGGAGGTGACCCCGCCCACCGGCAAGGCCCTTTCGGCGGGGGATGGGGTCGACCAGGGCTTGAGCCTGGTCGCCCTGGAGCGCTTCGAGGAAGCGGTCGCGAGCTTCGACCGCGCGATCGCCCTCGAGAGCCGCCACGCCGCGGCCTGGAGCCACAAGGGCAACGTGCTCCAGCGCCTGGGCCGATCCGAGGAGGCCCTCGTCTGCTACACCGAGGCCCTCGGCCACAACCCGCAATACGCCGCGGCCTGGCGCGAGAAGGGCATGTGCCTGAGCCATCTCTCCCGCCCGGAAGAGGCGCTTCCCTGCTTCGACCAGGCGCTCGCCCTGGAGCCGGACTCCCCGGCCGCCTGGAACGGCAAGGCCGTGTGGTTGAAGAACGCGCGCCGCCATCGCGAGGCCCTGGGCTGCCTGCAGGAAGCGGTGGCCCTCGATCCCGGGCGGGCCGCGACCTGGAACAACCGGGCGGAGTGCCTGGAGGGGCTCGGCGACTTCGAGGGGGCGCTCGCCGCCTGCGAGAAGGCCCTCGAGCTTCAGCCCATGTCCTCGGTTGCGTGGCGGGGCAAGGGGATCGCTCTCATCGGGCTCGGCAAGGCGGAGGCGGCCCTCCACTGCTTCGAGAAGGCGACCGAGCTTGCCCCGAGCAGCGCGGTCCTCTGGTGCGACAAGGGTCGCGCCCTCCAGACCCTGGGACGCTTCGCCGACGCCCTGGTGGCGCAGGAGACCGCGCTCTCCCGGGACCCCACCTTGAGCGCCGCCTGGAACGAGCGGGGGAACTCGCTGATGAGCCTGGGCCGCGCCGCGGACGCCCTTTCTTGCTTCGACAAGGCCATCGAGCTCGGGCTCGACGAGGCCGGAATGCGCCACCGCCGGGGCCTCAGCCTTCGCGCCCTGGGCCGGCTCGACGAAGCGGCCGCGGCCTTCCACCAGGCCCTCGACCGGGACTCGTCGTTGAACGCGGCGTGGTACTTCCTGGGCGCGGTGCGGAGGGCCCAGGAGCGCGACGAGGAGGCCGTGGCCTGCTTCGACCGGGTGCTGGAGCAGGAGCGGGACGACCGGCGGGCGGAGGGAGAGTGCCTGGCCCGCCTCGGTCGCCGGGAGGAGGCGGCGCGGGCTCTGGACGAGGCCCTGGCCCGCGAGCCGCGCGACACCCAGGCGCGGGCGGCCCGCCAGGCCCTGGAGGCGGCGCCGCCCGCCTCCGCCCCGCCGGCTCCGCCCGCTGCCATCACCGCGGCGGAACTGACCGCCCGCGGGGCCCTCGCGCTGCAGGCGGGGCGGGCGGAGGAAGCCCTCGCCCTCTTCGACCAGGCGCTCCTGGCCGAGCCGGAGGACGCCACCCTCCTGTCCAGGCGCGCGAGCTGCCTGAACGCGCTCGAGCGCTGGTCGGAGGCGCTCGCGGCCGTGGACCGCGCGCTCGCGAAGGACCCGCGCCTGGCTCGGGGGTGGCTCGACAAGGGGCAGGCCCTGAACGGCCTGGAGCGGCACCTCGAGGCCCTGCAGTGCCTCGAAGACGCGGTCGCCCTCGACCCCTCGGCGGACTTCGCATGGTACCTGAAGGGCAACGCCTTCTCCGCGGTCGGCCAGGAGCGAGAGGCCCTCGACTGCTACACGCGCTCGCTGGAGCTGAACCCCGAGCGGGCGAACGCCTGGTACAACAAGGCGGCGGGTCTCTATCGGTTGAAGCGCTACCGGGAGGCGATCGAGTGCGCCGACCACGCCCTGGCTCTCGACCCACGCTCCGACCATGCGCTCTTCTGCAAGGGCAACGCTCTCGACGACCTCGGCCGTTTCGAAGAGGCGGTGGTCGCCTTCGACCAGGCCCTCGCGATCGACCCCCGGCAGATCTGGGCCTGGCACAACCGCGGGATGTGTCTGAAGAAGCTGGGCCGGCTCGAGGAAGCCGTAGCGTCCTTTGACGAGGCCCTGGCCGTCGGTCCCATGTACCCGATCGTGCTCTTCAATCGGGCGGGCACGCTGGACCAGGCGGGGCGCCTGCCCGACGCCGTGCGCGCCTGGGAGGCCTTCCTCGAGGCCGCGCCCGCGGGCGGGAGCTCGCGCCGCGAGCGGGCGGAGGAGCGGCTCCGCGTCCTCGCCCCGGCCCCCCGCGAATCCGCGCACGCCGACCCCTCCGGCGGATCCGAGGCATCCGCCATCGCGCGAGAGGCGGTCTTCCTCAGCGCCCCCGAGTGCGAGGAGCGGGGAGCGGCAACCCTGGCGGAGCGGCAGCACGTGAAGGCGCTGGCCTGGTTCGAGGAGGCCCTCCAGAAGGACCCGAGTCGCGCCGCGAGCTGGTGCGGCAAGGGTGAGAGCGTCTTCGCCCTCGGTCGCCTGGGGGAGGCGCTCGCCGCCTTCGACCGGGCCCTCCAGGCCGACCCCGAGTTCGCGCTCGCCCGCTTCGACAAGGCTTGCGCGGAAGACCGGCTGGGGAGGGGGGAGGAGGCGGCCCGCTCGTTCGAGGAGTTCCTCGGCGCCGCCCCTCCGCACATGGAGAACCAGGCCCAGCACGCCCGCGCGCGCCTCTCCGTCCTTCGCAGCGGATGAGCGCGCTCACCGCCGGCGCCGACCTCGCGTGGAAGCTGGCCGAGGCGGAGGCCACCCGAGGCGGCCACGACCTGATCGAGAACGCGCTGCTCCTGGTGGGGATCCTGAGCCTGGAGAAGGTGGGAGGCGCGACCGCGGTGGTCGCCCTCGCCCCGGAGGTGCGGCAAACCGTCGAGGAGGAGGCGCGCCGGATCGCGGCCGTGCTCGAACGGTGCGGGCTGGAGGCGGCCCCCCTGCGTCGGCTGCTCCGCCAGCGCGCGGGCAAGGGGGGGCCGGAGCACCGCGGCCAGGCGGTGAACCGCAGCCCGGCCTGCAAGGAGACGTTCTACCGCGCGGCCATGCTCTCCGGCCCCGCCGGGGTCTCCGCTCTCGACCTCCTGGCCTCCCTCGGGGAAGCTCCGGACGCGCTCCTGTCCCGGGCGGTGCGGGAAGCGGGTGGGAGCGTGGAACGTCTCCGGGAGGAAGCCCGGCGCGCGGCCCGGGAACGGCCCGTGGCCCAAGGCGCGGTCGGCCCCGCCGCGCGGTCCGCGGAGTCTCCGACCCCCCTCCTCGACCGCCACGGTCGCGACCTCACCGCCCTCGCCGCCCGGGGCGAGCTGGGCCCCGTGATCGGCCGGCGCGCCGAGCTGCTGCAGGTCCTGCAGGCCCTCGCCCGGGCGGGCCGGAGCAATCCGATGCTGGTGGGTGAGCCCGGGGCGGGCAAGACCGCGATCGTGGAGGGGCTGGCCCTGAGGGCCGCCCAGGGCAAGGACCCCGCGGTGCTCGGCGGGCGGCGGATCATCGCCTTGAGCCTCCTCACCCTCGCCGCGGAGACGAAGGACGAAGGGCTCCTGGCGCAGCGGATCACCGAGATCCTGGCCGAGGCGCGCCTCCATCCCGAGGTCATCGTCTTCCTGGACGATCTGCACGCGGTCGCCATCGAGCTTCTCAAGCCCGCCCTCGTCCGCGGCGACCTGCGCACGATCGGCGCCACCACGACCGCCGCCTACCGCAGCCGTGTCGAGTCGGACCCCGCCCTCGAGCCTCGCTTCGAGAAGGTGCTCGTGGGCGAGCCGAGCCACCAGGAGACCCTCGAGATCCTCCAGGGACTGCGGCCGGGCTGGGAGCAGCGCCATTCATTGAAGATCGACGAGGACGCCCTCGAAGCCGCGACCTTTCTCTCCGTCCGCCTCGAGCCCTCCCTCAACCTGCCGGCCAAGGCCATCGGGCTCGTGGGCGAGGCCGCGGCCCGCGGACCGGATCCCGAGGGCCGCCTCACCAAACAGGCGGTGGCCCAGGTCCTGGCGGAGAAGGCCGGGCTCCCCCCGGATCGGGTGGCGGAGCTCCTGGGCGAAAGGCGGCCGCCGACCGCCGACCTGGAGCCGCGGCTGCGCGCGCAGATCCTGGGGCAGGACGAGTCGATCGCGCGGCTGGCCCGCCGCCTTCGCCTCACCCTCGCGGAGACCCGCGAGGCGGATCGCCCGCTCCTCACCCTCCTGTTCCTCGGCCCCCCCGGGGTGGGCAAGACCGCGACCGCGCGACTCACCGCCGCGCTTCTCTTCGGGAGCGACCAGGCCCTGCTCCGTTTCGACGCGCCGCCCCAGGGCCGCGCTCCCGCGGAGGCGGGATCCGACGACGAGGGCCGCCTCGTGTGGCGCCTGCGCACGAACCCGTCCGCCGTGGTGTTGCTCCACGAGGCGGAGAAGGCGCACCCTCGCGTGCTCGAGCTGTTCCGGCGGGTCTTCGAGACGGGGCTGATCCGGGACGACGCGGGTCGCACCGCGGACGCGCGTCAGGCGGTCTTCATCCTGACCGCGGAGGTCCGCGAGGGCGGGGAGAGCCCCCTCGAGGCGGCGCGCCGCCTCTTCCGCCCCGAGCTCCTGGGCCGGGTCGACGAGACGATCGTCTTCCGCCCCCTGCGACCCGAGGACGCGGCCCAGATCCTGCGAAAACAGCTGCGCACGCTCGAGGAGACCATGGAGAGCCAGCACGGCGTGCGGCTGGAGATGGACCCGGAGGCCGAGGCCTTCATCGCCCGCGCCGGCTTCGACCCGGCGTGCGGGGTCCGCGAGCTTCCCCGCGCCCTCGAGCGCCTGGTGACGACCCGGCTCAGCAGCCTCATCCTCGACGGAAAGATCCGCAGGCATCCCGTCTGGCGCGTGGCCTACGACGAGGGCGGGATCTACGTCGTCCCCGGGAGTTGAGGACAGCCGCGGGTCCGCCTTTGTGTCGCCGCCCGGTTTGTGGTGAACTCGCCCAGAATGCCCTCCGCGGTGTCCTCGCGCCCCGTCGGTCCCCTCCAGCTCCTCGCCCTCGGGGTGAACGGGATCGTGGGGGTCGGCATCTTTTTCACCCCGGCCACCGTCGCGGCGAGCGCCCCCGGCTTCGGAGGGGTCTGGGTCTTCCTGCTCACGGGACTCGCGGTGGTGCCGGTCGCCTTCGCCTTCGCCGTCCTGGGGCGGCGCTTCGACCAGGATGGGGGGCCCGTGGTCTTCGCCCGCGCCGCCTTCGGCGACCTGCCTTCCTTCGTGGCGGGGTGGGTCGCCTACGTGAGCGCGTTCTTCAGCACCGCCGCGGTCATGGGGGGCCTCACCCGAGCGGTGTCCGCGGACCTCGGCCTGGAGGGCCACGTGGCTCTCGGCCTGGGGGCCACCGCCCTGGTCACCGCGCTGGGGCTGATCGTGGCCACCGGGATCCGCATCTCGGCCCGCACCTGGACCGTGCTCACCGTGCTCAAGCTGCTCCCGCTCTTCGCCCTTCTCGCGGCCTTCCTGGCCTTCGGGGCACGGGGCGGCCCCGCGGCGACCCCCGCGCGGTTCGAGGCCTCCTGGCTCTCCGCCGGCCTGGCCGCGATGTTCACCTACCAGGGCTTCGAGATCGTCCCCGTGATCGCTGGGCAGGTCCGGGGCTCGGCCCGCAGCATCCCCTTCGCCACCGTGGGCTCGCTGCTCTTCGCCATCCTGCTCTACGTCGGCTTGGTCTGGGCTTGCGTGAGCGCACTCCCCGGCCTCGCCACCGAGGCCACCCCCCTCGCGGCGGCCGCCCGGGTTCACGGCGGGGCGTCGCTCTCCCGGGTCGTGGGCTGGGGGACCAACCTCTCCTCCCTCGGGATCTGCTTCGGGATGATGGTGACCACGCCGCGCTACCTCTCGGCCCTCGCCAGCGGAGCGCGCGACCTGTTCGGCCTCGATCGCTTCAACGCGCGGGACGTCCCCATGCGCGCGCTCATCGCGACCTGGATGATCGTGATGGGGTTCGTGAACACGGTCGACCCGAACGAGCTGTTCAAGCTCTCAAGCATCGCCGTCCTCGCGCAGTACGGGGTTTCCGCCGCGGCCCTGGCCGCGCTCTCCCTGCGGCGCCAGCGCGGCTTCGTCCCCGCCCACGCGGTCCTGGCGGTTCCCACCATCGCCCTCGGGGTCATACTGACCTTTGGGGCCACCGCGCGGGAGGGGCTGGTGGCCCTGGTGGCGGTCCTGGCCGGGCTCGGCCTGGCCGCGGTGGCCCGACCCCGCACCGGGCCCCGGGAGGCGGCCAACCCGTGACACCGGCCGGGAGCCCGATCGCGAGCCCGCGCTCCTTCCCCCTCATCACCCTCTTGACGCTCGCCCTCCTGTTGCCGATCGTCATCGGGATCTGGGCCTCGGTCGCCACCCGCCCCGCCGCGGAAGCCTGGCTCGTGGGGGACTGGCTCGGGCTCGGCCTGTTCGCGCTGATTGGGAGCGGGGTCGGCCTGGGGGTGGCCCTCGTGCGCCGGCTCCACCGCGACGCCCTGAGCCTTCGGGAGGAGCAGCACCTGCTGCGTACCGTGATCGAGGGGGCGAGCGACCCGGTCTTCCTGAAGGACATTTCCGGCCGCTACCTGCTCGCGAACTCGGCCTTCGGGCGGGTCCTCGGGCGGCCGGTCGAGGACGTGCTGGGGCGGGAGGACATCGAGCTCTTCCCCGCGGACGTCGCCCGCGAGTACAAGGAGACCGACCAGCAGGTGATCGCGGCCGGCGAGCCGCGCACCTTCGAGTCCACGACCCGGCGCGAAGGCGACGTCTGGTACTTCCTGACCTCGAAGACCCCGTTCCGGGATTCCGCGGGCCGCGTGCAGGCCGTGATCGGGATCGCCCGGGACATCACCGCGCGCAAGCAGGCGGAGGATGCCCTGCGCCGGACGCGCGACGAGCTGGAGCAGGCCGTGCGCGAGCGCACGGTGGCCCTCGCGAGCGCCAACGCGATCCTGAAGGCGGTGTTCGACGGCACCCCGGACGCGATCTACGTGAAGGACCTCGAGAGGCGGTACCTCCTGGCCAACGCCGCGGCCGCCCGCGCCATTGGCAAGACCCCGGAGGACTTGCTCGGCCGCAGCGACTCGGAGCTCTTCGCCCCCGAGGACGCTCGCGCCATCGACGAGCAGGATCGGGCGGTCATGGACACGGGGGAGGGCCGCACCTTTGAGCAGCAGCTCCAGATTGGCGAGGGGACCCGCTACTACCTCTCGACCAAGGGGCCCTACCGCGACTCCACGGGCCGGGTGATCGGCCTCCTCGGCATCTCCCGGGACATCACGGAGCGCAAGCGCGAGGAGGAGGCTCTGCGCCAGTCGCAGAAGCTGGAGAGCCTGGGCCTCCTCGCGGGGGGAATCGCCCACGACTTCAACAACCTGCTCGTGGCCCTGCTGGGCCAGAGCAGCCTCGCCCAGGGGAAGCTCCCGCCCGACCACCCCGCGCGGGAGAACCTGGGAAAGGCGATCCGGGCCGCGGAGCGCGCGGCGGACCTGACGAGGCAGATGCTCGACTACTCGGGGCGGGGCCACTTCCAGGTGCAACCCGTCCATCTGAACGGGGTGGTTGAGGAGAACCTGCACCTGCTCCGGGTGGCGGTGCCCAAGCAGGTGCGCCTGGTCTCGGAGCTGGCCCCCGACCTGCCCGCGGTCGAGGCCGACGTGGGCCAGATCCAGCAGGTGGTGATGAACCTGATCACCAACGCGGCGGAGGCGATCGGGGACCGGGAGGGCACGGTTGTGGTGGGGACGGGGACACGCCCGGTGAGGGCGGACGAGGCCATCCTCTGGCGGCACACGGGCGAGCCCCTCCCCCCGGGCCCCTACGTCTGGCTCGAGGTGCGAGACGACGGGCGGGGGATGGACCAAGCCACCCTCGCCCGGATCTTCGACCCCTTCTTCACCACGAAGTTCACGGGACGGGGCCTCGGCCTCGCCGCGGTGCTCGGCATCGTGCGCGGACACAAGGGCGGCTTGTCCGTGGAGAGCGAGGTCGGGCGGGGGACGGTCTTCCGCCTGCTGCTCCCCGTGAGCACCAGGGTCCCGCCGCCGCCGCCCCTGCCCGAGCCCCAGGAGGCTCCCCGCCGGGGGACGGTGCTCGTGATCGACGACGAGGATGTCGTGCGAGAGGCCATCGCGGATGCCTTCGATTCCCGGGGCATCTGCTGCCTGCTCGCGCGGAACGGGGACCAGGGCCTGCTCCTCTGCCGCGACCGCGGGCGCGAGATCAGCCTCGTCCTCCTCGACCTCTCGATGCCGGGGCGCAGCGGAGAAGACACCTTCCGGGAACTGCGGAAGCTGCTCCCGGAAGTGCCGGTCCTTCTCTCCTCCGGCTACGGCGAGGAGCAGGCCAAGACCCGATTCGCGGGGGAAGACCTCGCGGGCTTCCTGCAGAAGCCCTACCAGGTGAAGACCCTGCTCGCGGAAGTAGAGCGGTGCATGAAGCAGCCCTGAGCGCCTGATGCCCCGCACCCTCGACTTCAAGGACCACCGCCGCGAGCTGGAAACCAACCGCTACGTCTACGCGGTGGTGTCTCGGAGGGCGCGCGGCCTCTCCATCGGCCTCAACCTGAACCCGGACAAGGTCTGCAACTTCGACTGCCCGTACTGCCAGGTGGACCGCACCACTCCCGGCGGGCCTTCCGAGGTCGAGGTGGAAGCACTCGTCGCCGAGCTGGAACGCCTGCTCGAGCGGGTCGCGGCGGGCGCGCTC
>WNFJ01190613.1_pt1 | contig 11997 bp, 11 predicted proteins | sample 5400461 | NCBI WGS metagenome assembly WNFJ01 (sample SAMN13153349, study PRJNA577476) | soil metagenome | isolation source: 115 cm saprolite on Douglas fir-dominated hillslope | place: USA:California | collected 2013-09-17
GGCGATGGCGATGGGCGACCTTGTGCTGCTCCAGAGCGAGGTCAATCCGGTCATGGCCAAGCTGATCGAAGGGGGCGTGGAGGTCACCGCGGTCCATAATCATCTGCTGCGCGCCGAGCCGCTGACGTTCTATATGCATGTCGGTGGACACGGCGATCCGGTGAAGATGGCACAGACCATCCATGACGCCCTGGCGGTGAGCAAGACGCCGCTCACGGCAGCTCCTGCCGGCCAGCCACCCGCGATCGATCTCGACACCGCCCAGATTGATCAGATCCTCGGCGGCAAGGGCGCCAACAACGGCGGGGTCTATGCGGTCAACATACCGCGTCGCGATCCGATCACCGAGCAGGGAATGGCAGTGGGCGCGCCGATCATGGGCGGTGCGACCGCCATCAATTTCCAGCCGACCGGCGGCGGCAAAGCAGCGATCACGGGCGACTTTGCGCTCATCGGGTCGGAAGTCACTGAGGTGGTGAAGGCGCTGCGCGCAAACGGCATCGACGTGACGGCCATGCACAGCCACATGCTGACGGAGGAGCCGAGAATCATCTTTCTTCACTTCTGGGCCAATGACGACGCCCTGAAGCTTGCCAAGGGCTTGCGCGCCGCCCTCGATAAGACGGCAAGCGCGAAGAGCTGACCGACGCGAGCTCCGAAGGTGGATTGCCTGAGGCGATTCACCTTCGGACCAACGCGACGGTCGCATGAGGACGGCTTCGATGGGCGTCACCGCACTTGACCTTGCGGTTTTCGTCAGCGGCTCATTTGTGGCTGCGTTGGCATCGCAGGTTGCCGGTTTTGCTTATGGTCTCGTCGCGGCGGCCGTATGGCTGCAACTGTTGGCGCCGATGCAAACGGTAACTTTGATCATCGCTTTTGGCCCGGTTGTACAAGGAATAGTCGGATGGGAGTTGCGACCGGCACCAGATTGGAGAGTGCTGTGGCCGTTTCTTGCCGGCGCAACAATGGGCGTGCCGGTTGGCGTCGCAATTCTGGGCTGGACAGATCCCACGATGCTGCAGGCGGCGATTGGCGCCCTCCTTGTTATCTTCGGCCTTGGCAGTCTGATGCTGCCCGCAATTATGCCAATCAAGTCAGGTGGAGCGGTCGCAGATGCCGGAGCTAGTTTTCTCAATGGTCTTCTCAGCGGGGCCGCCGGATTTACAGGCCTCGTCATCGACACGTGGTGTCGACTGCGCGCTTGGCCGAAGGAAATTCAGCGGCCAGTGTTCCAGTATGTCGGACTTTTTGTTTTCGTCATCTGCGCGTTTTGTTTGGGAGCTCAAGGCGCGATCAATGACAACACGTTCTCTTTATTCGTCGTCAGCTTACCGGCCGTGCTGATCGGAACTTGGCTTGGAAAGAAGGTTCGTGATCAGATCGATGAAGCTCAGATTCGGAAAGTCGTCTTGATTCTCGTCATGGCGTCGGGATTTGCGCTGACTCTAGCCAGATCGTGAGCAATGTTTTGGGAGGCTTGCGATGATGCATGGTGATGCCGGACGTTCGATAGATCCCGCGTCTCGTCGGCGCTGGCGTCCGTCGACAACAAGGGCTTGATCGTGTTGCAGATCGCTTCGCTTACCAAATCTTACGGCGAGCAACGGGCGCTCGAAAACGTTGGCTTTTCGGTGCAGGAAGGCGAGGTTTTAGGCCTGATTGGACCGAACGGCGCTGGCAAAACTACATTACTCGAAGCGATTGCCGGCCTTCTCCCAGTCGATTCAGGCGAGATTCGTTTCCGCTATCAGCTCCTGCCGTTACGGCGGCGGCGCGAAGCCATCTTCTACCTGCCGGATGGTGCTCGCCCTTACGCTGATCAAACTGCTGAGCAGGTGTTGGCTTTCTTTGGGGGCGTCCACCGGCGCTCGGCGAACGATGTGTCCGACATCGTGTCAATGGTCGTTCTCCGCCCTGTGCTGGCTAAGCGCATCAACGCCCTGTCCAAAGGCTACAACCGCCGCCTGATCATTGCGCTCGGATTTCTGACGCGACACCCGATTCTGCTGCTGGACGAGCCGTTCGACGGCTTTGATCTCAGACAAACACGCGACATGATGAGCGTGCTACGGCGCGTGGCGTCTGGTGGCCGCACGCTGCTCTTGTCGATCCATCAGCTCCGCGATGCCGAGCAGGTCTGTGATCGCCTCGCCCTGCTGGCAGACGGCAGAATCCGGGGAGTCGGTACCCTCGAAGAGTTGCGCCGCCAAGCCAATCGTCCCGGCGCAAATTTGGAGGAGGTCTTTCTTGCTCTCACCTGAGACATCGCTGGCGCGCGGCGCTCCGGTTTGGCCCTTATTCGCGAAGGAGCTGCGCGAAATCGTCAGCGGTCGTGCCCTCTGGACGCTATTGCTGCTCTCATGCCCGCTTGTCGGCTACAGCTTCTTCCAAGCGACATCGTTGTACGGAGAGGCGAGCGCCGCAGCCGCGAACTCGCCAGTGCTCGCGACCGGTCTTTCGCCCCTGGACGGAATCTTGGTCCCGACCTTCGGGTCGTTCTACGTTGCCGTCACACTTCTATTTCCGTTCGTCGCCATTCGGGCGCTTGGCGAAGAGAAACAGTCTGGCGCCTTGCGTCTCCTGGTCCAGCTACCGTACCGCACCGTCACCCTCGTCTGGGTCAAGCTCGCCGCGGTGTTTTTCGCCTGGCTGTTATGCGCGATTCCGGTCCTTTCGTCAGTCTTGATTTGGTCGATGGCGGGCGGACATTTGTCTCCCGCCGAGATCGCCACGCTTTTCTTGGGACATCTGCTCTACGGTCTGCTGATCGGCGCGGTGGCGCTTTTCGCCGCATCGATTACTGAAAGCAGCGCCACAGCCGCCATTGTGACGCTGGCGTTCACCATCGGATCCTGGGTGCTCGATTTCACCATCGCGGGTCGCCCCGGTTGGCTCGAATGGTTCGCGCATCTGTCGCTGACCCAAGTCATTCGCACCTTCGAGCAAGGGCTTCTTTCGGCGAGCCTCGTCGCTGGCGTTGTGGTTGCCGTTTGCGCCTTCTTGGCTCTGGCAACTGTCTGGCTGCCGCCTGGCATCACGGTTCGCCAAAAGCTGATGCGCTCCGCCGTATGCGTTGGTGCGACGGCGGTTGCGCTCGTTCTCGTGACCCAGATCAAGGCATCGATCGACGTGACTGAGGATCGCCGCAACTCCTTCGCTCTCGCCGATGCAAGGCAGCTCGCAAGCCTTGCCGAGCCGCTGGCCATCACGGTCCACCTTGCGGCGGAGGACCCTCGTTACATTGATCTGCACCGAAACGTGCTGGCAAAGCTCGAGCGGGTGATGCCGCATGTTTCGATTCGTCTCGCCACCGCGCGACAAAGCTTCGCATCATCAGCTGGCGACGAAACTTACGGCGAGATCGAATATCGCTATGGCGCTCGATCGGACTTGAGCCGATCGACAAGCCCCCGCGAGATTCTTCCGCTGATCTACGGGCTCGCAGGCGTGCCGCCCCCCGCGCCAATCCCTTCCGCCGAATTTCCGGGCTATCCGCTCGTCACTGATAGTGTGTTCTCCCTTGTCTGGTTTCTGGCCGTACTGCCCATCCTGATCGTTCTCGCATGGTGGCGCAGTCGCCGTTTACCGTCCAACAACCAAATGTTCCTCAAGGAGGTCGTCATGAACAGCAGCACAAAAACCCTACTGATCATAGCCGTGAGTGTCATTGCGGTGCTCCTGCCGGCGTTTGCGGCGCCGATCAAGGTGGACCTGGCCAACGAAACGGCTGGCGCTGAGCCAAAGGGGCTGCTCCCCGTAGTCGGCGTGTGGCGCATCGAGAATGACGGCGGCAAGAAGCTGCTGGCCGTTGATGGCCGCCAATGGAAGGAGGGACAATCCTCCGCCGGCATTGCCGACAAAGCGCGTGCGCTCTATGGCGAGCGTTACGCGGAATTTCTCGATCGCGTCCAGACTTATGCCTATTACCCCTATGTTGTGGCTAAGGACGTCGAAGACTTCAAGAACGGAGAGATCACGGTGCGATTCGAATGCCTGTCGGGCCGCATCGATCAGGGCGCCGGTATCCTCTTCAATCTCAAGCCGAATGGCGACTACCTGACCGTCCGGGCCAATTGCCTGGAAAACAATCTCGTGCTGTGGAAGTTTGAAAAGGGCCGGCGTTCGTCGGTGGAATGGGTTCGCAACACGCCGACGGCAACGCGCCAGTGGCACGACTTGAGAGTCCGCATCGCCGGCAGCAAGGTCGAAGGCTATCTCGATGGCAAGCTCTATCTTCAGCACGCGCTGCCAGCGCCCGTCTCAGGAAAGATCGGCCTATGGTCAAAGGCAGACAGCTACATGCATTTCGACGATTTCACCGCAGCGGCCAGCGAGTGAGGGCGCAGGAGATGTCGGCGCGTTTGCGGCGAACTCCGGGGCGCGTGTGCGCGCTGACGACGGCGGCATTGATCAATATCGCGCCGATTGCGCACGCCGCCGAAGTGCCTTCCTATTGCGCAGAACTCAGGCAAGTCGCTGCCTTCGCGTTGGCAAAAGACAAGTTTGCCAGCGTCATCGGCGCTGCCCGCGAAGGCAACTTCCGGGATTCGAAAGTCACCCTGCCCGGTTGGGGAGATTGCTCGTTCTACGGAACGCGGACTTACACTTGCGATTCTCAGGGGTTCAAAACCGCAGATGAGGGCACCGCCGCGCATGGAAAGGTTTTCGACGAAGTCAAATCCTGCCTTCGCGGCAGCTGGACCGAGGTCGAAAGTCGAGCCTCGCCCGGATATGTCGTGCTGCACGACGAAAGGGACTCGGCCTCGATCACCATCAACACCGACCTAACGGAGAAGGGCGAACACATCGTACGCCTGATTCTGTTCCTGCGGAGTCGGTAAGGTCTCATGAGCCGGGTTTGACGTGGCGGCCGGCCAAGTGACTATGCACCGACTTTCGGTCCGGGCCGACCGATGGCTCGGGCCTCCGCACTGGCTACAAGAACGACCCTTTAGGGTGCTGGACGACGGTCCACCGCAATGCCGCGACGCTTTATCTTGATTCTATTGCTAGCTGCGTTGGTCTGTAGTGCAGCAGCATTAGCGCAAGAGCGTTTCAAACGCCTTGGCGAGGGCGAAATCCGTGAAAGGGTTATCGGCAAGGATATCGTAGACAGCTACCATTGGGTAACGTTCCTTCAGTCGGATGGCGTGCTCCGTATTGTCGATGAAGCGGGTCGCAGGCAGATTGGAACCTGGAAAATCAGAAACAACCAACTCTGTATGTCGAATCCTAGCGGAAAGTCCCTCGATTGCAATGAAGTCTGGATGTCCGGCGACAACATAAGACTCCGAGCGCGCAAAAATGAGGAGACTTTCGATGCAATCGTCGAGAAGCATAAAGCTAACTGAAGGTCATCAAAGACAGTCAAAACCTGTCTTTCCAGCGACTGAGCCTTATCCGGATATGTCGCGCTGCACCACAACCGACCTGACGCGGAAGGGTGAGGGGAACTATGGGCATCGGCCGCATTTCAAAAGCACAATGTGCAGCCATCGCATTGGCGTTGTTCTTGGGCGACGTCGCGCTCGCCAAGACGCCGGTCATTCTCGCCTCTGGCCGCCGCGATCCGCGAATATATGCGATCGACCTCAACGCGGCGCTAAAGACTGAAAACAACAACACGCCGAATGCCATTATCAGCCGATCGCTGTCAGCCCACGACGGCTTGACGGCGCGCTGCTCGGCGATCCCGCCAACATTGTGCTGAGTGACGACCAGAGCACAGCCTACGTGATGAACCATCACGGCTCGATCGTGAATGCCGAGTTTCTCCAGCATGGAGGTCGGGCAAACATCTCGATCATGGACGTCAAGAAGATGCTCAGGCCGGAATTCGACAATACAGATGCCGCGGTTCTGAAAATTGTCGATGCCGGATGGTTCGGGGGGGGTGGGCCTGATTGTGCTTTCTGACATGATCATCGCCAGCGCGTCCGAGGGCTGGCTCGGCCAGGACGGCTCGAACCGCATCAGCCTGATCGACCCAAAGACCGGGGGCCTCGTCGGGCAAATCCAGATGGCGCTGGTCGGTCCCGGAACGCGCCAGCTCAACCCCTCTTGCGCCGCTTTTCCGGTGCCGTTCGTATCTCCAACGCCGCCGCCCACCACCTATTCCTATCTCGGCCCATCGCACGCTTTCGGCTGCTGGCCGAATCCGCAGTTCATCGCACTCGGGAAGGGGAGCGACTGTAAGAAGTACCTCCTATCCGGCAATGGCGGCACCGAAGATGTCTCAGTCATGGACCTGGAGAAGGCATTGGCTGGCGCTCCGGTCGTTGAAGTTGCGCCGCGCATTCCAGTTCAAGCTGGACCCTTCGGCATAGCCGCAAGCCCAAATGGCAAGTTCGTGGCGGTGACGGCGCGCCAGAACAACAGGACCGGCGTCGAAGGCAACACCATTTCGATTATCGATGTCGATTTGGCTCGCCAAGGCCTTCCAGGCGCCGAGGCCGCGCGCGTGCAAGTCGGGGCCGACGGCCCTGCTCCGCAAGCGCGACCGTTCTCAGTTGCCTGGACTCCCGATGGAAAAGAAATTCTCGTGGCCAATACCCGCGCCAACAACGTGTCGATCATCGACCTAGGCTCAGCCCTCGGCCACAAGCCCCGCGCCGAGAGAGCCCGCATCGCGCTCACCCGTCCGGATGGTGCGCCGGCACGACCAAAAGTCGTGACTGTCACGGCTGAAGGACGCTACGCGGTTGTAACTGGCGGTGATGATACGCTGATGGCATCTGCGACCAACCCGACCGGAATGCTGTATGTGATCGATCTTGGTTCGCGGAGCGTTGCTGCCCAGGTAACCAAAGTAGGAATCGATCCGTATGGGGTAACCGTCGTCGACGATGTTGAGTGATCATGAGGATTGAGCTTCGTTGGGAGCTCGTATTGAGAACACGCTCGAATTCAGAAAACAGGAGGAAATCATGACAAGGCACAATCTTTCGATCCGCAATGCTCTGCTGGCGGCCACTCTGCTGGCGTCGCCGGCGTTCGCCGCCGATGTAACGCCGGAGCGGCTCCTCAATCCCGACAAGGAGCCGCAAAATTGGCTCCTGAACCACCGCACTTATGACGGCCAGCGCTTCTCGCCGCTCGCCCGCATCAATAAGGATAATGTCAAGGGCCTCAAGCTCGCCTATGCGGTGCCGCTTGCCGGTTCCCGCGGCCGGGAATTCATCGAGGCAACGCCGCTGGCCGAAGACGGCTTCCTCTACATCACGGATTCCTGGAGCGTACTTTACAAGATCGACGCTACCGCGGGCGATGCCGGCCGCATCGTCTGGCGTATGGAGCCCAAGCAGGAGCGGCAGGTCGCCAACCGCGGCGCCGCCCTGTGGGGCAATTCTGTCATTTCGCCCGCAAGCGCGCCGGCGCGCATTATCGCGACAGATAAGATCTCGGGCAAAGTCGTATGGGAAACGAACGTATCGGATGCGGAGAAGATCACGATCACTGGCGCCCCCCTTCCAATCAAAGACAAGATCATCATCGGGGCCTCCGGCGGCGACGGCGGCGCGCGCGACTGGATGGCCGCGCTCGACGCTGCGACCGGCAAGCTGTTGTGGCGCAAATACACCATTCCGGCACCGGGCGAGCCGGGCAGCGAAACCTGGAAAGACAAGACCAATGCCTGGCAGACGGGTGGCGGCGCCGTCTGGGTAACGGGCACGTATGATCCGGACACCAACCAGACCTTGTGGGGCGTCGGCAACCCGGTGCCGATGATGGATGCGAGGCTACGCCCCGGGGACAATCTGTTCACCAACAGCGTCGTGTCGTGGGACCCCGACACCGGCAACATGAACTGGTATTTCCAGTATACGCCCGGCGACATGTGGGATTTCGACGAGGTCGGCACCCACATCCTGATCGATCGCACCGTCAATGGGCAGCGGCGCAAGCTTATCACCCACTCGGCGCGCAACGGCTTCGTCTACACCATGGAGCGCAACAACGGCGCGATGGTCGGCGCCAAGCCCTACATGGAAGTCAACTGGACCAAGGGCATCGACCAGAAGACCGGCAAGCCGATCGACTACGACCCCAACAAGGACGCCCAGACCTATTCGGGCGTTTCCGACCCGACCTCGGAAAATCCGATCAAGAAGGTGTGCCCCAATCGTACCGGCGGCAACAATTTCTGGCCGTCATCCTACAGCCCAAAAACGCAACTCCTCTATATTCCGGCGATGACCGCCTGTGAATTCGTGACCAACGATCGGACTCTCGCGACCAAACGGGAGGAGGGCTGGTACGTACGGACGGGCGGCGGCTACAAGGTGGACGGCCGCTACGAGAGCGACCTGACTGCCGTCGATCCCGTCACCTTGGAGATCAAGAAGAGCCTGCACCTCGCCTACCCGAACTATTCCGGAACTTTGGCAACAGCTGGCGGGCTCGTGTTTCTCGCATTGCTGGACGGCACCGTCGCGGCCTTTGACGACACCACGCTCGAGCAGGTGTGGAAGATCAATATGGGGTCCGGTTTCGCTGCGCCGCCGATGACATTCGAGGTCGGCGGCAAGCAATATGTCGCGATTGCATCGGGACCAAGCCCAGCGTCCCAGAGCAAACTCGTCCTCACGCCGGAACTCAAGGATCAGCGCAACGCGACCGTGCTGTACGTCTTCGGTTTGTAAGACCGGTCGCTTTCGTTTATTCCGCACGTGGATCCGGCGGGGGCCCCCCGCCGTTAGTCGGGCAACTAGCGAGGCTGCGTGAACACACCGGTCCAAGATTGGACTTCAAATGCCGTCCACCGTGCCCAACAGCACCCTCTATTGGGCGCTCCGGGCGCCCTTCTGCACCTCGGTCACCACGGCATTGTACTGATTCATCACACCGCCTACCAAGCCTGTCACCGTGGCGACATCCGGCCGATCAGACATCAACAGCGCCTGCTCGATCTGAACCATCCCGGTTTCTATGGCTACGTAGGCGTCAAGAGACTGCTCCCTGACGAAGTCTTCTATATTGAACCACCCATCCTCAAAGGCCTCGAAAGATTTCCGGGCCTTCGCGAGGTTTCCTGCCTTCAAGGCCGGGGTCACTTCCCGCAAATGCGCTCGCACGATGCGCAGCCGCGCAACATCGTCATAGAGCGGATTAAGCGGACCTGCATTTGAGAACATGCGGACGGCTTCGTCAAACTTGACGAGCATCGCCTGGACGTCTCTGAGCACTTCCGGGATGTCCGGGCTGGGTTTGTCGAGTGCTTTTGTGATCCTAGGTTGGAATTCGAGTTCCAGAAGTCTGTACACATCCTTACTGCGGGTGTTGACGTACACCTCGATGCCGTTCCACCCCGAGTCGTACGCCTCAAATGCGGCTTGGCTCGTGCGACATCGCGCTGTTGAAGGGCCGTGATCGTGTCCACCAGAGTGGGCCGGATTGCCTTGATGCTAGAGATCTCGAAACGCTCTTCTTCCGCAGCTCGCGCCTGACCCAGGCAGGTGAAGATGGCTAGTGTCGTGAATACGGCGAGACCGATGGAATGAACTCGCTGCATATAAACCAAACTCCATGACGATATTTGATGGGCTTAAAAATAATAATAGCTCAGTATGGTCCAATTCTCAATGGAAGCCATGTTCCGTCAGGGCAGCCTCGGCGACGCGGCCCTCGAACACGTTAGAACATCCCGACGATCTCAGCAACGAACCGGTGAGGCCGAGAGGAGGAAGCTGCCCGACGCTAGCGACGAGGCAGCTTCAACGAAGAGACTGGCGCCGAAAATCGACTCGGCCTCAGCCCGGCTGCGGCCAGCATACCAGACCGTTACTGCGCAAATCGACCGTGATTTCGCTCTCCGTTTCTAAGCCGTGATGCCCCACCAGATCGCTCGTCGCAGCTAGCCATAGCCGCTCGGTGCCGCACGACAGCGCCACTTGAAAGTACGCTCCTAGATTGAGTCGAGATTCGACTCGGCCGGTAACCGGATTGTCCGGGCGATACAGTTCAGGTTTCAACGATGGCAGTCGCACCGCCGTTGGGGCGATCATCCACTCCACGAGCTGACCTGCTGTTAGCTCGGACTGTCGTGGCAGACGCAAAATGGTGCCGTTGGCCGCCTCCCATCGCAGCAGCGTTGTGCTTGACTTTTCATGCCCGACGACGCGGGCCGTGAACAGATTGCGATGCCCAAGCAGCCGCGCCACCGCAAGGCTTCCAGGCCGCGACAGCACCTCGGCCGGAGTGCCTTGCTGTACGATGCGGCGCCCGCTCATCACCGCCACGCGGTCGGCCAGCGCCGCAAGATGCGGGTCGTGACTGACCGCAAGGGCTGGCAAACCGAATTCATGCATCTCGGAAATCAGTTCGGCCATGACTTCATCGCGTGTGGCGGCGTCGAGCGCCGAACTCGGCTCATCGAGCAGCAGCAGCTGAGGCTTGCGGGCGAGCGCGCGCGCCAGCGCGACCCGCTGCTGCTGTCCACCGGACAGCGCCGCTGGATAACGTTCGGCCACGTCCACGAGCCGCACGCGCGCCAAGAGTTCTAGCGCCTGCGCGCGCCGCTGCGGTCCCCGCGGCAATGCAAATGCCACGTTCTCCCAGGCGCGAAGATGTGGAAACAGGGCATAGCCTTGCGGCAAATAACCGACGGCACGCTGCTGCGGCAGCAAGCCGCCAAACGGTTCGCCGCGGGCGGGCAACAAGCCGGCGACGGCGCGCAATAGTGTGGTCTTGCCCTCTCCGCTTTGCCCCAGCAGGATGGTGAAGCCCTCGACCTCGAAGTGGACCTCCAGTCGCACCGGACGGTCGATGCTGTAATCGATGCGCATAGGCTCAGAATAAGCCCTGGCGGCGCGAAACCAGGCCGAGGATCAAGGGCAGCGGCATCGCGACCAGAAAGAACACCCACAGCAACGGATAGACAGCCGACAACCCGATGTCCTGTAGATTGACCCAGAGCTTCACCGGAATGCCCTGCGGAAAATAGGCCAGGATCAGCACGATGCCGAACTCGCCTAAGGCTCGCACCCAGGCCAACGCAATCCCGGCAGCCAGCCCCAGGCGCGCCAGCGGCATGCTTACGAGCCAGAAGGTTTGCCATGGCGATTTACCGAGTGTCAGCGCAATTTGTTCCAGTTCCCGTGGCACGCCTTCAAATGCGGCCCGAGCCGCAACCACGTAATAGGGCAGTGCGCCATAGAACTGCGCGAGCACGAAGGCCGCGGCGGAGTTGGTCAGCTCTATGCCGGCGTGAGCCACCAAGCCGCCCACTGGACCGTAAGGGCCGAACAGCGTGGCGAGCAAAATGCCCATCGCCAGCGGCGGGGTGAGCAGGGCCAGCAGAATGACGGCCTCCAACACCCATTTGCCGGGAAATGAATGGCGCGCCAGCCACCAGGCCAGCGGCGTGCCGAGAGCGACGATCAGCGCCAGCGAAATTACACTGTAGCCCAGCGACACGCCGATAGACCGCGTATCGCCCGGGGCGAAGTGAAAGTTGCTCCACTGTGTGGCGAACGCCAAGGCGATGAAGGGTCCAGCAATGAGCAACAGGGTGAGCGCGCCGACCAACGCCGGTACGTGAGAACGCGGCAGGCCGTCAGCCGCCTGAACGTCAACCAGCGCACTCATACGGCATCAAACCTCGTGAGCTTAAAAACGTTGGAAAAAGCAGCACACGGTCCTGCTATTGAATCGGTATGCCCTTGGGCGGACTGTAGCCGTTGTCTTCCAGCAGTTTCTGCCCTTCGGGGCTTTGCAGGAATTCCACAAACTTCTGGGCCAGCGCAGGCTGTTTGCTGTCCTTGAGCACCGTGGCGTAGAACACCAGCGGCTGGGTGTTCAGCGTGGCCACTTTGCCGCCCGGTAGGGTGATGCTGAACTGCACATTTCTGTACCACGCGGCTTCCATCGCAGGGTTGCTCAGATTGATTTCGTCAGGCAGCTCGATGTACGGCAGATGGTGCGAACGTGTCGCGCTCAGATAACCGGACGAGGCGTCGATCTGCCCAGCTTCCAGACGCGACAACAACGAGGGCT
>WNFJ01215514.1_pt1 | contig 11997 bp, 9 predicted proteins | sample 5400461 | NCBI WGS metagenome assembly WNFJ01 (sample SAMN13153349, study PRJNA577476) | soil metagenome | isolation source: 115 cm saprolite on Douglas fir-dominated hillslope | place: USA:California | collected 2013-09-17
CTCTTCATCAGCAGTCGCGAAGACGTATATGCGGGGAAGTACATGCTGGTCGGGCGGCCGGATGGGTCCGTTTGGTCGTGGGCCGCATGGTCGAGGCAGGTAACGAATGGCCTGCTCCCACATGTGGACGTGCTACTGCTCGTAGACAACGACGATCCGAACTCTCGATTCGCGGTGAGATGGGATGACGCGATACGCCTCGCCGGACCCGCGCTCCAACCGGAGGCTGTGTTTGACCCGCCGCTGTGGCGATACCGCGGATGGCCGAACAACGACACGCTCGCAAAGTTGAAGGACGCTGCGGTTCCGTTTCCTCCACCTCGCACCTGAATCGACAGGGCCATTCGGGCACAAATGGTCGTGTCCCCAGCCGCGGAGGCAGCGAAAAGGGCCTACTTGGTCGTGTCCCTGGCCGACGCGAGGTGGAGTTAGGCGCTCGCTCCGATCTGGCGATCCGGGCCGTCGCCCTCTTCGGTGAGCTCGAACTCGGGCTCCAGCGCCTCGCGGATCGACCGCTCGGAGATCAGGCAGCGCTTGATCTCGGGGCGCGAGGGTATCTCGAACATCGAGGTGAGGAGCGCCTCTTCGATGATCGACTTCAGCGCCCGCGCACCGGTGCCGCGCAGCAGCGCCAGCTCCGCGATCGCGTCGAGGCTTCCCTTCTGGAACACGAGCTCGACGTTGTCGAGCGAGAAGAACTTCTGGTACTGCTTCACGAGCGCGTTCTTCGGCTCGGTGAGGATGCGGACGATGTCCTGCTGGTCGAGGTGGTGCAGAGTCACGATGATCGGCAGGCGCCCGATGAACTCGGGTATGAATCCGTACTTCAAGAGGTCCTGCGGCTGAAGACGCTTCAGCGTCTCGGACACCGCCTTGCGCTCGACCTTGGTGTGAGGTGAGCCGAAACCGATCTGGCGGTGGCCGATGCGCTGCTCGACGACCTTTTCCAGGCCGTCGAACGCGCCGCCGCAGATGAACAGGATGTTGGTGGTGTTGATCTGGATGAAGTCCTGGTGCGGGTGCTTGCGGCCGCCCTGCGGCGGGACGTTCGCGACCGTTCCCTCGAGGATCTTCAGCAGCGCCTGCTGGACGCCCTCGCCGCTGACGTCGCGCGTGATCGACGGGTTGTCCGACTTGCGCGCGATCTTGTCGATCTCGTCGATGTAGATGATCCCGCGCTCGGCGCGGCTGATGTCGAAGTCGGCGGCCTGGATGAGTCGAAGCAAGATGTTCTCTACGTCCTCGCCCACGTAGCCCGCCTCGGTGAGGCTGGTGGCGTCCGCGATCGCGAACGGGACGTCGAGGATCTTGGCCAGCGTCTGCGCGAGGTAGGTCTTGCCGCAGCCGGTCGGGCCCACCAGCAGCACGTTCGACTTCGTGAGCTCCACGTCGCCGACGGACTTGGACGCAGAGATGCGCTTGTAGTGGTTGTAGACCTGAACGGAGAGGACCTTCTTGGCGCGGTCCTGGCCGATCACGTACTGGTCGAGCGCGGAGCAGATGGTTTTCGGGTTGGGGATGAAGCCGGTCTTCTGCTTCTTCGTGCCGGCCGAGCGGTTGTCGTCCTCGAGGACTTCCTGGCATAGGTCGATGCACTGGTCGCAGATGAAGACTCCGGGGCCGGCGACCAGCTTGCGAACCTGGTCCTGCCCCTTCCCGCAGAAGCTGCAGCGCGTGTAGCGGCGTCGGTCTTCTCGCTCGTTCATTGGTTCCTTGTCGAAGTCGCGGGGAATGTGTCCATCAAGAAGAAGCGGGCGCCGGGGGATTATGGCCCCAGAGAATCTCGTTGGCAAGGCTTATGCACTCGCTGCAGATGAAGACTCCCGAGCCCGCGATCAAGCGCACCCCGCCCTGTCCCTGAGCCTTCCCGCAGAACGAGCACTTCGGCTTGTGCCTCTTGACCTCGCCGCTCTTGCCCCTGCGTCGAAAGATCATGCGCGGCAGGCGACCGTCAGGTCGCCGATCAGGGCGCCGAGACGAAGGAACGGGTGGCTCTAGGAGGAGCGCATCTGTAGATGCGTGACGACGACGGGCCGGGCCCCGTGACGCGCGTATCGGCGTCCTGAGCCGATGAGATGCGGTCTGGCTGGTCGTCGTGGACATCACGTCGTGGCTGCGACCTTCTCCTTTTCCTTCTCTTTTTCTTTCTCTTTTTCTTTTTCGCCCGGCTTGGGTGGCGTGAGAATGATGTCGTCGATCAGCCCGTATTCCTTCGCGGCGTCCGAGGTCAGGAAGTAGTCGCGCTCGGTGTCGAGCGTCACCTTCTCGATCTTCTGGCCGGTGTGCCGCGCCAGGATCTGGTTCAGCTGCTCGCGCGTGCGCAGGATCTCCTTGGCGTGGATCTGGATGTCCGAGGCCTGGCCTTGCATGCCTCCCCACGGCTGGTGGATGAGGATGTTGGCGTGTGGCAGCGCGTACCGCCTGCCGTGAGCGCCGCCCGCGAGGAGCACCGCCGCCATCGAGTAGGCCATGCCGATGCAGATGGTCGAAACGGGAGGACGGATGTACTGCATGGTGTCGTAGATCGCCAGCCCCGCGGTCACCTGGCCGCCCGGGCTGTTGATGTAGAGGGAGATCTCCTTCTCCGGATCCTCCGACTGCAGGAAGAGCAGCTGCGCGACCACCAGGTTCGCCACCTGGTCGTCGATCGGCGTGCCGATGAAAACGATGCGGTCCTTGAGGAGGCGCGAGTAGATGTCGAAGGCGCGCTCGCCGCGCCCTGTGTTCTCGACCACCATCGGGACGAGGTATGCGGCGGGGCGCTGGACCTGGCTCATCCACCCCATTCTAGACACCGACTCCAGGGATTCCGTCAATTGGATGCAGGCCCGGCGACTTCGGCCAGCCGCTCCAGGACCCGCAGCCGGCGAAGCCTCGAGTGGAAGTAGCGGTGCGTGTTCGCGCCCCGCTTCAGCTCGTCGACCCGGCCCTTGAGATCGTCATCCCTGGCCGACTGCTCCTCGATGAACCTCTCCACCTCGTCCTCGGATGGCTCGACTCCCTGCTGCTTCGCAAACTCGTCGAGCACCAGGTCGACCTTCAGGCGGGCCTCGGCCTCCGGCCTTTCCTCCGCGACCCACTGGTCGGGAGTCTTGCCGAGGTATTCGAGATAGCGATCGAACCGAAGCCCTTGACGCTGCAGGGTCCGGTCGAGCGTGTCGAGGTGGCTGGCCAGCTCGCGCTCCACCAGGGCGTCGGGGACATCGACCGACGAGGCCTCGACCAGCGCTTTGACCAGCGCCTGCTCCCGCGCCAGCTGGCCCACCTCCTTGGCGGATTCCTGCAGCTGCTCGCGCACGGAACTTCGATATGCCTCCACCGTTTCGTGCTTGCCGTCGCTCAGCTGCTTCGCAAGCGCATCGTCGAGGGCCGGCAGGACCTTTTCCTTGATGCCCTGGACGGTGACCTTGATCGTTCCATCTTTGCCCGCGAGCCTCGGCTCTTCGTAGTCGTCGGGAAACTTCACGGTGGTCGAGCGGGTCTCGCCCACCCTGGCTCCGGCGATCGCCTCCAGTAGCTCGGGGAGCAGCACGCCCTCCTTCAGCTCGGCCTCCATCGCCTGGCGCGACTCCGAGGGCACGACCTTGCCATCGGCCTCGACCTCGACGTCGATCACCACCACATCCCCGAGTCGCGCCTCGCGGTCGACGGGAGTGATCTCGGCCATCGGCTCTCGGACGTCGTCGAGCCGCTTCGCGAGCATCTCGTCGGTGACCTCGATCGAAGGCGTGGGCACGTCGAGAGCCTTCACATCACCCAGCTTCACCTCCGGCATCACGGTGACCGTGGCCTTCAATCGCGCCGGCCGCCCGCGCTCGAGCTCCACGACCTCGACGTCAGGATTGTCGATCGGGCTGATCGACTTCTCCGCAAGCGCCTCGCGGACGACCTCGGGCACCATCGTCTCGACGACCTCTTCGCGCAGCGCCGCCGGCCCTATGCGGGCTTCGACCAGCGCCCGCGGGGCGCGGCCTGGCCGGAAGCCTTCGAGCTTGGCGCGAGCGGCGAGGCGGTTCAGCACCTTTTCGTAGGTCGCGTCGACCTTGTCGGCGGGAACCTCGATGGTCAACGCCATTTGGCTCTTGGGCAGTGGCTCGCTGGTGACCGAGAGAGGGGAAGGCACTCCGGCCGATTCTACGGATCCCCGGTCGGAGCGAGCCCCGCTAGTGGACCGGCGCAGGCGACGGCGTCGGGCTGGCCAGCACCGGACCCGGGCCGGGGTCGGGCGGCACGGTGAGGTTGATCGGCGTCGGGCTGGGGCTGGGCGGGTTGTCGCCCGGGAGGCGCGGGATGTTCCGCGTGTCGCTGAGGTACCAGCTGTTGTTCGGGCCGGCGACGACTCCCGGCGGTGCGGTGTACCAGCGGTTGCCTGGCGCTCCGAGGAAGCCCAGGGCCTGTTCCATGAACAAGTGCCAACCCGGGCTGGCCACGAACACGCCGTCGGAGTTGCGAACCATCGTGTGGTTGAAGTCGAGGATATCGCCGATCCAGATCGCCGCGGCCAGGTCAGGCGTGAAGCCAACGGTTGCCGCGTCCTTGAAGTTGTCGGAGGTCCCGGTCTTGGCGGCCGCGATCCGATCCTTCAGGTGGAGCGGGCTGTTGTAGCCGAAGATCAGAGCCCGGTTGTTGTCGTCGGACATGATCTGGGCCATGATGAACGCCACCGCCGGATCTATTGCCTGGCGAGCGCGCTGGTCGGGGTGATTCTGGTAGAGGACGTGGCCCTGCGAGTCGGTCACCTGCTGGATCGACTCGGGCGTGTGGTAGACGCCCATGTCGGCGAGCGTGGCCATGCCGCCGACGTGCTCGAGCAAAGTGATGGGGTAGCCGCCCAGGGTCACGCTCGGCCCGTACTCGTCGGCCGGCGCCTGGGTGTTGTAACTGCCGTCCGTGTTGATGTAGCGCGGCTGCACACCGATGTTGCGCATGAATGTGAGCACCGCCGGCACACCGATCGAGAGCTCCACCTTGACCGCGCAGATGTTGAGCGAGTTGCCCATTGCCTTCTTCAAAGGCAGCACGCCGTGGGAGCGGAGGTCGTAGTTGTAGATCTTCGTTGTGCTGTACGCGTCCTTGTATATCAGTGGGCTCGGGCCGTCGTACACCGGGGTATCGACGGTTGCCGCGCGAGCGTTGATCACCGCCGCGTACGTGTACGGCTTGACGGATGAGCCCACGTTTCGAGGTGTGGTCGTCCAGTTGTACTGGCCGCCGGTGGCGTTGTAGTCGGGCGATCCGACCATCGCAAGGATGTTTCCCGTCGCCGGGTCCTCGGCGACGAGGCCCGACGAAAGGCTCCCTTTCGGGTCGCAGGACGGCGGCGCCAGGCAGCTGGCGAGGTTGGCGATGACGACTTGCTGCCCTATGTACTGAATCGACCAGTCGAGCGTGGTCTTGACGTTCAGCTGCTGGATGCCCGGCTTGAATCCAAGCTGCCGCAACTCTTCGAGGACGAAGTCGACGAAGTGAGGAGCTAGGAAGCTGTTGATTGGCGCCTGGTAGACGAGCTTCTCGGCGAGCGCCGCATCCATGTCGTCCTGCGTGATCCAGCCCAGCCGGAGCATCGCCTGCAGGACCTCGGTCTGGCGCAGCTTGGCGGCGTCGGGATGAAGGACCGGGTTCCACTCCGTAGGCGCCTGAGGGAGGCCGGCGAGGACTGCGGATTGCGCAAGATCGAGCTGCGACGCGTGGATGTGGAAGTAGCTCTCAGCGGCGGCCTCGACGCCATACGACTGAGATCCGTAGAAGCTCTTGTTGAGGTAGAGCTCCATGATCTGGTCTTTGGAGTAGGCCTGGCTCAGCTCATAGGCGAGCGCCACCTCCTTGACCTTGCGGATGTAGGTTTGGTCGGGTGTTAGGAACTGTTGCTTGGCGAGCTGCTGCGTGATCGTGCTTCCGCCGGCGACGATGTGGCCGGCGCGGATGTCGTCGAGGATGGCGCGGATGATGCCCTGGATGTCGAAGCCGGGGTTGGTGTAGAAACCCTTGTCCTCGATCGCGACCGTGGCCAGGACCATCTTCTTGGAGATGTCTTTCAGCCTCACCGCGAGGCGGTGGTCGCCGTGGTTGCCGACGTCGGCAAGCACGACGCCTCGCTTGTCGGTGATGAGCGTGTCGCCCGCGAATCCGGAGCTGTCGAGACCCTGGATCGAGGGCAGGCTGTCGAAGAAGGACTGCGCGTACGCGTCGGCAGCAAAGCCGACCGCGAGGACCACAGCCACGAACACGCCGATCCCACGCGCCAGCGCGACGCGACGAAGACGCTGCCCAATCGGCGACCAGGCAGCGTGGACCCGCGCCCGTGGGCGGTGGCCCCCCTTCGTCTTGATCTTCTTAGGAACGTTTCGAGACATGCGATGGAGCGCGTAGATTCTACGGTTTCCCATATCACGCAACGGTGGCTCGGGCCCGCCGGTTACGGAGCCTTGGGGCGCGCGAAAACCTCGTCGGCGCCGACCAGCCGCTCCTGGCGCGTCCCGGGGAAGTGGACCCGCACTCCAGGGCGGCCGGGGCCGCCCAGATCCCAACCCGCCTCGTACAGACGCCCCGCCTCGGCCAGGTCGGCGGCCCGCGCGGTCCGAACTCCATCGGTGAACGTGAGGCTCTGAGCACGCGCCCCGGGGTAGCCCAGACGCACCTCGCCTCCCGTCTTGAGGTTGAAGACGTAGTCGTCGAGCGACCCGGAGCCGTTGCCCGCGACCAGCTCGGCGACGGTCGGGAACGTGCCTTCTCGCATGGCCGCCTTCAGGTCGGCGCGCGACTCGCGATGGGCGCTTCGCTCGCGCCGCCGGCGCTCGGTCAGCAGCAGGTCGCGATCACCCCGAAGCGTCGCCAGCTCCTGCTCCAGGGGCCGCATGCGCTCCCGAATCTCGCCGATCCGGCGCTCGAGCTCGGCATCGTCGAGGCGAGTGAGATCTTCTGGCACAGGCGAACGTTACCCGCGCTCGTGGCTCGCGCGCCGGTTGCGGAAGCCGAAGTACAGACCGAGGTCGTAGACGATCTTCAAGCCTCCGCCCTCGAAGAAAGGCGCGCCGAACGCCGCCGCGCCGATGGCCGCGCCCGCGAGCGCCGGCCCGAAGGCCTGCGCCACCCCGCGCACGACGCCGGTCGTCGCCACCGCACCAGCACGCTGTGACGGCGGAACGATCGACACGATGTAGGCCTGCCTGGCCGGCACGTCCATCTGCGAGAGGGCGAAGCGCATCAGGAGGAGTGCGATGGCCCAGCCGATGCTGGGGCTGAATGGGACCAGCAGCAGAAACAGGTTGCTGGGCAGATGTGTGAACACCATCGTGTTGATAAGGCCGATTCGATTCGCGAGCCGCCCTGAGACTTCGTACGACGCCGACTGGAGTATGGCCACGGCCGCAAACACGGGGCCGAGCAGGGCGGCGCTTGCGCCGAAGCGCACGTGGAGCCAGTAGGCGATCACCGCGTTGGCGACGAAGCCTCCGCCGAGTGAGTCGAGGGCGAAGAGCGCGGCGAGGCCGACAAGCGGTCGGAAGCTCCCGAATGCGGGGCCGGCCGATTCGGACTCGACCCCCGCGGACATGAAGAGCGGCAGCGTCGCGGTGGCGACGCCAAGAAGCGCGTAGAGGATGAAGAACCCGCGGCTGGTGCCGGCGGTCGTCGCCAACGCGGCCGCGAGCCCGCCCGCCGCGTTGAAAACGCCGCCGGTGAACGAGTAACGCCCGAACGCCACGTTGAGCTCGGGGCCGGTTGCCGTCTCCGCGAGCACCGCCTGCTCGACCGATGCAAACGGCCCCAGGTCGATGCTCGCCGCGCCCAGCATGCCGGTCAGCCCGGCGACGACCAGCAGGGCCGGCTGGGAGGCGAAAGCGAGGTCGAGCCCGGTCACGGCCATGAGGCCGCCGGCCGCCGCCAGGACGGTACGGCGCCCCCACCGCGCGGCCAGCCATGCGCTGGCCAGGCCGGAGAGCGAAGCGGCCGCGAGGCCGATGCCCAGCGTGAGGCCGATCAGCACGGGCGAGAGGCCGCGCCGCTCGAGATAGACGCCGATCAGGACCGCCGAGAATCCGAACCCGAAGGCGCGCAGCCCACGGGTCGCGAGCAGAAGCCTGCGATCCACGACGCGTACCCTAGTGGCGCACCCCAGAGTATTTCAACACGGGCGTTGAGAAACTCTTACAATCGAGGTCGTGGACTCCAGGCGCGAGACCATCCTCGCCCTCATCAAGACCCGCGGCCACGCCTCTTTAGGCGAAGTCGCCGCGCACCTCGAGATCTCGAAGCAGGCGGCGCTCCGGCACATGGAGGCTCTCGAGGCGGATGCGCTGGCAACCCTGGCGCCGGCCGAGGAGCACCGCCGCGGCCGCCCTGAAAACGTCTACAAGCTCACGGCGGCGGCTTACGAGCATTTTCCGCACAGCCACCGCGAGCTGGCCGGCGAGCTGGTCGAGTTCCTGTCCGACGAGCAGCTGAAGCTGTTCTTCGAGCGGCGCTCCGCGCGACTCGAGGCCGAATATGCCCCTCGACTGGCGGGACTAGACTTTGAAGGACGCGTCCGCGAACTGGCGAAACTCGCCACCGAGCACGGGCACATGGCCCAGGTGGTCGAGCTGCCGGACGGCGGGCTTGCGATCCGCCACTGCAACTGCCCCATCCAGGACGTCGCGGCCCGCACGGGGCTCCCCTGCGTGAACGAGCAGCAGATGTACGAGCGGCTGTTGGGGGCGCCTGTGAAGAGGTCGACGTGGATGGCCGAGGCGGCGAGCGACTGCACTTATGAAGTCAAGGAAAGCGGAGGGAAAGTTGGCTGATTTCGAGATTCGAGACCTAAGGGCCAGTGTCGAGGGCAAAGAGATCCTCAAGGGCGTCACGCTCGCCATCAACAAGGGCGAGGTGCACGCGGTCATGGGCCCCAACGGCTCGGGCAAGTCGACCCTTTCCCACACGCTCATGGGCCACCCTGGCTACACGGTCGACGGCGGCGCGGTGCTGTTCAAGGGCCAGGACGTGCTCGCTCTCGAGCCCGACGAGCGTGCTCGGCTGGGCATGTTCCTCGCGTTCCAGTACCCAGTCGTCGTACCCGGCATCTCGATGACCAACTTTTTGCGAACCGCGCTCAACGCCAAGCGCGGCTATGACGGCAAGGACAAGACCAAGCAGGTCTCTCCAAAAGAGTTCCGCTCGCTGCTCAAGAGCGAGCTCGAGGTCCTGCACATGGACGACTCCTTCCTGCCGCGCTACATCAACGACGGTTTCTCCGGCGGCGAGAAGAAGCGCGCCGAGATCCTCCAGATGGCGATCCTCAAGCCGGAGATCGCGATCCTCGACGAGACCGACTCCGGGCTCGACATCGACTCCATCAAGTTCGTCGCCGAGGCGGTGAACAAGATGCGCGGTCCCGAGCTCGGCGTTTTGATCATCACCCACTACACGCGCATCCTCGAATTCATCAAGCCCGACTTCGTGCACGTGCTGGTCGACGGCAAGTTCGTGCTTTCGGGCGGGCCGGAGGTTGCCGACCGCCTGGAGAAGACCGGTTATTCCGAATGGGCCGAGGTCGACGAGCCTGCGGTCCTCAGTGAGCGGATTCAGCCCGAGGAGGTGGCCTGATGGCGACCGTACCCAAAGTCGACGTCGGCACCGATTACAAGGAGAAGTACGGCTTCTTCGTGCCCGAGGACTTCGTGTTCAAGGCCAAGCGCGGCCTGAACCCCGAGATCGTCAAGGAGATCTCGTGGATGAAGAAGGAACCGGAGTGGATGTTGAAGTTCCGGCTCCGCTCGCTGGAGATCTTCCGCAAGAAGCCGATGCCCAAGTGGGGCGCCGACCTTTCCGTGATCGACTTCGAGAACATCTTCTATTACCTCAAGGCGTCGGACAAGCAGTCCAAGAGCTGGGAGGACCTGCCGCCTGACATCAAGGCGACATACGACCGGCTGGGCGTGCCCGAGGCCGAGCGCAAATTCCTGGCCGGCGTTTCAGCGCAGTACGAGTCTGAGGTCGTCTACCACTCGCTGCAGAAGGAGCTCACCGCCAAGGGCGTCATCTTCACGGACACCGACTCCGCCCTGCGCGACCACCCGGAGCTGTTCAAGGAATACTTCGGCACCGTCATCCCGCCCGCGGACAACAAGTTCTCGGCGCTCAACAGCGCGGTGTGGTCGGGCGGATCCTTCATCTACGTGCCCAAGGGCGTGCGCGTGGAAGTTCCACTGCAGGCTTACTTCCGCATCAACGCCGAGAACATGGGCCAGTTCGAGCGGACGCTGATCATCTGCGATGAAGGCTCGTTCGTGCACTACATCGAGGGCTGCACCGCCCCGATCTATACGACCGACTCGCTTCACTCCGCCGTGGTCGAGATCATTGTCAAAAAGAACGCCCGCTGCCGTTACACGACGATCCAGAACTGGTCGACCAACGTCTTCAACCTCGTCACCAAGCGCGCGATGGCTTACGCCGACGCGACCATGGAGTGGGTCGACGGCAACCTCGGGTCGCAGATCACCATGAAGTACCCCTCCGTCTATTTGATGGAGCCGGGCGCCAAGGGCGACGTCCTGTCGGTCGCGTTCGCCGGCAAGGGCCAGCACCAGGATGCGGGCGGCAAGATGATCCACGTCGCGCCGAATACCACGTCGACCATCACCTCGAAGTCGATCTCCAAAGGTGGCGGGCGAACCTCCTACCGCGGGCACATCAAGATGTATCCCGGCGCGAAGAACAGCAAGTCGTTCGTCAAGTGCGACGCGCTGCTCCTCGATGACGAGTCGCGGTCGGACACGTATCCGTACAACGACGTCGACGCCGAGAACGTGACCCTCGGCCACGAAGCGACCGTGAGCAAGGTCTCCGACGAGCAGCTCTTCTACCTCATGAGCCGCGGCATCACCCGCAGCGAAGCGGAGACGATGATCGTCAACGGTTTCATCGAGCCGTTCACGAAGGAGCTTCCACTCGAGTACGCGGTGGAGCTGAACCGCCTCATCCAGCTCGAGATGGAGGGCTCGGTAGGCTAGGCATGCCCTTCACCCTCGATGCCGTGGAGGAGATCGCGTCTCTCCATGGCGAACCCGACTGGCTGCTCGAGCGCCGCAAGGCCGCTTTCGAGGCCTTCGAGCGAATGCCGATGCCCAGCCGCATCGACGAGGAGTGGCGCCGCACCGACCTCAGCGGCCTGGACGTGGCGAAGTTCTCGCAGTTCGAGCATCGCAACGGAGCGGCCCCAGCGGAGCCGCTGGAAGGTGTGGCCGGCACGGTCACCATGCGCGGCTCACAGGTCGAGAGCGTCCGCCTCGACCCTCAGCTCGAGCGAGCCGGCGTGATCCTCGAGCCGATCAGCGTGGCCGCGAGCAACCACCCCGAGCTGGTCGAAACCCTCCTCTTCACGCAGGTCGCCGCGTTCTTCGCCGACGGCACGTTCCTCTACGTGCCCGATGGCGTGGTCATCGAGAAGCCGATCGTCGGGCAGGTCTTCTCGGCGGAAGGCGGCACCGCGGTCCTGCCGCACACCCTGATCGTCGCCGGGCGCGGGGCGCGCTTCAACTATCTCGACGAATACCTCTCGCCGGCGGATGAGGCCGCAGGCTACAAGAGCGGCTCCGCCGAGATCTTCCTCGGCGAGGCCTCGACGGTCGGCTACGTCGCTCTCCAGAAATGGGGTCGCAACGCATGGCACCTGGCGGACCAGCGCGCGCGCCTGGACAAAGATGCCTCGCTGCGCCTCTTCAACGTGACGCTGGGGGCCCGCTTTTCGAAGACTCGAATCGAAGCGTCGCTGCAGGGCCAGGGCTCGAACGCAGAGCTGAAGGCGATCTATTTCGCCTCGGGCGAGCAGTTCTTCGACTTCCACACGCTGCAAGACCACCAGGTCGGCAATACGCGCTCCGACCTCCTGTTCAAGGGTGCGCTGCAGGACGTCGCGCGCACCGTCTACGCGGGGTTGATCCGAATCGAGAAGGGCGCGGCGCGCTCGGACGCGTACCAGGCGAACCGCAACCTGGTCCTGTCGGAGCACGCCAAGGCGAC
>WNFJ01241262.1_pt3 | contig 11996 bp, 9 predicted proteins | sample 5400461 | NCBI WGS metagenome assembly WNFJ01 (sample SAMN13153349, study PRJNA577476) | soil metagenome | isolation source: 115 cm saprolite on Douglas fir-dominated hillslope | place: USA:California | collected 2013-09-17
GCTAACTCAGTTTCGCCCTCGAAAAAGCCGTGCGAATTAGCCGTCCCTTCTGTCGCATGCCCCAAAATGCTTAAAACCTTCACCAACCTACCTATTCTCGCCTTCATGCCAGGCTCGATGCGGAATCGCTGTGGCTGTTGCTAGTTTCGCCCGCGTCCACCCAATCTGTGATAATCTCCCGGGCAACGACCTGAATTGTGGAACATGGGATTATGAATACAACCAGCAACTAGACTCTCAGAGTAGGGTTTGGACTTTAAAGGGGACAGCTTGGAACCATCATCAGTCCGGGTGCTCGTAATAGAGGATTACGAACCGTTTCGGTGCTTCATCTGTTCAACGCTGAGGAAAAGATCCGGATTGCAGATCGTCGGGGAAACCGCAGACGGATTGGAAGCGGTTCAGAAAGCCGAAGAACTGCAACCGGACTTAGTTGTGCTCGACATTGGACTTCCATCGCTGAATGGAATTGAAGCAGCTCGAAGAATCCGCAAGCTCTCCCCCGAATCCAAGATACTATTTGTAAGCCAAGAATCTTCTGGCGATGTGGTGCAGGAAGCTCTAGCCTTGGGTGCATTGGGCTACGTGGTTAAGACGCACGCTGGTAGCGAACTGTTAGCGGCTGTGGGAGCGGTTCTTGGGGGCAGGCAGTATATCAGTAGCGGATTATCGGGTCACCCTTTCACCGACGCAACGGACCCGCAAGCTTCCCGATTTCGTACACAAGCAGGTTCTCCCATCGCTGGCGCTGAGAAAAAGGAATTTGCTCGCAACCACGAGGTTGAGTTCTATTCTGACGATGCATCCTTTCTTGCTGGTCTGACCCGCTTTGTCGAGACCGCTCTAGAAGCCGGGAGTAAAGTTATCGTGGTCGCGACCGAGTCACACCGCAACGGTCTTCTTCAGGGATTGCAGGCACGTGGCGTGGATGCTGCTGCTGCCGCTCAGCAAGAGCACTTTCTCCTTTTGGATGCCGCCGAGGCCCTCTCAAAATTCATGGAAAATGCGGGACCTGGCCGCGAGCGATTCCTGTCCACCATTGCGCCGCTGATTCGCTGCACTGAGATTAAGCACAAGAGAGTTGAATTGTTCGGGGAGATGGTTGCGCTTCTCTGTGCTGACGGAAGAATGAAGGCCGCTATTGAACTTGAACAGCTGTGGAATGAACTAGCTCAAACGCACTCTTTTCGCCTGCGCTGCGCGTACCCAATGACCGAAGAACTCAAAGGGGAGCCATATGCAGCGATATGCGCGGAGCACTCCGCTGTCTTATCCGCTGAAGCATGATCGGGAAATCTTGAAACAGGTCGATCTTTACCCGGCTGCACGCATCACACTTGCTGAGCGCAAAGGCACGCTAGCGTGGACTGTAATGCCTTTTTCGGGTTGCGAATCGACCGAAAATGTTCCATTCTTAAGCGCTGCTCCATTCTGATCAGACCCAAGCCCTCAGCCTGTGGCTGGCGAATTGTTGGTTTGCCCACATTTCCTTAGGATTTCCCTTCCTGCTACGATTCTGCGATGAGCAATCTGGTTATTGACGCGCTTATCCGAGAAGTGCAGGCGTGTACTATATGGTTAATAGATGTCGTACTGCTCCCAGTGGAGGGTGGGATCGGACTGAATGATGATGTGCTTGTGAGCGTTCTGTTCGAGTTCATCAATGAGCATGGACTCGCGCGTCTTCAGGGCTTTGGCAATTTCCGGATGCACGCGAAGGGTAAGGTTCGGGCCTTCGTGTTCTGGAGTGACGGCCATCTTGCGCGCTTCGGATTGAATTTCGTAGCAGAGCGTTGGGATGGACTTGACCATGCCGGAACCGGTGCAATACGGGCAAGGCTGGCAGAGCACGCGTTCGAGCGCTTGCTTGGTGCGCTTGCGGGTGATGCAGACGAGACCGAATTCGTTGAAGGAAAGAGCCTTGGAGGGCGCCTTGTCCTGTTCAAGAGCGAACTGCAGCGCGGCGAGAACTTTTTCGCGGTTGCGGCGCTCTTCCATGTCGATGAAATCGACGACGATGATACCACCGAGATCGCGCAGGCGGATTTGCCGGACGATTTCCTTGACGGCTTCGAGGTTGGTCTTGACGATGGTGTCCTCAAGGCGAGTTGAGCCTTTGCCAACGAACTTGCCGGTGTTGACGTCGATAGCGACGAGCGCTTCGGTGTGGTTGATGACGATGTAGCCGCCTGACTTGAGCCAGACCTTGGCGCGGAGAGCCTTGTCGAGTTCATGCTGGATGCCGAACTCTTCGAAGATGGGCTGCTCCTTGGTGTACAGCTTGACGCGGTTGACGAGGCGCGGCTGGAAGCGGCTGACGAATTCGACGACCTTGCCGAACTCCTCCTCGGAGTCAATCCAGATAGCGGTGAAATCGTCGCTGACGTAATCGCGCAAAATGCGTTCGACGAGATTCAAATCGCGGTGCAGCAGAGCGGGAGGCTTGCGGTCCTCACTCTTCTCCTTGATCTCATTCCAGGTCTGGCCGAGGAATTCGATGTCGGTGCGAATTTCGTCGTCGGTGGCGCCGCCCGCGGCAGTGCGAACGATGAAGCCGCCAGGATAGCTGCCGCGCGCTTCGCCAACCAGGCGGCGCAGGCGCGAACGATTGTCGGCGCTGTCGATTTTGCGGGAAACGCCGATGTGATCGATGGTCGGCATGTAGACGAGGAAGCGGCCCGGTAGAGCGACGTGACTGGTGATGCGCGCGCCCTTCTTGCCGAGAGGTTCCTTGGCGATCTGGACGACTACGTCCTGACCCGGCTTGAGCATTTCGGAGATGAGTTGTGGACGGCGCGTGGGAGCGTGTCCACCCTGATGCCCGCGATGCGGGCCGTGGCTATGGCCAGGGCCGCCGCGGCGCTCGAAGCGTCCACGTCCGCGATCCGGACCTCGATCGGGACCGCGATCACCGCCGCGATCTCTGCCGCGAGGCCGGTCGAAGCGTCCACGCCCACCGCGGTCGCCGCCACGATCCCGTCCGCCGCGTTGCGGCCTCTGGAATCGAGAGCGAGGATTGCTGCCGATGCGCGCGGAATCACGGCGAATAAATTCTTCGCGCGGAGCGTTGGGGTCGCGAGGAGTGCGAGTTTCGCCGGGAAGAAGAACCACATCTTCCTCGATGATGGATTCCGTAGTCTCACCCTGCGCGGAAAGGGAAGCGTAGGATTCGGATTCCACGCGGGTTACGAACTCATCAGCGCCATGGCCGCTGTGGTGCTGCTCAGATTCACGGTCAGATTCGTGGTCGGATTCGTGCCCGGATTCTTGTTCGGAATCATGTTCGCCGTGCAGAGCGGATTCGGAAGCTTCGATGGCTTCCTGATGTTCGCGGTCGGCTTCGTCTTCGGCATCTTCGCGAGCGCGCTCGGATTCCTCGTGCTCGGCGTCTTCGCGATCCTCTTCTTCGCTGAGATGCTCGTCTGCTTCGTGAGCTTCTTCTTCCTCTTCGTCGAAGGTTGCGCCACCAGCCAAGGTGTCGGCTTCGGCGCGCGCTTGTGTTTCCTCATGCTTGGCTTCGACGAGACTAGCGGAAAGCGCGGCGAGTTGCTCTTCATCGAGAGAGGGCGCGCCACTGTGAGTGGTTTGCGCTGCCACTGGCTCTTCATGATGTTCTTCAACAGGAGCGGAGATGGGCTCGGCGGCTTCGGAAGAAGCGGAAGCAGCAACTTCCTCGGACGGCGTGGCCTCCGCCGCGTCGGACTCGGCGTCAGCGAGGACCCAGTGGGGCAAGCTGCCGGAGAAACGGCGGCGTACACCGGGGCCACTCTGCGGCAAACCAACGGCCGGGCGGCCAGTCGGCTGCTCAAAATCGGGCTGGCGCTCCTCGGGCTCCTGTTCGCGCACGGGTTCTACGGGAGGAGGCACGGGTCGGCCGCGATATTTGGCGAGCGATTCGCCCGGGAGAACGATATCGTCCTCGACCTTGTCCACGGGAGCACTGGGGACACGATCGTTGGAGCGACGATTATCGTAGCTGCGCGAATCGCGGTCACCCTGCGGCGATGCATATTTTGAGGGAGGCAGGTTTCGTCCACCCTGGCCGTGATGATGTCCTCCACCGCCTCCTCCACCGGGACGACGACGGCCCCAGCGTCCACGACGTCCACGACTGCGATCGCCACCGCGGTCTCCACCACGATCAGCACCGCGGTCCGGGCCGCGATCACTGCCGCCTCGAGGCGAATAGCTGCGCGTGGGATTGTAGCTGGGAGCAAAATTCTGCGGGGCTGAAGCGTTCGATTCCGGCTGACGCTCCTCGGCGTCGGAAACTTCCGAATCCTGATGCTGCTCGGCGGCAGCAGCGGCTGCAGCTTCTTCGCGTTCGCGGAATTCCGCGGCGCGATACTCGTCCTGCGGGGGCTCATCGGCCGGCGCGTGATCGGCGTGCGTCTCGTCGAGATGCGCGTCGTCGTGACTGCCGGACGTTGCGAGGGATTCACCGGGCAACAATTCGATGGTGGAGGGCGCGTTTCCGCCAGCGATGGCGGGGCGAGGCGCGTCTCCAGGGGCATGGGCGTGATCGTGACCATGATCGTAGTCTTCGAGGTTTTCGAAGACATCGCTGACGTAGAGAAAGGCGTCGCCATCCAGGCCGATGTCGACGAAAGCCGACTGCATGCCTGGGAGAACGCGAGTAACCTTGCCTTTGTAGATGCTGCCGACGAGCGCGAACTCTTTTTCGCGCTCGATGTAGATTTCGACTAGCTGACCTTCTTCCAAAATCGCGACTCTGCGCTCGTGCGAGCTCGCGGATATAACCAATTCTTTCGACATGAATACTCCTTAAGGAGCATCGCCGCAGGACCCACTGGAAAGGAAGTGGTCCAAGGCAAGGCGCCGTACCGCAACGAAGCGGAACACGCGGGCGACAACAATAACAATAGTGTTGCGGCATTGCGTTCGAAGCCGGAGGGAGTGGCCGCTGAGCGGCACCCGTGAAGCAGGAACCTCATGCTATCGAGGCTAGGCCGTTGCCGGGAGGTTCCCGGGGTAACGGCGAACGATGCTATCCTCACTCTGAAAATCCTTCTGATTGACTGCAAAGATGTTCCGGCTCTTGCCGGATCCATCGAGCCGTCACCACCCCCCTGAACTAGGGGCGCGCACGGCACTGACAAAGGCTAGTTGACAAACCGGCGGAGCCGGACGTTCATCACCAGGCCGATCGCCAGGAAAACAAACAGCGTGGCCGAACCGCCGTACGACATCAGGGGTAACGGAATGCCGGTAACCGGCATGGCCCCGATGACCATGGCCACATTGACCAAAACGTGAAACCCTAGCGCAGCTGTTACGCCCATGACGAGAAACATTCCCGCGCGATCCTTAGCACGCTGGGCATTCTGCACCAGACGCAACAGTAACGCCATGTACAGCCCAAGAGCAAGCAGCACGCCTTTGAATCCCTGTTCTTCCGCCCAGGCCGACATAATGAAGTCGGAATACCGGACCGGAATGTATCCCAGTTGATTCTGGGTGCCGTTGCCGAAGCCCTTCCCCCAGAAACCGCCCGAGCCGACAGCGATCTTGGACTGCAAGACCTGGTAGCCGGAACCCTTGGCGTCTTCCTCAGGATGCAAAAACGACGTGACCCTCTCCTTCTGGTACGGCTTCAAGAAGTGCCAACCAACGGGCAGCATCAGGAGGCCGATAAGAACAATAGCGGCCGCGTGTTTCCATTGCAGCCCGGCGAGAAACGCGCCAACAATCAGCATAGGTATAAGTACAAGGGCGGTGCCGAGATCGGGCTGCTTCAAAATGAGAACGAGCGGTACTCCCACGAGCAGTCCTGCTTTAATCAAATCCTGTAAGGAAAGCTCATCGGTGCGCACTTCCGCAAAGAAACGTGCCAACACTATGATTATAATCAATTTGACCAATTCTGACACCTGAAAGAATTCGCCGAGGATGGGAATCCAGCGTTGCGCGCCAAAGCGGCGATGCCCGAACAGAAGCACAGTTGCTAAGGCCACGATTCCCACAATGTACAGCATAGGCGCCTGATCGAGAATGGCGTGGTAGTCCAGGCGAGAGAAAATGAACATTAATACCGTGCCAACGATGATCCAGCGAATCTGGCGCGTGTGCATGCCGACCAGGGCGCTACCATGGGTGGCCGAATAGATTTCGATGACGCCGAGGGTGCAAATAGCGGCGGCGATGGCTAGCAGCCACCAATCGTAATCGCGAGTGCCGAGCGTATCTTTCGTCACAACTTCATCCTATAAAAACCAACAATATTCACTCCGGCCGGGCTTTCTTCTTTTCGCTGGCCGCCACCACCGCGGCCGTTTCTTCCGGCTTCAATGCCGCTCTGGGAGCTTCCGGCGCCGGGCTTGCGGTATTCTTTTGCAACTGCGGCGGGTGATTTTCTGCTGTCACCTGCCCCTGGGTCTTCCTGTTCTTCTTGTCGTAGTACGCCTTGACGACGTCACGCGCAATCGGGGCGGCGGTCAAGTTTCCATGCTCGCCGCCTTCGACCAGCACACTCACCACAATCTCAGGATCACGTCGTGGAGCATAGCCCACGAACCAGGCATTGTCCTTCCCTTTGCTTGCAGCCTTTCCGAGCTTGCCTCTTTCTGTGTTACTCATCACCTGTGCGCTTCCAGTCTTCCCGCAAAACTCAATACCTTGCAGTTTCACCATGCCCGCGGTACCGCCTTCATTCACCACCCCATACATTCCCTGCGTTACCTGCTCCACTGTGTCTTCGCGCAAGTCCACATGCATTTCGCCCACGTGCGGCGTGTCCTTCAGCAGATGGGGCTGTTTAAACTCTCCGCCTGACGCGATGCCACCAATTGAATAGGCAAGCTGCAAAGGCGTCGTCGTAACTGCTCCCTGTCCTATGGCAACAGAAATGGTAGAGCCGGGATACCACTTATGGTGGAACAGGCGCTGAACCCACTCCTCCGACGGTACTAGCCCTGCCTCTTCTGAGGGCAGGTCAATCCCGGTTTTGGAGCCCAGTCCGAACATCTTGGCATATTTGGAGATCGTGCCGATCCCCATGCGCATCCCGATATTGTAGAAAAACACGTCGCAGGAATGGATGATGGCGCTGTGCAAATTCACCACTCCGTGCCCACCCTTACCGTAAATGTGGCACTTAAACATTCGGCCATAAAAATTCGCATATCCCGGACAGAATGCCGTGAAACTTTCCGGCGGCGTTTTCGATTCCAGCATCGCTGTTGCCATGATGATCTTAAAGACCGACCCCGGCGCCAGTTGTGCCTGTGTCACACGATTCATCAGCGGATGATCCGGGTCCTCATTCAACTTCTGCCACTCTTCCTTGGACACCCGAATCGCAAAGTCATTCGGATCCGGCGCCGGCTGGCTCGCGAACGCCAGTACCTCTCCGGTTTGCGGATTTAGCGCCCCCACCGCGCCCCTCTTCCCCGCTAGTCCCGCTTCCGCGACCTGCTGCAGGTCGTAGTCGATGGTCAACTGGATTTGTTTGCCCGGAATCGCTTCCTGTTGCTCCAGGCGGCCCATCTCTTTTCCGACGCTGTTGACGATGACGCGACGCATGCCGTCGGTGCCGACCAGCAAATCGTTGTACTGGCGCTCCAGTCCGGTTTTACCCGCAAAGTCGCCGGGACGGAACTTACCGTTGCTGGATTCAATTTGTTGTTCGCTGACTTCACCAACGTACCCACTTCCATGGGCCATGAAACCGCCGGGCAGATAGCGGCGGCGGTGAACCATGAGCATTTCGAGAAGCGGAATATCGGCGCGGTGCGATTCGATGAATGCGACGTCGGCGGGAGTGGCTTCGGGCTTGATGACGATGGGCTGGAATTTGGGAAGGGCCTCGGTATTGACGAGTTGCTCCTTCAGATCATCGAGCGAGAGACCTAAACCGTCGGCAATCGCGGGTAAATTTTTGGAGACAGCGGCTTCATCGTCGCGAAGGAGAAGAACGCTGAAGGAGGGGTAATTATCGACCAGGACACGGCCATCGCGATCGAGCATGCGTCCGCGCGGCGCAATGATGGGAATGGAGCGCACGCGGTTGCGCTCGGCCATCACACCGTATTTGTCGGCATCAATAACCTGGAGTTTCCAGAAGCCAAGAAGCAGAAGGGTGATTATGCCCACGATTACGTAGGAGGCGGCAGCCAGCCGAACCTGCGGCAAGCGATTATCGTTGCGGAACCAGTACGACACGAAAACCCTGCGCGCGGGCCCATTATAATTCAGGGCTGAGCGGAACCCGCCCGCGCCACAACCTTGTTTGCAGCGAGAAAACTCGAAATCTTCGGTACACGAGGCACATGTGCCGCCCCGGAGGCACTCACGAAATTCCCGAATTGCCGCTTAACTTCCGCCACCGTCATTTTGCGGAAGTCTAATTCAAAGTAGCACTTGCACTGAGCAGGCGCAACTTGTCCTGGAGTACAGGTAGCGGAAAGATCAAGCTAGGCGGTGACGCAAAACAAAAAGGATCCGGAGCTGAAAAATAGGAAGATGTGCCAGTTTGGAGTGGATAACGTTCGTATCGTTTTATGCACAGTACCGAACGACAGCTGCTTGCCAGCGTGCACTCTTGGATAGAAGTGTTGTTCAAACCATTTGAGCCAGCAGGTGTGGGATGAAAATTTTCGCGCTTTGCTCGGCCGCAGTGTTTTTTCTGGTCTCTCCTTCGCTCGGTAGGGCGCAGAACACCGGCCGCATTGACTGCCCGCGTAACGACGGGTACGTCTATCTGTATAGTTCCATCGTGACAATGGAAGTTCGCGCTACGCTGCAGTGCAACGAAGTGGTGCAAATTACGGGGCGTTACGACAACTATTACAGCGTGCGAAACGCCAAGGGAGACGCCGGCTACGTTCCGGTGGCCAGCATCGTGTTGCTGAAGGACCAACCGGGCACCGGGCTACCGGCGGCAACGTCCGAGCCGCCTGCGCGAGAACGCACGCCGTATGATGCACGCCCGCACGAAACGCACACTGCCGCCGCACTGGTGGCTGTTGCCGGTTTCACGCTGCGAAATGACACGCCGGTGCACGTAAAACTGACGAAGACCATTTCATCCGCCACGGCGCATGCTGGCGACGTCGTCGAATTCGAAGTCGTTGACGATGTTCTGGTCGAAGGTGTGCCGGTGTTGACGAAAGGCTCGACGGCCAGCGGCGTGATCTCTCAGGCGGAACCCAAAAAGCGTTTTGGCCGCGGCGGCAGACTTGTTTTTTCCATCAAATCGGTGAGCCTGGCCGACGGCGAGAAGGCAACAGTGCGCTGTTACCAGGAAATTTCGGGCTCCCCTAACACTTCTTCGGCGGATTCCGTAGTGCCACTTGCTTCGGGCAAAGACGCTGCGGTTCCTCAGGACACGAAATTTACGGCATTGGTGGATGGCGATGTTGCTTTGAAGCGCGAATCGTTCGTTAGCGCGAAAGACGTTCCGCCGCTCCAGCCGCGGCTCCAGCACAGGCACCCAAGCAGTAGAACCGATTATTTGCCGGGCTTATTCGGCCGCGGGGAAAATCCAACTGCTCTGTATAGTTCTTTTGCATTTCGCGGTTCCGCGCGAATCACAGTACAATTCTTAGTTCTAGATGACTCCGCTTTCCAATAAGCCGTTGCGTCTCGCGCTGGTGGGCATGTCTGGGGCGGGCAAATCGTATTGGACAAAACGGCTGGCAGCGGAGAACATTCCTGCCATTTCCTGCGACAGCCAGATCGAGGCACGGCTTGCGCACACGCTGCAGGAAGGCGGATTCCAGGGGATTAACGGCGTGGCCGCGTGGATGGGTTGGCCGGACAGCCCGGAATACGCGGAGCGAGAGTCGCAGTACCTGGCGGAAGAAATCGCTTCCCTGGACGAAGTGCTGACGAGTTTGGAAAAAGATCCGCAACGTGAGCTAGTTTTGGACACCACCGGCAGCGTGATTTATACCGGGAACAATCTGCTATTTCGGCTGCGGAAGTTGATGACGGTGGTGTACCTGGCGGCGTCGAACGAGGAGCACGAGCTGTTAATTCAACGCTATTTGAAGGATCCCAAGCCGGTGCTCTGGCGCGGAGCCTTCCAACCGCGTAATGGAGAAGACCCGCACGACACGGTGGCGCGCTGTTACCCGGCGTTGCTGGCGGCCCGGCGGCAAGGCTACCAGGCGCTGGCTCACTGCGCCATCCCCGTGGCGGAACTGCGAGAACTTCCTGAAAAATCAGAGGCCAACGGAAAAACGGCGGGGGCGGCGTTTTTGGAAAAGGTCCGGCAGCAATTGCAGCGTGCTTAGCAGCACGCACCATCCGCGGGAGATTCTTCACGCTACACGTTCCGATGGGCTCAAAATAGTGGCTACGCCTTGGTGGATAAATGCTACCGCGGACCCACCCAAGCCGGGTTATGACTGACGACCAGCAATGAGATACCGAAGCACGGGAGGGAAAGCACCGCTGACCTCGCTACGAGGCGCAGTGCTGCGTGGGCTAGCGCCCGACGGCGGGCTGTATATGCCGGCAGAGATTGCGCGGCATACGCCGGAGGAATTGGAAGAGTTTCGGCGCTTGCCGTTCACAGAAGTGTGTTTCCGCGTGGTGCGGCCTTTCGCGACGCCGGATGTGCCGGAAGAAGTGCTGTGGCAGATCGTATCCGAAGCAATCAATTTTCCGGTGAAGCTGGTTTCGCTTTCGCCGGCGCTGCACATCCTGGAGTTGTTTCACGGGCCCACGCTGGCGTTCAAGGATTTTGGCGCGCGATTCATGGCGCGGTTGATGGGCTATTTCGTGCGCGGCGAGTCGCGGCAATTAACCGTACTGGTAGCTACTTCGGGTGATACGGGCAGCGCCGTGGCGCACGGGTTTCTGCGCGTGCCGGGAATTCGCGTGGTGATTCTGTATCCTTCCAAGCGCATCAGCGAGGCGCAGGAAAGGCAGTTCACCACCCTGGGCGAAAACATTACGGCGCTGGAAGTGGCGGGAACGTTTGACGATTGCCAGCACCTGGTGAAGCAGGCGTTCGCGGATGAGGCGTTGAACCAGCGCGCGTTTCTGACTTCAGCGAATTCCATCAACGTGGGGCGGTTGTTGCCGCAGATGTTCTACCACGTGGCGGCGTACCGGCAGTTGCCGGTGGCATCGGTGCCGCTGATCGTGTCGGTGCCCAGCGGGAATTTTGGAAATTTGACGGCGGGAATTTTTGCGAAGCGCATTGGACTGCCGGTGACCCGGTTCATTGCGGCGACGAATGCGAACGACGCTGTGCCACGCTATTTGCTTTGCGGCGAGTACCAGCCGCGTCCGGCGCAGGCGACGTATTCCAATGCGATGGATGTGGGCAACCCGAACAATTTTCCGCGGCTGCTGGATTTGTGCCGCAACCGCATCGAATATGTGCGGCGCGAAATCTGGGGCCATAGCGCCACGGATGAAGAGACGCTGAAACAGATGCACGCGGTGTGGGATCGCTACCGGTACATTTCCGATCCGCACACGGCCGTGGGCATACTGGGCTGGGAAGCGTATCGCAAGGAACATCCCGAGCCATCGCAGGGGCTGGTCCTGGCTACCGCGCATCCGGCGAAGTTCGCGGAGATCGTGCAAAAGGGAATTGGGATTGCGCCGCCGCTGCCGTCGCGCCTGGCGGAATATTTGCAGCGCCCGAAGCTGTCGCGGGCGATGAGCAGCAAGTATGAGGACTTCAGGCAGTTTCTGCTGAGCCACTGAGGCCTTATTCAGATCCAGAATTGCGAGAACTGTAGCTCAGGCCTTTCAGGCCTGAGGCGTTGACGCGTTTCGGTGTCGACCAGGCTGGGCCACAGAAGGTGAACTTCGAGTTGCGGCAGAGGTCCGTTGCCAAGATTAACGAACTTAGCTAAGCTGCCTTAGCTAAGGAGCTTCTGTGAGTGTCGTTACCATTCATAAGGCCAAGACCAATCTGGGTGGGCGACTTTAAAGGGAGAAAAGGCTAATATCCTTTTCGGGTGGCTATATCCTTGCGTATATTATACGCTCGGATAGGAGGACCACCATATGCC
>WNFJ01431769.1_pt4 | contig 11994 bp, 15 predicted proteins | sample 5400461 | NCBI WGS metagenome assembly WNFJ01 (sample SAMN13153349, study PRJNA577476) | soil metagenome | isolation source: 115 cm saprolite on Douglas fir-dominated hillslope | place: USA:California | collected 2013-09-17
TAGTTCTACCATGTGAACCACCGGTAGTCCGCTGCCGGTGGCCCTGAGCCCGCTGCGCAACTGAAGCAAGCAGCCGGGATTTCCCGAGACGACAATATCGGGATTGGTGGCCAGCACGTTCCGTACCTTGCGTTCCCCCAGTTCCTTGGCGGGACCGGGGCGCACCAGATTGTAGATTCCAGCAGAGCCACAGCACAGCGCCGCTTCAGCGGGTTCCACAATTTGCAGTTCGGGGATCTTTCCCAGCACGGTGCGCGGCTGGGTTCGCACCGCCTGCGCATGTTGCAGGTGACACGAGTCGTGGTAGACGACCTTGAGGGGGATGGGATGGCGCGCCGCTCGCGGCTCCAGTTGCGCTAGAACTTCAGAGATGTCGCGGCACTTGGCGGAGAATGCCTTGGCACGCTCGGCGTAACTGGCATCCTCGCGCAACAAGTAGCCGTAGTCTTTCATGTTGGACCCGCAGCCGGCGGCGTTGATGACCACTTCGTCCACCTGCGCCCGTTCGAAGGCGTCGATGGTGCGCCGCGCATAATCGAGGGCTTGCTTCTCTTCACCCGCATGGATCATGAGCGCTCCGCAGCAACATTGGTCCTTGGGAATGACCACCTCGCAGCCTTCCGCGGCCAGCACCCGGGCCGTGGCGGCATTCACTTCGGGGAAGAAAACGCTCTGCACGCATCCCAGCAACAGCCCCACGCGCAAGCGCCGCTCGCCCTGCGCCTCGACGCGTTCAGGAAGAACGCCGCCGTTCGTAGTCCTTGGCGGTGACGGCATCAGGGCATCCATTGCGCCCAGGCTTGGCGGAAACAATTTGAGCAGTCCGCTTCTCCTCACCAGCGACTGCAATCCCGAGCGCTGGTAGATTCGCATCGGCCCAAGCAGCCTACGCAGCCGTTCCGGCCGCGGGAAAAGCTCAAACATCATTCTGCGCAGGATCCGGTCGGCCATTGGGCGGGGGTAATTGCGCTCGATCTGAGTGCGTGTGGCTTCGATCAGTTTGTCGTACTGCACTCCCGAGGGACACGCCGTCAGGCAGGCCATGCACCCTAGACAGTTGTCCATATGGTTGACGAACGTCGGATCGAGTTGGACCTGCCCGTTTTCTTTCAGGCCGAGTTTCATCAGGTAGATGCGCCCGCGCGGCGAGTCCATCTCCTCACCCCAAAGTGCGTAGGTCGGACAAGTGGCCAAGCAAAAGCCGCAGTGTACACACTTATCGATCAGGTCGGTCGAGGGAGGATGGTGCGGATCGAAAGCTCCGCGGCCAGACTCGGGATTGGGGATTGCGGGTTCGGCCATTCAGATCCCTCCAACGAACCGGCCTGGGTTCAACATTTCCGCAGGGTCGAATTGTGCCTTGATACTTTTCATCACTGGCAATGCATCGCCGGGGTTGCCCCAAACGTCGAGCTTCGATTTCACTTTCGAAGGACAGCGCAGGACGACGAGTGAGCCGCCATGGGCTTCCAGGCCCTGCCGCAGTTCCGCAAGCGCACTCGGAAAAACATCAGGAACCGCGCCGTCCGCCTCCAAGCGGAGCCATCCGGTTCCCACCGCTTGCGCCGTGAGCCGCCATTGCAAACGTGCTCGCTCCGCTACCTCTCTTACCTTGTCGAAGAAAGTCCCCATACTCGCAGGCAGCAAGGTGAACTTGCAGACGACGGGAGGTTCGGCTCCGGTCCACAGCGCAGCGGACGCATTCCAAACATCTGCCGGGGCTCCGAGGTGGGTTCCGAGCTGGCGACTACTGGCAGCGAGTCGCACTGCCTGATCAACTTGCACTTCGCAGCCGGCGGCGGTCCCCTCAAAACGGAGGTCGATCGCGGGTAGCGAGCCACCCGCGGCACGAACTTGCACGCCGGTAGGAACCAGCTGGGAATCTAAAATTGCGAGAACAAGCGCATCCATGGCTGCGTTGTCCTGGGCGGAGAAACTCAGACTTCGGCTTTCACGCGGGATAGGATGCAGGCGGAAAATCGCCTGTGTGATGATTCCCAGGGTGCCTAACGATCCCGTCGCCAGCTTGGGCAAGTCATAGCCGGCGACGTTCTTCACCACCTTGCCGCCGCTTTTGGCGAGCGTGCCATCCGCCAATGCCAAAGTGATTCCGATGATCAAGTCGCGCAACGAGCCAAAGCGAATCCGGAGAGGGCCGCTATCATTCGTGGCCAGAATTCCTCCGATCGTTGCTTTCACCGGCCAAGGCGGATCGAGCGCGAGCCTCTGGCCGTGCTCCGCTAGAGTTTGCTGCAAATGCTCTAGCGTGCAACCGGCTTCGACAGTCGCAGTCATGTCGCCCCAGGCATGTTCCACAATAGATCGCCGCCGCGGGGAGGATTGCCCCAGTCCATCTTTGTGGCGCCGCCGCGCGGGATGACCTGCAAACCCGCGCCGGTTGCGGTCTGCAGCACGCGGGCAATTTCATCCGGGCTGCCGGGTTCGATTACCATCTGCGGCTGCACGCCATCGACGGCGTCCTCCGGGGTGGCGGCACGCATGTGCTCGGCGGCGACGATGGCGCGCAGGTCGCTCCACGCGGCTTCAAGGCCAGCCACCGAAGCTCCCGAGGATGAGCGCGTTTCCATAACTTAGAAGAACTGGGCTACTCCGGCGGTTTCCAGCGGATGCGGTTGGTACGGTCCGGTTCTCTCGGCGCACAGGCGCGTGCGAGGAAACACCTTGCCAGGATTCGAAAGCAGTTGCGGATCGAAAGCGCACCGCACGAGTTGCATAGTCTCCAAATCGGGTTCGGAGAACATTTCCCCCATCATCGCCTTCTTTTCTTCCCCCACCCCGTGTTCTCCGGTGATGGAGCCGTGTTTACAGAGAGTTCATACGCGCGTTCCTCCTGGCCTGGGATGCGAACGTCGTACAGCACCAGGGGATGCAGATTGCCGTCGCCCGCGTGGAAGACGTTGGCCACTCGCAGTCCCGCAGCGGCGCCCATCCTTTCGATTTCGCTCAGCACTTTGGGGAGCGCGGTACGTGGGATGACGCCGTCCTGCACGAGGTAGTTCGGCGAGATGCGTCCCATGGCAGCGAAAGCGGCCTTTCGGCCCTTCCAAACAATCGCACGCTCCGCTTCCGACTGGGCAACCCGAATCTCCCACGCGCCGCATTGCGTGCAGATCTCATCCACCTGTTCCATCAAGTGTTCGACTTCGGCGGCCGGGCCGTCGAGTTCCACCAGCAGCAATCCACCGCAATTCGGATATCCGGCATGCACCGAGGCCTCGGCCGCCTGGATCGCGAGATTGTCCATCATTTCGATGGCGGCGGGCAGCATGCCCGCGGCAATGATCCCGCTCACCGCGGCTCCCGCTTCATTGGTGGAATTAAAGGCGGCCAGCAGCGTCTGGTCTTCACGATGCGCAGCACAACTTTGGTTGCGATGCCCAGCGTGCCTTCCGATCCGACAAAAACTCCTGGCAGATCGTATCCCGGGCGGTCGACGGCGCGGCTTCCAAGATGTACAAGCGACCCGTCGGCGAGAACCACCTCGAGGGCGAGCACGTGGGTGGTGGTGAATCCGTACTTCAGACAGTGCGCGCCGCCCGAGTTCTCCGCCACGTTGCCGCCGATGCTGCACACCGATTGCGAAGACGGATCGGGAGCATAGAAGAATCCGTGTGGAGCAACCCGCTGCGTGACCTCCGCGTTAATCACGCCCGGCTCGACTACGACGCGCGCATTGGGGATGTCAACTTCCAGGATGCGGTTCATGCGCGCCAGACTGATGACAATGCCACCTTCGATCGGCAGCGCGCCACCGCTCAATCCCGTGCCCGAACCCCGGGCTACAAAAGGGATCTTTTCGCGGCTGCAGATGCGGACGACATCCTGCACTTCTTCGGTGGACTTGGGCAACAGAACTGCCAGGGGCAGAACGCGAAAATTGGTCAGCCCGTCGCATTCATAGGTGTGCAGTTGGCTGGGTTCGGTAATCAGACCCCGGCCAACAACAGCGCGAAACTGATCGAGGATACGCGCTTCCATGGGGTCCTTACCCGAGAGCTGTCGGCCGGGTCGCACGGCCAAGCCACAGCGGGCACGGCTGGAATGTTACACCAAGAGGCGGGCTGCGCGCAGGCAAGTTTCTCCGCGCAGCCAGCCTTCATTTCACGAACGTCAGTCCGTGCGGTACCAGGGCAGGCAGAACGTAAGCGTAGGTCATCACAATGATGCCGACGATCGCGGCTAGGGCAATCGAATGCCAAACCACGAATCGGAAAATAATGCCTTCGTTTCCGACCTGGTTCGTCGCCGCAGTTGCCACCACGATCGACTGTGCGTCCACCATCTTGCCCATGACGCCACCGGCGCTGTTGGCCGCGCACATCAAGATGGGATCTAGGTGGAGCTGTTGCGCGGTAATCCGTTGTAGGCCGCCAAACAAGGCGTTCGACGAAGTGTCACTGCCGGTCAGCGCCACGCCCAACCAGCCCAGGAACGTTCCGAAGAACGGGAAAAACCACCCGCTTCGAGTGAACGCTAGTCCCAAGACGGCGTCCATCCCCGAGTATCGCGTGATGAATCCCAGACCGAGCATGGCCGAGATTGCCATCACCGCGAACCTCATGCGATGCAGGGTGTGAAAAAAGGTCTTGAGCAACCGGCCCGGTCCCTTGCCTACCACCACTCCAGCGACGATGGCAGCGAAAAAGCATCCGGTGCCAGTGGCCGTGAGCCAGTTGAAGTCGTACTTCGCTGCCTCCGGAGTGGGTTTAGCCACAACCGGCGCAGCACGAGTTACTGCATTATGCAGGTATGGAACGTTCCACACTGGCGTGGTCGCCTTGTTCATGGGAGCCTTGATGGAGGGCAGGCCCCAAACCAGAACGAACACGGAAAGGCGATCTGTCCTCCGCTGTAATGAACGGGGGAAGGCTTGGGAGTGGAGACGATGTCCTTCTTCTCCCATTCGTCGCCCATGGCGTCATCGACTACACCCGGCCGAGAGAGAGGGTGGGTGGGCCCGGGATAGTGCTCTTTCGGGTCCCGAGTCGCGCTGGCCGAGGCCGCAAGCCGATCCGCTTCGCGTTCCTCTTCAAAGCGCCAGATATGCTTGGGCTGCCAGAAGCGGAGAAAGACGATCGTTACCACCAGGGAAACCACGCCGGAGGCAATATCCACCAGGTTGCTGTCCACATGGTTTGACCAGAAGTACTGCGTTGCCGCGAAAGAGCAGCCCACGACTAGAATCGCCGGCAAAACTTCAAAGGTTTCGGCCCAGCCCACCATGGCGCGTACCAGCCAGAACGGAACGATGATGGCGGTGATAGGCAGGATCCGCCCGATCATCGCGTTCAGGTCGGATTCGGGCAGTGCAGGAACCAGCGCCAAGGTGTGCACTGGAGTGCCAATGGCGCCCCATGCCACAGGGGCCGTATTCGCGATCAGGTTTAGAGCTGCGGCGTGGAAGGGCTTGAATCCCAGGCCGATCATGAAGGCGCCTGCAATTGCGACCGGAGCGCCAAAGCCCGCGGCTCCTTCAATAAAGGCGCCGAAGCAGAAGGCCACCAGCAGCAATTGCAGGCGGCGGTCGGCGGTGATGCCCGCGACCGAGTACTTCATGATCTCGAACTTGCCGGTTTCGACTGAAATGTCGTAGAGATAGACGGCCGCCACGACAATCCAGGCGATCTTGAGCAGCCCGAATCCCACACCATAGACAAAACTCATGCCCGCCAGTTGCGCCGGCATGTGGAATACGAACATGGCTGCGAGCAGTGCGGTGAGCGCTCCCGCGAGAGCGGATAAATGCGGCTTCACTCGCAGTCCCGCCAAAAGAGTCAGCAGTACGATAATTGGCAGCCCTGCAATGAGAGTCGAGAGCTGCCAGTGACCGAGCGGATCGTAGACTTGCGTCCAAGGCATCGTTTCCTCCTGTGGAATCCAGAAAAAGTGACGACGTACGGAATGATTCCTGTTTGTGGCCGCGAGCCACACGCAAAAGATGCCCGAGTCTCCGGCTTTTTTGGGCGAACACGCACGCGTATGCGGAGGCTAAGGTCGCGCTCTTCTTCGCGGCCTTTAGGACGGAGGAATCCTGCCCCAGAGCCTAAACTAAGTCAAGCTGAAACGAAGCGGTGGTTCTGAAAACGGTTCTGGCTTAGCGGGCTCGCGCCGGACGGGCGAGAACGCCGGTACCACACTAGTGATGGCGCTAGGGTTGGGAGTAGAGAGACCGCTTGAGGAAGTCGCCTGCGCCCGCATGTCCCAGAAACTTGTCTGCTTCGACCACCACGCGGCCGCGCGATAGGACGTCGTCGGGCATGCCGGTAACCTGAATCCCCTCGAACATCGAATAATCGACGCGCATGTGGTGAGTCTTCGCGCTGATGGTGTGCTTACGATTGGGGTCGAAGATCACCAGATCCGCATCACTGCCCACGGCGATCGTTCCTTTGCGCGGATACAGGCCGAAGAGCTTTGCCGGAGTTGTCGAAACCAGCTCCACAAAACGGTTGACGCTGAAACGCCCCTGGGCTACGCCGCCAGAATAAATTAGGCTCATGCGGTGCTCGACTCCGGGACCGCCGTTCGGGATCTTGGTGAAATCATCGCGGCCTAGCTCTTTTTGCTCTTTGAAACAGAACGGGCAGTGGTCGGTCGAAACCACCTGAAGATGATCGGTCTTCAATCCGTTCCACAATCTTTCCTGATGCCATTTCTCCCGCAGCGGCGGGGTGAAGACATACTTGGCTCCTTCGAAGCCGGGCGCGTCGAAGTTGTCGAGTGAAAGATAGAGATATTGCGGGCAGGTCTCGGCGTACACGGGCAGGCCGCGATCGCGGGCTTCGCGCACCTTTTCGAGCGCCTCATTACAACTCAAATGGACGATGTAAACCGGCGCTCCGGCCATTTCCGCGAGGGCAATGGCTCGCGAGACGGCTTCCGCTTCCGCCGTTGTGGGACGGGTCAAGGCATGATACTTCGGCGCTTTCTTCCCTTCCGCCAGCGCCTGCTGCACGATCACGTCAATTGCGCCGCCGTTTTCCGCATGCATGCAGACGAGTCCGCCGTTCTTCGCGGTCGCACGCAGAGCTTTGAAAATGCTGGCGTCGTCAAGCATGAACACACCGGGATAGGCCATGAACAACTTGAAGCTGGTAACGCCTTCGCGCACCAGGGCGTTCATCTCGTCGAGTTGCGCGTCCGCCAGATCGGTGATGATGCAGTGAAATGCATAGTCGCAAACCGCTTTGCCGGACGCTTTTTGCATCCAGGTATCGAAGGCCGCTCTCAGCGTTTGACCCTTGTATTGGATCGCGAAATCGATCAGCGTGGTCGTGCCACCGAAAGCCGCGGCGCGAGTACCGGTCTCGAAATCATCGGCGCTGGTGGTGCCGCCGAATGGCATGTCGAGATGGGTGTGCACGTCGATTCCACCGGGAAACACGAACTTGCCCGCGGCATCGATAATCTTTCCAGCATTCTCTCGAGGCAGGCTTAGGCCGACGGCGGAAATCTTCCCACCGCTGATCGCGACATCGCTCGAGTAGGTGTCGGTCGCGGTGGCTACGCGACCGTTCACGATGATGGTGTCAAAGCCCATAGTTGTGTCTTCCCCTCTGGCGGCGAAGTACAGATTTTATGCTAAACTCCCGAAACTAAGTAGCCGCAACGAACGGGAACTGGAACCGCGGAGAACGCTGAGTTCGCAGATAATTTCTTGTTTTTCCCGCTCAAAAGCGAAAGCGGAACTGTGTTTCTTTACGCCGGTCAGAGTATTTGGAATTTTATTCTTTCAAAGGTTTTCTCTGCGAACTCGGCGTACTCCGCGGTTTCAAGGCTTTCGTTGGCCCAATTTGACTGCGAGGAGACAGCATGAAGTTCGGCATCACCATCAAGCCCGACATGACCGTGGAGCGGATCGTCGCGCTCACGCGCCAGGCGGAAGCGTCCGGCTTCGAGTACGGCTGGATCTTCGATTCGCACGTGCTCTGGCTCGAGCCTTATCCGATGCTCACGCTCATGGCGACCAACACGAAGAAAATGCGGCTTGGTAGCTGCGTTACAAATCCGGCGACGCGCGACATCACGGTCACGTCGAGCTTGTTTGCGACACTCAATCTGATCTCCGGTGGGCGCATGCAACTGGGCATTGGCCGCGGCGATAGTTCTCGGCGCGTGCTGGGCAAGAAGCCGGTGACGGTTGCGCAGTTGGAAGAAGCAGTAAAGGACTTCCGCGATCTCACGGGCGGAAATGAAATCGAATACGAAGGCCGAAAAGCGCGACTGAGTTGGGCGAGCGGCGGAGTTCCTCCGGTGTGGGTCGCAGGATACGGGCCGAAAGTGCTGGAGCTCGCAGGGCGAGTTGGCGATGGCGTTATCTTGCAGTTTGCCGATCCCGACTTGATCGAGTGGTGCGTTGGCTTCGTCAAGAAGGGTGCGGAAGCTGCGAGTCGAGATCCACGGAAGATCGAGATCATGGCCGCTGCGCCGGTGTGGGTTTCCGAGGATGTGAAGGTGGGCCGCGAACGTGTGCGCTGGTTCCCTGCTCTGGTTTCGAACCATGTCGTCGATCTGAACTTCCTCCCGCGCTGACCTCTTATATACGCGATCGGGGACAGTACGATTATCTGCATCATTGCGAAGTGGGCAGCAGCAATGCGGATTTCGTTTCCGATGAAGTGATTGATCGCTTCTGCCTGCTTGGTCCGGCCGAGGCGCACAGTGAAAAACTCCGCAGGCTGGGTCGCGTGGGAGGTACTCAGTTCAATATTTATCTTATGTGCGGAGATGAGGAAGATACACTGGAGAAGTATAAGAAGGAAGTGTTGCCGATGTTCCGCGCTTAGGGCCTAGCAAATCCGAATTGGATTCGTTTATTCATCGTCTATGGAACCGATTATCAAAGGCGCAATCCCCGTTCTCCCCGCTGCCGACGCGGCGGAATCTCTGAAGTGGTGGACCGAGGTCTGCGGCTTCAAGGAAACTTTTCGCGACGCTACCCCTCCAACCTATGCAGGTATCAACCGTGGCGAGGCGTACCTCCACATCGCTGGCATGACCGACAAAATCCTGGCACGGAAGGTCGGCGACCAGACCATGGTGCGTCTGGCCGTGCAGGGGATTGAGGCGCTGTACGCCGAATACCAGGAGCGGGGCGGCAAGGTGCATCCCAACGGTCCGTTGCAAACCAAGCCTTGGGGGACTAAGGAATTCGGGGCGATTGACCCTAACGGTGTGTGCGTGACGTTTCAGGAGTGAAGGGATGGACCGCTTCTGCCAACTCGGTCAGGTCGCGGAAGGTACTGCATTTCTAACCGCAGCCTGCTTCTTCTTTCGGCGTAGCGCAGCATTCGAAACGAGAAACATCGCACCGCCGATAAGACAACAAATCACCGCGAAGGCCAAGGACATCAGGTCGAAAACCATGAAGTCCTCGTACGTGAGTCCATCCACGCCTATGCGGAGTTTCGGGTTTGCGACGGAGAGCTTCGAACCGTCCTGCAAGAAATCCATATCCAGCGTGTATCGCTGGCCTCGCTTGCCTTCGAAAGAGGCAAACTCAGATGCGACGGTAGCGTCGCTGTATGCTCCGCCAACGATCTTGGCCGAAGAGCCAGTTAGGATGGTCTGCCCATCGCGGGTCAGCTTCCACGAAAAGTTAAGAACCGGCGGGATGTCCCTGCACTGCCCGGCTGGGGTGTAGGAATCTTCAACGCCTAGCAAGCATTGAAGGGTCTCGTGCGGGAGCTTACGTTCAACCTCGATTTCCATGACATAAAACCCGGAAAAATTCAGTGTGAATGGCTGTCGCAAATGTCCGGGAGCGAGGGCGATAGTCCGGTAAACGGGAACGAAATGGATGGTTGCGTGCCAAACTGATAGGGTAATGGGCGCGAGAATCCCAACCACTGCGATCGCTAAGCCAATTTTCGCTATGCGTGGTAGCTGCACAAGGTTCCGGCTCCCAGTCTAGCCCCAAACAGGCGGACTGGATAGTTGATCTAACTCCGGGGTTTTCACTCATGACGCCCCCGGCAGCGCCGGTATCCCCGGCTCCCCATGGACCTTCATCAATACATAGTAAGCCCCAAACGAAACCGCGAATCCCACAAACCAGGAATAGCTATATAAGACCCGCAATGCAGGAACGACCAATCCCACCAACGCCGCGCCCGCTCCCAAAGTCAGCGCCAGCACTGCCAGCCAGTTAAACCCACGCGAATATTCGTACACCCCGCCGCGCAAATAGAGATCGTCGACGACGAGCACGCGCCGACGAATCACGAAATAGTCGCAGATCATGATGCCTGCGACCAGGCCTAGGAACGCGGCATAACCGCCTAGCCATCCGAAGATGAATGTGCTGTAACTGGACAGCAGTTTCCACGGCATCAGCGCGATTCCCATGAGGCAGGTGATCACGCCGCCGGTGCGGAAGCTGATTTTCCGCGGCCAGAGGTTGGAGAAATCGTTGGCCGGTGAAACTACGTTGGCGCCAATATTCACGTTCAGCGTCGCCAACAGAATCGCGAGCAGCGAAATCACTACGGCCACGGGCGAATGAAAGCGGCTCAGCAGCTGCACAGGATCCCAAATCGCCGTGCCGTAAATCACCACCGTGGCCGAGGTCACCAGGATTCCAATCAGCGAATAGAGCGTCATGGTCGTCGGCAGGCCGAGCGCCTGTCCAATAATCTGTTGCCGCTGACTTTTCGCAAACCGCGTGAAGTCCGGGATGTTGAGTGATACGGTGGCCCAGAAACCTACCGTGCCATTGAGCGCGGGGATGAGGAATTTCAGAAAATCTGGAAAGCTCACGAACCGAGACGGCGCTGACAGCATGGGACCAAATCCGCCGGCCGACTTGTAGGCCCACGCTAGCAGCAAGAGGCCGACTGCCAGGAGAATCGGCGCGCTGATTCCTTGTAGAAATCTTATGTACTCGATGCCTTTGAGAACGACGGCTAGATTAATTAGCCAGAACGCCATGAAGCAAATCGCAGCGCCGTGGCCAACTTGCGCCCAGCCGGGCGCAAGCGTCGTGATCAGCGTGTTGATGGCTTCGCCGCCAATCCAGGTCTGGATACCGAACCATCCACAGGCAACCAGGGCGCGCAAAACCGCGGCGACGTTCGCGCCCAGCACTCCGAAGGAAGCGCGCGCCAGCACGGGAAATGGAATTCCGTAGCGCGCTCCCGGATGCGAGTTCAATAGCATCGGGATAAGAACAATCGTGTTGCCTAGGAACACGGTGGCCACTGCCTGTTTCCAGTTCATTCCTCCCTGGATCAGGCTGGCGGCCAGCATGTAGGTCAGAATATTGACCGACATCGATACCCACAGCGCGGCGAAGCTGTAGGTTCCCCAGGTGCGCCGGGCGGCGGTCGCGGGCGCGAGGTCTTTGTTGTAGAGCGGACTGGATTCGATTAGTGAAGACATGTTCTGACCGTGGGAAGAAGTTCTCAGTTCTCGGTTCTCAGTTCTCAGTAAACCCCGGCTGCACTTTCTGAGAACTGAGAACCGAGAACTGGCAACTGAGAACTGCTCACCCGGTCTGCGTCGTCAGCGCCCCATACGTTTCAGGACGCCGGTCGCGATAAAACTGCCAGACCCTCCTTACTTCCTGGATCATGTCGAGATCGAGATCAGCGACCAGCACCTCGTCTTTATCGCGGCTGGCTTGGGCGAAGATTTTGCCGCGCGGATTGCAGAAATAACTCTTGCCGTAGAACTCGCCGATATTCCATGGCTTTTCCCGTCCCACGCGGTTGATCGCACCCACGAAGTAACCGTTGGCCGCGGCGTGTGCGGGCTGCTCTAGCTCCCACAAATATTCCGAGAGTCCCGCGACCGTGGCCGAGGGATTGAAGACAATTTCCGCGCCGTTCAGTCCGAGTACGCGCGCGCCTTCGGGAAAATGGCGGTCGTAGCAGATGTAGACTCCGACACGCGCGAACTTGGTCTCAAAGACGGGATAACCCAAGTCTCCCGGAGTGAAATAAAACTTCTCCCAGAATCCGGGATGCACGTGCG
>WNFJ01258886.1_pt1 | contig 11988 bp, 13 predicted proteins | sample 5400461 | NCBI WGS metagenome assembly WNFJ01 (sample SAMN13153349, study PRJNA577476) | soil metagenome | isolation source: 115 cm saprolite on Douglas fir-dominated hillslope | place: USA:California | collected 2013-09-17
CAGGTACAGGAGCCTTCGAGCGACAAAGCCGAGCATGCCGGGCTATTCCATCCAGACGTTGGATACGTCGATCACCCCGCTATAGATTTTCGGCAAGCCCTTCAATTTGGCGCTGGAGATCGCGTAGTAGGTGTTCTGGAAGGTCCAGAACCAGATCGCCTCCTGATTGATGAGCCAGCTGACGGCGCAATAATCCTCGGTCCGCTTTGCCGGATCGGCGGTCACCCGCGCATGTTCAAGCAGCCGGTCGAGTTCGGGATTGGAATAGTTGGCGAGCGCGACCGGACTGCCGGTGTGGAAATTGGCGTACATCTGCGGGTCGGGATCGGCGAGATCGACGATGCGCCACGGCGTCAACTGGAACTGCCGCATGAAGGCGCGCGGCACGATGGTGGCCTGATCGATCTGCTCGATCTCCATATTGGCGCCGACCTGCTTCCAGAACTGCTGCAGGACCTGGCCGACATTGCGCCCGCGCGGGGTCGCGGTGACGATCATCTTGAATTCGACCGGCTTGCCATAGTCCTTGATCAGCGCCTTGGCCTTTTCGACATCGTTGGGCAACGCGCCGTCGTCCTTGCACTTGACCCACGAACCATCGCCATAGGGATTGGTAGTCGGCCGGGCCAAGCCATTGGTAATTGCCTGCGACATCTTCTTGCGGTCGATCGCCATCACCAGCGCCTGGCGCACGCGCACATCGTCGAACGGCGCGACCTTGGTGTTGAAGGCGTAGACCGCGGCGCCGGAGCCGGTATAGGTGTGGACCGTCATCTTCGGATCTTTTTGGGCCCTCTGAATATTGTCCGCGTCGTACTCATCGTCCCAGACGATATCGGCCTCGCCGGATTGCAGGCTGGCGAAGCGGGATTGCGCATCCGGCAGCGGCTTCAGAACGATGCGGGCGAGATAGGGATGGCCCTTGTTCCAGTAGTCCGGATTCTTTTCGAGAACCATGCGATCGCCCGCGGTCCATGACTTCAGGATGTAGGGTCCGGTGCCGACGGGATTGCGGTTGTAATCGTCGCCCTTGGTCTTCCATGCCGTCGGCGACTGAATAACATTGTTCGAACTCTGGATGGTCAGGATCCCCGGCAGGTTCACCGCCGGATCGGTCAAATTGTAAACCAGCGTCAGTTCGTCCGGCGCTTGCACATCGTGGATTCCGGCGATGTAGAAAGCACAACGGCATTTGTTAGCCGGGTCCTTCTGCCGATCGAAATTGGCCTTCGCCGCTTCGGCATTGAAAGGCGAGCCGTCGTGAAATTTGACGCCAGGCCGCAACTTGAACGTCCAGGACTTGTAATCATCCGAGTGAGTCCAGGAAAGCGCGAGCTTCGGCTGCACCTCGCCCTTGTCGTCGAGATAGACCAGCGTATCGAAAATCGCCGCCGCCGCGGTTTCAGCCGCGGTATCGAAGACGCCGACTTTCAGCGGATCAAAACCGGGAATATCGAGCTCAAGGCCGACGGTGATGCTGCCGCCCTGCTTTTGCGCGTTGGCGGCGCCTGCAAACAAGGCAACGCCAAATGCCGCACCAAGGAATATTTGCGCGAGCTTGCGCGAGCGGATCGCTGCGGTCATGTAATCTCCTCCCGGGTAGGTCCGTCCGATATTCCGGATCGCTGGTGACCGTCCGTCAGATTGGCTGGAATCGCAGGCTCCGGCAAGGCCGTTAGTGCCGGATGAAAAGCCGCAGGTCTTGGGCTGTCAGTGTCGCTCTGCTGCCGGAAGCGATTTCCCCGAGAAGGCCGCTATTTCATTCTCCGAGAGTCCGGTCTCCTTGAGGAACGCAATTGTGTGTTCGCCCAAGGTCGCCATCCGCTTTCCCGCTGAGACAGGCGTTCCCGACATGCGGAACGGCAGGTTCAGGACCTTGAAGGTGCCTCCGCCATCCTCCACCTCGGACAAAGCGCCGCGATGGGCGATCTGCGGATCGCGCAGTGCTTCGGCAACCGTACGATAGGCCGAACAGGGAACCCCAAAGCCATTCAACTCAGCGAGGCAGTTTTCGGTCGTGAGCGTGCGCGACCACGTCTCTACTCCGTTCATCAAATCCGCCCAGTTGTCGCGGCGGTCGGAATATCCGGCAAAGCGCGGATCAGCAATCCACTCGGGATGACCGATGACCTTGATGAGGCTCTGGAACGTTTTCTCGCTTGCGATCGCCAACATTACGTATCCATCCGCCGTTTCGACGGGCCCGAACATCGGCCGTTGGGTTGGTTTCACTTCGAATTGCGACCACTGCAATTCATTCAAGGTCAGGCTGAGCATCGATTCCAGCATCGAGACGTCGATGTGCTGGCCCCTTTGACTGCCGTGACGCTGGTACAGCGCCGCCGAGATGGCTCCGAAGGCATAGACGCCGGTGACGACATCGGCCTGATAGATGCCGCAATGGTCCGGCCGGGATCGCCCGGGCTGGTAGGACAGGTGGGCCATGTCGTAGCCCGAGGCGGCATGGATCACGGGCGCATAGGCCGGCAGTTCTGCCGACGGCCCGGTCTGACCGTATCCTGAGATCGAACAATAGATCAGTTTCGGGTTAAGCTCACGCAGCGAACCGTAGTCCAGCTTCAGTCTTCGCATCACCCCCGGACGAAAATTTTCGACGAGGATGTCCGCGCCAGCGACAAGCCGGCGGATGATTTCGATCGCGTCAGGCGATTTGAGATCGAGAACAAGGCTCTTCTTGCCGACATTGAGTTGGCCAAAGGTGGTGCTGCAGCCGTTGCGGACCGGCGGACGGGTTCTCATCGTCTCGCCCTCGGCCGACTCTATCTTGATGACCTCCGCGCCCATGTCGGCAAGCATCCGCGTGCAATGTGGACCGGCAATCGTGGTTGAAAAATCGAGTGCGCGAAGGCCCTGAAAGCCCTTTGTCAAAATTCCCTCATCGTTTGCCGCTATCGTCATTTTTCGAAAACTCCCTCCGGCTTGCGTACCTTCGGCCGCGGCGTGACCCTAAATTGCGCAGCTCGACCGGGGAAGCCATTCTGCCAGCCCCAGGCACGTAAAACCGCCGAGTGACACCTCCGACCCTTAATTGGCGCAAAGAGAAACTGGACCCATTCTTGCATAGGCTCAATTAGTGTTGCCGCGAGGGCATTTTTTGAGAGTTTTGTTTGTCACTACTGAGATGGACGACTTCGTCCGGGTGGGCGGCCTCGCAGCCGTTTCGGCGGCCCTGCCCCGGGCATTGCGCTCCTGGAGTGACGTCAGGATCATCCTCCCGGGTTATCGGGATGTCGTCGAACAATTCCTGCATATCGAAATCGTCGGTCAATGCGCGCCGCTGGCGGATATGCCGGCCTGTTCGCTCGGGCTAACAGCGACCAAAGATGGGCTGCCCGTTTACGTCCTGCTATGTCCGCAACTCTATGATCGCCCCGGCAATCCCTACGCCGATGCGTCGGGCCGGGACTGGCCGGACAATGATGTGCGCTTCGGGCGATTTGCCTCCGTCGCTGCCCAGCTGGCCGCAGGCACTCTGGACAAGAATTGGGCAGCGGATCTGGTCCACGCCAACGACTGGCAGGCCGCGCTGGTGCCGGCCTACCTCGCCTGGAACGCGGTCAAGATCCCGACCATTCTGACCATTCACAATCTAGCCTATCAGGGCCTGTTCCCGAAGGAGTCGCTGCGCCGGATCGGCGCTCCGGAGGATTCCTTCCATATCGATGGCCTCGAGTTCTACAACAAATTGTCCTTCCTCAAGGGCGGCATCGTCTACGCGTCCCATCTGACCACGGTCAGCGAGACCTATGCCAGGGAGATCACCACGTCGGAGCTCGGTTGCGGGCTTGAGGGTCTGCTTCGCCGCCGCTCCGATGCCGAGCAATTGACGGGAATATTGAACGGCATCGACGAAAGCTGGGATCCGCGGGTCTGCGCCCAACTTGCGCAGCCGTTTTCCGCTGGCGACTGGGAAGGCAAGCGTGCGAACTCCGATTACGTTCGCCAGCAATTCGGTCTGGCGTTGTCCCGCGGTCCGATCTTCGGCCTCGTTGCCCGCCTCGTTCATCAGAAGGGCGTCGACCTCGTCCTGTCAGCCGCAGACGAGATCATCGAAGCCGGAGGCCAGATCATCGTCACCGGCAGTGGCGAGCCTGAAATCGAACAGGCCCTGGTCGATGCGCACCGCCGCAGGCCGGATGCGATCGGGGTAGCCATTGGATTCAATGACGGACAGGCCCGGCGGATTTTTGCCGGCAGCGATTTTACCTTGATGCCTTCGCGCTTCGAACCGTGCGGGCTGAGCCAGATGTATGCGCAGAAGTTCGGATCGCTGCCGATCGGCCACCAGACTGGCGGCCTAGCGGAAACCATTACCGACGGCGAAACCGGATTTCTGTTCGCGCAACCATCGACCGAATCGTTTCTCGGCGGCATCCGCCGCGCGTTCGCGACCTTCATGGCGAAGGATCGGCTCGATTCCATGCGCCGCAGCGCGATGTCGCGATCGTTCAGCTGGGGCGTTTCCGCAGCCTGCTACAGTGCGCTTTATCGGAAGACGGTGTCGCCTTAAGTGCGCCCGTGATCAGCCCTTGCCAAATCCTCATTCCGCCGCGGCCGGCATCAATTCCATCTGCTCGTGAAGAATAACTCCTGACAGCGGATCGAATTCGCCGACCCAGGGCGAACGATCGAGAACCGCCCTGGCGTGCGCATAACCGGCGTCCCATCGCTGCCTGATGCCGGACGGACTGAAATCGATGTCCTTGGTGTGGTTCTCACGATCGAGTTGCGGCGCCAATAGCCGTACGACATGCATCCGTGTCGGACAGCCGTGACCGGCCAATTCACGTACCGCGTCGCTGTTGCGTTCTGACTCCGGTATCCGGGCGGCGAGCTGGCTGATGACATGACGCAGGCGATGCGCCTGCTGCTGTCGCGCAATGTGGCTCGCGATCCGGCTTGAATACTGCACGTCCTTGTGCCGGTTAAGCACTTCCGCCATCGTGGTCGGCTCGGCGCCCGACGGATTCCACATGTGGACCGCGAAGATCAGGGAATTCTTGCGGGGGTTGTCGTCGAACACCGCCTCGGTCGGAGTGTTCGAGAGGATCCCGCCGTCCCAGTACAGCTCGCCGTCGATACGAATGGCGGGAAATGCCGGCGGCAATGCGCCCGAGGCCATGATGTGCTTCACGCCGAGTTCGCTGTCGCGGCTGTCAAAGTAGCGCATCTGGCTGGTTCGCACATGTGCGGCGCCGACCGTCAGCCGTGGCTTGCAAACGTTCACCAGATCGAAATCGACGAGTTCGCTGAGCGTCCGCTCGAGCGGTTCGGTGGAGTAGTATCCGGCCCTGTCGGCGCCAAGCGGATAGTCGTCGCCGGCATGGGCAAGCGGATTGGGTCGGAAGAACCCGGGAATTCCGTTTGTCACCGTCGACCAATAGGACAGTTTTTCGTTGAAGCCGGGAAACACATCGCGAAAATTCCAGATTGGATTCTGCTCCATCCGCTTCCAGAATTCCCGCAACCGCGACAAACGGTTTTGAGGAGCGTTGCCGGCGATGAGGCTTGCATTGATGGCGCCAATCGATGTGCCGATAATCCAGTCCGGCTCGATTCCCGCTTCGTGCAGCGCCTGATAGACGCCGGCCTGATACGAGCCCAGCGCGCCGCCGCCCTGCAGCACGAGCACGACCTGGCCGGGCAGCGTCGTACCGAGTGACCTGATGCTCTGCGGCAACCGATTATCCTGAACGTCGTTCATGTGTTGCTCCCGTGGATGCCTGTCGCGTTCTTTGATGCTCTAAAACAATTCGACCTTGTTACGTTGACGTTCAGTTTCAGTGCGCGGTCCAGCCGCCATCGACCGGCAAGGCGGCGCCGGTGATCGAGGCTGCCGCGTCGCTGGCAAGAAATACCGTGAGTGCGCCGAGTTCATCGACGGTTGCAAAGCGCTTGTTGGGTTGCTGCGCCAGCAGCACGTCGTGGATGACCTGCTCGCGGGAAATTCCATGCACCTTGGCCTGGCCATCGATCTGTGCCTCGACCAGCGGAGTATAGACGTAGCCCGGGCAGATCGCGTTGCAGGTGATGCCCTCTTCGGCGGTCTCCAGCGCCGCAACCTTGGTCAGTCCAACGATGCCGTGCTTCGCGGCGACGTAGGCCGCCTTGAAAGGTGACGCGACCAGCCCGTGCGCCGACGCGATATTGACGATGCGCCCGAACTTGTTCTTGCGCATCGCCGGCAGCGCCAGCCGCATGGTGTGAAACGCCGACGACAGGTTGATCGACAGGATCGCGTCCCATTTCTCGATTGGAAATTGATCGAGCGGCGAGACAAATTGAATGCCGGCATTATTGACGAGCACATCAAGCCGGCCATGCTCGGCGAGCGTTGTCTCGATCATTTCGGCAATTGCTGCCGGTTTCGTCATGTCCGCCGCGGAATGACTCACCTTCACGCCATAGTCCGAAGCCATCTGGTCCTTGGTCCTGGCGATTTCGGCGGCAATCCCAAAACCATTCAGCACCACCGCCGAGCCGGCCTCGGCCAGCGCGCGGGCGATGCCGAGCCCGATGCCGCTGGTGGAGCCGGTGACGAGCGAGACCTTGCCGGCGAGAAACCGCGCGACGGCCGAGCCCTGCGTTTTCAACTGAATGTTCATGACCGACCCTTTCGTGTGATTTCGGCGCCGTGTGGAGGCGTTTTTCACTGTGTGCAATCTGCACGGCAGGCGGGTTTCAGGGAAATGCCCGTTGGCTTCTGAAACCATAGGCTGGGGCTATTGCGGTTCTGATGTCATTGAACGGTCTTGTCGGCTAATATGCGGAAAGATGAGGCCAGGGCACGATCATGGAGATGCATCAAGTCCGCTACTTCCTCGCCGTCGCGCGCGTGCTCAACTTCACGCGCGCCGCTGACGAGTGCCATGTGACCCAGCCATCGCTGACGCGGGCGATCAAGCAGCTCGAGGCTGAGCTCGGCGGGGATTTGTTTCGCCGCGAGCGGCCGGCGGCGCAACTGACCGAACTCGGCCTGCGCATGCATCCGCTGCTCAAGCAATGCTTTGAAGCCGCAAACGGCGCACGCCAACTTGCCTCGTCCTTTAAGAGCGGCGAGGTTGGTGCGCTCAGGATTGCCCTTACCCATTCCGTCGACCTGTCGCTGCTGATTCCGCATCTCGACCAGATCAAGCGGCTGTTCAACCGTTTGGAATTCCGCTTCCTGCGCGGCAACAGCCGGGAAGTCGGGGAATTTCTCAAGAAGGGCGAAGCCGAACTCGGCATTGCCGCCGAGATTGGTGAAGAGTGGGACAGGCTCGATGCCTGGCCGCTGTTCACCGAAGGCTTTCAGCTCGTCGTCAACAACCGCCATCCGTTGGCGGACCGTGAAGGTATCACCCTCGAGGATCTGCAGACGCAGCAATTGCTCTCGCGAACCTATTGCGAGCATGCGGAACGGTTGAGTGCGTCGTTTCGCAGCCACGGCATTGACGTGGACCACTGCCATGGGATTTCATCGGAACGCGATCTGATCGAACTGCTCGAAGCCGATATCGGCATCGCCGTTATTCCACGCAGCGTATCGACACCGGAAACCCTGAAGCGCGCAACTGTCGACGGGCTCGACATTCGCCGCACCGTTCACCTCTATGGCGTCGCAGGACGCGAGCGCACCGCCGTAGCATCAGCCGTGATGCGAATGCTGCGTGGCGCCGACTGGTCGCATTATCTGAATTAGGGTGCCGGTTCGAGGCGGTCTTAACGATCCCGACTTGCGCTCGCCAACGCAGCGATCAGGTCATCGATTTCCATCCGTCTGCGAAAGTCGGGATCGACGAATCGCGCCTTCACCAGCCCGTCTCGACCCACCACGAACGTCGCCGGAATCGGCAATACCCAGCCGTCATTGCCGTGAAAATCCGACAAATCCTGGTAGGACAGCAGCTGCTGTATTTCGGTTCCCAGCCAGATGGCGAGATTGAGCGATAGCGCGTAGCCGTTATCCAGGTCGGTCAGGACCGGGAACGGTGCATGGGCGTCGGATTTGAATTTCCCGGCAAATTCCTGAATCTCGGGCATGATCGCGACAACCTGGCCGCCCGATGCCTTGATCCGATCAAAGGCCTGAATCACGGCTCTGACGTTCAGTCCGCAATACGGACACCAATGACCGCGATAAAACATCACGGCAACCGGTCCTTTTTCCAGAAGCGAGTTCAAATTGATCAGCCGGCCAGTCTCGTCCGGCAAGATGAAGGGTGGCATCGGATCGCCGGGCCGCGGCGCGTTTTCTCCGCCACCATTTTCGTGGATCCGCGCGACCAGGCGATCAACCGCCTCCCCATAGGCTGGAAAGAACTCTCGCCCCGCGGCGGCGTAGGCCTCCAGCCGTTCGTTCAAGGTCCCTTCCATGTCACGGCACTCCTGGAAGGCCAGCTTGAGGCGCTCGGCATTGGCAGGCGAAAGCGATGTCATGTTTTTGCTCCGGCGGTTTGGACTTCTCTTGATATTATTTCGCCGTTCAGGCCGCGCGCAAGGGGCGGCCTGAACGCGTGCAGGCGCTCCTGATCAAGGCCGATAGAAATTTCCGGTCGGATCGAGCGTTCCGGACGTGGAATACAGTTGACCATTGTACATGAAGAACAGGGTGTTGGAGGGCACCTTGGTGGCGTGCTTCATCATCGCCTCATGGTTCCTTTCGCCTGATGCCATCGCCATCGCCGTCATTTTCCCCGGGCCGCTGTACATGTAGGCCATGCCAGGATTGAATTCCCAAGGGACCTGCGAGAACGCAGATGTTGCGCTCGCCGCCAGCGCGACAGCCGCCATCAAGGTCTTGGACAAAGTGGTCATCGAAAATTCCTCCGAATTGACGTGGACGCCCGCCTATCGGGCGTTGACCCATCAGAGGTGAAATTCTGGAAGGTTGGAAATGCCGTTGCACAATCGGTTTGATAGCCCGGGTGCATCGCTCAGGCCGCAATAGCGCAGGGCTATCGACTTGAGAGCGAGGTTGTATTTCATATTGCGGAATTGCGCGTTCATCCTGTCTCCGAAGCCATGCTGCCGGCATGCGCCAACGAACAGGGAGACGTCACATGAAGAGTCGCATTGCAGATCTCTGCACATCTTTGCTGCTCATATTCCTTCTCACATCGGCTGCGTCGTCGGCCAGAGCCAACAGCGACGACGGTATCGTCCGCGTCAAGAGCGCAGTCCCGATGTCTGAAGCAATCACCCGCATCAAGGCTGACATCGCCGGCAAGGGCATCAAGTTCTTCATGGAGATCGATCAGTCGAAGCTGGCGGCCGACGCCGGCATCAAGCTTCGTCCTTCAACTCTGTTGGTATTCGGAAATCCGCCGCTCGGAACCCAGTTCATCACATCGAACCCGAATGCCGGGCTCGACTGGCCGGTCCGGCTGCTGCTGACGCAGGACGACAACGGCGATGTCTGGGCGGTTTGGACCGATTTCGAATGGATCGCCCGCCGTCACAACATCAAAGACCGCGTCGCGCAGTTCAAGATGGCGACCATGGTCGTCGGCTCGATCACTTCGGCAATCACGAGCAAGTAACAACGCCTGGACGCCGCGCGCAAGTCCCAGGCCGCGTCATGATGAGGCCGGATCGCGCGAAGCCGGGGAATCGCCTGCAATCGCCGATAACGGACGGGGGTAGTTTCGATGAGATCGGAGACATTCGACGTGGTGATCCTTGGGGGCGGCAATGCCGGCATCGGCATCAAGCACTTGTTGTGACGCTCTCGAGGGCACCGCATAGCGCTGCGCTATCGTTTCAAGAGCCAACGGGCATTTCCTCTGATCAGAGATTTCAACGATGGTTGACCTCATAGCCGGCCAGATCATTCGCGGCCACGGCAGAACAGAGGAGACAACGAAATGTTCAAGCACATCGCAAATTCACGCGCGCTCTGGCAAGGCCTCGCACTCGCCTGCGCCATCGCCGGATCGGCCGCAGCGACGTCGACCGCCTTCGCCGGCGAATGTCCCGCCGACAAGATGAAAGTCGACGCCCGCGAGAAAGTCGACTTCAAGCCGGTCGGCGTAACTGACGTCACCCTGGGTTCGATCGACCTCGAAAAGCAGCCGGCGCATCTCAAGGGTCGCGAGTTGCGTTTCCGCAAGCTGACGATCGAGCCCGGCGGCATCGTGCCCTGGCATAGCCATGACGATCGGCCGGCCCTCATCTTTGTGCAGCAGGGCGAGATTGTCGAATATGCCAGTAACTGCGCAGAGCCTATTGTGCACAAGGCCGGCGATATCAGGCCCGAAGTGCTCGGCACCTCGCATTGGTGGAAGAACCTTGGCGCCGAGACCGTGATTCTCTATGTCGGCGACGTCCGCAAGGATCCGCACGACCACAATATGTAACGAGATGTAACGAGCGCCCCCTCGCCTCGTTGCCGGATGTGACGTTCTGGGGTCCCCCGTGTTGCCCCACACGCCCAGGCGTCACATCCCTCACCCGATCCAGCCCTTTTGCAGAGAGCCCGCGCCGATGACCGACATTTCCGCGGAAATGAAATCCGGAAATATGGCGATGCACGGTCATTCGCCGGGCATACTGCTGCGATCCCTGGTCATCGGCCTGACCGCTTTTTTGACGGTGGTCGATCTGTTTGCGACGCAGGCAATCCTGCCCTCACTGACGAAGCATTACAACGTGACCCCGGCGGCGATGGGCTTTGCGGTCAATGCGAGCACGATGGGAATGGCGGTTGCCGGACTTGTCGTAGGATTCCTAAGCCAGCACATCGATCGGCGGCTCGGCATTCTCTTCAGTCTTGCCTTCCTCGCCATTCCCACGACCCTGCTGGCGGTCGCACCCAATCTTGCCGTATGCACGATGCTTCGCATCACGCAGGGCCTGTGCATGGCATCGGCGTTCGCGCTGACGCTCGCTTATCTCGGCGAACAGTGCAGTTCGATGGAGCATTCGCTGCCTATATCACCGGCAACGTTGCGAGCAACCTGATCGGCCGGCTGGTTTCCGCTGCGGTCGTGGACACGCTCGGACTGGCCTCGAATTTCTATTTCTTCGCGTTTTTGAATCTCGCCGGCGCGGTTCTGGTGTATTTTACGATCCAGCGCGTACGCCCGATGCATTCGATGCCGACGACACAATCGCCTTTCGCTGCGTTGATCGCGCACTGGCGCAATCCGGCACTGCGCGCCACCTTCGGGATCGGCTTCTGCATCCTGTTCGCCTTTATCGGGACCTTCACCTTCGTGAACTTCGTCCTCGTCCGTCCGCCGCTTTCGCTCGGGCGAATGGATCTGGGATTTGTATATTTTGTCTTCCTGCCCTCCATCGTCACGACGCTTCTTGCCGGCAATGCCGTCGCGCGGTTCGGAACGCGGCCGGCGATTTGGGGCGCCCTGGCGGTTGCAGCACTGGGCTTGCCGCTCATGCTGTCCTCCCATCTTGCGGAGGTTCTGGCCGGTATGGTTCTGGTCGGCGCCGGCACCTTCTTCGCGCAGGCCTCGGCAACCGGCTTCGTCGGCCAGGCCGCCAGCGAAAATCGCGGGGTGGCGAGCGGGACCTATCTGGCCTGCTATTTCTTCGGCGGTCTCATAGGCAGCGCGGTCCTGGGCCAACTGTTCGACCGTTTCGGATGGATCGCCTGCGTCGCCGGCGTGGGTGCGTCGCTGGCGGTCGCTGCGTTGCTGACTGCGCGTCTGAAGATAGCTGGCGAGAGCGAACGCTGAACCTCCCCTCGACGGCTATCGAGCGGCGCTCCGCCGCGTTTCCGGCATCACGAACCAGATCATGGCGAGGCCCATCGCCGCGACACCCGCCAGCCCGGTAAAAGCGACGCTGCTGCCGAACTTGTCGCTGACGTAACCAGCGAGCACGGTGCTGAGCGATGCACCGATACCGGTTGCCGTGCCGACAATCCCTTGCGCAAGATTGAAGTGACCGCTTCCGAAAGCAACGTCGGCGACAATCAGCGGTATCATCACGGCAAAGACGGCCGCGGTGATGCCGTCGAACACCTGC
>WNFJ01240243.1_pt1 | contig 11987 bp, 12 predicted proteins | sample 5400461 | NCBI WGS metagenome assembly WNFJ01 (sample SAMN13153349, study PRJNA577476) | soil metagenome | isolation source: 115 cm saprolite on Douglas fir-dominated hillslope | place: USA:California | collected 2013-09-17
AGTTTCGTTGCTGCCCGGTTCCGGCCAGGGTTGAGCCAACCGCTGATCGCTCTCCTGTGGGGAGGCTTCCTTTGCCCGCTGATGATCTTCCATTCGTTGTCCCTGGCGCTCCTGTGTCTCGCTCTGGGAGCGTGCTCCTGGGCTCCGTATGTGCCGATAGAAGCCTCGCTGTTGCAGCGACTCATTCCGCCGACCAGGCGAGGACAGGTCTTCGGTGCGCGTCTTGCTCTGACGACTGCGGCGGCACCACTCGGAACATTGATGGGCGGGCTCCTTCTCCAATACCTCTCACCTGCACTGGTGATTGGTCTTTCTGGCATCGCATGTATTCTGGCGGGGGTAGGAGGATTGCTCTCTCCAACGATGCGCGGCCTGGACGGGAAGACGAAAAACGTGCCCAGATGAGCACAAGAGCGGAGCGCTCGGCGATCTCGGAAAAAGTGGCTGCATCCCGGCGCTGGAGAAGGCACACAAACCATACGGAGACGTTGAGAGAGGTCCGGGAAACGTGGAAAAATCGATCAGAGCGTCCTTGTGTTTGAATTTTCGGGACGCCCAGAAAACGGTCCAGCCTGCCGAAACAGATCCAACAGCATCCCCGATACATGATGAGCGAAAAACCTTCAGGATGCCTCACGCTGTGAATGGTTCCCACTTTTGGGCCGTTGAGGGCTTAGCGTTGTAAATTTCTCCGACGGGCCTAATAGGCCTTGTAGTGCATCAGTGAATGCTGCATGGATAGCGGCATCAGGTGTGGTAAACGGCCCAGTCCAATCGAGCCCTTGCCAGGTGTAGCCCCAGCCATGCGCGGGGTCACTGTGAGGCGTGATCGATAATCCTAACCCTGAAAACCTCTTTTGTTTCTCGCGCTGACACGCGGCATACTTTGCCTGGAGTTCCTGGAGGTCGCGCGTCAAGTCGGTCAGCTCCTTGGTGAGTTGCTGAACAATGTTCATGTTGTCTATTCCTCGCGATACTTACGTTGTTCAATCGTAACGTTCCTATTCAAAACTGTGTTTTTAGCATTTCTCGCCACGCCTCACGGAACATCTCTATGTCCTCTGTCGAGTATCCCAACTGTTGATACATGATTGCTTCATACTGTGCTCGCGAGGCGCGCGGTGGGAGTATTTTATTCTTTCTGCCGTCAAGGAACTGCTGCCCAAACGGCATCTCTGCATAGTACCGTGCGTGATTAGCAAGAAAGGCGCTGAATGCGCGTACCTGGGTGTCATTCCTGAAGCGCTCATTGACCGATTGCAACGATGCAAGTTGGGCTTCCAGCTTTTTCACCAGCATTTCCAGCGCGGCTATCTGCGATTTCGTCTGGTCTGCCCTGGCTCGCTGTTCTTCTGCGAGCTGACGGCGACGATCTTTCATTTTGTGCGCATCATTGCAGTATTCGCGCTTGCGGTGTCCCTTGCCTGGTTTCTGTACGATTGGAGCGCCGCAGTACTTACATCTGACTTCGTTGGCCATATCTATCATGGCTTTCTCATCCTTTCACAAACGTAACGTTATTATTGACTTATAAGATGATACATCAGTAACGTTACGTTTGCAAATGGTAGTTCAGTGTGGTACCTCCACAGCGGGCATGCGCGGTACAGCAGGCATATCTTCCTCATCATCGAGAAACTGACTGAACGCATCGAGATTGGCCCTGATATCAGGCTCTGCGCTCTTCGGCGCTGAGGCTTGCATCTGTTGAACTGGTACGCCTCGCGGGAACCAGATGTTTTGCCCGATGCCGCTATAGATGGCGTTGTCGCGGTCAACTAACAGGTCAATAAGATGCGTACTGAGTGGCACGCCGCGTACGCGTGCTTCCTCTTGCAGGTGGGTGAGCACCTGCGCGCGTGGTATCCCCGGCTGCGGATAATAATACTTCTTCTTATCGCGTGCCATAAGGGGCCCCGATTCTAGCCTGGCTTCGCTCAGAGAAATGCTTTGCGAAGTAGGCATAACTGAGCGCATTGGCATACTCAGGATGATCTCGCACCTGAGCAAAGGGGATGATCTCCCTCATATCGCGTAGGAAGTAGTGAGCGCCGCCACCGATGAGCCATACACTCTTGAGGTCAGCGGCCACGCTGCCGCGCTCCGAGCTGCGCAGCGTCTTACTCACGAATGTGCGAATAAGGCCGCCCGTCTTCCTCAGTGCTTGCTCTGCCCAGGCTTCCATCTCACCACGAGGCATCGAATGCCCCGATACTGGAATATCAGGATAGGGCTGTGAGAGCGCATACGCTTGCAAGATTGCGCGACGTTCCGCAATAGTCAGCACTCGCCCATAGCCAGCCTGAGCAAGCTCGTTGAGCAAGTCAGTAGCATCCTCAACGCCTTTAGGATAGCCCTTGCACTGATCTTTCACCGGCTCCTGCCCACGCGCTGTGAAGATGTCTTCGAGACGTAGCTTTCCCGCTCGTTCTGGGGTAGCCACTTGTTTGCCTCATCCAGCAGGAACATGCAGGGGACGCGGCTTGCGTTGGGGCGGCTGGACTCCCACTCATTCATCCCGGCGATGATCTCGCACATCACGAGCGCGGCCTCCTCATCGGAGGCAAACGATTTGAGATTGAGCACGACTTGCAGGCAGTCCTCCAGAATGGTCTGCCCGAACTGGTACGCACCATTCACATCGATGGCGATAGCGTTGGAGCGGGGGCTACCCGCTTCCAGCAAGTCCAGGCTCCCGACCAGCACTCCACGCGGCATGTAGCGATGGTCCGCAAGCGGCCCATATTCGTCCTCGGTATCACCGACGACGAGCGGGACACCATAGCGGGCCTGCTCCTCGGCGAGTACGGCCATGCCATTCGACTTACCTGAGCGCCGGATGCCGCAGAATAGCACAGTCTGCCCGAGGATGCTCTCTACGCCCGGCTGGTAGGGCTTGGAGAGGTACAGACCATGCGGCTCGATGATCACATCGGGGAGATCCTCGTCTTCCTCGCGCTTGTCCTCTTCACTCTCAGCATCATAGTCCGGGAGAGCCAGGGCTTGCTCGTCGTCGAGGTCCAGCAGGGAGAGCAGGTCGCCCGATTGGGCGAGATGCACACCGCTCCCCGACTCCACTACTCGCGTTTCTGGGGTGTAGCCCACCATGAACCTGGCCAGGTCACGCCCGGAAATGCTGCTGGCACGCAGCTTCCGGCGCACTGTGCCGAAGACGAACGCAGCCAGGAACGAGGCGGTTGTCGCGGCGATCATCGCGAGGAAGATACCCTGCATGCCCCAATGTGCTCGCTCGGCCGGTGGGACGATGAGCGCCAGCACCAGGAAAAAGGTGGCAAAGCCGATCACACTCTTATGAAGATGCATGTTGTTGCTCCTTCTCCTTGCGTCCAGCCTGCTCGCGTAGCCGCGCCTGGAACGCTTTCCACTTCTCGAGCGCGACAAAGCCCGCCCACAGGTACTCGATGGAGCGGGCAAACATGATGGTTGTGCTGGCAGTGGTGGCAGTCGGGTGTAAGCAGGATACATGATGGCCTCCATCTGGAACGTGAGATGAAAGCCGAACCCCTGCAGCAGGGAGGTCAATTCCTCAGGTCCAGGACATGTTACGCAGAATGCTTCAGCACCTGGGTCGTAGGTTGTGCTCGTCGCATAAACCATATCAAACTCCTCCTTTTGTGAAACAGGTTCATGTTCATCTCCGCATAAACCGCCCAGTTCGAAGCTTGCTGGACGATGGGCGCAGATGCGGAAACGAACACTACTGTGTCTTGCAGTGGTTCACTCGCCTGGCCTGAACGAGATGAGGCCAGTGGGCACAGCAGAACACAGAGAAATACCTGTAGCTCATTCGCTCCATCTACCAGCGGTTATCCCTGGCCCTGGTAGGCTCCGACCAGTGAATGTTGCTCTGCTTCAAAATGAAGTCGAGAGTGTGTCTTTGACGAACGAAAGACAGGCTATGCAGTTGTTCAGGTGCTGTTCGATCCAGCGAAACCATTGTGGGATCGATGTTTGCGCAGAAACACAGATGCGTTTCTGTCAGTATGTCTTTCCTCAAAGGGCTAGACCGGATCTATCGAAAAGCAAGGGGTGATGGAAGCTGGAGCACAGGCGAACGCTGAGGCAACGCACACCGCAGGAAGCGAATGTGGTCGTGGTGAGGCGGATCGTCGGGCCATAGCTCATCAATCTCCTTGCAGACAGGTGTCGATTGATAGCCAGGCCTGTATGGGGTATACTACACACAGGCCTGGAGAACGTGCATGGGTGCTGGTTTGTCTGGACAACTGCCCAGCACCCATGTGAACCAGGTGAACTGAAGCGCTTGTAGTTCGCAGCTACAGGCGTTTCTTTTTTAGTATTATTAATTAGGCTGTATATACAGCCTAATTAATAATACTATAGAGAAGTTCTCATTGTCAAGTTCTTATCTCTAGTCATGGCAAAACTCGCATGTTATACTTTTGAGCAATAACATTGTTTAAGTATGCAGCCAGACGGATTGATAAGTATTTATGTCGCAACGTATTAGTGGTGATCGTGTGCTTCTTTCCACCGCTGAAGCCAGCACTGCTTCAGGTCTCGGTCGAGAGTACATCCAGCGCCTTCTCCGATCTGGCCGCATAGAAGGAATTAAGCCCGGCCATGATTGGCTGGTCTATGAAGACTCTCTCCAGACATTTCTTGCTCAACCACGTAAGACCGGGCCTAAAGGACCACGCAAAAAGGCTGCTCAGAAACATTCAGATATAACCACTGCCAATAGTAGCAATAGCGACGAGTTCAAAAATAGCTCATAAATATGCAACGCAGTAGAGATCACCTCTACCTCATCGCTTGATCAGTTCCTCCAAGACCTTCATGTAAGGGGTATACACCGTCCAGCAAGAAAAGTCTTTTTCAGAAGAGGTGATGAGATGAAAGGAATGAGGTATCTCAAGGAAAAGCTTGGCGGGGCTCTCCTACGCGCGATGTCCAGACGGATCAAGGATGTGTTTACCGTATCATCGGGCTGCTCAAAGAATAAGAGATAGAGTAGACGTAGCGCGCCATTCGGAGGCGGGGTTGATTCCTTTTCTTGATATAATTGTTGAGCTAGGCATCATGAAAGAAACGTACTGGAGGTACACTACGCCATGTCCATACTCTCCGAGGCAGTCGACCACCTGATGGCAGTCGTTGAGGCTCGCTCTCCTGACGTTCCAGCATTGCAGCAAGCTGTGCGCACGATTGTGCAGCAGGGCGAACAGGTCACACAACAAGAGCGAGAGACCGCATTAGAGCGCATGACGGTTCTCTTCTCTCAAGTGAAGCTCTATCCTCCTGCAGCTCTCATTGCGCTAGGATGTGGAGCCTTGATCGAGCAAGGGGCCGACCCGGCCATCGCGAGTGCAGCCATCCTTGAACGTACACACGAAGCACTGCAGCGCGCGCCCGCCTTTGGCCTTGCATGCCAGAACGAGGCAGGTCGTCATCCTGGAGAAAGCGATCCCCAGGATATCGAAGCGTGCGTCAACCAGTATGGTCGGCAACTGATCCAGGAGATGCCAGAGGAGACGCGGGCCTGGTTTGCACTCCAGCCTCTTTGTACTGCGGCACTGGCTGTCTTGATGCGACTACCGCACATGCGGGCGTCAATCCGGCAGAATCCTGCGTTTCTGGCTGCTCTGGCTGCATGTCCAGCGAACTATTCCAGTATCGACTGTCTACGAGACGTCTTAGCAGTGCTTGATAATGAAGAAATTATCGTGCTACATCCAGCAGTGCAGCGGGGTTATCGCATCCGCATCAGCGGGATTGGCACCAATTTCCAATTGCATACCCTGCTGGCTGATGCGTTGATTGGGGATCCCAATGAGGGATGGCTCCCAGGAACGCGCCCTGATCCGCAGGTCGCTGCTGCGGCCAAGGATGGTCCCTTTCCGATGCTTGAGGAGGATGATGACGACTTTCCTTCGGCGGAAGGCGCATTCAACCTGTGGAACTGGAAGGGATTGCAGCCGGATGGCACGTTACCCGAAGCACGCGGGAACAGTGAGCATTGGATCTGGAATGAAGGCAAACCAGTGGATATTGCGCCCTTTGAAGGCATACGTGTGATTTTGCTTGGGCCGCCTCCCTATGCGCGTTGGTGGAATGCTGGCAGAGATTTCCCGGGCATGCGTGGTGAGCTGGAAGTCCTCGAGCACTTATCGCAGACGCAGGTGCAGGACTGGCTTACAAGGATAATAGCTGCGGGGAGACGCTCATAAAGCATCTATGCACCTTGCACCAGGAGCAAGCTCACTCGAAGCAACGCAACGCATTGCGTTTGGAGGTGAAGACGAAAGCGCTTCTCCAGCAAACACGGCTGACTCCAACGTCTCCTGTATCGCTCAGAATATCCACACGTTCGCGTTCCAGAAGAGCACATCCGTCGGCGTGGTGACGTATGCTGACTCACATCCAATCTGACCGTGCTGAAAGGATCCGTCGCTGACCTGGACGACCTTCTGCCCATTGACGTAGATGGTCAGGCTCGTTCCACTCGCCACGACAGCCACCACGTTGGGATGGCTGTAGCCCCGATGAATAGCCGAGGATGTCCCTTTGCCCAATTCCTTAGCATAGTTATGATTGACGACGGTACGCAAGACGTAGGTTCCATGAACACAGATGTCAAAGGAATAGTGGCTATCTGTCGCCACATGCTCGCGGAAGACGATGCCCATACAATCGCCTTTGAGCAGGCTCATCTGCACCTGAAAAGTGAAATTAGATAGCCTGGGATAAAGGTACCGAAACTCTCATACACGCCTTCACTGAAATGGCAGATGTTCCCTTCAAGGGTATAGACGTCCCAGCGGTGCCCCTGGCTATTGTTGTGTAATGGATCGCTCAAGACCAGGGTCCCACGATAGGGTGGGTAAGGGTCTTGCGCGGCAACTGCTTGTGCCGTGGCGGTCACGTTGGCCTGCGCCGTAGCCGTAGCATGGGCCTGAGCGCGAGCAATGGCTGTCGACTGGGCTTGTACAGTGGCAGTAGCATTCGCCTGGGCAATAGTAGTAGCAGCGAGTACAGCAGAAGCAGTCCCTGTTGCTGCACGGGCCAGGCTCGTGGCATGGGTTTGCGCCGTAGCGGTTGCGTGCGCGCTGCTGATGGCGACCTGGTTGGTGACTGCGGCGGAGATCAGCGCCAGGCTAACGAGGAGAAGCACCGCTGCCAAGACAAAGAGCGCCTTGCTGGCAGTGGACGGTTTCCGGTGTGGGGCAAGAGGCTGTAGGTCCAGGGACATAATGTCACCTCTGGTACAAGCATGAAATGGAAGAGCCAGGACAGAAGCTAGTATAACACGCTCTATAGATATGGAATAGGAGCATGGGAAAGAGGTACCAGCCATCACCACCCACATTGTTCTATTCAGTTACAGTGGTTGACTCACAAAGATGACCCCTTCCAGGGTCATCCATCAGCTTCCTGACGGATCGTCTCTCGTGATCAGTCCTTCCTTAATAGGAAATGGCGGCCTGTTCGATCAGCCAATAGTATGTTGCGTAATTCCAATCGGCAGCCACCCCATCCGCTTCACGTCTGCTGGTAGCCTGTTGTCGCTTTGCCACAAGGCGCACAGTAAAACGCGTACATCATCCCCTCCGTCCCTGGTTGAATATCTATCAGGCCGAGCTGACCAACACAGGTCATGGTTTGCTGGCAAGAAGGACACACAGGATAATCGGGGGACTGCACCCATTCGGGATGCCCACCTAGCTGCGAGAGCCCTGTGTGCCAGTACAGGCCTATCGTCTCATAGGGTGTCCTACGAGGGGAACCCAGAACCAGCGTTCGTTGCGCAGAGAGTTCTTCGCAGCCATCAAATACATCAAGGTCCAGGTACTCTGGGCGTTCTCCAGACGCGGCGCTCCAGCGCGGCACTCCTTGACTGTCAAGATCCGTGAAGATCCGCTCGTCTTGCAGCGAACAGTTGAGACACATCGGGATACAGAGCCGTTCTCTTTGCTCGTCTAAAAACGCGGGGTGCGGATCGCGCAGGTCGCACTCAAAAAGCATGGTCAGGTGCTACGAAAACATCTACACAATCTCTTCTTGAGACTCCGAAATGTGGGGAGTACAGCCAATCACAAGACTTTTCCGGTATGATAGCTTGTACCTGGCGACTCACCCTCTGCGATGTTCCATGTTGTGTGCCTGGAACCGCGATTGACATTGATGGCAGCAACTCCCGGCAGACCGCAGTGAGCTCTACAAAGCTTGCAGGTCTTTCCCGCCGCCGGGCTGCTTGCAGATGCCAGGCCTCCTATCGCCTCTTGCGGTTCTTCTTCCGACTCTCACGAGCCATTTTGTGTTTTATCTTGTCCTGGGCTTTCCTGGCACCTCTATTCCGCCCACCGGCGTCAAACGAAGGGAATCCAGGTCCAGACCATGCGGCTGGTTCGGCATCGACACTCTTCTCAAAGGGCGAGGGGATGCGCTTTCCCTTTCCTGCTGCTAATTCGGCATTGTAGATGGTCATCCACTCATTCACGCCTTCATCGGTGCTCATGTCGAAGCCACGTTCACTTCCCATCATCACGAACGACTTGGCAATGCCAAAGTTGGCCGGGTTACTCATGGCCTTTTGTAACTGCTGTGCCGCTTTGTCGTCCAGGATAGTGAGACACGCCGCAGCATTCGCCAGGTGGAACTCGCGTTGCAGGAATTTCCAGAAGGCCTGCAACTCGCGGATGGCTACAGGGGCCTGGTCAGCCTCAGCCGATACCTTGCGTGGGATGAGATCAAACAGGATTTCCCGCAAATGATCAGGAGACATCTGTGGCGGAGTGACGCCGAGATACCCTATACCGTAGTCCAGCATCGAGTTGGCCCAAAAACCGAGGTTGATGCCCTCGTCCACGAGGGCTTGTCCTTCGGGTGACTCCCAAAACAAGTCTACCAGTTCCTCTATGTATGGGCTTACCGTCTCATCGATAGGCTCACCGTCTCTGGTGAACACCCTCTGGTGAATGTCGAATGTCATCTCTCACCTCCAGAACTAATCAGAAACACACATACTTTCTTCCCACTCCGCTCACTTCTCCGTACCAGTATACAGGTATGAGATGGAGAGAGAAAGAGGTGGTTTCTCACGGTTACTGCTCTTCAGGAGATCTCTTCACCCAATCCTTGTCTGATTGCCACGGCAACAGCCGCCGCGCGACCCGGCACATCTCACTTGGTGAAAATGGCGCTGATACCACTGTGCATTCTCATGGACAAATTTGAGTGGCAAGAGACGTATGCGGGCGCGAAACAATCGCTATGAAGTCAGATCACCTGACTTTCAAAGACAACGAGCCAATTATCCGATGTTGAGCACTTCCACGTTTGCATACATGGGAAATTTTCTCTACAAGAAGAACTTTGAAATGCTGTTACTACTGCTTTTACTTGTTAATAATCAAAAAAAACTTTTGCTACTACTACGAAATGTGGGAGATAGGACAGGACATCACAGAGTGCAATGCCGATCTTGACCACCTGGCCAGGGGGGAGTCTCCCTTGAGGAGAGCGTGCGAGCAACTCTTCGAGGGTCTGCCCTTCGATATAGTCCATGACGATGTACCAGTGTTCGGGGTCGGTGTACTGGTGATGGACACGTGGGAGATGTTTGTGATCCAGCTGGGAGAGCAGGGTGATCTCGCGGTTGAAGGAATCGGTGACCTCGATCTTTTCCTGCGTACTCAGGGCAGCCATGTTGATCTCTTTGATGGCGACGAGCTTGCCATACTGGTGCCACCAGTCGCGCGCTTTGTAGACGGTGCCGAAACCGCCTACGCCGATCCTGGCGAGGATGCGGTAGCGATGAGCGATCAGAGTGCCGGATTGAAGCGATGCGTCCATACTGCGTTCCTGGCAAAGAGTAATGGTGGTTCTCGTCTCTAGTATACATTACGCAGGAGGAGCATAGGTATTACATTCGAGAGAAAAAATGACGGGAGAGAGATGCCTGGCTTATTGATCAGCGGGCCCGAAAAATCCCAGGTTCGTTCTATCCACCGTCGCGACCAGCACAGACCTATCCAGGTATTTATTTCCGCGCTCGCAGGACGTTTCCGGTAAAAAGAGGCAGGCGTGGCAGGCGGCCTCGTGCAACGAGCGTTCTTGCAGGACGGTATGCTCGGCACAGAGCGGATCTGATGTGCAACTGCGCATCTGCTCTAGAGCGCCTTCGATATGGCGCCCAAGCTGCTCGGGTAGGCCCAGTCCCACCAGCCCGCCCAGTGTCCCTTCGCTATCAGGAGCTGCCGTGTACAGCAAAATGCCCGCCATCGGACCATGCTCACTTTCTGGAGGAAGGGAATAGATGCGCTCTCGAATGCTGGCCGCGGTATAGCCACACTCAAGGGTGAGCTGGCGCATCAGGGCATGGGCAAAGGAGTGCAGCAGGACATAGCGCAGTCCGGGATAGCCGAACAAAATATCTTCCATGTGCCGGGCCTTGCGCCACTGCATGTGCGCTTCCATGAAGGTGTGGTCGTGATGGCGCTGGGCTGTGCCACTTAACCAGGTGCGTATCGCATCCTCGCGGAATTCGATGAAAATCCCTTCGCCTCGCACCTCGGCTGCAGGTACCCAGGTAGGTCGCTTGCGTGAGAGGGGAGCGCGTCGCTCTTCCGGTATTTCCATCATGTCGTTGAAGTCACCCGGCGACTCAATGCGCGTGAATCCTATCAGGGCCTGTACCTCTCGCAGTCGCTCAACCAGCACCACCTGACGCAGCACCTGCTCGTAGCCAGCAGGAGGTGGAACAGACGTCACCTTGAAATCACGCGCTGAAGGTGCCACTGCCGGGTTGCTCAGCACCTTCCATTCCGGCGTTTTCAAGCTCGGTGGGGAAGCATCCTCATCCAGCCTGGACTCGTTTTTCTTCGATTCAACCTTTTCCCAGATCTCAGTATCTGAGAAAGCAGCAAAGTGCCCTAGCTGTCCTATTTGCCTCAATAGCTCAATGTTTTGCTGGCTGGTGACCTTTTCCAGGAGGTGCCAGTGCTCCTCCACCAGTTGACCGAGCCTGTCAAGGGCGTCGGGTACGGCAAGAGCTGAGAGCACCAGGGAGAACCAGCTATTGGAGGCACCCAGCAGGATAGCTCGCGATCGTTCCTGGCATGTGTGTTTATCGTAGGGGCGTAAATGCGGGTAGCGACCATTACACTCGGGCAGGTTTTTCGCGCCCTCTGCTCCGAAGGCGTCGGACATGCGTAGCACCTGGATATCCGCGGCTTCGCCCGAGACACCCAGTTCGCGCAACTTGAGCCTGACCTTACAGGGGATCTCGCCATGCACGAAACGCACCCAGGGAAAGTCATCCAGGTGACCATATGTACATGCTACTAAGAAGCGTGCAGGTACCACGGGCGGAGGCGAGCCAGCAGAAGGGCAATTCACATGAACGTAGCGCGTCTTGTCTGCCCGGAAAAGGTCCGCCTTCAGTTGAAACAGGCCAGAGTCCAGGGAAGCCAGGGAGCGACAGCGTGGGCAGAGCATCCAGCGGGGAAAGGCTGCCACCGGTACGCCTATGGTGTGACTCTCATCAAAAGGATTGGGAGGACCTATCTGTTCTGGCGCTGCTGGCGGTGCGAGCAACCTTGCCACCTGCGGACCAAGAATTGTACGTACTACCTGCAAAAGACGTTCCTCACCGATCACCGTAGGATAAGGATGTTCCCAGTCGTCCAGTCCCATGACGATGGTCGAGATATAGGGCAGGTCTACAATGGCGCCAATGCCATAGGTGAACAGCACCTGGCTTGGGGTCAGCTCACCCACGCGATACTTTTTCCTGGCCGTGGTCATACTTGCAGCTCCTCTCCCTCTGCCGAGGTGGAGGCAGCTATGCCATCCATGCCCTCCGCGCTCTCGCCCAGGCTGCGTTCATCCAGAATCAGGTTGATGGATGGTTCCACGTCCCGCAGCGAATTGAGGCAGGTAAAGGGGGTCCAATCACCCAGCCCGGGCTGGCGCAGGAGACCAATGGTCTGCCCATCCTTCTT
>WNFJ01520428.1_pt2 | contig 11987 bp, 16 predicted proteins | sample 5400461 | NCBI WGS metagenome assembly WNFJ01 (sample SAMN13153349, study PRJNA577476) | soil metagenome | isolation source: 115 cm saprolite on Douglas fir-dominated hillslope | place: USA:California | collected 2013-09-17
CCGTCCCGGTCACCGGCGTTTCGAGGATCTCAGCCGAGCTGGCGCCCCAGGTCGGGCTGAACACCGGGGCGGCCCGCACCGCGCTGCGCAAGGCGGTGCTCGCGGCACGAGATGGAGGAGCCCAGTGAAGTACGCGATCGCCCTCGGGGTGCTCCTGATTGTGGCTGCGCTGTGTAGGTGGGCGCTGGTGCACGGCCGCCAGCTGCCGGGCAACCGGGTGCGGCACGCGAAGATCCGGCTGCACCTGCGGCTGCACCCCGGCCGCGGATATGCGACGGTGGCCGAGCTGTGGCTGCGGTGGGGCCGTTTCGCTGCGTTCCGCAAGTCCGGCCGGGCGCGCCGGTCCATGAACGCATGGCGGCGCGCGTGCCACCCCGGCGAGCACTCCGTGTTCTTGGGCCGCGCCCACTACCGCCACGCGCTTCGTGTGCCGGTGGAAGAGCACGTGCTGGCCACAGCACCGCCCCGCACCGGTAAGACCGGGCTGCTCGCCGACATCATCCTGCGCTACCCCGGCCCGGTGATCTCCACCACCACCAAGGCCGATGTGTTCGAGCTGACCTCCGGCATCCGCTCAGCCCTGGGGCCGGTCCACGTGTTCAACCCCCAGTCCATCGGCGCCGTGCCGTCCACGTTCCGCTGGTCTCCGATCGACGGATGCACCGGCCCGGCGGTGGCGATCCGCCGCGCGGACGCGTTCGCGCACGCGGTCAGCCAGAAAGGCGTCGAGGACGGCACATTCTGGTCGGCGAAGGCATCGGACTTCCTGCGGGCCTACTTCCACGCCGCCGCCCTGGCCGGCGCCGACATGCGGGTGGTGGCCCGGTGGGTCGCGGGTGCCAGCCCCAGCGAACCCGAAGGCATCCTGGCCGCCGCCGGCGCCACCCAGTGGGCGATGACCCTCGCCGAACTGCGCTCCGAAGCGCAAAAGACCGCGGCCACGGTCCGGATGGTCATGTCCCGGGCGCTGTCGTTCATGGCCGACCCGGCGCTGGCCATCTCCGCCCTGCCCGGCCCGGAAGGGTTCGACATCGCCGGCTTCCTGGCCGGCCGGGGCACCCTGTACATGATCGCCGAAAGCGAGAACGAGGAAGCGCCGGTCGCGCCGCTGTTCGCCGCGATGGCCTCCGAGATCCACTACCAGGCCGCCCAGATCGGCCAGGCCTCCCCCGGCGGAAGATTGGACCCGCCGCTGCTGATGGGCCTGGACGAGGTCACCCAGATCTGCCCGGTCCCGCTGCCGGTCTGGCTGTCGGACTCCGGCGGCAAGGGCATCCAGGTCTGCGCCGTCGCCCACGGCGAGGCGCAGCTGGCCGGCCGGTGGGGCGACCACGGCAAGCAGGTGGTCCTGGACACCTGCTCGGTCAAGGTCTTCCTGCCGGGCATCACCGACACCAAGACCCTGGACGCGGCCAGCAAGCTGTGCGGCCACGCGCGCTGGCGCGAACACGGCGAGGAACGCTCCACCCGCCACGAAGTCGCCACCCCGGACATGATCCGCCAGCTGCCCGCCGGGTTCGCGCTGGTCATCCGCGGCGGCTACGCGCCCGTGATCGCCAGGCTCCCAGTCGCGTGGAAAGACCCCGCCTACAAACGTGCCCGCCGGGCCGGCCACGCGATCGCCGCGCTCACGCCAGCGCCCGGGCCAGCCGCGATCAGCGCGCTGCCCGCCATGCCCCCGCTGACCGTCCCCGACGAGGTGCCCGACGATCTGGCCGGCCCCGGCGGCACCGCGTTCCCGTGGAGCTGACGATGACCTCCGACCCCATGAACGCCGCGCTGCTGCAACTGGCCGCCCACGGTGAGCGGCTGGCGGTGCTTGAGGACCGCGAGGCCGCCCATTTCCGCGCGATCAGCGGCCGCCTGGCCGAGATCGCGGCCCTCGCCGAGAGCCTCGGCGGGACCGTGCAGGATCAGGCCGCGATCCTGGCCCGGCTGCACCGCCTGGACGAGGACGTCGCCGCTCTCGCCGCCCGCCTTCACCGGGCCGGCGCTGCAGCCGATGGGGACGCCCAAGTCTACCAGCCGGCGCCTTCGGCGCGCTGGTGGAAGCTGTCCGGCCAGGCGCGCGACCAGGCGGTGGCCCGGCTGCGCGGCTGGGTGGAACAGGTCTACCGGCCGGGCTACGGCCAGCTCGCCGCCGCCCTCGGCCCGTGCTGGGAGCAGCACCCGCTGTGCCTGTACGGGCTGGACATCGCCGCCGAGCTGTGGAGCGTGCTGTACCTGCAGCCCGTCCGCACCCCCGCCGTGCTGTCCGCGCAGGCGGAGTTCCAGACCCGCATCCTGCCCGCCATCGCCGAGCAGCTGATCACCGAGACCGCCCGCTGCGGCCATGCGCAACCCCGAAGGCCAGTCAACGGCCATGCCCGGAGCACGTCATGACGCACACGGCACTTCGCCGGGCACTGGCCTTCGCCGGCCAGGGGTGGCCCGTCTTTCCCTGCCAGCCCGGCCAGAAGATCCCGGCCACCCGGCACGGCTTCCACGACGCCACCACCGACGAACGGCAGATCACCCGCTGGTTCGGCCGCCACCCGGACTGGAACCTCGCCGTCGCGACCGGCGCGCCCGGGCCCGACGTCCTCGACATCGACCAGCACGGCCAAGCCGGGAACGGTTTCGCCGCCTTCAACCAGCTCCGGCGCGCCGGGCTGCTCGATGGGGCCAGCGCCTACGTCCGCACCCCCAGCGGCGGTCTCCATGCCTACTTCGCCGGGTCCGGCCAGCGCAACGGCCACCTCGCCAGCCATCACCTGGACTTCAGATCGGCAGGCGGCTACGTCCTCACCCCGCCATCGCAGGTCGACGGCAAACCCTACGAGCTGGTCAAGACGCTCGACGGCCACGGCGGGCTGGACTGGGCCGCGGCCACCCAGGTTCTGGAGCCACGCAAGCAGCAACAGCGCCCCGAGCCCCGCCAGGCCGCAGGCGGCGATATCAGCTGTCTGGCCGAGTGGGTCGCGCGCCAAGGCGAGGGAAACCGCAACGCGGGCCTGTTCTGGGCTGCTAACCGCGCTCTTGAGGCAGACCGTGCGGCCGACCTGAGCCCGCTGGCCGCAGCGGCCAGGCAAACCGGGCTCGGCGAGCGGGAAATCCACCGGACCCTGGACTCCGCCCGCAAGACCGGCCAGACCCGCCCTTTCCAGCATGATCACCAGGCCGAGGCGGTGAGCTGACATGGACACCCGCCAGCCGCACACCAGGCCCGGCACCGCCGGCAGCCACATCACCCATATGCGGGAGCGCAAAGGCACCCACCGGGCCACCGTCGCGGCCGCCGGGCTCCGACCAGCGACGGTGCGCGACCTCGCAAGCGGCCACTGCAAAGCCACCAGCGCTGCCCTGCTCGCCGTGACTAGTGACACCCTAATGCGCGGCCGGCTCGACGCCGGCGGCACCCGGCTCCGGCTTCGCGCCCTGCACGTGATGGGCCACGGCTCGGCCCGGATCGCCCGCGCGATAGGAGCCAGCGAGCAAGCCATCCAGAAGATCACCCGTGGCCAGACCGCGACAGTCCGCCCCGGTCTTCGCGACGCGGTCGCGGCGCTCTACGACGCCTGGTGGGACAAGCAGGCACCCGGGCGCACCCGGTACGAGCGGGCCGCCGCCACCGCCGCCCGCCGCCGCGCCGCCGCCGGTAACTGGTGCGCCGCCGCGGGCCTGGACGACGACCAGCTCGACGTCCCCGGCTACCAGCCCGCCTGGGGCTGGCTGCCCGCCAGCGGAACCGGCGTTGCCGAGGACATCGATCTGCCCGCACCAGACAGACAGGCAGGGATCGCATGACCATCAAACGCGTTAGCGAGATGACCGGCGATGAGGGCCGCGAGCTAGCCAGCCCGCCCCGCGCGACAACGTACTGGCAGGCGCAGTCCGACTACCGGTGCACCATCGACGCGCGCGAGCGGTTCGAGGAGCTGACCAACCGTGACCTGAGCGTACGCGCGTTCGCGGTGCTCAAGGCCCGCGGCACCTATGACCGGCAACAACATGGAGACGCCGGCAAGTACCAGCCGCTGACCGCCGCGGAGCACCTCGAGATCCTGGCGGCAGGGGAAGTGCTGGCACGGTACTACCGCCACCCTGCGTTTGTGCACCACGCGGTTAAGGCCGGTGCGTCGTGGGCGCAGGTCGCTGCGGCGGCCGGATCAGACGAGGCGCAGATCCGGCAGGGGTACCGGGAGTGGGCCGACGGCCAGCATCACCTGCACGCCCACTACGAGGGCAAGTTCGGCATGGACGACGCCGACCATGCGGCCGCGATCAGCCGGGCCTCCGAACCGCCAGCCGCATCTGAGATCGAGCACGAGGCTGGCCAATGAGGCCGGCATCCCGGCCATCTGAGCTACGGCAAAGCCACCAGGCAGGACGCGGCAGCTCAAAGGCGCGGGGCCATGTATCGCGCCGGTATCCCGAATGCGGCGTCAAACGCTGCACCACACCAAGACGAGCAAAAGGAAGCGACCGGCGTGAAACAGCCACAAGACCGCGATGCAGATCACACACCAGGGACCAGGCCCCCGGAGTACGTGATCGAGCTATGGGTGAGCAAGCAACTACGCGACCGAATCCAGCGCTACGGAAGGTCGCTGGCTGAGGCCGAGCAGGCACCGGACACGCAGACACGCGCGCCACAGCCAGATCTGGAGGCCGAGCCGTGAACACTGCGGGGGAGCAACATACAGCGCCGACCCGAGCCGGTCGGCTGATACAGCCGAGCGAACTCTCGGCCAGGTCGCCAGGTCGCCAAGAGGAGGTAGCGCACAGGCTGACCGAGGCCAGGCCCGACGACGTCACCCGTTCCGGCGCGCGGCGAACGGACGCCGCGCCACGGCGGGCTGACGAGCACGCGCAGGCAGCCCGGTCCGTCGGCTGCCCCTGTCATGCCGGGCCTGGCATGCCGTGCGGCCCCTCTGGGGACCACCTGGCCCGTTATCTGCATGCCGAGCAGCGCGGCGCGATCACCAGGGAGTCGCTCAAGGAAGTCATCGCATGCCTTGACGTCATCGCCCCTCAGGTGCTGATCCAGCCGCCGGGGAGCGGACACTGCACGCCGCCGGGGCCGAAACGGCCGGTCAGGTGATCCGCGCGCAGATGGACGCGGGAATGACCCCTGACCGCATCGAGGCCTCGGCCGAGTCCGTTCTCGGCGGACAGTTCGACCACCCCACGGCCACGTCCAGTGCGTTCTGCCGCAGCTACGACGAGCCCGGCATCTACATCCGCGAGGCACGGGAGCTGGGGGCCGGAGCATGACCTCACGTGCGTCATCGCCCAATCGGCCCGGGGCCGGAACCGCGACCCGGGCGGATACCAGGCCGGGGAAGGAGCCGGCGTGAGCGACACGGTCCACCGGATCGTCACCGAGCGGATGATCGCCGCGCTGGAGCGAGGCACGGTTCCCTGGCGCAAGCCGTGGCAGGCCGCTGCTGGACAGCCCCGGTCGATGAGCACCGGCCAGCCCTACCGCGGCGTGAACGTGTTCCTGCTCGCCACGACCGCCGCCGAGGACGGCTACGGCTCCCCGTTCTGGGGCACCTACCGGCAGATCGGTGACCTCGGCGGCCAGGTCCGCAAAGGCGAACGGTCCACCCTGGTGGTGTTCTGGAAACAGGCTCAAGTCGACCACCGCGACCCGCGGACCGGCGAGCTCACGGTCACGTCCCTGCCGGTGCTGCGTTATTACCGGGTGTTCAACGCCGCCCAGGCCGACGACCTGCCTGACCGCTTTTACCCGGCGCCGGGCGATCACAGCGAGATCAGAAAGCCGCAGGCCGGCCTGGACGGCTACCTGGCCCGCGGCCCCAAGCTTGTCCATGTCGCCGGGGACCGCGCGGACTACCACCCGGCCACCGACATCATCCGGCTGCCGCTGCGAGCGCAGTTCCGCTCCGCCGATGGCTACTACGCGACGGCGTTCCACGAGGCCGGGCATTCCACCGGCCACCCCTCCCGCCTGAACCGGCCAGGCATCGCCGCCTTCGACCACTTCGGGTCCGGCAAGTACGCACGGGAGGAACTCGTCGCCCAGATGACCTCCTCCTTCCTGTGCGCCCGGACCGGCATCGATAACCCGGCGATCTTCGACAACTCCGCCAGCTACATCGCCAACTGGCTGACCGCCCTGAACAACGACAACAGGCTCGTCATCACCGCCGCCGCGCAGGCGCAGCGCGCCTGTAACGTGATCAGTCAGGCCGAACGCGAACCGGCCAGGGACAGTGGCCGCCACCCTGAAGCCGCGCCCGCTGGGGACCAGCACGGCCCCGCCGAGATCACAGCAGCAGTCGGTCCGCACCGGGCAAACCTCGGCCCGGGAGGGCGGAGAGCCGCCGACTACTACGGCGGCGACCCGGCAGACCTCCCGCACATGCCCGCCGTACCCGAACCGCAGTTACCCGCCACAGCCGCTGGCGCAGCTCGCGATGTCGGCGGAAGCGTCGCGCCCGGTCACGGAGACGGCAGGGACGCCGCGCCGGAGCCGCCGTTGCGGCCCAGGGGCGCCGCGAGCGCAGCGGAGCGGGCGCCTGCAAGCACACGGACAAGCGACTGGCAGGCCGAAGCCGACTGAGGAGAGGCATGACACCGTGATCGACATAGCGACATCCCGGCACGCCAGCGGAGTATCCCGCGGCCTGGCTGCCTGGATGGCACAGCTCCAGCGGCAGCTGGCCAACCGCGTGCACGCAGACGGGGACGACTTCGCCCGCGAGCACAGGTGGGCGATCGCCACCACCACGGGACGGCTCGGACTCGGCACCCGGGCTTACCGTGACCCACGGTTCGGGCAGCGCGCGCCAGCAGCCCGCCAGCGCTCAGGGTGCACTGGAGGTAGGTCCGATGCACGATCAGGCTAGCCTGTCAGCCCCCGCCACACCTGATGAAGGCAGCGCGATGCTACTGCCCGGTGTGCTGGAGGCAGTAATCCGGGCGCTTGCTGGGGCGCTCACACCTGGCGACGCACAGCCGGCGCAGTCGGCCGCTCGCGCCGGCAACAGGCCGCTGCTGGACCTGGAGGAGACAGCGGAGCTTCTTGGCGTCAGTCGTATGACGGTCGCACGCATGGCCGATGAGGGGCTATTGCCATCTGTGGTAGTTCGCCGGGGACGGGTGCAGAAGACGCGCCGCATCCCGCGGGCGTTCGTGGACCGGATGGTGGCGGACGCTGGCGCAGGTGCGCAGGTGGACATCGAGGAATATGCAGCCGCTTGGCTCGTGGAGCACGCTCATACGCGAGGCGCCACGGCACCGCATGGGAACCGGGGGACAGGGACGCTCGACACGACGGCGCAGCGGCCGGCGGTCGGTGGCGCTGCCCGAACTGGGACCGAGAGCACGGCGTTGCCTCCGACGGTGTGATGTGAAGCGGCCACCTGATACCCAATCCCTGTGCCCTGCCTGGAAAGGTGAAGGGGTCACAAGGCACCTCGGCGGAGCCGGTAGTGTTGCATAGGAGCTACACTGAAGCGTATCTCCTATGCAACCTGCGGGAGGTTTGTGATGGCGGAGCCGCTCGATGTGAGCCTGCACGAGCGCCGCCGGGCGCGCCGGATGCAGGACCCGGAGTACCGAGCAGCGTATGACCGCATGGCCGGTGAGATTGCCCAGACTGATGCGGTGATCCGGGAACTGGATGAGCTGCGGATCGATCTTGGGATGTCAAAGGCCGAACTCGCCCGGCGCATCAACCGGAACGCCTCCACCATCAGGCGCCTGTTCACCGCGAGCCAGGCACGGCCAGAGCTGCCGCTCGTCGCGGCAATCGCGGATGCTCTTGGCGCCGAGCTGCGGGTCGTTCCCAGGCCTGAGCACTCGCAGCGGGCTGCGCACGGCCCGGGCCCGGCCGATCGCGCAGCCGCCTCGTAGTGGTCGCGGGCCGCTATCGTCAGCGGCATGCCCTCGAAGCGGCAGGGCCAGCGCGGTGCCCTGGGCGCTTCCGGCCGTGCGTCCGGCGAGCGGGTGCCCTGGGCCGTCATCTACTACCAGGCGCCGGACGGCACCGTGCCGGTGCTGGAGTTCCTCAATGGTTGCCCGGGCAAGATCGACGCGGAGTTCACCGCTGTGCTCGACGCAGTCGCCGCCGCCCCGCCGCCTCAGTTCTCCGGGGGTGGCAAGTGGGAGGCGATGCACGGGGCGATGAGCGGCTGGCATGAGATCCGGCTGACCGGGCCGAGCCGTGAGCAGTTCCGGCTGTTCTGCCTGCTGGAAAACGCGACCGCCGACGAACTGGCCAGGCGGGGCTTACCGAAGCCCGCGATCACGGTGATTACCGGCATGCGCAAGCCATGGCGGACCACCTTCTCCGACCAGGACTACAAGAGCGTGCGGGACCTCGGCGACGAGCACCGGCGAAACTACCCACGCAGGATTGCGACGTAGCCGATTCCCGGGCAGGAGGCCGGAAGCCAGATAGTCGTTCCATGCCGGGACCCTCCGTACGGTCACTCACCGCTACCACGCCCTGGGTCCTTGCCACAGCGCCATGGAACGGGTCGTGGACCGGGCGCCGGTGAAACTCTGGGCATCCAGGGCATTGTGAGCGGGGAGATAGGACCATCCGTGCAGGCAGGGCGCCCAGGGCGGCGGACCGTGCTTTGTCGGAGACTGCCGCGGACAACGGATGGTCGGAGCAACGATGGGCTCGGTTCAACGCCAGCATCGGCCACGCCGACGGATTCGATGCCTCCTTCTGGCAGATCCTCGTGCCCGTTCGCGGTGCACGTCACGGAGCCAGAAGCTGAACGCGATCGTCCAGGACGAGTATCACGGGGGACTCAAGCGCACCGCGAGGACGCGCTGGGGCGTGAAGTTCGGGGGGACGAAACAGATCACCGCTATGGACAAAGTGATGCAGATCGCGAACGACCGCCTCGAGGGCTACCGGGTCGCGACCCGCGAGAAGGAGAAGATCGGCGTATTCAACGGGCAGCTCGGGACCGTGCGCGGTGAGTGGCCGTCCGCGGCGAAGCAGTACCGCAAGGCGAACGAGCGGGGCGGGGTGAAGCTGATCAACGTCGATTTCGACGGGCAGCCCGGGGTCCGCTTCTCCTATGCGGACTCGGGATGGAACGGGTGGACCGGCATCTGCAACTCGCCTACGCGATCACCGTCCACAAGAGCCAGGGGAGCCAGTTCGGCCACGTGCTCCTCGTCCTCCCGCGCGTGGCCGGTGACTTCTTGAGCCGCGAGCTCATCTACACGGGGCTGACGAGAGCTCAGAGGCAGCTGACGCTCTACATCGAGAAGGATGTCTCGACGCTGCTTCCCCTTCGGAAGCACGCCGCAGTGCAGACGCCTCGTCGCCGGACGCGGATGTTTGGCGTCCATGTCCCCGGGGTCGCGGGATGTCACGCGGAACGGCTGATTCACGTCACGGCACGCAACGAGCTGGTTCGGAGCAAGTCGGAGGTGATCATCGCCAATCGGCTGGCGCACCACGGACTGGTGTACGAATACGAGAAAGAGCTGATTCCGCCGGGTGGGGACGAGCGTGAAATGCGACTGCCCGACTTTACGATCATGCACGAGGGTACGGCGTACTACTGGGAGCATTGCGGCATGATGTCCGACCCGGTTTATGCGCAACGGTGGCGAGACGTGCGGTTGCCCTGGTACAAGCGACATGGCTTGGACAGTCGGCTGATCGTGACCGAGGATGGACCAGACGGCTCGATCGAGACCCCGGCAATCGACGCCAGGATTGCTGAACTGTTCGGATAGCCGAGCCTCAGCCCGGTGTTAGCGACCTCGTTATATGACGATCCAGCGGCCGAAACTGCATGAAGACGCTTCGGAAGGGCTCCGTGAGCATCCCGCTCTCCTCGGCTGCTCGATCTTGCGCCGGTCCTCGCGCGGCGTCCGGCGTGAGCAGCTACCAGGATCCCGCTGGCGGCCACGAGGAGGGCGCCGTGGCCAATCACAGAGAGCGACCGGGTTTCTCGGGACACCGCGCTGCGGGTCAGCTGCCGAACGCCGACTCGGCGCTCGGGAGCTATCCGGTATTCGTGTTGTTTACTGGCGCTCATATCGGCCAGTTCTGCGCTTGGTCGGGGGCGTGCACAATATTGAGAAGTGGCCAGGCCCGGCGGAGCGGAAAAGGCGCTGCCGATGCCGCCGGAGTGGTCAGTCAATCTGCTCCCGCGCCCGGCGCCGCCGGGGTCCAGGAAGTCGCGGCCGGGACGGGTGCCGGCCGAGAGATCAGCAGGCAGGAACCCTCCGATCCACGAAAGGCGTGCCGTGCAGCGATCCAGAGGTAGCCCCATCGTTATAGAACGCATCGGCGCTCGCGTAATAGGCGTTGCTCCACGGGCTGGACGCGATTCGGTACCAGTACGTGTCTCCGTCAGCGACCCGGAATCCCTGCACGACACAGGTCACCTGAACGCTCCGGCCGACGGCAATCGTCGCGCCTCTACTGCCGCCGGCATCGGAGTAATTCGTCCAGGTGGCCGTCGGGCCTCCGACCGTCTCGGTGAGGGTTGCGGGCGGTGCCGGACGAGCAGGGGGAGCGGGCGGAGTGCTGGCGGGCGGAGCGACGGTCACGATCGGCGTCGATGGCCGGCGGGTCGGGTCGGTGGGGGGCGTTGACACAGGTTCTGACGCGGGCGGAGTGGCCTGCGCTCGCATCGGTGCCGGCGGAGGCCGCTGCCCGGGCTTGATCTCCCCAATGCACTGTGGCGTCGTGATCTGCCGGTCGACGTATCCGGCGTCGACGAAGCCCAGGTCGTCTTGTGTGCCGTCGACGACGACGTAGAACCACTTGTTGCTGGGCGGCGGCGTCCCCCAGCCGGGGGGCGGAACGCTGAGCCAGCACAGCATCGTGATACCGGTGCCGCTGGGGAGCTGCTGCTCGGTCCCGCAGCTCGAGTCGGTCCAGCCGAGGCAGTTGCGGAGATTCACCGAGCTGTTGCCATGACCGTCGACGATGCTTACCTGCTTGGTCGACCACAGAGCCTGGCTGCCGTCGTAGAGCACGACGTTGGCGTCGGACCGGACGACCAGCTTCGCGCCGCGATGCCCGGCGGTGCCGGTCGACCAGAGCACCACGTTGGTTGGCGAGTAGATAACGAAGTTACCGTCAACCTGCACGACGGCGCGCGCGCCTGGGTGGCCACCGGTTCCGCTGTGCCAGAGCTGTAACACGTCCGAGCCAACTATCGCTCCGCTCACGGTGTAGTTACCATCTAGCGCCGTGGCGTTGCCGCCACCGAGGTAAGCGTTGCCGTACGGGTCGTTGACCTCGACTAGGATCGGCGAGATGCCGTGCAGCGAGTTCTCGACAAGATCGCCGTCGGCGGTCATCAGGAGCTGGTAGCCGCCGTTGCTTGAGGTCAGCGACGTGTTCGTGGTCAGCGTGGTGATCGCCGCCGCGGTGTCACTCGCCGGGGTCGCGTCCAGGTAGTGGGCACCCATTATGGTCGTGCCGATCAAGATGCCGACGCCTACGGCCGCGATCGTAAGCCTGATCATCGTGAGCTCCTTTGTTCAGTGCGGGATTGGCGCTGGCCGCAGCCCGGGGCCTCAGCTGGCCGGGCAGTTCGGTACGCGGCCGTCGATGTTAGGGTCGCCAGCCCCTTCGCGTGGCCCGCCGTTAGTGAACTCGTTCGCGGACGCGTAGGTGCCTTTCCAAGGCCCAGAAGCGATCAGGTAAAAGCCGTTGATGCTTGTCATTCCGGAATCATTGGGCGCGAGGCAAGAGACATTGACACCTTGATTGAAGGGAATCGCGGCCACGCTACTCGCGCTGCCGCTGTTGTCGGCATATACCTGTATCCCGCCGCGCCAGTCAGCGTATTCAGTGATTGTCAGACCGAGATGCGGCGGCGCCGAGGACGCAGACGGCGTCTGCCCGACCTGCTGGAGCTGCTGAGTCGGCTGGGCGGTGCCGCCAGCCTTCGGTTGGTGAGTCCGAGGGCTTCCGCCGTACAGGAGGGTGAGGACGACTCCCGCCAGGCCCAGGACGCCGACGATCACGGAGGCGATGATAC
>WNFJ01329549.1_pt1 | contig 11986 bp, 7 predicted proteins | sample 5400461 | NCBI WGS metagenome assembly WNFJ01 (sample SAMN13153349, study PRJNA577476) | soil metagenome | isolation source: 115 cm saprolite on Douglas fir-dominated hillslope | place: USA:California | collected 2013-09-17
GACCATTCAAAGGCCAGGGCACTCCGAACCCAGCCCGTGCAAAACCCGTTCGGTCTGGGGATTCCGGCGCCTGGGCGACGGGTTTGCCGATCAGCGCGCGCACCGCGCTGAGCAGAGCCGGAAGCTGGGCGAGATAGCCACCTTCTCCCGCGCAATCGCTTCCCTGTGGACAGAAGTTGTGTTTTGCGTCCAGCCTCAGGCCGGACTCACGGATGCCACCCGATGCAGGAGCCGGAGATGAAGAAACCAATGGAGCATCGTGGGCCTCGGAACGACCCTGTAGAACAAACAATATTGTCATTAATAGTATACTATATCGTAATGAACTCCCCATGTCAAGAGAGATTGGTGGGTTTCTTGCAAGTTGTTGTATAGGCTAGCCTTAGATGAGATGATTTTGGCCCTAGGATGATATCGTTATAACGACACGCGGTTGCACTCCGACCTCAAACATTCATGGCGACAGGAACGCCTGCGGCGATCAGGATCGGAGGCACGGCCGGGCTCGGCGTGCAAATGCGCGCGCGGCAGCGGACGGTTAGTGGCTGGCTGCCAACCGCAGGCTCCCCAGGAAGTTCAGGACCGCCTCATGCGCCGCCTTGGGCTGGTCAGTTGTGAAGATGTGACTCGCGTTTGAGAGCATCACCAACTTTGCGCCGCAAATGGTTTCGGCAATCAGTTTTCCGTTGCCCGCGGGAACCAACCGGTCTGACTCGCCATGAATGACCAGCGTAGGCGCGCTTATCTGTGAGATCCGGCTGTAGCCCTCCCAGGCCAGGATTCCCTGCAGTTGGGCCGTGTACGCGTCCGGGTGCGGAAACCACGGCCGGCGCACTTCCAGGTCCTCTTCGATGAGGTGCTGCGGCGTGCCCGGATGATAGATAAACGGCTGGGCTGCCCGTGCCGCTTCCTCGCGAGTCATGTTGCCGCGCGCCATGAGCATCTGCGTCGCCGCAGGCTCCGCCCGCACTGCACGCGGGCCGCCAGGTGCCGTGCAGCCGAGAATCAGAGAACGTACTCGCTGCGGATATCGCAGCGCGAACTCCTGGGCGATCATGCCTCCCATGGAGATGCCGAATACATGCGAGCTCTCCACACCTGCAGCATCCAGTACAGCGGCCGCATCAGACGCCATGAGGGGGATGGGATAAGGGCCTGCGGGCATTTCGCTCCGTCCGACACCGCGGTTGTCGAAAGCGATGGTGCGGTATCTCTTTTCTAAAACAGGCCGCGTGCGATACCAGGCGCGGGAAGGATAGCCCAGCCCCATAATAAGCAACAGCGGTTCCCCGATCCCACTCTCGTCCCAGTAGATCTTGGCTGCTTGGTTCGCGGTGAATGCCATGGAGGCCTCTCCTGAATGAGTGAGCGTTCATTCTAGAGTGAGCCTGGCGACTCAGCAAGGTCAGGTTGAAAGTGGGAGGGTGCGCGTTCGACATGCCTTGAAATGCGGAAGGCGGAGAGGACACCGAGGACGCCACTTGGATACTCGAGCGTCCTTCCGCGTAGCCGTCGGTGACGCTAGCCGGCACGCTTCCGGGACCAGCGTTGCGTCGAAGCGAGGGCATCGGGCGCTTCTTCACCCAGGGCCGTGGCCAGATCAATTTGATGGTCCTGCTCTTCCGTCAGGATTTGGCGGAGCTGTTCTGCCAGGGCAAATTCGCCGAGAGCTTCACACTGCCGCACTCTTTCGGTGTAATTGCGGACGGTTTCATTCTCATTATCCAGATCAAAACGGAGCATCTCTCTTTCATTCTCCGACGTCCGGACGGGCTTGGGAGTCACCGTCGGCATTTTGCCGAGATAATCGATCTGCCGCGAGACTATCAAAGCATGTTTCAGCTCCTGCTGGGCGTGGAGTTCGAGTTGGGCGGCGATGTTCATGAACTCGGCTCCCTTCAGCACCTGGGAATACACAACGTAAGCGATGACAGCCTGGTATTCGCGGGAAAGATCCTCGTTCAACAGTTCCGCCAGCCGATCGCGGGTAATTGCTTTCTCTTCCTCAACAGCTTTCATCTCAGCCATACGATTCCTCCTGATGCCGACCGGCGCATTGTGCCGCCCTGGAAAGACGTCGCGCCCTTGGCTCTGTAATCAAGACGTATATTTGACCGACAGGGTTGTATTTGTACGGAACGGCCCACGGGAGGGGCTTGCGGTGAGACGGGGCGCATTCCCAGGCACGGTTGCAGACCGCAAAGGACTTTTTCAGGCGGCCGAGTAGGGTACGATCCTCCTCGATGACGTCAAGTGACCTGCCTTTCCACCTGCAGCCGAAGCTTCTCGACGTGATTCAGCGCGGCGTCGTACGTCCGCTAGGGTCGGACCGCGACACGGCATCGACGTGCGCATGATCGCGGCCTGCAAATCGTCCTTCGCCAAGACGTAATACCAGAGCTGCTGTTCATTCTGCGCTCCGTTGCGGGCCCCGAGTGAGTCCGCAAAGCATCCAACAAGTTGGCGGTCACAAGGCAACTCGCTTGTGATCAGCGCAAATCCAAATCATAACGCGCTGCTCGGTTCCATGTTCCTAGTCAACGAGCCGTTCAGCCAATGTAAGCGACTGAAATAAAGCGTCTTAACTCAACCCAACCACCACCCTCACTTGCGCCGACGCCGCTATGGCGAGACTCAACAGCATCACGATCCCAACTCCTAGATGGCTCATCTTGGGGCACCCACCCAGACCTCATTGGGCAACTAACATCGACAAAATGACTTCTCATGCGGCTGCCGGAGCCGCCTGGCAGTTGTACTCTGCTCTGAACATCTCCCATTGATTACCGTAAAGGCGCTTATGGCTTCGCCTGAGTCAAAGTGTCATAGAGGGGCTGAACCGGCCGCACCCGGTCGGATTCAGTCGACACGGTGACAGCCAGGATGCGTATTCTGTCATTGTCCGGCAAGGTGAACGTCTTGGCATTCGGCGGCAGATCAATCGAATAGGCAAAAAGGTACGAATAAGCATACGGCTCATTGGCGCCTCCTTCGTCATGTCGATGGGAAGCAAACCAGGCGACGTCAGCGCGCTTGATGAAACCCGGCCTCAAGCCGAGCATCTCCGCGTATTCGTTGATCCGCGTGCGCGGCGCTCCAGGCGGCAGCGCTGGGGCCCCGGGCCGTTGCGGAACCGGCTGTTCTTCTCGCCTCCAGATACGATCATCCCACTGGCCAATGAAGCCAGTCCATTCCTGAATTGTCAGGTCAACTGGTTGGTCGCCAATGTTAAAGGAGGCGATTTGATCGCCGCCAGCCGCGGCGGCAAGCAAGTAGAGACGAGTGAACTTGCCGGACGGGAGGGGAATGATTTGGCCGTGCGCGGTGACGGCATTAGACCTACCGGTTCCTGGAGGCGCCAAATTGAAACGAACGCCCGCATAGTCGATTACACGGGGCAGCATTTCAGCAGGCAAGGCCTTACCTTGAGGCGCGGTAGGCCTTTCGAGGGAACAATCGAAGCAGCCCTCGGTCGGCCTGCCCTCGTGGGTGGCGACAGGTGAATCATAGTTCAATGCAACCTGCTGCGCTCGTGGGGCGGCCAATCTCTTGGCGGCCGGAGCCAGGCGCAATGCGAAGGTATGGAGCTGAAATGGCGTGAAAGATGTCACCACCTCACCGGCTTTGACAGTGGCAGGACCGACGGGTTGCTCCTGCCCATCCACCTCGCGGGCCGCAATTACCGGCGCCGCAAAGGCAAGGCGGACATTCTGGGCTTCCTTGCCCTGGAGCTCAACCAGGCGGATGATGATTTCATCTGTTCGCTCGGCTTGCTTGAGGGCCAGAACCCGGATCCGGTTGTCGTTGAGGTTCAACAGGGCAAAGTTCTTTTCCAGCAACCCCGCATGCTTCGGGCTCTCAAAGGCAATCAACGGCTGATTCAAGCGGTATGCGTGCCAATCCGTCTGACCCTGCCGCCAGTCGCCCTCATGCGCGGCGAGGCCGAACACAAAATCATGATGACCCAGGTCTTGCGTGCCCTGGTCAGCGTAGCCTCCGCGAGTTCCCGGTGTTCGAACCAGCGTCAAACGCAAAGTGTTGTCGTTGGGCTTGTCCGAAGCATTCTTGCAGTCGGTAAGCACAGTGACGCCATAACCTCCGCCCTGGTCGGTGAGATCGATCCACTGGTGCGAGGGCACTTCAAATTGGCGCTCATTTTCGTTTGGCCGCTGGATGGTTCCCACGTCCCAGTTGTAGGTGGCCACTTTGTTCGTGGCGCTCAGCGCGAACGCAACTTTCAGATTTGCTTCTTTGGCGTTCCAGTCGACCGCGTTGCTGAACTCCACACGGTTGCCTGCGTCGCCGGCCGATAGGCGAATGGTTTGCACAAATCTCGAATCCTCGCCTTCCCGAGCAACTTCAACCGCCACGCGGACCGGCCCATTCTCAACCACACGAATTCTTGCAGGTCCCCCAACAAAGCTTCTTGGCGGGCGTTGCTCGTCTTCGAAATCCATGTTCCAGGCCGGCCACTGCCGCGGGTTGTCCCTTGAGATGGCAAGGCGAATCGGGGCGGCGAGCAGCTCCCGGCCTAGCTTCTTGTCGAAGATGCTGGAAACATCGCCATGCCGGTCGAGCTTGACGTTGTACCGTGCATTCTCGAGCGACGACTCGGATACCTTGAGCTCGGAAGCAACACCGGGCGAGTCGGCCGGCTGCACATCATAAACGCCGAAGCCAACGGAAGGCACCGCGGCCAGGAAGAGCACCTTGGCAGCGCCATTACTTTCATTTTCCCTCTGCGCGGGTACTTCCTTTCCATCCGGACCATAAACCCTGACTGCTTTAGACGGGACGGACAGATCAGCCTCAACCACATCTTCACGCTGGACGTTCAACGGATTGTAGACAATGATGGCTGTGCCCTTCGTCTGTGTGTTCATGCCCGAGGCCACTGCTTCGGTTGCGCTGGTGAGCACACCGGCAAACTGGTTCATCGCCAAGACATCGTCATTCCAGGCAAACTCGAAAGCCTTCGGCGTTGCCGTACCGGGCACGAGATCGTGAAACTGGCCGCCCATCACCAGCGTCCAGGCCTTATTCAAGCGCTCTAGCGGATAAAAGCGCGCGCCCAGCCAGGCGGCAGCAAGAGAAGCCCTCTCGGCCGCATCCGCAAGCAGTTCGTTCTTACGGTTCCACCGCTTGTGATAAGCCTCTGACGTGAGCGAACCGGCAGAGTGATTCGTCAGTTCAAGCTCACCCTTGTAACGGGGAAGACGAGCCATCTGGCCGGGCTTGATGTCAAGAAACATCTGCTCGGCATTGGAGGAGACGACATGCACCGGGCCGTCGCCTACCAGTACCGCCGGGCCGGGCGGAGGAGCAGGTTGTTGCTGCTGGGCGGGGCGCCGTGGTGACGGAAGCACCGCTTGTCTCCTGGTAATGATTGATTCCAACAGTCTCACCGATTGCTCTCTGGGCGCGCCACCCACGTCGCCCGTTCCGTAGTAGTGATAATCCGTAAAAAGTCCGCTTACTTCTCCGTTCCGCTGAACGCGCGCTGCCCAGTCCCCTTGAAATCTCTCGAAGTCCCCCTGCTGCGGATCCCGAGCACTCGATGAAGAATCTGCCGTTAGCGAGGCCAGCGGCTTGCTGAGATCGCTGCTGATGTCCGCGCTATAACTGCCAGGATTCAGGCCTGCGAGCACGCCCTTCCCGTCCGGGCCCTCCCAAAACCCAACATTAAATGGAGTCCCAAGAGGAGTGCGCTCCGGCGAGTCAGGGCCACCGGCCGGGGCCGATGAGCCCCATACCAGTTTCTGTGTGGAGAAACCTTTTATACCGGAATGAGCCAGAATGCTGGGCAAAGAAGCCGGAAAGCCGAAGCAATCAGGCAGCATGTACTCCGCACTCGCCTTGCCAAATTCACGCTTGAAAAACTCATTGCCGTACAGAATCTGCCGGAAGATCGATTCTGCGGAAGGTGAGTTGACGTCCCCTTCCTCCATGGATGACCCCGCGGGAAACCAGCGGCCGGCAGCGACATACTGCTTCAGTTTGAGAAAATCGGCCGGATAATACTCCTTCATCATGCGGTACCGGTTGGCGCCGCTGAAATTGAAGATGTAGTGCGGGTACTTCTCAAAGAGCTCGAAGTTGTTGCGCATGGTCTTAGGAAGGTACTCGCGGATCACCTGCGGATACTCCCAGCGCCACTCGGTATCCAGATGGGCGTAGGCGATAACGTAAAGCGTCGGCTGTTTGGTCAAATCAGGAGCTGGGGTCGTGGCGTGCCGCTGCACCAGCGCCTTTCCGATGTGACTATGTCCTGACGAGTTGGCCGTCTGGTTCTGCGCTCCGACGAACACCCAGGGCACAAGCAGGAACGGGACGAGTTTTAGCTTTCGTAGCATGGATGTCTCTCCAATAGAAATCTTGATTCTTCCCCACGAACAGATAAACCGGCTCCGTAGGTCTCTTATCTCTACTCATGGAGCTCTTCGCTCAGCCGGGACAACACGGTTTCCCGATCCTGAGCTTGTAGAAGCTGCACTCGAAATTCTTCGTTCATGAGATTGCGCGCCAGTCTGGAAAACACGCGCAGATGCGCGCCGTTGCTGTCTGACTCGCGGGCGGCCAGCAGAATCACAAACTGGACCGGCTTGCCATCGACCGCGCCCCAGTCAACCGGCCTCCGCAGTTTGAGAATCCCGATGGAGCCAGCGCTTACAGCATCCGTTTTGCAATGGGGAACTGCAAAGCCGTGGCCCAATCCAGTTGAGTAGACCGACTCGCGCGCCCACACGGCTTCTTCCAGGCGGTCTGGGTCGTCAGTCCTCCCCTCAACATAAAAAACATCGACAATTTCTCGGATGGCTTCTTCCTTACTGTCGATCTCACCATCCAGAAGGACAAGTTCGCGATCCAGCAAGCTGCGGCTGGCCCCATTGGGTTCACGATCGAGGCACAACTCAACTTCGGCCGCCCGCTGGCAGGCAGTCGCCTGCAAGAGTAGTTTCTGGCAGTCGGGCACGGCGAGCCGGGCAATACGCTCTTTGACAATTGGGATCTCGGCGGCGGGAACGCTGATCTCATCGAGCCCAAGCGCCACCAGCAACGGAAGGTGACGAAGGTCCGCAGCCATGTCGCCGCACATGCCGACCCATTTTCCATGCTTGTGGACGCCGGTGACAATGTGCTGCAAAAAGCTGAGGAAGCCCGGATGTCTCACGTTCGATAGGCCTGCTACTCTGGAATTGTCCCGATCGACCGCAAGAAAATACTGGCTCAAATCATTCGTCCCGATGCTGAAGAAGTCGAGTTCCCGGCAAAGCTGCTCCAAAATGAAGGCGACGGAAGGTATTTCAATCATGATTCCGACAGGCATCGAGGGATCGAAAGAGATTTGCCGGGACCGCAAGTCCTCTTGCACCTGCGCTATCTTTGCCTTGATCCAAAGGACCTCTTCCATGGCTGAGACCATGGGGACCATGAGCTGGATGCGGCCAAACGCTGACGCGCGGAGGATGGCGCGGAGTTGCACCTCCAGCAATTCCTGATGTTCCGCGTAAACACGTACGCCTCGATATCCAAGGAACGGGTTGGCTTCCGCGGGCATGTTCAAATACGGCAACGGCTTGTCACCGCCGATGTCAATGGTGCGCAAGATGACCGGTTTGCCCTTCGCATCCCGCGCTGCCTGCGCATAGACTTCGAACTGTTCTTCTTCCGACGGAACATGCTCCCGTCCGAGAAACAGCATCTCCGTGCGGAACAAACCAATGCCGTCTGCCCCATCCAGGAAAACGGCCGTCAGCTCTTCGGCAGAGGATACATTGGCGGCAATCTCGAGCACCTGGCCATCACGCGTAATGGCTGGTCGCATGGCATAAGATGCTAAAGCCGCCCGGCGTCTTTGCAACTTCTTGGACTCACGTTCATAGAATTTGCGAACCGCGTCGGTTAGCTCGGCGACCACGAATCCTCGATTGGCGTCTACCAGAACATCTTGTCCCGCGGCCAATTCGCCCACGTTCTTGGCCCCGACCAAAGTCGGAATTCCGAGCGAGCGCGCCAGAATCACCGTGTGTGATGTGGTCCCGGCCGATTCCAGCACTAGAGCACCAATCCACCTGCGATCGAGGGCCAGCAGTTGCTGAGGGGTCAGGTTGTCGGCGATTATCGCAGAAGGCTCCTTCAACTCGACGGGGGATTTGGATCCAGTACCACGGACATCTTCCAGTAATTCCAGGCAAATATCCTGAATATCCAGCGCGCGTTCGCGAGTGTATGGGTTTTCAGACCGCCGCAGAAGATCGCTGAAAAATTCGCCGGCACTCATCACCGCCTGGGCTGCGGAGTAGCCTTGACCGACCCCCTGGAGCAACTTGTCCATAAATGAGACATCCCCGAGAATGGCCAGATGCGCCTGGAGAATGCCGGTTTCCGTCGCCGACACTTGGCCAACAAGTTTGTTCCGGATGCGAGAGCACACCGCCGCAATGGACTCTTTGACTTGCTCTGACTCCCAGGCAGGATCCAGGCCGTTCGCCCCGGCTGGCTCTGACTGGACCTTGGCGGCGCCGATGATGACCGCCCGGCCTTGTGCAATTCCGCGGCTCACGGGTAAACCAAAATATGCCTTCACTCCGGCGGAGCGAAGGGAGCGGGGGAGTCCTCGGGTGGTTTCATGCTTCAGCAAATCCGTCAGAGGCTCATCATAGGCAGGGAGATCCTTGCCTACAAAGCGCCGCAATGCCGCGCATGCGACTTGTTCATCCGAGCCCTGAATACGCACCGAGCATTCGTCGTTCCAACGGATGTCCGCGGCGATGATTGACAACACGCTCTTCATGTTCGCAACCGAGCCGTTGCGCACGTTGGTCAGGACACAGTCAGAGAGAAAGTCGTTGGCTACGCTAGCCAAATGGCTGGCAGGCCGGGCATGAAAGCCGTTGGGCAAGGGACAGACGAATGTGAATTCTGGCGCCGCGCAGGCATTCTGTGTCATAGGTCAGCCTTGGATTCTTTCGAAAATGGCTCGAGTATTCGTGATTGCTTCCCGCAAAGGCACTTCAATAATGTGAACGCCTTTGAATCGCTCGCGACCTTCTATTCCGATATCCACCGCAAAAATCGCAACCTTTGCTTCCCGAATATCACTCTCCGATAACGCGTTCTCGATTCCCAAAGCGCCTTGCGTTTCAACCTTGATCTCATGGCCCAAATCCTTGGCGGTTTTCTCGAGTCTCGCTGCAGCCATGTACGTATGCGCGATGCCGGTCGGACACGCAGTCACGGCAACAATTCTCATGCCGCCTCCCTCGCCATCGGTCTCTTGGTGAAAGACTTTACCAAAGTGATGCAAAGGGCAGTCACAAGAGTGCCGGTCAGAATAGCCACCACGTAAGCCAATCTGTGGTCCACCACCGGCAGAACAATTGGACCGCCATGTGGAGCATGGTCGCCCACCGCACCCAGCATCGCGACGACGGATGCGGCCATCGAGCCAATCACGATGCATGGGATCACGCGGATTGGATCGGCAGCCGCAAAAGGTATAGCTCCCTCCGTAATTCCAATCAGGCCCATGGCCAATGCGGTGGACCCAGCTTCCCGCTCCTCTTCATTCCAGAGCTTCCTTCGCCAGAGGGTTGCCAGGCCCAGGCCAAGGGGAGGAGTGCAGATCGCTGCGGCGCAGGCTCCCATGATGCGGTAGTCCCCTTGCTGGATCATGGCGGCGCCGAAGAAGAATGCAGTTTTGTTGACCGGGCCGCCCATATCGAAGGCGATCATGGCGCCCAGAACCAACGCGAGCAAGACACTGTTGCCCGCGCTCATGCTTTGGAGCATCGCTTTGGCAGCGTCCATAAGGTGCGCAATAGGAACACCAAGCACCTTCAGCATGATGACGCCAACAGCCGCTGATGACAGGATGGGAATGATCAGAATCGGCATGATCGGGCGAATGTACTTTGAGACGGGGACCTTCTTGATGGCTTCAACGATGTACCCGGCCAACAACCCTGCCAGCAATGCGCCCAGGAATCCGGCTTTGACTTCGCCCGCAAAATAGCCGCCGATGAAACCGGGCACCAGGCCCGGCCTGCCGGCGATGGAATACGCAATGTAGCCGGCCAAGACCGATAGCATCAACTTGAAGGAAGCCACGCCGATAATCGAGAATGAGCTTGAGCCGTGGAAGGTCGGTAAAATCAGGTCCTGTGGGCGTCATGTGCCCTTTATAGGTAGCCAGAGCAATGGCAAAGGCGATCATGATGCCGCCGCAGGCGATGAAAGGGATAGCGTAGGAGACGCCGGTCAACAAATGCTGCCGCAGTTTTTTGAGCTGTTCCATCATGCAGTCAGTAATGGTACAAGAGCTGGAAACAAGGGGCGACTGTTAATTTGTCGCCCCGCTCTTCGCTTCCGAGCGGCTCGGTTTGCATCGCAGTCACCGCATGTTTCCGCCTTCTTGTACCAGCAGGCGCGATTCTTACGTTAGTGCAACAATGTTCCTTGTCGACTCTTTTGCTCTCTGCTTTCCGATGAACGTATGTTGTAGTTTGGTTCGTGATCTTCCGTGCAGGCTGCACCTATGCACTGACAATCCAGGTGCGAGGCTGGCAAAATTGCGGCCCCGCACCCGGGAACCTGCGGTTAAAACGAGTAACGCAGTGCAAACTGCATCTGGCGCTCGCTGGTTTTGTTATTAATCTTTCCGAAGCTTCCACTTGTGGGATTGGTCGAGGCGACGGTATCCAGATTCGGATGATTGAGCCAGTTAAAAGCCTCTGCCCGAAACTGAATTTTCTGCCGCTCGCCAATGCCAAACTCTTTGAATAGGGCAAGATTGTGGTTCTGGTCGTGCGGGTTGTAAAAGATGTCGCGTACCTGTTGCTGGTTGAACGTCCCAGGCGCAGGTTTGGTGAAGTAGCAAGCGGCAGGGTCACTAAATTGTGGAGCGCAGTCTGTGTGCCCTGGTTTGTTCAGTGGTATCCAAGACGCCGGTGTCGTGCTGCCGGGCTGAGTAAACTGGCCTAGAGTTGGAACGGGGCCGTTTACAACCCAAAATTGAGCTCCGCTTCCAGGTCCGACGCCGGCAATATCATCGCTGCTGGTGATTGAAAATGGGGCGCCCGTACGGAACTGGGAAACTTCGTTGATCGTCCATCCGCCCAGGATCTTGCCCGCCCAGGTCGAATGGTTGCGGAAAAATGGCAATTCATAGATAACGTTCGCCACCAGGACGTGCCGCCGGTCGAACGTAGAAGGTCCCCACAAGGTCTGGTTCACATTCGGGTCAAGAGCATTAGGAATAATGTCGCGCTGCGCTGACCCATTGTCCGATGATTTTGAGAACGTGTAAGCGGCCCCAAAGAAGAGTCCCTTGGTAAATCGCCTACGCGCTTCCAACTCAAGTCCGTTAAAGAACGAACTGGCCACGTTGTCGGTGACTCTGATGATTTGAAAACCCTGGAAGGGCCGCAGGGCATCGGGTTTGACGCCTGGTTTGGGCAGCGTGCCTGCCTGAAGCTGGTTGATGTTAGCTTCCCTCTGCAAGTGCAAGCCCTTTCGGCCCACGTAGCTGGCCGAAAACACAATATCTGCGCCAATCTCCCGTTCGAAAGTCCCATTCCACTGCCATGACTCAGGGTTAGCAAAGTTCTTGCCCTGTGACGTGATCTGCAGTGGGAACAGATTTCCCGATTTTCCCCCGGGATTGTCCACTGAGCCTGCGGTGATTGACACTGTGGGCTGGAGCGGCGGATTGCCACCGAGGAAGACCGAATCGCTTACACCCCAGTGGTCCACGAATCGGCCGGCGCCGGCCCGGACCACGCTCTTGCTCCCCAGAGCATACGCAAATCCAACCCGCGGCTGAATATCGTTGTAATGAATGTCAGAGTACTGCTTGGGTGTTCCACGGAAGAGAAAGTCGAACTGTCCCGTGCAGGCAATAGCAACCCGGCAACCCTGCTTGGCTGCATCCGGCCACCCGCTGCCGGGAATCACCAGCCCATTGTATTGTGCCCTGAGATCTCCG
>WNFJ01407641.1_pt7 | contig 11986 bp, 14 predicted proteins | sample 5400461 | NCBI WGS metagenome assembly WNFJ01 (sample SAMN13153349, study PRJNA577476) | soil metagenome | isolation source: 115 cm saprolite on Douglas fir-dominated hillslope | place: USA:California | collected 2013-09-17
GCCCGGGGCCAAGGTGGCGCGCGAGGTAGGCCTCGATCTGGTCCCCGCCGTGCCCGGTGATGTTGATGGTCTCCGCCATCATCGCGTCATACATCCGTGTCCTCTGCTTCCTCCGCGGTCGCACTCACTCCTACGCGGTACCACGGGTTCCTCTGCGGTACCACTGGCTCGGCGCTGCACGCGTCCCGGCGCCTCGCCTATCATGCCCGGTGCCTCCCGCCCGCTCCCCCGGGGCACCACCCGCATCCGGTATCGAGGCGACGCCCCCCGGTGAGAGACTCCCTGCATGACGTACCTCGCCGCGCAGGATCGTTATGAGCACATGCCCTACCGTCGCTGCGGCCGCAGCGGACTGGACCTCCCCGAGGTCTCGCTCGGGCTCTGGCAGAACTTCGGCGACGACCGGCCCATGGACGTACAGCGGGCCATCCTCCGGCGCGCCTTCGACCTGGGCGTCACAAAGGGCCTCGCTAGGCTCCTGACATGCGACTTTTGCCGGTTATTAGGCTATCGATCGAGACGGACGAGACTACCTCGCCCGAGCGGCAGCTCGACAAGATCCAGACCTACGCCCGGCTCGGCGACCACGAGCTGGTCCCCATCACCGAGGCGGATTACGACCTCAACGTCAGCGGCTCCGTCAGCCCGTTTGAGCGGCCGGGCCTCGGCCCGTGGTTGCAGGACGACCGGCTGGAGATGTGGGACGGGCTCTGCGTGGCCAAGCTCGACCGGCTCACCCGGAGCCTCTTCGACTTCGTGACGCTGGTCTCCTGGCTCGAAGCACGCGGCAAGACGCTGATCTGCATCGACCCACTGCTGGACCTCAGCACCCCGGCCGGGCGCGCGTTCGCCAGCATCACCGCGACCTTTGCCCAGTTTGAGCGAGAGACCATCGCGGCCCGAGTGCGCGATGCATGGCACCAGCTCCGTGATAGCGGCAAGTACGGCGGCGGCCAGGTCCCGTTCGGGTACCGGCCGTCGAAGCTGGACAAGGGGTGGGGATACGAACCCGATCCGGTCTACGGCCCGATCGTTGCCGAAATTTTCGATCGCTACTCCCGCTACGAGTCGCTGGGAAGCCTTACGCGCTGGCTCAACGACTCGGGTGTCCCAACACCCTGGAATGTCACCCGCCTCCGGGGCAAGAAGCCCGCGAAGGACACGCTGTGGAAGACCACCAGCCTCCGCAAGATTCTGGCGAGCCCGGCAAGCTTGGGTGCCACTGTCCGGACTGATGGAGCCCCGGTGCGGGACGAGGACGGCGTGGTGGTCTACCGGGCCGACGCGCTGGTGGAGCGGGACGTCTGGGAGCGCGTGCAGGCCCGTCTGGTGGCCAACCCGGTGAGCGCCAAAATCAACACCTGGCCCCTGACGCAGATCGCATTCTGCGCGGTCTGCGAAGACCCGATGTACAGCGCGACGGCCAAGTACGGCGACAAGACGTATGCCTACTACTGCTGCATCCACAGCCTGCGCCGTGACGGAAAGTGCACGGCCCGGAGGGTCAAGGCTGACGAGCTGGAGGACGCCGTATCCCGAGAACTGCTGGCCCTCGTGGGCGACCGGGAGCTGACCGAGAGCAAGCTGATCCCTGGCCGCGACTACTCCGAGGACATCGTGCGAGTGGCCGAGCAGATCGGGCACCTGTTCTCCGAGATACAAGTCGAAGCGCTCTCGGGCATCGACATCAGGGAGAAGCAGGCGACACTACAGCGCGCCCAGGAGGAACTGGCCCGGCTGCACGCCCTCAAGCCCGTGCAGGCCCGCGTGGAGCCCGTGGCGACCAGCCAGACGTTCCGCCAGCGCTGGGAATCGCTGCCGCGCAGTCGTCAGCCGGGAGGGGATGCCGCCGATCGTGCACCAGGAGGGGCCGCTGACGCCCACCGAGATCCCGAGGATGGCGATCATCGACAAGCCCGAGCTGCACGCCGTGATCTACCTCAGCAGCCTGGGCGACATGCTGCGCCAGGCCAGCGCTATGGCTGCCACTGTCAGGCCGTCGTGATGCAGTCGGTGTAAGCCTCCTACAGGCCCTGCACGTCGGCCACAATCGCCAGCCATTCTTCGGCGTCATCGACCAGCTCCAGCTCCAGGGTCCGGAGCTTGGCCGCCTCCTGATCGATGACGGGCTCCAGCTCGTCGTCTACCGGACCTACGGGTTCTGCCACTGTCTCCCCCTCGTGATCGTGATGGTGTGTCACTGTCTAGGCCGCCTGATTGTCCTTGAGCACCCGGAAGTATGTGGCGCGACTGATTCCGAGCAGGTCAGCAATCTCCTGGGCTGTCATCTCGCCTGCATCGCGGAGCATCCGGGCCACCTGGCACTGTTGCTCGGTGTAACTCTTGGAACGCCCACCCATGTGGCCGCGAGCGCGTGCTGCGATCAGGCCCTGCTGTGTGCGCTCGATGATGAGTGACCGCTCGAACTCCGCAACGGCGGCGAGGATGGTGAAGACCAGCTTCCCGACCGGCGTCGTGGTGTCGATCGGCTGGTCAAGGCACCGGAGCCCGACTCCCCTGGCTTCAAGATCGGCCGCGACCTGGAGAAGGTGCTGGACGCTCCTGCCCCACCGGTCGAGTTTGACCGAGACCAGGACGTCTCCCTCGCGGAGGTACGCGAGCGCCTTGTCCCATTCCGGACGGCTCGCCTTGGCCCCGGACTGGCCGACATCGCAGAAGACCTTGCTGCACCCGGCCTCGATCATGCGTGGGACCTGGACCTCTTCGGGGTGCTGATCGTCTGTAGATGAGCGCGCGTATCCGATGAGGCCCATCAGCCAAACACAACCTCTCCGAGAACTACGACCTGGAGCAGCTCGTCGGCCACCACCGCGTCCAGGTCGGCGTCGTCAGCGTTGAACACGAGGTGCTGCACTCGTCCACGAGCGCCCGACTTGCGTACCCGGGCGGGTTCTCGATGACCTTGCGGGCGGCCCGGAGGACACCAGCGGGGTCCACGGTCACGGTGGTCTCGCCGCCGTCGCCGTTCTCGCAGGTGACCTCGACCGACCACTCGTCGCTGGCCTTCCGGGTCTCGAAGTCCACGCCCGTGGTCTTGGTGCCGAGCAACCACGAGTAGCTGAGCGCGCCCGAGCCGAACATGTGGTCGTAGGCGTCCTGCAGGGTCGCCTGGGTCAAGCTCACCGTGTCTCCTGCCACTGTCTAAGCCGCTATTGCCTGGCGTTGGCGTATGGCCCGGCGCAGTGCCGCTCGTGCGTTCGCCCTCGGCCCGGCCCCGGCATTGGGTGCCTGAGATGACGGTTACCAGGCGCGGGCCGCCGAAGATCTTGTGATGCCTGCCACCCCGCTCGATCCGGAATCCATGGCTCGTGTACTCCGCGAGGATGTCGCGGATGTCTTTGCTCATCACGTGTCCGCGCCTATCAGGGTGTATTAGAGCATGCCAACGGGTGCCAGGGTTTCCCGCCACTGTCCGACAATCCAGGCGCGGCGGGGGTCTTGCGGGCAGTTCAGCTCAGGCGTACGCTCGCCCCATGACGGACGAATCGCCAGGTCTCACGCTGGACGACGACGCACTGCGCGCACTCCTGGACAGGCCGTTCACCGAGTTGACCGTGGACGAGTTGATGGCGCTCAAGGCCGGATACGAGGCGCGCGGGATTCGGATCGTCAACCGCGTTCCCTGGGAAGTGGGTTCCTGGAGACCCTTGCAAAGCAGAACGCGGAAGCGCTGATCAATGCCGTGCGTACCCGCGTGCGCAAGGACGGTAAGACCATCGCGTTCCTCGTTCGCGCGGACGGCGATGCAGTAGCCAAGTTCGTAGTGGTGGGAGACTTGCCCGACGCGGCCCGGGTCGAGCTGCGAAACCTGGACGTCGTTGTCGAAGCGCTGCGCGGCAAGATCCTCCGGTGGGATGACGATGCAATGGTCTGGCGTGCCCACAGCGCCGACGACTAGACGACCTGCCGCTGCCTGCCCAGCCCGGTCTCATCGGCCACGGGTTCAACAGAATCTACGGATACGGTCCGGCCGCGCGGACCTCGACCGTACGCCTCGGCTTGGGGCTCGACGCCCGGAGCGCCCGGATCTTGAGTATCCGATCACGCAGAGCGGCCTCGGGAGTCGGCCGGTTGATCCAGAAGACCCGGCCCATCCAGTCGATGCGGTAGGAGTACATGAGGGTGTATCAAGCCAGCCCTAAGCCCGCTACAGCATCTACAGGTCTACCGATACGGGAGGCATCAGCTAGGACGACGCGCCGTGGAAGAATCGCCGCCATGACTTACGTTGCCGCTCCTGACCGGTATGAGCAGATCCCCTATCGACGCTGCGGGCGCAGTGGCATCGAGCTGCCCGCCATCTCCCTCGGCCTGTGGCAGAACTTCGGTGACGACCGGCCCCTGACGACCCAGCGCGCGATCCTTCGCCGGGCCTTTGACCTGGGCGTGACCCACTTCGACCTGGCCAACAACTACGGCGGCATAGCACCTGCCGGTTCCCCGCTACTAGGCGACTACGGCCCGCCATACGGCTCCGCCGAGATCAATTTCGGCCGCGTCCTGCGTGAGGATCTGCGCCCCTACCGCGATGAACTCGTCATCTCGACCAAGGCGGGCTACGACATGTGGCCCGGCCCCTACGGCGACCACGGGTCGCGCAAGTACCTGCTGGCCAGCCTGGACCAGTCGCTGGCCCGGATGGGCCTGGACTACGTGGACATCTTCTACAGCCACCGGAGTGACCCGGACACGCCGCTGGAGGAGACCATGGGCGCGCTCGCGACCGCGGTCACCTCGGGCCGGGCACTGTATGCCGGGATCTCGTCCTACAACGCGCAGCGGACTGAGCAGGCCGTGGCGATCCTCCGGGGGATGGGCGTTCCGCTGCTGATCCACCAGCCGTCCTACTCGATGCTCAACCGGTGGATCGAGGAGGACCTCCTCGACACGCTCGGCCGCGAGGGTATTGGCTGCATAGCCTTCTCGCCGCTCGCCCAGGGCCTGCTGACCGGCAAGTACCTGAACGGCATCCCGGACGGGTCGCGGGCCGCCCGGGGCGGATCCTTGACCCAAGATCAAATTTCCGAACGCACACTCGACCACATCCGGGCCCTCAATGACATCGCGCATCAGCGCGGCCAGTCGCTGGCCCAGATGGCACTGAGCTGGGCGCTGCGCGATAAGCGGATTACCTCGGTACTGATCGGCGCGAGCAGCGTGGCTCAACTGGAGGAGAACCTCGCCGCGGCCGGCCATTCCGGGTTCACGGATGAGGAACTCGCCGCGATCGACCGCCACGCGGTCGAGGCAGGCATCAACATCTGGGCCGCGTCAAGCGCGCGCTGACCGCCCAGCCACCCACGCCGGACGGGTAGATCGCTGCCGGATGTCAGGCCGGCGTGATCCCCTGGGGGAAGCGGAACACGTGGTGGGGGTCGTAGGTGGCCTTGATGGCCGCCAGCCGTGGGTAGTTGGCGCCGTAATAGGCCTGGCGCCAGTCGGTGAGATCCGTGTCCAGATAGTTCTGGTAGGCCTGGCCGCTCGCATACGGATGCAGCGAAGCGTAGAACGTGCGCAGCCACGCACGCTGGCTCGCCACCTCGCTGCCCGGCGCGCCCCAGTGCCAGCTGGTCGAGTACTGCGCGAGGAACAGCGCGTCCCGGTGCACGAAGGCGGTGGCCGCGGGGTGGACCCGGTTGACCGCGCCGCCGAGTGCGTCAAACGCGATCGCCCCCACGCCGCTGACCGCCCCGCGCACAGTCCGCACCTGCTCGATCCCGGCGACCAGCGACCGGATGGCGGCCGGCGGCAGCCGCCTGGTGAAGAAGTCAGATTTGGCATACGAGGGCTCGCGGTAAAGCTTGCCGTCCGCCGTCTGCGTGGGCAGATGGCACTGCGAGACGCTGTAGTCCGCGCAGCCCGCCTCCACCATCATCGCGTTCAGGTACGAGGTCTCGGCCACGTACGGGCTGGCCGGCTGGGCGCCGACGGCGGCGTAAAGCCTGTTCAGCAGGCCCTCGGCCGCGCCGACGCTGCCCAGATACGTGCCGCCGACCTGCACGGTAGGCAGCGGGCCGTGTGGCGACGCGATCAGGTGCAGGTTGGACCAGAGTGCGTCCGGCGTGGACGGCACCCAGGATTGCCACCCCTCTACCACCTGGGCCGCCTGTGACCAGGGCCAGGACAGGAAGAAAATGACCAGCCGGGACAGCTGCCGGGTGCTGAAGGTGAACGAGGTGGCCACGCCGAAGTTGCCGCCGCCGCCGCCGCGGCACGCCCACAGCAGGTCACTGTTTCGCCGGGCGTCGCATTCCAGGATCTTGCCGTCCGCGGTGACGATCTGCACGGCTTCCAGGTGATCGCTGGTCAGGCCGTACGCACGGGAGAGCACCCCGACCCCGCCGCCGAGGGTGAGGCCAGCCACACCCACCGTGGGGCACGATCCTCCTGGCACGGCCAGGCCGTGCGCGGCCAGGCCATTGTAGAAGTCGACGAGGCGAGTGCCTGTGCCCACCTGAACGGTATTGCCCCCGGCGGCTACCTGGAACGAGTTCATCTGGGTGACGTCCACGACCAGGCCCGTACTGCTCGACCAGCCCCCGTAGCTGTGACCACCCGATCGCGCCGCGACCGGCAACCCGAACCTGCGGACGAACGCCAGGCAGGCGCTGACGTCCTGCGGCGTCCTGCAGTAGGCGATCCCGGCCGGCTCGATGGCATCGAAACGCGGATCGAACAGTTCCCGCGCCGTGGTGTACCCGCCCTGGCCGGGCTGGATCAGCTCTTTCGTGGACAGGCTGCGGCGAAGGGTATGCCAGTCGGTCAGCGCGGGTGCGGTGCCGGCGCCAAGCCCGGCGCATGGTGACGGAGCGCACGGCGCGGCCACGGTGGACCCCGCCGAACGGCCTGCCGGGGCGGCTGTCCCGCCGGGCGACCGGCCCGACTCGCAGGCAGCCAGGAAAGAGGAGACGGGCACGGCGGCGGCTACCACCCCGGCCAGCGTCAGGAAGGCCCGCCGCCCCGCTTGACCCGGGCCCGGCTCGGCTGGCTTGTGATCGTTTGGCATGCGCGCCTCTCGCACTCAACGCACGACCATGCCCAAGGCGGGCTGGCCCGTTCGCTGAATATCGGCCTGACCTGCTTCCTGACTATTCAGACGCTGGGAGCGGCCGGTTAGTTGTGCCGCGCACCGGCCTCGCGTCGGCGCGGCCAAAATTCATTTGACTTACTCAACTAGCCACGCTTATGGTTGAGCTACTCAACCGTTGAACAGCTTCACGGATGGCCGCTGGGCCCGCAAGCGGGAGGCCGGGAGGGGGACAGGTGGACGGACTGCTCGACGAAGACCGGCTCGATCTCGACGTCCTTGACGCGGTAGCCGGGCTGTTCGCGGAACTCATCGCCCTGGGCGAGCAGGTCGCCCAGGACTTCGAGGTGCCTGCCTTCTTCATGAAGGCACTGCACATGATCGATGGCCCGCTGGCCATGAAGGAACTCGGGCGGCGGATGCGCTGTGACCCGTCGTTCATTACTGGTATCGCGGACATGCTGGAGAAGCGCGGGCTGGCCACCAGGGAAAGCGATCCTGGCGACCGCCGGGTGAAGAAGCTCGTTCTGACCCCCGCCGGCGCGGAACTCAAGCAGCGCATGGAGCAGGAAATTCTGGCGCGCACACCGTGGCGCTCGGCGCTCAGCACGGATGAGCGCAGCCGCCTGCTCACGTTGATCCGCAAGATGGCTCCACCGATGAGCCGGGCCAGCGATGACGCCCCATGTCTCGGCGAGGAGGTGAGCAGGCTCCTGAGCACTGTCCGGCCGGCAGGCTGAAACTGCGTAACGGCAGAGCCGCGGAGCGGCGGCTGAGGCCGGGCCGTTTGACAGTGATCTTCTCCTCCCCAACCAAGCTTCGCGCGCGGCATAACGGGCCGCGGCGCTAGATCTGTACGTCCATTGCAAGGAGACGATATGTCCACCGCCCAGTCAGTGAACGGGGGCGCTGCGTCCGGCGGCACAGTCGCGGGCCCTGCCCACCGCAATCTCGGCCTGGCCCTCGTAGTTATCGCCATGGCCCAGCTCATGGTGGTGCTAGACGCCACCATCGTGAACGTCGCCCTGCCCGATATCCAGCGCGCGCTCGGCTTCTCCGGCTCCGGCCTGGAGTGGGTCGTCAACGCCTACACGCTCACGTTCGGCGGCCTGCTGCTGCTTGGCGGCCGGGCTGGGGACATTCTCGGCCGGCGGCGGGTCTTCATCGCCGGGATCATCCTGTTCTCGGCGGCCTCGCTGCTCGGTGGGTTCGCCACCTCGCAGGCATGGCTGCTGGGCGCCCGGGCCCTGCAGGGCGTCGGCGGCGCGATCATCGCCCCGACGGCCCTGTCCCTGGTCACCACCACGTTCCCGGAGGGCCCGCCGCGCAACCGGGCGATGGGCGGGCGTCTACGCGGCGATGAGCATCGCCGGCGGGGCGGTCGGCCTGATCGCCGGCGGCCTGCTCACCACCTACGCGTCCTGGCGCTGGGTGCTGTTCGTCAACGTCCCGATCGGGATCGCGGTCGCACTGGCCGCGCCGCGGGTGCTCAGTGAGTCGGCGCGCCACCGGGGCCGGTTCGACCTGCCCGGCGCGATCACCGCGACACTCGGGCTCTCGGCCCTGGTCTACGGCCTGTCCAGCGCGGCCACGACCGCGAACGGCGTCTTGCACTGGGGCGACACCAAGGTCGTGGGCTCGCTGGTCGCGGCGGTGGTACTGCTGGCGGCCTTCATCATCATCGAATCGCGCAGCAAGCATGCCCTGATGCCGCTGCGGATCTTCCGCAACCGGGACCGGTCCGCCGCGTACGTGATCATGCTCTGCGTCGGCACGGCGCTGTTCGGCATGTTCTTCTTCCTGACGATCTTCGTGCAGACCGTCTGGGGCTACAGCGCGCTGCGGACCGGGATCGCCTACCTGCCGATGATGGCGACCGTGATGCTCATGTCCGTGGTCAGCGCCCAGCTGGTGCCCCGGATCGGCGCGCGGCCGCTGCTGCTGGCCGGATCGGCGATCGCCACCGGCGGCCTGTTCTGGCTGTCGCGGATCAGCGAGCACAGCCACTACACCACCGGCCTGCTTGGCCCGATGGTGCTCACCGCGGCGGGCATGGGCATGCTGTTCATGCCGCTCACCCTGGTCGCCCTGTCCCGCGTCGAAGACCGGGACGCCGGGCTGGCCTCCAGCCTGCTCAACACCGGCCAGCAAGTCGGCGGCTCGATCGGGCTGGCCTTGCTGGGGACCGTGGCGTGGACCGTTGTCGCCAACACCGCCAGGACCTCGGCCGCTGCCGCTGCGGCGGCAGCCAAGGCCGGCCACCCGCTGCACGGGACCGCGGCGCAGCTGAAAACCGCGATCTACGATCACGCGCTGTCGGTCGGGTTCTCCCGCGGCTTCGAGGTATCGGCTGGGATCGCGCTGCTGGCGCTGATCGTCACGATCGCCGCCATCCGGGTCAAGCGCTCGGATCTGGCCGGTGTCCAGCCCATGCCCGGCGCAGCCCCGGCGCAGGTGCAGGACCTGGAGGAGGAGCAGGCGCAGGTCTCCTGACGAGTAAGGAGATCTGCGCACGGTGAGCGGCAGCCCCGGCCCGCGATCGCGGGCCGGGGCTTGCGGGCCGGGGCTTGCGGAGCCCGGCCAGCTTCCCCGGATGGCTTGTTGCCCGGATGGCTTCTTCCCCGACGACCTCTTCCCGACGATCTCTTCCCGACGACCTCAGATCAGGCTGAACGGCTCTAGCGATTTCTCACCGCCCGGTCCCATGATGGACTGGGGAGGTGGGTGTCATGCGGGTCGTTATCGTCTACGAGAGCCTGTTCGGCAACACCCGCCGAATCGCCGAGGCGATAGCGGAGGGTATGCGGGAGGCGGTGCCGAAAGCCCAGGTCAGCTGTGTCCGCGCCACCGAGGCCAACCGTGATGTGGCGCTGGATGCTGACCTTCTGGTCGTCGGCGGCCCGACGCACCCGTGCGGACTGAGTTCAGGCGTCAGCCGGAGAATGGAACTGAAGGCCGAGCAGGTGGCGGCGGCCAGGGAAGCCGGGCATCCGGTGGAGCCAGGTGCCCCCGGGCCTGGTGTCCGCGACTGGTTCATCGCCCTGCCCAAGGCGGCCGGCGGGAGTCTCGGCGCGGCGTTCGACACCCACGCGGATTCCTGCGAGACGCCCACCGCGGCCCACAGCATCGCGCGCCTGCTCCGCGGACACGGATACGAACTGGTCGCCGAGCCCGAGGGCTTCGTCATCGACAAGACCGAAGGACCGCTGCGCGGCGGTGAGCGAGACCGGGCCAAGGCCTGGGGCGCCAGCCTGCTCCGCCAGCCGGTGCGCTGACCTGCCCCGCCAGCCGGTGCTGAGCACCGGCACCACATTGCTCGCTCCCGCGATAGGACTCGAACCTATAACCTGCCGGTTAACAGCCGGACGCTCTGCCGATTGAGCTACGCGGGATCAGCCGACGGACGTTTACGGGGCCGGGAGCCAGTCTTGCGACCCCGCTGTCGTCGCGCGCCTAAGGGTAGCGCACGCGCGGCGATCCTCGCGGCGCGCGGCGTAGCGTCGGCCGTATGGTTCCGGACGCGGCAGCGGCTGGAATTTCCCGGGGTGTTACGAGGAGTACGCCTGGGCATCACGGGGAAGTCAAGCCTGCGCAGGTTAACTCAGCTGAGAGAAGGTGCCACATGCGGTTCCGGGTCACGTTTCTCGCTGGCCTCGCCGTTGGCTTTGTCATCGGCGCACGGGCAGGCAGGGAGCGGTATGAGCAGCTTAAGAAGCTGGCTCGCCGGGCGGCCGACAGCCCGGCGGTGCAGCAGGCGGCCGGGGCCGCCCAGGCACAGGCCGCGGGGCTGGCCCGATCGGCCAGGGACAAGGTCGCCGCCAAGGTCCAGGATCGGTTGCCGAAGCTGGCCGATGCCGCGCGGAACAAGGTCGGCGCTAAGTTTCCGGACCGTGTTCCCGGCGCCCGGTCCCGGGACGGGAACGGCCAGGCCGAAGGCGACGGCGCTTTCTCGCAGAAACCGGGCACGCCGCAGGCGTAAGAACGCCGGGCGTAAGAACGCCGGGCGGCAGCACGCCGGGCAAGCAGTACGCCGGGCGGCAAAAACAGCGGGCGGCAAACACTGGGCGCGAGAGCACCGCTCTGCACCAGCCGACGATGACCACGCGCTGATTACGCACCACCCGCCTCAGTACTGTTCGTGAATGTACTATTACCCGCATGAATCCAGTGTCGGGCGTGCTGGGCGAGGCGTGGCAGCTGTACCGGGCGCACGCCGCTCACTTCCTCGTGATCGCCTTCGTGATCTACTTCGTCGCCGCGGTTCTTGAGGCCATCCTGGGGGCCTTCGCCGGGGTTGTCGGGGCGATCCTGGCCTTGCTCATCGGCATCATCGCGGCCTTCTTGCTGCAGGCCGCGCTGGTCAAGGCCGTGCAGGACGTCAGGGACGGAAGGGTCGACCTCGACTTCGCGGAAACCGTGTCTGCTGCGGTCCCCTCCCTCCTGCCGGTGGCCGTGGCCTCGATCCTGGCCAGCATCGGGATCGCGATCGGGCTCGTGCTCATCATCGTGCCGGGGCTTGTCCTGCTCACCTTCTGGTCGCTGATCGTGCCGTCAATCGTGATCGGCGGGTCGGGGGCGCTCGATTCTTTCGGCCAGAGCTGGCGGACCGTGCGCGGCTATGCCTGGCCCGTGTTCGGCACTTACGTACTGGTGTTCCTGATCCTGATCGTCTTTGACATCGTGCTCGGGCTCATCCTGATCGCCCTGCCGGCCCTGGCCCGGAGCTTCATCAGCGGCATCGTGTCCGGCACCCTGGTCGCGCCGTTCCTGGCGCTCGTGGTCACGCTGCTCTACTACCGGCTCACCGCCGCGCACGGCGGGCAGGCTGAGGAGGCAGGAGGCCCGGGCCCGGTGCCGCCAACCGCCATGCCGTAGCCCCCAGGGCGTGTCCTAGCCGAGGTATTCCTTGAGCATCCACGGCTGAACGGCATGCGAAAC
>WNFJ01548352.1_pt2 | contig 11986 bp, 9 predicted proteins | sample 5400461 | NCBI WGS metagenome assembly WNFJ01 (sample SAMN13153349, study PRJNA577476) | soil metagenome | isolation source: 115 cm saprolite on Douglas fir-dominated hillslope | place: USA:California | collected 2013-09-17
TCACCTGCCCGCCGAGATTTGGGAATAGGCGGGCTCCCGATCCAATTATCGTGGGCCACAGATAACCCTCCTGCGTTTTCGCCACCGGCTGCATATCATTGATGTCATCGGTATGATCCGGCAGGTGAATTCCGCGCGAGCCGACATACGCGGCCGTCAGCGTAAAATTCCGAAAGACCTCGCGCTGGATATTCAACGTCCATTGTTGGACGTAACTGCGATGCGGGTTTTGCTCCACATACCCAAATCGCAGCGTCTTCACGGTCAAATTGGGAAATCCCCCCATGGGAAAGCAATGAACTCCCGGAGCATTGCAGGCCTGAGTCCCTGAAGTCGGAAAGGTAAAGCTCCCTCCCAAAGTAAATGGCGCCGAAAGTAACGTCAAAAGTTCAAATTCGTAGGGCAAAGGCAGGACATCGTAAATCCCGTAAGCTCCGTGAACGGAAGTTTTTCCCTTCCCCGTCGGGTCCCACGCAAAGCCCACACGCGGAGAGAAATTCCGCAGCGTCGGATTCGAAAAGTACGGCGACCCCAGCTTTGGCGCCGTGTCCGTCAAATTCACCAGCGTGGACAACCGATTCGCCGTCTCTGTTGGCACCGTGGTCATTTCATAGCGAACGCCAAGGTTCAATGTGAGGTTGGGACGGAATTTATAGTCGTCTTGGACATAACCGCCAAAGAGCGTCTGTCGAAGATCCCGCGGACTGATGGCGGTGCCGAGTAACGAAACATAGTTGGTCGGTTGGTTCGTCAGGAAGGACTGCAAACTGCCGAAGGTATAGAACCCGTTGGGACTCGAGCCCCGCGTAAACTGGTTCGATTGAATGCGTTCTACCGAAAATCCGAATTTTAGAGAATGCTTGTTTCTCGTCCAATACAAATCGTCGTAAAACTGAAACGAATTGTAGTGAAAGTGATACTCGGAAATCGCTCCGAGCCCGCCCGAGAATTGCGTAACTCCGGAGCCTACCGTGATGATTCCGGCATCCTCACCCGGGTTGAACCCAAAGGCCGTGTTCGATGCCGCTGGATTGATAGCGCTCAGCGTGCTGAACGCAATCACCACGTTGCGGTTGAATCCAAACCGCGTGCTGTTCAACAGAGTCGGTGAAAGAATGTGCGATTCCTCCAGCGCCAGCGTTTGCCGCCGCGACTGGTTTCCCACGTTCTTGATGTTGTACGCGTCCGGGTTGGCGATCTGGCCTCGGTCGAAAACGTACGTCCCGAATAGACTGTCTGACGCCGAAATCCTGTGGTCCACGCGCGTCGTGACGAAGTCCTCGCTGGTCGCCTGTTTCGCCACGAAGTTGAAAATACCCGTATCGCCGCTCACCGCGCCATTCGGCAGCGGGAACAGGCAACTGGTTGGCGAACATGCAAGGAACGGTGCGACCAACGGATCCACTGTGACGGTGCCGCTCACCAGTTGACCAGCCCGTGCATTTGCGGATGGCACCGTAATCGGGTTGGCTGAGCTCAGACTCTGGCGCAGCCCTTCGTAATCCGCGAAGAAAAATGTATGGTCCTTGATGATCGGCCCACTCGCTGACCCGCCGAATTGGTTTCGCTTGAAAGGAGGAATGGTCGCCTTATCGAAGAAATTTCGCGCGTCCAGCGCGCTGTTGCGCAAAAACTCGTACGCCGACCCGTGAAAGGAATTCGTTCCGGAGCGGGAAGCGGCGTTCACTGCACCGCCGGACGTCCGCCCGTAATCCGCTGTCGCGTTGCTCGTCACGACCGAGAATTCCTGAACTGCGTCCACGCCCAGAACCGCGCCCGTGATGCTTCCGGGCGCGCCTGAACTGTAATCGTTAATGTTTACACCATCCAGGCGATAATCGTTTCCCTGCGGGCGATTGCCGCCGATGGTTACGTCGACTCCTAGCCCGCGATTAGGCCGGTCGTTGCTCACTCCGAGCGCTTTCTGCGTGCGCACCTGGGCCACGCCCGGCTCCAGCAGCGTGAGGGATGTCCAATCGCGCCCGTTCAGCGGCAATTCGACGACCGTGTGCGAATCCACCACGTTTCCTACCGACGAGGACGCCAGTTGAATGTCGGAGATCTCCGCGCCTTCCACCCTGACGCTGTCGCTGGCTTGTCCCACCTTGAGCGACACATTGATCTCTCGCCGCTCGCCGACCGTCAGCACAACGTCGCTCACCACGGTTGATGCGAATCCTGCCGCTTCCACTTTAATCTCGTAACTTGCGGGCACAAGATTGGGGACAGCGTACAGTCCGTCGGCGTTGGTCGGTACCGTGCGCTCCACGCCTGTAGCCACATTTCTGATGGTCATGTTCGCGTTCGCGACCGCCGCCCCGGTCGGGTCGGTCACCGTGCCAACAATGGTCCCTCCAGCCTCCTGCGCCTGGGTGGGAGCAAGCGACACTATCACCATCGCGAAAATCAAGACACACGTTCGTATCCCTATTCGGTTTTTCTGCAGCTCCAGTGATTTCGCCATTCCACCCTCCTTCATACCGCGCTCGGTTTCGCGATCCTTGGTCCTTGCGCTACTCTTCATTGCTCACCCAAAGTCTTCTACTACGATCAACTCGAAATTCCCCTGGTCTTGGGTCATGGCAACACTTTAAAGGTCAGAACCTTTGCGGTGGCTTTCGTCTCTCCAGGAGATACAGCTACGAAGAAGCGTGCGAGACTGGGTACCAGCAAACAGGTTTTTGCTCCCGGTTCGGAAGTCACTTTCCCGGCCAACTCATACTGGTCCGCTGTCTTCTGCTGGAAAACCGAGATGTATCCCTCTCCGCCCGGTACGTAGACTCGTCCCTCTGCGGCATCGAACGCGATGTCATCGGACCGCTCGGCTGCGGGAAGGTGCGCGACTACTTTTCCGTTGTCCGCGTCCATAACCACCAGCGTGCCCGGTTTGCGGCACACGATTAGCAACCGGTGGTGCTGTTCGTCGTACGCCATCGGAGAATTGTCCGCCTGAGACCCGATCGGCCAGCGCGTGATTTCCTTCATGGCTTTGCGGTCCACAACCGCAACTTCATGCTTGTCGGTGATGTTTACGAAAAGCCGCGAACTCGAGGATTCCAGTGCAAACGCCTCCACATGGTTACTCTCGATTCGCAATTCTCTTACTTTCTTCATCGTCTTGAGGTCGATAGCAACTAGGAAGGAATAGTCCAGCGGCACGTCTTTGCCGCCGGTAACGACATAAATGATTTGTGCGGCGGCGTCGAGCTTCATGGAATCGGCCCCCGCCAGGCCATCCACATGCGCCACTACCGCATAGTCCGACCCGCGCAGAATCTGCAGCGTGCCCTTGTCGCCGTCGGCCACCAGGATGCGATCCGTTTCCGGTAAATAAATGATGCTGTGCGGCGTGCCGAAGCCCGCAATGCTCTTCAACCGACGACCTGTTTTCAGGTCAAGCACTTCGACAGTCTTGTGGTCTTCTCCGGCAAGAAATAGCCGGCCCCCTTGTTCGTCCAACGCAAAGTGGTCGAAATCCCCGCTAAACCCGGGCAGTGGCACCGCATGGAGAAGCTGCAACGGCGCAGCTTTGTCCGACCGCGCCCGCGGTGTCGGGACCGTCGCCGTAAGGACAAGCACCGTGATCCCGAGGAGACACCGGTAAACGTTCAAGGCTTGACTGAACTTTGCCCCTACAGTCTCCAACTGCGTGCTTCGCATTCCCTTGCGCCTCTTAGCGAACATCTAACGCCTCGCGTTCTGCTTACCTTAAGTGGTGCCGGCAGCGGATTCTCAAGCTCATGGCATCCCGTTCGGCCCTCTAATTTGTCCGTGCTATTCGGACACCCCAAGCATGACGCGCACTTTGCTTCTCGCCTTCAAGCATTGCAAGTCTTATTGCGTCACATCGAAAACATTTGTTTGTCACAGGCTGGCCAGCAGAAAACAAATCACTTAGAGGTAGGGATAACAAACTCCGCGCTTTGCCGTCCGTGGCAGTCGCGCTATACTCGCCTTCGTCTCCTCACTCCGCGCCATGAATAATTCGACTCTCCCGGCGATCTCGCTGCGCTTCGGCGCGTATGAGTTCGACCTGCGGTCCGGTGAGCTGCGCAAGCATGGCATTCGCATCAAGCTCCAGGAGCAGCCTTCCCAGATTCTCGCCATCCTTCTGGAACACCGCGGGGAGATGGTCACTCGCGAGCAACTTCAGCATCGCCTCTGGCCCAGCGACACCTTCGTTGACTTCGATCACAGCCTGAACACCGCCGTAATGCGGCTTCGCGAGGTTCTAAGTGACTCTTCCGAAAATCCGCGCTTTATTGAAACCCTCCCTCGCCGCGGCTACCGCTTCCTCGCTCCCCTCGAGGAGAAACCCGCCTCCGTCAACGAGCCGACTCCTGTGCAATCCGGAGAGGTCGGTGCATCGCAAAGCGCCGATTCGAAAGTTGACTCAACCTCTCCCCCTCTTTTGCCTGCTTTCCCGGCCTTTGCCGCCAAGCCGGAGAAGCGCGTCCAGCGACTCAGGCTGGTCACCGTCACGCTATCCATATTTGCGATTGTCCTCGCCGGTGCTTTCGCTTTCCGATATTTGAAAAGGTTTTCCCTTGCTACCGCGCCATCCGGGCAGTTGACTTCTCTGGTCGTCCTGCCCTTCGAGAATCTTTCCGCAGACAAGGACCAGGCGTACTTCGCCGATGGCATGACTGACGAATTGATCGCCCATCTCGCAAAGATCCGTTCATTGCGCGTCATTTCGCGCACCTCGTCCATGGAATACAAAGGCGCGCACAAAACACTTTCACAGATTGCACGGGACTTGCATGTAGATTCCGTCGTGGAAGGCACCGTGTTGCGTTCCGGGGACCGCGTTCGAATCACAGCGGAACTCGTGCAGGTTGCTACCGACCGCCACCTCTGGGCAGAGACTTACGAGAGCCAGTTGGGGGATATCCTCACACTGCAAAGCCATGTTGCCAGCGCCATCGTCAATGAAATCCGTGTCAAACTAACCCCCGAAGACCAGGTCCGGCTCGCCACTACCCGCCAAGTCAGCACCCAGAGTTACGAGAACTACCTCAAAGGCCGTTATTACTGGAACAAGCGCTCCCAGGAAGGCCTCACCAAGGCCATCGATTATTTTCAGCTCGCGATCGAACAAGATCCTAATTACGCCCTCGCCTACGCGGGGCTGGCGGACTGCTACAGCATCATCGGTTCAGTAATCGTCGGGACCGTTCCCGCTTTGGAAGTGGCTCCTAAAGCACGAGCTGCCGCGCTCAAATCGCTGGAACTGGATAACACGCTTGCCGAAGCCCAGACTTCACTGGCTACCGTGCGCTTCAACTACGATTGGGATTGGAACGCGGCCGCCAGTGGATTCCGGCGCGCGGTGGAACTAAACCCTAACTACGCCACCGCTTATCAGCGAAATTCGCTCTACCTAATGAGCATGGGGCGTACGAGCGAGAGCATCGCGGAGATGAATCGCGCGCATGACCTGGACCCCCTCTCGATCAGCATGAACTTCAGTTTGGGCTGGCGCCTCTATTTGGCCCGCGAATATGACCAAGCCATCGAACAGTTGCGAAACACTATTGATATGGATCCGGATTTTGTTCTTCCGCACCTGGTTCTTGGTCAGGCGTACGAGCAAAAGAAAATGTATGACCAAGCGATTACGGAGCTTCGGCGCGCCGTAGACATCTCACAGAGTAGTCCGCCCGCCGTCGCTGCTCTCGCACGAACTTATGCGGTATCCGGGAGGACTACCGAAGCGAGAAAGTTGCTGGATCAATTGATGGAGCAATCGAAGAGACGCTATGTTTCCCCATTTTACGTGGCGATTGTCTACGCGGGCCTCGGCGAAAATGATCAAGCCTTAGATTGGATCGAGAAAGCCTACAAGGATCGTTCCAACGCCATCGTTTTCGCCAAGGTCAATCCACAATTGGACACTTTGCGCTCTACTCCTCGTTTCCAGTCCCTCCTGCACCGGCTAGCTTTCCAAAATTAGATCCACCATCTCGCCGGACTGGCTCACCACCCGGGACTTTCGTCACTTGCGCAATCTATACGGAAAGTGTTCTCATTCGCGGATGCCGTGGGACATCTGGCTCATCTTTTTCGTGCTCGCCTTGATTTTGCCGTGGCGCGGGCGAGCGCGCATGAAGAAATTGCTGGCCATGCCACGCGTCGGCACGATGGAGCGGCTTGGGCTTTACGCTTCGACCATTGCGTTTCAATGGTTTGCCGTCGCTGTGGTGGCATGGCGTGCCTGGGCGCACGGATTCACGGCCTCTCAGCTTGCTTTGACGATCCCTGACAGGACCCGGATTCTGGTTGCCTCGCTTGTCGGCGCCGCGACCATTGCGGCCCTTCAGTGGCTGAACCTGCGGCGCGTGGGGAGAATTCCCGTGGAAGCGCGGGGCTCTCTTCAGGCCATCGCGGAACGGATCTTGCCGCAATCAACCGTGGAGTTGCTCCCCTATCTGGCGCTCGCGATTACCGCGGGACTTTGCGAGGAGTTTCTCTATCGCGGGTTCGCCATGGCTGTCTTCGCACAGATAGGATTACAAGCGTGGGCGGTGGTGCTCCTTTCTTCCGTTCTCTTTGGGCTGGCGCATAGTTATCAGGGGCGCGGTGGAATCGTTATGACTCTCTTGATCGGCCTTATTCTGGGGACAAGCCGGATTGCCTACGGCAGTCTGGTGCCGGCGATTTTCTGGCACAGCGCCGTGGATGTGGTCGCCGGAACCGCTGGACCACGGTACCTGACGCCAAAAAGGGCTAGCGACCAGGAAAGTGAGAATTTGATGCCTCAGAGCTAAATAGTTACTACTATGACAACAACTATCCCAGCCCCACCCTCAGCGGCCGTGATACGGCGCGCCCTCGGAGAATTCAAGATTCCCGCCTTTGACGATCAAGTGCTTCAAATTCAACAATATATCAAGATCTTTCTGACCTGGAATGAAAAAGTAAACCTGACGGCCATCCGCGACCCGCTGGAGATACTTTATCGTCATTTTTGCGAGAGTATGTACGCCGCCGAGGCCATACCCCTGCAAAACGGTCGGCTCGCCGACGTTGGCTCGGGAGGCGGATTTCCAGGGTTACCCCTCAAGATTATGCGACCTGAATTGCAAGTTTTCTTGGTCGAATCCAACATCAAGAAAGTCACATTTCTCGCGGAAGTCATTCGTGAATTGGGAGTTAAGGGCGCACAAGTGCTGGCGCGCCGCTATGAAGAGCTGGGGGAGGAGGTCGCACCCCTTGATTACGTTTGCTCGCGCGCATTGGGCGAATTCTCAGTCTTTCTTGAGTGGGCGAGGTCGCAACAGATAGCAGCCAAACAAGTTATACTTTGGATTGGCGGTCGAGACCTCGAGGAGATTCAGAAGATCCAGACTTGGGACTGGAACGAACCCATAGAGGTGCCTCATTCCTTGCGACGCCTCCTTCTTGTGGGCACCAGGAAATCCTCAATTGCCGACGCATCGCCTTAAGAGGGAGAGCTTGCCGCTATTTCTTTAAGAGATTCCCCTGATTCGCAGCCATTGACGGTTCGCGCCAAATCGATGTTCCACGTGGAACAATTCCAGTCCGGGCTATCTTAGGACATGCAACAATTCGCCCTCCGAAGCCTAATTTCCACCGCTAAAGCATTGTTCCACGTGAAACATCTTGCATCCTTGACCCGTCTTTGCTAGATTTTCGCTCTCGGGGGAATATTTGGCTCGAATTATTGCCGTCGCGAACCAAAAGGGTGGAGTGGGCAAGACCACAACTGCGGTGAATCTAGCCGCTTGTCTCGCCACAGCGGAGCAACCGACTCTTCTTGTTGACTGCGATTCCCAAGCCAATGCAACTGCCGCCATCGGATTCACGAAAGATCCGTCACGTAGGACGCTATATCACGCTTTAATTTTGAACGAACCCTTCGATAGGATCATTCAGAAGACACAGGTGGACGGCTTAGATGTCATCCCAGCCGACAAAAACCTTGCGGGAGCAGCAGTTGAACTCGTCAGTGCGGAGAGTCGTGAATACAAGCTCCAAGGCGCCCTGAAAACTCTACACGATAAGTACCGCTATATCATCCTGGATTGCCCACCTGCCTTGGATTTGTTGACCTTGAACGCTCTCGTGGCCGCAGGAGCTGTTCTGGTACCCATCCAGTGTGAATATTTGGCGCTCGAGGGCGTTTCCGAGTTGCTGGACACGCTGATGCGCATTCGCCGCACCCTGAATCCAAGCCTTGAAATCGAAGGGATCCTGCTCACGATGTATGATGAGCGGACGAGTCTTTCCCGTCAGGTTGCCACGGATTTGCGCAGTTTCTTCGGAACCCAAGTTTTTCAGAGCGTGATTCCGCGAAATGTGCGCCTTGCGGAAGCTCCAAGTTTCGGTAAACCTATCATTTTTTACGACATTCACAGCAAGGGCGCAGAAGGCTACACGCAGCTCGCCCAGGAGGTCATTGCCAATGCCGAGAAACGCGCTGGGACGGGGGCTCGGAGCGCTCATTCGGGAGCCTGAGCCCAAAACCTCTCCAGAATCCGCACCTATACAGCCTCACTCAACGACCGCCAGCGGCACCGCAACCGCACCGGCTCGCGAGGCCGCGCATCCGGGTCCTCAGCAGATTGACATCGACCTGATCGAGCCCAGTCCTTACCAGCCGCGCACGCGCTTTCGAGAGGAAGCCCTCGACGAACTCGCACGTTCGATTCAGGCCAGCGGCATCATCCAGCCCTTGGTCGTTCGACCGATCGGCTCACGGTTTCAGTTGATTGCAGGCGAGCGCCGGTGGCGCGCAGCACAGCGCGCCGGCTTGACGAGGGTTTCTGTAATCGTCCGACAGGCCTCTGACCAGCTAGCGCTGGAAATGACCTTAGTTGAGAACATCCAGCGTGAAGATCTGAATGCTATTGAAGCCGCGCGAGCGTTTGAACTCTTAATGGCAGAGGCTCAGCTAACCCAAGAAGCTGTCGCGGCGCGAACCGGCAAGGACCGCGCGACGGTGGCGAACGCCATTCGCCTTTTGAAGTTGGAGCCAAAGATTCAGGATTGGATTGAAGAAGGGAAGCTGACGGCGGGGCACGGTCGCGCCCTGCTGTCTGTGCCGGATGGGCAATTGCGGATGCGCTACGCCCAGCGGGCCGCGCGAGGAGGATTAACGGTCCGCCAGATCGAGCGCCTTGCCTCGCGGCGCTCGCGAAGCGGGCATACGTCGCCAGAAGTCCAGATGGACGCGAACATCCGCTCGGCCTTGGATGAGCTTCAACGGCACCTCGGCACCAAAGTGCTTCTTCATCAGAAAACGAGAATGCGCCCGGGGCAGCTGGTGCTTGAGTATTATGACGACGCCCAGCTCATGGGTCTCTACGATCGTCTGATGAAATAGCGCCGCGGCTTCGCGATCAATCACTGCCCCTTCGTTCAGTCGCTTCATTCGACAACCGCCTTGCTCTGTTGCGTTGACTTATCCGCAGGCGCAGCTAAAGTAGAACAGTCTCCATATGGGGGTTTTGAAATGGCATGGAAGTGGGCGGCAAGTTCAAAGAATAGCAGCAGCGAAGAATGGACAGGATTCATCGACCAGGGCGTAACGCTCGAAGGCACGCTGACGGTAAAGGGCACGTTTCGCGTCAACGGCAACGTGAAAGGCAACATCATCTCGGAGCAGACCGTCATCCTTGGCGAAGGCGCTAAGGTGGAAGGACAAATCGAGGGCAACCGCGTCGTAATCTCTGGCCGTTTCGATGGCGTCATTTTCGCGAAGGGTCGCGTGGAGATCGAAGCCAAAGGTGTAGTGACGGGAGAGGTTCACTCTCCGTGCATGGTCATCGATCCGGGTGGAATCTTCGACGGCCGCTGCCACATGCTGGGATCTTCGGAGACGGCTTCAACGGTGACCATCCCCATCCGTGCCGTCGGCAACGGTTGAGATCTTCTCGATTTTCTTATAGTTAACAGAAAAATTATTTAGTTAAAGAGTAAAATAAGACCTTGCTACGCCGCGCATTCCAAATCGTTCTTGTTCTCCAAAACGGAGCCTAAGATTTCACCATGGGATTGTAGGATGCGCCCGCCGCTTTTTCCGCTTCTTGAATTCCCCCCTGGATGTTCGTTTCCCAATCAAGGTGCGGAACTTTGGAAGCTTTCGCCGCTTTGTAGTAGAGCAATGCGTCCGAGGGGCGATTCAGCTTTTTCAGGGCGAGGCGACCGGCGGAGAGAAGCGCGAGCAGCGATTGCTTTTCCGCCGGGTATGCCTTGGCTAAGCGCTCGTACTCAGTGACAGCGCGAACGTAGTCCTGATGCCCCTCCGCGATGCGGCATAGCTCAAGCCACGCTGCCGCTGGCATGCGATCCCCGCCGGCGTTGGCATATTCCTGGTAATCCTGCCACGCTGATTCCGCGTCTTGCGCCTTTAGGTGGAGCTGGCACAGCTTGACCGTGGTTTCGAGATGCGCCCGGATATCGTTCTTGCGCCAATAGAGCTGCCGCAATAGGGAATGAGCGTCGATGGCCTCTGGTTTCGCGGCTACGTGCTTCTTAAGCACCGCAATGCCTTCATCGAACTTTCCCTGCTCCATGAACTCTGCTCCCTGAACGACAGCTGGATCCGCTGTCCAACCGATCTTGTCTTCAATGACCGCATTTGCACTGTGCTCCAGGCCCGTGTGTTGGATGACTACCGCGGCCAGAACTCCGAAGACGAACCCGCCGACATGCGCCCAATGGGCCACTCCCGACGTTTGACCAAATAGGCTTCCGTAAGATACTTCCATGAACAGCCACATAGGAAGCAGCCAGTAGGCCGGGGCTCTAAATCGAATCCGGAAAATCAACATGTACCAAAGCATATGGATTTTCAGTTTTGGGAAGCGCACCAGAAAACCACCCATGAGCGCAGCTATCGCACCAGAGGCCCCGAGAGCAGGAGCGAGGCTTCCTGGGTAAAACATAGCGTGGATGAGAGATGCGGCGACTCCGGCAAGAATATAGAAAATAGGGTAAATAACCCGGCCCCATCTGTCCTCAAGGATGAAGCCGGCAAGCCATAGAAACCACATGTTGCCGAGTAGATGGAGCCAACCTGTATGAAGAAATTCAGAGGTTAGGTATGAAATTGGTTTCGGGTGCGCCGGTACGAACGCGTAATTCTCCAAGATAGAACTCTTCTGCTCTGCGGCAAAGCGCCGGGCGAGTGTATCCATTTCCCCCTGAAGCTCTTCTGGGTCATCAACCTCTCGGATTTGTGCATCCCAAGAATCCTCAGGCTCGCGTTTGTTTGAGGAGAGCTGCCTCCATTCTGCTTCCGGGACCTTGCTCTTCACCTCGTCGACGAAGTTCTCCACCTCTTCCGACATCTTCAGTTCTGGGTGCTTTGCGGCGAGCACCAGCACGTGCGTTCGCACTTCGACGCGTTCCGGTTCCTGCGCTTCGATTTTCCAGTGGGTGCCAAGGAATATCAGCACGTTCAGCGCGATCAGCGCAAAGGTGACGACCGGCCAGCGGCGGCCCTCCATGTTTTCATGGCGCAACGGAATCAACATCGGGCAATCCCTTCCGATCGAAAAGGTACAGAGGAATAGCTCTGCGAGTGTAGAAGGCCCATCCGCCCCGATGTAACTGGTCTTTGGAACAGGTTATCGTCAATTGATTAACGTCACTGAAATTGCGGCCGGTTTGCCTTCAGGAAGCGCTGAGTCGCCGCTGATCATTCTTTACGCTTCCCAGAACCCCGTTTGCGCAGGTATCGTAGACCGATTCGCGATCCTCTCGGAAGGAGGATGGGATGCATTTTCAAAGACGCCAACTGCTTCGAACTCTGTCATTTGCTTTCGGGTCAAGCTTCATCTGGAGCCGGAACCAACTCGGCATGGCCGCGCAGACAGCCATACCACCAAAGCTCTCTCCTCCCCCTGCGGCGGTCGCTGTTCGCGATGGGATCGCTGGAGGAACGGAAATGGAAAAAGTGACCGGAATCGGAGGATTCTTCTTCCGAGCCAAAGATCCGAAAGCGCTGGGGCTTTGG
>WNFJ01575848.1_pt1 | contig 11985 bp, 13 predicted proteins | sample 5400461 | NCBI WGS metagenome assembly WNFJ01 (sample SAMN13153349, study PRJNA577476) | soil metagenome | isolation source: 115 cm saprolite on Douglas fir-dominated hillslope | place: USA:California | collected 2013-09-17
TTGCCTCCACGAAGTACCCGACGAAAATTATCATCCGTGCACCAGCCTGTCTATCCGAATCGCGATAATTGACAGCGGGACCATCGCGCCGTAGGCTGAGGACTGAGGCAACGCGTGGACCTGTTTGAAGAAATCGTGAGGATGCGGCGGGCCGGACAGCGGGCGGCGCTGGCTACGATCGTGCACACGAATGGCTCGATCCCGAGCTATGAGAGCTCGCGGATGCTGGTGCGCGAGGACGGGTCGATCGCCGGAACCATTGGTGGCGGCTGCGTGGAGGCGGAGGTCTGGGCCGCAGCTAAGGAAGTAATGGACTTGGAAGCGCCGCGCAAGATGGTTTTCAATCTAAATAATGAGGCGACTTACGACAACGGATTGATTTGCGGCGGGACGCTGGAGGTCTTCGTCGAACCAATCCTGCCGCAGCCGATGCTTTATCTCTTTGGCGGCGGGCACGTTTCGATGGCAGTGGCGAAGGCGGCCAGCGCGGCAGGCTTTGGCATTGGAGTGGTGGATGACCGCGAAGCGTTTGCGAATAAAGAGCGTTTCCCGATGGCGCTGGAGATTTACGCGAGCTACGAGGATGCATTTGAGAAGATTCATCCGAATGCGTCGAGCTACCTGGTGATTGTGACGCGCGGCCACAAAGAGGACATGCGCGTGCTGGCTTGGGCGGTGCGCACGGAAGCCCGTTACCTGGGAATGATCGGAAGCAAACGCAAAGTTTTGTCGGTGTACAAGGCGCTGGAGAGCGACGGCTACAAGCCGGAAGAATTCGAACGTGTTTACGCGCCGATGGGACTGGAGATTGGCGCGCTCTCGCCGGAAGAGATTGCCGTGAGCATCGCGGCGGAACTGGTGGCGGTGCGCCGGAATGCGCTGGCCGCCGCGCACAAGAAATTGAAATACGAAGCACACGCTGCGCCCATTTTGCAAACGGGCAAGCGCTGAAAGGGAGCAATGCTGGCCGCCGTCATCCTCTCCGGCGGGGCCTCGAGCCGAATGGGCTCGCCGAAAGCGCTTCTTCCCTACCAGGGGCGGCCGTTCCTTGAACATTTGCTGGAGGTGACTTCTCACCGAAACATCGGCGTCCGCCGAGTGGTCCTCGGCGCGCACGCCGAGCCCATCGCAAAAGCGATAAATCTCAAAGCCGATGAAATCGTAATCAATGAAGATTGGGAGAAAGGGCAACTGAGCTCGATTCAAGCGGCGCTGCGAAGCCTGCCGCCGGGGACCGAGGGAATGCTGCTCTGCCTGATCGACCATCCATTGATCAGCAACTCGTTGGTGCAGGATTTGATCGAGCAGTTTTATCAGTCGAAGAAATCCATCGTCTTGCCTGTGTACGAGGGACGCCGCGGACATCCGGTGATTTTCGCCGCGGCGCTGTATGACGAACTGCTTCGTGCGCCGCTCGAAACGGGTGCGCGCGCCGTCGTTTGGGCGCATAAAGGGGAAGTGGAGGAAGTACAGACCAACGAAGAAGGCTGCGTGCTGAACCTGAACGATCCGGAGACGTTGAACAAGGCAATCGATCGGAGCGACTAGTGCCTAGGTGAAGAAAGGTCTTTAACGAGAGCTGTAACGGCATCGGCGGCAAGTTGCGCGCCGTGGTAGGTCGCGGTTGGGAGCCCGCCGAGAGCCCTCGAGAGAGATTCCGCGGTAATGGCGCGGGCTTCCACGGGCGTGCGGCCGCGGAGTTCTTCCGTCAAAACCGACGCGCAGGCAATCGATGTCGTGCAGCCACGGCAGAGGAAGCGCGCGTCCGCAACGCGGCCGTCCACGACGCGCGCCGAGAGCTTGAGGACGTCGCCGCAGACGGGGTTGCTCACTTCGACCGTAGCAGTGGCGTCGGGAAGCTCGCCGGCGTTGCGCGGGTTGCGAAAATGATCGAGAACAGCTTCGCTGAACATAATCTCCGATCCCAGCGCAGAAAAATCGCTCTTCGATAGTCTTTCTCGCGCAGGGGCGCAGCCCACCGTGGCGGGTGCCCCTACCCCTACAAAGATACGCTGCCCCCTTCTCTAGTGCTGCGATTGACTTTTCGCCGGCAAATATTTCTTCTCCACAGAGGCAACCACGACGTAGTTCGGATCGACCATCTCGGTGAGATGGATTTTCGCGACTTTCGACAGCAGCTCATACGCATCAAGCTCGGAGAGGCCATAGTCGGCGTGAATCCACCCGACGAGTTCCGTGAACGCAATGCGCACAGCATCGTCCACGGGGCGATAGATTCCGGCGGCCATGATTTCCTTTTCATTTTCGAAGCGTGGCCAGCCAGTGCGCTTCCCTTTCACGAGATCGAATTGCAGCCGAGCCTTCATGGGAACTTCGATGGCGCTGCCCGCGATCTCGCCGTCGCCCATGGCGGCGTCGCCATCGCCAAAGTAAAAAAGCGCTCCGGGCACGTTCACCGGCAGGTAGAGAGTGTTTCCCTGGGAGACTTCCGGTGCGTCCATATTGCCGCCGAATTCCGCGGGCACGATCGAACTGCGCGCTTCGCCATTGGCGGGCGCGACGCCAATGCAGCCAAGGAATGGATGGAGCGGGATCTTCACTTTGAAGGTCGAATCGAGAGCTTGAAATGTCGCGGTTTTATCCGCGTGGTCAATGGGATAAAACCAAATCTTCTCGGGCAGCGGCTCTTTTTCAAGCATCGGCGTGTAGTGCGTTGAGTTGATGGCGCCAAAGCCTGGTGAAAACGTGCCCACACCTTGCTTGCCATCAACCTGCAAATCCAGGATATGAACGGCCAGCGTGTCGCCCGGCTCCGCTCCTTCGATATAGAAAGGACCGGTGAGCGGGTTATCGCCCTTGACGAGCGCGAAAGTATCGCCGGGTTTTTGCAGCGCGTTGCCGAAGCAGTCCAGCGAGTTCGCGTCGAGGATATTGCCGGGCTTTAGATGCGCGACGGGCGGTGCGACGCCGAAAACGTACTTCACATTGTCAAGCGTCGCGCGATAGTTCACGACTTCGGCTTTCGAAGACGCCGAGGGAGCCTGCGCCAGCGTTGCCAACGGCAGAATCAAGCTGAGAGCCAGGAAATGAATACGCACGACGGTCCTCCACCTTTAACGAACGCAGTGCAACACACTCGCGAGGCGGAGTCAATCGACAGTCGCGCGTGCCAACAGATGCTCCCCTGTCTGCTATTCTCTTCGCGTGGCCATAAAAGCAAAAGGGCATACGCCATTACGTATTGTTTCGCTGGCGCCAAGCGCGACCTCAGTTTTGTGCGCGATTGGAGCGAGGAGCGCTCTGGTCGGCGTAACCAAGTGGTGCGCGGAGGTCGCATCGGTCGGCAAACTGCCGAAGGTTGGCGATTGCTGGCACATGAAATCGGTCGACGAGATTCTGCGGCTGGAGCCAACGCTGGTGATAGGCTCCGTGCCGTATAAGCAGGAGACTGTCGCGAAGCTCCTCGAGCAACGTTTCAATTTTCTGGCCATGAATCCGCGGACTCTCGCCGACATCGAAGCGGACATTCGTCTGTTAGGCGGGATTACGCAACGTGCAGCGGCTGCCGAACGCTTGGTAAAGAAGATGCGCCGAGCGTTCTCGGAAATCGAGAAGAAGGCGCGGCGCTTGACGCACCGAGTACGCGTCTATTGCGAGGCGTGGCCGAATCCGCGAATCACTTCCCCGCCCTGGGTGGCGGAATTAGTGGGCATCTGCGGAGGCGAGATGGTGGTCCCCGCCGGCGAGAAGGTCTCCGAGGCTGACGTAGCGGCGGCCAGGCCCGACGTGATGGTGCTGGCGTGGGCGGCAACGGGAACGAAATCTGATCCCAAGCAGGCTTACAAAGTCGCGGCGTGGAAAGATGTACCGGCGATTCAAAACAGAAACGTACATGTGATTAGCGATGAGCTGTTGAACACGCCCGGTCCTCCGCTGGTCGAGGGCGCGCGAGCACTTTACGAGCTATTGCTGCATCGCGTGAACCGAATGCGAGAACACACATGAGGACGGTTGTCGCTGCTGTAATTGAGCGTAGCGACCGTCGCCTGCTAATCGGCCAGCGCCGCAAAAGCGATACTTCGCCGCTGAAGTGGGAATTTCCCGGTGGCAAGGTAAAGGAAGGTGAATCGCCGGAGGTGGCACTCGCGCGGGAGTTGCAGGAAGAAATCGGCGCGACGCTGGTGAAAAGTGTAGAGCTTGGCCGCGTGCGCCATCAATACGCCGGAACTCCCGAGGAGCTGGAAATCCGATTTTTTGCTGCGGCGATTGCAGAACCGCAGGTGTTGCCCCGCTCGTTCGAGTCAATCGCCTGGGTCTTGCCAAAAGAACTCGGTGAATACGATTTTCTGGCCGCGAACCGCGAACTCATCGCGCAATTGGCCACCGGCCGCATCAAACCCGCGGAAATCCTCGAGCGCACAGAGACTGGCGCGGGCTACGGGCCCACCTGATTTTTCGCTGCATGGAAGCGCGTGTCAGGAGATTACCGGGTTCGGTTTGTCGGGGTTGATGCCGAGGTCTTTGATGGCTTTGTCGAGCACAGAACGTTCGATCTTTCCGTCCACGAATAGTTCGTGCAACGTTGCCAACGTGATGAAGCGCGAGTCTACTTCGAAGAATTCGCGCAAGGAGGAGCGCCCTTCGCTGCGCCCGAAGCCGTCTGTGCCGAGCGACGCCAGACGCCGCGGCAGCCATTTGCTGATCATATTAGGCAATGTCTTCAGGTAGTCGGAAGCGGCAACCAGCACACCAGGCGTGTCCGCAAGACACTTGGCCACGTACGGCACGCGCGGTTTTTCACCCGGGTGAAGGCGGTTCCAGCGCTCGGTTTCGTTGCCATCGTTGTAGAGTTCCTTATAACTGGTGACGCTCCACACGTCGGCGGCCACACCGTATTTGGTTTCGAGAATTTCCTGTGCGCGCAAAGCCTCGTTGAGAATCGCGCCGCTTCCAAACAACTGCGCGTGCAATTTCGCTTTCGGATTTGCCGCAGGCCGGAAGCGGTACATGCCCCGGAGGATGCCGTCTCTCACATCGCCTGGCATGGGCGGCATGGCGTACGGCTCGTTCATGACGGTGATGTAGTAAAAAACATTTTCATCGTCCTTATACATACGCCGAATGCCGTCTTGAATGATGACCGCGATTTCATAAGCAAACGCAGGGTCGTAGGCTTTGATGTTCGGGACCGGCAGCGCGAGGACGTGGCTGTTGCCGTCCTGGTGCTGCAGTCCTTCGCCGGAAAGCGTGGTGCGCCCCGCGGTGCCGCCGAGCAGGAAGCCGCGCGTGCGCATATCCGCCGCCGCCCAAATAAAATCGGCAATGCGCTGGAATCCGAACATCGAGTAATAAATAAAAAACGGAATCGTGTTGATGCCGTGCGTAGCGTAAGCAGTACCTGCAGCGATGCACGAGGCCATCGAACCAGCCTCCGTGATGCCTTCTTCGAGGATCTGGCCGTCCTTCGCTTCCTTGTAATAAAGCAGCGTGTTTACGTCGACCGGTTCATACTTCTGGCCGACGCTGGAATAAATTCCTGCGGTGCGGAAAAGCGATTCCATGCCGAACGTACGGGCTTCATCGGGAACGATAGGCACGACGAGCTTGCCAATCTCCGAGTCCTTGAGCATCTTGCGAAGCATGCCCACAAAGGCCATGGTGGTGGAAACTTCGCGGCCCTCGCTGCCTTCGTGAAATTCCTTGAAGAGTTCGTCATGGTCCGCCACCAGAGGCTTCGCACGAATGCTGCGCTTGGGAACGTAGCCGCCGAGCGCTTCGCGCCGCGCGCGCAGATATTGAATTTCGACGCTGTCTTCCGGCGGCCTGTAGAACGGAACCTCGATGCAGTCCACGTCATTCAGAGGAATGCCGAAGCGCGAGCGAAACTCGCGCAGCTCGTCCTCGTTAAGCTTTTTCTGCTGGTGTGTAACGTTCTTGCCTTCCCCCGCTTCGCCAAGTCCGTACCCCTTGATCGTGCGCGCCAGAATCACGGTCGGCGATCCCTTATGCTCCACCGCCGCCTTATATGCAGCATAGACCTTGCGCGGATCGTGTCCGCCGAGCCGGAGCCTACGCAAACTCTCATCAGACATCGGCTCGACGAGTTGCAGCAATCGCGGATCGCTGCCGAAAAAATGCTCGCGCACATACGCGCCCGACGAAACCACTAGCTTTTGGTACTCGCCGTCCACCAGCTCGCCCATGCGCTTGACTAACAAGCCTTCCGAGTCGCGTTCGAAAATCGGATCCCACTCGCTTCCCCACAAAACCTTGATGACGTTCCAGCCCGCGCCACGGAACGCCGATTCGAGCTCCTGAATAATTTGTCCATTGCCGCGCACCGGGCCGTCCAGCCGCTGCAAATTGCAGTTGATGACAAAAATCAGATTGTCGAGCTTCTCGCGCGAAGCCAGGGTGATTGCTCCGAGCGATTCCGGCTCGTCGGTCTCGCCGTCGCCGAGGAACGCCCACACCTTGGCGTCCGTCACGGGCTTCATCCCACGGTCCTCGAGATAGCGGTTGAAGCGCGCTTGGTAAATCGCCATCAGCGGGCTCAGCCCCATGGAAACCGTTGGAAACTCCCAGAAATCCGGCATCAGCCACGGATGCGGGTAAGAAGAGAGCCCGCCGCCAGGCTTCAGCTCGCGGCGGAAATTCTCCAGCTTTTGCGCGCTGAGTCGGCCTTCCAGGAACGCTCTGGCGTAAATCCCCGGTGAAGCGTGCCCTTGAAAATAAATCGTGTCGCCCTCGAACTCCTCGCTTCGCGCGCGGAAGAAATGGTTGAAGCCCACTTCATAGAGCGTTGCCGCCGAAGCATAAGTCGAAATGTGACCCCCGATGTTGTGCTCCACGCGGTTCGCGCGCACTACCATGGCCAGAGCGTTCCAGCGAATGAGGCTCTTGATGCGCCGCTCCAGTTCCTGATCGCCGGGAAACAGCGGTTGCAACCGCACGGGAATCGTATTCGCGTACGGCGTATTTGCGCTGAAAGGAAGATCGATCCCATTGACCGTGGCATGCGCGCGGAGCCGCTCCAGGATTTCCGCAGTCACTTCCGGCCCGCTCGATTCCAGAACGGAATCCAGCGACTCAAGCCACTCCTGAATCTCTACGTCTTCCATGCCGTGCCGCTGGGTTGAAATTTCGTTATCCATAACTTCGGTCGGTTCCTTGTCCTTCGATTTTCCGGATGTTTCGCAACAATCGCGGTCAATTTATGCAAACGCTAGCAGAATAGAATACACCGTGGAGACTTTCTCTGCACGGCCACGAGGAAGATTTCTTTGTCGATGTTGCCGTGCGCGTGACGATGGTCACGGGCCCTTGGCCGTCACAACGTGCGCCCGCCATCGAGCACCAGAATGTGGCCGGTCATGAATTCCGCACGCACGAGAAACATGACCGCGTCGGCAATATCACCGGGCTTGCCGGAACGGCCGAGCGGCGCGCGCGTGATGAAATCGGTTTCCCACTCCGGGGGATCGCCTGGCATCGTGATCGTGCCTGGAGCGATGGCGTTCACGCGAATTTCCGGCGCCAGCGCCTTCGCCAGAACCCTGGTCAGCATAACGATACCGGCTTTCGAAACCGAGTGTGCAATGTACGCGGGCCAGCCCATCAGCCCGCCGGTGTCTGAGAAATTGATAATCGTTCCGCGTGTTCTCCGCAGAAGCGGCGCCGCCGCCTGCGCGCAGAAAAAAGGCGCTCTCAGGTTCGCATCCAGGGAAGCGTCCCAGACTTCCTCTGTTGTCGAAACCATGCTTGCAGGTAGAAAATTGGCTGCGCTGTTCACCAGGATGTCCAGCCGGCCAAATTGTTTTGCCGTTTCATCAAAAAGGAGCTTGATATCCGCGACGCTTGCTAAATCCGCGGCGATCGCGTGAGCACGCCGTCCGAGTTTTTCGATCTCCGCGACCGCCGACAGGGCTTCCGCTCTTGAATATCTGTGATGGATGACGACATCCGCGCCTTCCTCCGCCAGACGTAGTGCCATCGCCCTCCCCAGCCGTTTCCCGGCTCCCGTTACCAGCGCCACGCGCCCCTTCAATGACTCTGCCGACTTTGCACCGTTTTCCATAGTGTTCGAGGCTGAGACACTAACACATTCCCGCAGGACAGGCCTGCTTGCGCGTCCTCTTTCTTCTCCATGAACTCTACAGAAGACAGACAAAAGTGTCTGTCCTGCCCTACAATCTCAAGACGCTGGAGGCTCCATGAATCTTGATCTGCTGGCAATCGCCGCGCACCCTGACGACGTGGAGCTCACTTGCGGCGGCACGCTACTGAAGATGGCGCAGTGTGGATACAAAACTGGAATCCTCGATCTCACTGCGGGTGAGATGGGAACGCGTGGCACCCCGGAGATTCGCGCCAAGGAAGCTGCGAAATCCGCCAAGCTCCTCTCCGTAAAGTGGCGCGGCACTCTGGGAGTCCCGGACTCCGATGTTCAGCCAAGCCGCCAGCACAAACTTCGTCTCGCCGCTGTGATCCGTCAGCTCCGCCCGAAAACCGTCATCCTCCCCTATTGGGAAGCGCGTCACCCCGACCATTATCACGCCTCGACCCTGGGGTACGAGGGATGCTTCCTGGCCGGACTAAAACAACTCCCCATCGAAGGCGAAGCCTACCGCCCCTTCAAAATCCTCTATTCTATCTCCTACGCCGATGTGCGGCCCACTTTCGTCGTGGACATTACCGCGCAGTACGAACAGCGGCGCAAGGCCATCCTCGCTTTCGCCTCGCAGTTCCGCCATCACAAGGGCCAATCGTCCAGGGCTTACAACAAGCAACAGGTCTTCCTGGCCATCGACCGCCTCGAGGAACAAATGAACCAGCTCGCCCGCCATTACGGCGAAAGCATCCGCGTCAAATACGGCGAGCCCTTTCTTCAAAAGGAACTGATGAAGGTGGAAGACATTGTAAAGATGGGCGTTCGCTCAATCTGAAGCTTAAAACTTCTCGTCTTCCTGTGCGGGAGAGAACCCGGGAATATTCTGCCCAGCCCCGGCGCGCTCGACCCGCACTCGGATTTGCGCCTCGCCCTCGGACCCGGACTTGCGCAGGATAACGATGGTATTCAGCGCCTCGGAGTACAGCCGCGTCACCAGGTAAATATCTCCGGTGCCGTCTTTCTTCCATAACTGGCCGATCTGGATTTTCGAGACGCTCATAAGGACCTGCTTTGACTCTAGGGTGCGCCGTCAGGTGTGTCAACTGCCTCTCGCACATCACAGCACACATTCAGCACACTAATGTGGCGTTCACCCGTAGCCTCGACCCTCCGCCGCGAATTTCTCATCCCTCGGGAAACCTTCCTGCCTGTTCCAACATCTCACCTCTCATTGAAATCAGCTAGCGGCCTTCCCACGGTTGCGGGTGTATAATCCTGGGTAGGCGGAGGTACACGACATGCAACCCGTATTCCGGCATACCCTGAAGCTGGCGCTGGTTAGCGCCTTTGTAGCGAGTTCGGCCTTCGCCGCCCCCCAAAGCCAGGATCCCCCCGCTCCCACCCAGGATCCCTCAAAGACACCGGCTCCGGCAGCGCAGCCCGCGCAACAGCCCACTCAGCAGCAAAGCGGCTCGCAGCCGGTCCAGCAAAAGGATACGGTAACTCCCAGAAATTCCAAGGAAGACGTCGAGGCCATCGGCAACCGCGGCGTCGGTAAAGGCGTGAACCTCTACTCCCTCGAGCGCGAAATCTCCCTCGGCAAGCAATTGGCACAGGAAGTCGAGCGGTCTTCCAAGCTCATCGACGATCCCGTGGTCACCGAATACGTCAACCGTGTTGGCCAGAACCTCGTCCGCAACTCGGATGCACGCGTTCCTTTCACCATCAAGGTGATCGACTCCGATGAAGTCAACGCCTTCGCTCTTCCCGGCGGCTTTTTCTACGTCAACAGCGGTTTGATCCTCCGCGCCCAGGAAGAGTCGGAACTTGCCGGCGTCATGGCCCATGAGATTTCCCACGTCACCGCCCGTCACGGCACAAAAAACGCCACCAAGGGCGAATTGATGCAGTTGGCTACCATCCCTCTCATGATCCTGGGCCCCGCTGGCTGGGCCGGCTACGGCCTTTATGAAGGCCTGAACCTCGCTATTCCCGTAACCTATTTGAAGTTTAGCCGCGACGCCGAGCGCGAAGCCGATTTCCTCGGCCTCCAGTACATGTACAAAGCCGGCTACGACCCCAATTCCTACGTGACTTTCTTCGAGCGCATCCAGGCTGATGAGAAGCGCCGTCCCGGCACCATTCCCAAAGTTTTCTCCACGCATCCGCCGACGCCCGAACGCATCGAAAACACGCAGAAAGAAATCGCGCGCATCCTCCCCGCCAGGCAGGAATACATCGTCACCACTTCGGAATTCGACTCCGTAAAAGCCCGCTTGCGCAATCTCATGTTCTCGCGCAAGGTCACGGACAACGCGCCCGGCAAACCCACTCTGCGGACCAAGACTGAGCAATCCAAAAAGCAGCCCACCAGCACTGACCCCAACAGCACCACCGACGACGACCGCCCCACTCTCAAGCGCCGCCCCGACTCCCAACCCTAATTCAGTAGATGGGGTTTTTTATTCCGCGGGGGATTTTTATCTTGTAGTGGCGGGGTTTTAAACCCGTTCTTTTTCTTTTGTCTCATTCTTTGCCCCTCTGAGAACAACTTATGCCAACCGAAGCTCTGAGAGGCTCCTCCGTTGCGTTTATCCTGTGCGCCCTACTATTGCTCCCCTAACTCCTTTATCTGCAACATTTACGAACCTCCCCACAAATGTTGCAAACAAAGAACTTACGCCAGACTTACGCCCCAACTAAACCCTTTAGATGCAACACTTACAAAAAAGCAGGGGGAGGGGGATGCCATGACGTCCCACTGGTCGTACCTCCATACCGGTACGTTGCCTCGACTTATCTCCTTTATTTGCCACTCTTACACAAACACCGCGGGTGTGGGGGTATTCTTCCCATTTTGGAACGTGGCGAGAACTGAAGACTGTGGGCTGACAACGACTTCAAACAAGCTACCGGTGCCGGTCGTCGGGAGCGGCGGAAATGCCCATGCGGCGAAGTTCATCCTGGTAATATTTTCTGTGCAGGACGTCCCACTCTTCGCTGCCTTCGAGGATTTCTTTTTTCTGCGAGGTAATGCGCTTGCGGACTTCCAGCTCGATCTTTTCTTCTTCTTTCAGCGTATCGGTCAGAATCTGCACCACTTGCTGGCGAATGGTGTCGCGGTCGTCGACGAATTCCACGTCCTCGCTTTCGACCAGCACTTCCGTAATTTGGTGCGACAGCCGGATGATTTTTTCGCGGGTAAGGCGCATCTTCCCTTTCTCTTCTTAAACTTTGCGAGTCCCAATCCTGGCCTCAATCCCGGCCCTGGTCGCTCGCATCCTGCCCATTTTTCAATTTCAATTATCGCGTTTCGTTTTCTAAATTTCGATCTTCGAGCTTCCAGCTGCTATCTCAGGATCAGCTTGCGGTCTCTCGCCAATTGCTGCTTCACTTTTTTGTACATCTCCTGATAGGAGACGCTCGTGCGCCGCATCTCGTCCTGATGCGCGATCAAGATCTCGCGCACTTCGTCGTTGAGCCGGTCCTCGACGGTGAGCTCCTCCATCATGCGCTGCCGCACGCGATTGACCACCGCTGGAGCAGCCTTCGTTTCGATCTGCCCGTCTTCCACCAGGCGTTTCACAACTTCATTGGCCATATGCGCTACGTAATCCCGCAGGAGAAGCATCTCAGAGCGTTTCCTTTACCTGAATGCAAGAGAGTGAGTTTACTGGCTGCGTGAATAAAGTGCAAGGAAAGCCGCCCAGCAGGAGAAGAAAAACATCAAAATCACGGGCTTTTCCGCGCCATCCCGAAAAAACAATTCGGCCGCTGCATTGACGCCTCGCGGCGCTACAATTGACGCTTCACGGCGCTTCCTGTACGATGAATTGGGTAAGGGCGCTTAGCTCAGCGGTTAGAGCGTTCGGTTTACACCCGAAAGGTCGTCCGTTCAAATCGGACAGTGCCCA
>WNFJ01373848.1_pt3 | contig 11984 bp, 14 predicted proteins | sample 5400461 | NCBI WGS metagenome assembly WNFJ01 (sample SAMN13153349, study PRJNA577476) | soil metagenome | isolation source: 115 cm saprolite on Douglas fir-dominated hillslope | place: USA:California | collected 2013-09-17
CTTGTCCGCACAGCCGCCACTCCCTGGGGACTCGTATGCGACTAGAAGAACGTTGGGGTTCTGATCCCGAGCGATTGTGATACTGGGCGCCATTAGCGACTGTAGACAACTGCTCACTCCCTGGCCGCCCGTAAGGTTGTTCGGAACGACCGGAAGTCCGCAGCCGCAGTTATTTGCTGCGGAAGTATATGCATCAATTGTGTTCAGTTGGCACTGATAAGTATTGCTAAATGGAGAGAATAACTCGTGACGAATTAGGCTGCGGGTCTTATCCTGGTACACGATATGAATGTAGCCATTTGAATCGAAGGCCGCGCGCACACGGTCAACGACTACATTGCTTAGAACACCACAGTTGTCCTCGAAAACCGATAGACTGGTGTTCCATACTTGCTGGTTTTGAAACCGCGCAAGCGCAATTTTCGAACTGAACGGTCCCGTATTGCGGCGATAGACAATCCATACATCGTCGTTGATTGGGTTCCTAATGATGTCCGGGAAGTCAAGTTGCCCCGCCGCTGCGACTGTCTCAGGAGTGGTATCCCACGGCAACGAGTTTCGACACGCACCGTTTCTGCCCGGACATGGGTCCGCCGTTCTGATAAGCCAGAACCCGGTCTGATCTGCTTTCTCCGTTACGGCGTAGAGATAGCCTTGTGCGACGACACTGTTTGTATCCCCAACGGCAGCGCTGTTACCGTTTCCCAAAAAAATGGCGTTGTCGCACCATTGGGCATAGTTATTTGCCGTGCACGCGTAGTCGAAGCGACCACCGCTTGAATTGGTGGAATTGAACATTTCCCAGGTGCCATCGGGTGCCATGAAAGCAGTAGCACTGGTTTCGGTAAGGTTGATCCCGGCAATACTGTCAATTGTGGTCTCACCAATACTCTCCGCGGCCGCGACCGTCAGGACTGGCTCGGGTTCTTGGCCCGATTTCCCGGGTTCACCTCCGCAAGAGATTAGGAGAGAAAGGGAAACGACACCCAGCCGTGGTCGTGGCACCGGCAGTAGACGCCGTAATCGCGCGGAAACGCCGCAAACTATGCGGACAGTTACGGAACTGGCTCGCTTCTGCTGATGATTCTGCGGTAGCATGCGTATCTCCTGCGTCCGGCTGGTTTTCAACAGGTCCGTACGCGCGCCGTCGGTAATGGGAACGCCACACGCGTCCGTGAAACCTCTGCGTAGACTCCGAAAGCGTGTTGGTTAGAAAAAGGGGGCCTGGGTGGAAGCGACTGCGCCTTGGCGCGGATGCTGGTGTAAAGCTGGTAGTCGGCGCAAGATCCTTGGTGTCTACATCGTGTAGACGAAGACCCGAGTTCCTGTTGACATCGTTTGAGAATTAGGTGGGCGTAATTATTAGTTCGACCCCCGTACGGCGGGCGCTCCGCATGCCTACGAAAGGCCAAGGTAGGTCGCTTTCTGGAGCATCTCGCTCATGGTGCGGGCGCCGACTTTGGTCTTCGCACGCTGGATAAGGGTTCGAACGGTGCTCTCCGCGATGCCACAGTCGGAGGCGATGGCCTTGACCTCTTGGCCGAGCACCAGCCTGCGAACGACTTCACGCTCTCGGTTGGTGAACGGGTCGTGCAGCGCAGTCTCGACAAAGGCTTGAATCGCCGCCAGCGAAATGGGCTTCTCGACGTACTGGGCCCTCAGCTCGCAGGCTCTGACGGAATCCCTGCCTTCGAAGAATCCTGTCAGCACCATGACGGGCGCTCTGGGGTGCACTTGCCGAAAATCGGCCAGCACTTCAAATCCGCATCCCGGCTGCAACCGTACGTCGATGAAGGCTGCTGAATACACCCGAGCGCGGACGGCGCGGCGTGCGTCCTGGACGTTGCGTGCGATCGTGGAGTCGCCCCACCTGCGCAACGCTTTCTCAAGCCGCCGACCGAATGGCTCGTCGTCGACGATGAGAAAATGAGGCCGAGCAACTCGTTGTCGCTCGGAAGGCCTTCGCTTATCGGCTTCGGTCACACGGCGCGTGCCACTCGAATAGCCGCCACCTCCAGGGCGGCTCGGCAGCCCAATGATGGCCTCCACCCGCGCGAGAACGCGCGCTCTTGCGCCTTCTGGCGCTGCTCTCATCGCGACCACGCCCCGAAGAAGCGCGCGCATGCTGTCGGCCAGAGGCCCGATCTCGACCTGGTCTTCCGCCATCACACCCTACTACTTGGGCTCAGCGGTCGAAAATTATGATCAAAAGCGACAGGCTCGCGAAAAAACGGGGGTCCACGACGGTGTCCGTAGATTATCTCGATTGCAGTACAATCCTCAGATCGCCGTTGTCACAGCCGATCTGACCGGGCCAAGTCCCGAGGATGCGACCGTGGGAACGCAAGCCATGCGCCGAGCCGGCGCATGGCTCGGATCGGCCGGAGCATTTCAAAGCCCTCGGTCGAGATCCTCGCGGACAATCACGCCGATCGAGGAACGTCCCGCGCTTCGGGCGGCCCTCGACGCGCTCCGTGCCCACGGGGCCGGCGTGCTGGTAGTCGCCCGGCGGGATCGCGTCGCCTGCGACGTTGTCTTGGCGGGCGAGATCGAGCGGGCGGTCGCACGCACCAGCGCGCGCCTCGTGAGCGCCACGGGCGAGGGCAACGGCGACTCTCCGGCCGACGCGTTGCTGCGAACGGTCATCGACGGGGCGGCGCAGTACGAGCGAGGAATGATCAAGGCCCGCACGCGCGCGGCACTCGCCGCGAAACGGGCCCGCCGGGAGCGCGTCGGCGCTATTCCCTACGGCTTTGTGCTTGAGCGCGACGGCGTGCACCTCGTGGCGGCCAAACAGGAGCAGGGCACGATCACGCGGGCGCGCGACCTGCGCGCGAGGGTCTGTCGCTGCGGGCGGTCGCCGCCAGGCTGGCCTCCGAGGGACGCGTCAGCCGTCGAGGGCGCCGGTTTCTGCCAGCGCAAGTCGCGCGCATGTTGGCCGCTCGGAACGGGCATACGTAGCCGGCCACCGATTCCGAGGATTCCTGACCATCCCCCGCGGGACCCGGCAAATCCAGGTCGTCCGCGATCTAGAGCGGCTTTTCCTGAACGGCATCAACGTGTTACCCATCACATGGCTCCAGCGCCATTGTCCTTGGCACCACAAATCATGATTCCGATCCATCACTTGTGACCCAGTTGGCGCCACGCCTTTATCTTGCCCTCCGCTTCCGCTCCGGGTCTGCCCCGATCCGTTGACTACGCCAATATTCGTTGTCAAGTCTTTGTGGACTGAAACCGGAACGGTCCCGAGCCATGCGCGGGACCAAAGGACGTTCCATGAATCGAAACAAGATTGCGATATCTGCGATTCATAAATTGCAGAAACAACTGCAAGATGCGCCGGAATATACGGCGAACGAGATGAGCATGGTACGCGCCATACAACTGCTTGCCCCTGATATCCGTGCGATGAAAGCCAAGGGCTACACTATGGACCAGGTCGCGCAGATGCTCACCAGTAGTGGTATTCCAATCGCCGCGACAACTCTCAAGAGCTATCTCAATCGATTCACGATGGCTCCCGTAGTGAAACCCCTTCGAAGGCCTGGACGAGACGCGACACACCACCGAGTCAAGATGGGAGCTATCCCCGAATACAACGGGGAGCCAACCAAGAACTCTTCGGTACACGCGACCGCATCAGGCGCAGTTACCAGCGCAGAATCCGCACGAGTCGACCGTGAACCACATCTGGCGCCATCTCCGGTGAAACCTGCCGTTTCACCTACGGTGCCATCGAAAGGGCCAATAGTAGCGGCAGTCGAGAACCGGCGTCCGCGCTACGCGAGTTTCATACCGCGGGAGGATACGAAAGATATTTGATGTGCACTCTCGAAGCGTGGCAGAAATAGAGCGAGTCCTCGGCAGGTCACCAGACGGCCGGACGGCCGCGGCCTACGCATCCACCGTCGGTCGTTCCGCGCCGCGACACCGAGACGACATGAGCTCCGATGGCGCCCCCGCGCGCAGCGCGCGCTTGCTCGACACCGAAAGGTCCCCCGTTCTCTCGTGACACAGCTGGTAGCCCCCACATCCAGCTCAGTGCCTGACCGGCGATTCGTCGACCACGAAGACCGTGCAGTCGCTCGTTGCGCAACTCTTCAGCGCTTCGGCGCGCGCCTCTTCGGGCGTCCTCCGTCCCGAGCGCCACCCGAAGCGTCCGGCCGTCGACACCGCGAAGGCCTTGTGCGGCGGGGCGCCCAAGAACTTGCTGAATGCCTGCTGTCCTTTCGCCCCCAGCGGCGCGGGCGCCGGGATTTGCGGAACGGGTGGCAGCGGTAGCGGATCCGCGAACACCGTCAGATGATGCTCGGCAAGAAAGCGATCGACCGTGAGGGTCCATTCGGGAATGGCGTCGGTGAAGAGGGCGTGCCCGTCCGTCCCGACCGCGGGAGCCACGACGAACTCGACTCTGTTCCCACCGCTCTCGAACGAGTCGCGGAAGCGCATGCCCATCGCAGGGTCGAAGAACTGGTCGTTCTCCGAGTACACCCAGACCCTTGGGGTCCTCGACGTCGTGCCGAAGCTTCGAAACGCGCCGCGCAGCGCTTCCTCCGCGCACACATTCCCGCCCGGCGACAGCGATCCGCGGCCGCCTGCGAAGCTAATAGCGGCCACGACATTGGCCGGATGATCCGCGGTGAGGGCGACCGAGGCGAATCCTCCCGCCGAGTGGCCGACTGCAAGAATGCGCGAAGCATCGACCTGGGGGAGTGTGCTGAAGTAGCTGATCGCGGCTCGAAGGTCGGCCACCGCTGCACGGCTCGCGGCTAAGAAGTCGGGGTGATCGCAGTCACCCCATCCTTCAGCCCATCCGCCGCCCGACGTCCCGTAGCCGCGTCGGAGCACCACACCGACCGGCCCAGCCGCGGCGTGCCAGCTCCATCGCCTGCGGGATGAACTGAAGGGCCGTCATCTGCGGTCGCGCGGCGACTGCGCGTGGCGCGCCGTGGGAGATCAAGGCGAGAGGATGGCGAGCGCCATCGTCTTCGTAGACCAACAGTCCCTCGAGACCTGCTGGCCCGGCCTCGTTCATGGGTACGCGCACCTCTACGCGAACAAATGCCCCCGCACGGCTCATCACTGTCCCGCGCCAGTTCGGCGGAGCCTCAGCACTTTGCGTCCGGCAGCCCCCGGCGAGGAGAGCCAGCAAGACCGCAGCTCGCAAGAGGGGGGAGGGCGCCGCTCGTGACCTGCGCACTACCCGTACCCGCTCGGTCGCCGGTCGAGCCCTCGGGCCGCTACCGATCGGCCAGTCCCGGAGTGGTCGCGACCGACCGCAAAAATCGGACCATCGGGGTGTTCTTTTTCTACAAGTTTCAATGCGTCGCGGCCGAGCGTACGGAACGAAGGGACCGCGCGTGAAGACTAATCAGGTGGACGGATCGTGCCACGACCGTGTCTGCGAGCCCCTATGGACCGCCAAGGATGTCGCGAGCTTTCTGCGGAGGAAACGACGCGCTCTTCAGGTCTGCCTCAACACCCGGGGTGGTCAGCAATTGCTGACCACCCCCCCTGGTCAATTGCTGACCACTACTCGTGCTGATCGCTGGCAAGGCAAGGACTTCCGCACAGTTTCACGTTTCCGGACCGAGGCACGACGCTTGCGCATAGCGATCCCATGACCGAACGAGGCGGGCGCGCGGCCCATCCGCCGCCGAGAAATCGACGAGCACATTCATTTTCTCGGCAAGTTTCGACGGATCGTGACCGACCAATTCCCGGCATGGTCTGGAACTCGATTCTGTGGCGTTCGAGGCCGGCGGCGGCCGGGAGTAAGCATGAACAAGATCGGCTGGCGTGACCGCGTCCGCCTTCACCCTTACGTCGACAGAGAGGTCGCCAAGCGACTCGTCGAATACAGCGCCGCTAGCGGCATCGCATCGAGCGCGGTGGTGCAGGCGGCGCTTCGGCAATACCTTGATCGCACAAGCGACGCCGCGCTCATCCTGCGTCGTTTGGATCGGCTCGATCGTGCCGACGCCCGAGCGCAGCGAGATCTCGAGCTTCTGTCGGAGGCCTTCGCGGTTTGGGTGAAAATCTGGTTTGTGCAGACGCCGCGCATTGAAAGCGACGCTAAGGAACTCGCACGCCGGACGGCCGAGAGCCGCTACGCGCAATTCGTCCAGCACGTCGTCGAGCAGTTCGTGGGCGGCCAGCGCTTCCTCGACGACTTGCCGCGCGAAGTCCTCGCGGATGAGGTCGAGCTCGCAAACGTCGCAGCCGAGATGCCGCTTCCGGCACCCACCGCTTCACCTATGGGCACCCATGGCGAATAGCCACGCACCCGCCGCCAACCTTGAAGCGTCGGACGATTCCCCTTCCTACCGAGGCGTCGCCGAAGGCGTTACCCGCACCGGGTGTAGAGCCGTCGCTCCGCGAGGGCAGCGCGCATCCACGTCGAGCGGGACGCGTCCCCGCAGTCCGACCGCACCCGGGACCGTCTCAAACACATCTCCACGAGCGAAACCTAGCAACACTCGACCTTGTCGGGCCGCGGCGCAGACGCGGGGTGGGCGGCCCCCATTCGAGGTCGGTTTTGGATTCCCGGGCGGCTGCTCGCGCGCGGGCCACGTCCGAGTCGTACCCGATCGACCCGAAAGTCCGCGACATCTCCTTAAGTGCCCGTGGAGCTTCGTAGGGCCCCGCGCGCAATCGCGCCCTCGCATGTCGATTTTGCGAAGCAGCTGGGCTGCACCGATCGATGAACGAAGGTGCCGTCGCGAGCGCAACCCGAGCAGTTCGAGAGCCACGCGGCGGGCACGCCGGACGAACGTCCTCTCGCCTCGTGGACAGGCGAGACCCTCGGACAAGCGGAGGAGCGTCATGAGAACTGAGCGAGTCAGGCTCCAGCCCTACGTCGATGCGCCCTTGGCCAGGCAGCTCGTCGCCTACAGCGCGGCGACCGGTAAGACGACGAGCTTCGTCGTGCAAGCCGCCCTTCGCCAATATCTCGATCGCACCGACGACAAGGTGCTGCTCCTGGGACGGCTCGACCGGCTCGGTCGGGCGTGGGACCGCACCCAGCGCGACCTCGAGCTCCACATGGAGGCGTTCGCCATCTACGTGAAGCTCTGGTTTGCGCACACCCCGCATATCCCCGACAACGCCAAGGACTACGCCCGTCGAACGGCCGAGAGCCGCTTCGCGCAATTCCAGGAGTACGTCGTCGAGCAATTCCAGGGCGGTCGCCGCTTCGTCGACGATCTACCGCGCGAAGTCATCGCGGACGAGGCCGAGCTCTCAAGGATGGCCAGCGAAGCGCCCGCGGCTCCCGCGGGTGGCGAGGCGCCGTCGGGGACCGATGAAGAGTGATCGTTCGGCCCGAAGACGAGCCGCCTCGGAGGCGCACGCGTCCACGACGCAACCCGACCTGTCCGCGCGCCCCGTGAAGCCGCTCGTTGCTCCTCCTCCCGCCCCTCGTGTGTCCTTGCCCCGTGTTCGCGCGGCGCTGTCGGCAGCGAAGAGCGCAAGCGCGCGATTGCGCCAGCCTTCGATATCGAGGGACACGCCGTCTGCGTGCCGTTCGCGCGGATCCCCCGCGCGCATCGCGGTCGCCGAGCTCGACCCCAGCGAGCTGCTGCAACTCGTCGGCGTGGATTGCATCGCCGAGCCTAGCGGTGAGCCATACACGGCCCCCGCCACGAAACGGACCTCGGGCAAATGAAACGCGCGGCCGGCCCCCTCGTCGGACCTTCTGGGGTCGTAGCCCTTTCTGTGCGGGCCGAGGGCCGTCCATCCTCGCCAAAGGTGGCAGACCCGAACCAGACCGAGTGCCTGCGCGAGCCCCAGGAGCTGACGGGCACCGTCGTGCAGGCTTTGGGGCCTGCGGTCGCCCGAGGCCTCGGCTTCGACCTGCGCGCTGCTGTTCTGGGGCGCCATGTTCGGCTCCTCGCGCTCCATACGGTCGACGGCCGGCCACTCCCTTCCGACTGGGCAATCCCCATACTAGCGGGCGAGGTGGTGGTGGCGTGCGCGCCGCTGAGGTCGCCGCTGTCGGGCGTCGCGGCGCTCGTCGTGCGGGGCGCCGTCTTGCCGCGGCCGAAGCTCGACGTGCCTGAACGCGAGCGCATCGCCCGCGCGCTGGCCGACACGCTGCTCGCCGAACTGAAACGGCGCACAACGTGAGCACGATCGGAGCGCCCCGCGGTACGCTGCGGCGGCGCCAGCGGTCATCGGTTGCTGGACATGCACTGGGTTCGAACCGAGACGTCTTACTGCCGACGCGAGAGGAGCATCCGCATATGAGAGCCGCAGTCTACGTTCGACTGAGTAAGGAAGATCGGCAAGGAGCCCGTTCGGGGATCGAGTCGTGCCTCGTGCAGCAGAAGAACGCCGAGCGCGCCATCGAGACGCAGGCCTGGCACCTCACCGCGGATCGAGTCTTTGTCGACGATGACGAGAGCGGCGCCGAGATTCTGCGCCGTCCCCAGCTTCAGGCCATGCTCCTTGCCGCCGCGCGCCGCACCTTCGACGTGATCGTCTTGCGCGACTTGGATCGGCTCGCGCGCGACGCCGCGCGGCAAGCGGCGCTGCTCGTTCAGCTCAAAGACGCCGGCGTCGAGGTGTGGAGCTACACCGACCGCGCGTTCGTGCAGCTCGACGGCTACGGCTACCTGCTGACGGCCGTCAAGGGCGTGGTCGCTGAGCAAGAGCGCGCAAAAGCCGCGCAGCGAATCCGCGAAGGCTTGCGGTTCCGCGTGCAAGCAGGCCGGCGAGCGACCGGAGCGCCCTTCGGATACCGCAACATCCGCGACGCGAGCGGCGCCGCCCACTGGCAGATCGACGACGCGCTCGCCGCGGTCGTCGTGCGCGTAGGCGAGACGTTTGTCGAACGCAGCGGCTCCTTTCACGCCACGGCCGTGGCCCTCAACGGCGCCGGTGTCCCATCCCCCGCAGGCGGAACCTGGGCTCCGCAGACCGTCAAGAACGTCCTCATCCAACCGCTCTACCGCGGCGAATACCGTCACGGCGCCATGCGCACGGTGGCGAGAGGCGGCACGCTCGTCCGCGTTCGTGCACCCGAGGCCGAGGTGCTGCGCATCGCCCATCCTGAGCTTCGAATCTGGCCCGCTGCGCTGCTCGCGCAGATCGATACCGCACTCGCGCAGCCGCGCAGGAAGGCTTGGGGAGTGGCCACGCCGCGGCATCTGGCTTCCTCGTTTCTCCGGTGCGCGGTCTGCGGCTCGAGCCTCGTCGTATCGGGCACGAAGAAACGCAACAACCTCTCGTACGTCTGCGACAAGCATCGCATGCACGGTCGCTCGGCCTGCCGCGGCATCGGCTACCGCGCGGAGCACGCGGTCGACGCGGCCTTGCTTCGCGCGGTCGCGCCCTTCATCGACGGCGACGTCGCGGAGCGCGCGCTGGGTCTGCTCAAGGACCACCTCCAGACGCAAGCCAAAGACAGCGGTCGCGAGTCCGCACGCGAGCGAGTCCGGCGAGACCTTGAAGCGGCGCAGCGCAAGGCGCGCAACCTGGCCGACGCCATCGCGCGCGGCGGCGAGATGGATGCGCTCCTTGCCGCCTTGCGCGAGGAGACCGGTCGCATCGACGGTCTCACAGCCGACCTCGAGCGCCTTGACAATGCCGCACCCGTAGCCATCGACCCCCAACGGATCCTCGCGACGGCACGAAAGCGCCTCGCCGCTCTCTCGAAGCTACTGCGGAGCGGCGGCGTCGAGGCCCGGCCCGTCGTCGCCGCCGTCCTCGGTAGCGAGCGGCTCGTCGCCACGCCCATCGAGGTCAAAGGCTCGCGGCGCTGGCAGATCGCAGGGCAAATCTCGGCCGGATACCTGATGTCCCACGTCGTAAAGGAAGCTTCTGCCGCTTGCCCATCGTGTGCCTCACGGCACGCGTGGCTTTGCGCAGCGCCGCGGCGGCGGCCTTTTGCTCGGCGGTCTTCGGCACTGGCGCCTTGCGGGGCGCCATTCCGTAGTCCTCGAGCGTGGCAGGGGCGTCGCCGTACATGCCGGCGAGCACGCTCTTGTAGCGCCCGATGAAGGGAACCACTTTCGCGTGCACGACGCGCATCTCGTTGAGCGCCTCTTGCCATGCGGCCCTCGCCGCGCTCACTTTGGCGAGCGCATCGACCAGGCTTTGAAGAACCTGGGCGAGCGCGTCCGCGGTGAGCGACTGCCCGTCGACCGTCAATGGCCCGGCCGGCGGGTGCTTCAGCGTGCCCGCAATGAGCTTGCGGACGCGCTGCTCCAAGGTGACCTTGTTAACGATTTTCGTACCCATGATGATCTCACTCTCTTTCGAAAGGCGAACCCCGCAGGCGTGCCCGGGCAACATGCTCGGGTTGGCGCCGGCGCGATGGCCTCATCCCTTAACGGACGGGAGCCGGCACGTTTCGCGAAAGAAATCTGAGATAAGTAGGTCAGTGTGGGGCTTCGGGCCGTGCATCCACCGGAGGATTGTGTGTTTGGTCGTCAGGCAGGGGCTCCCGAAAGGCAGCAGGGCATGCCTTGGTGACTTGAATGGCATCATTGCGCGCGAGCGCGGCCTGCTTGCGGGTATGAACGCGTAACTCGCAGCGCTCCCATGAATTCCTTCTTCGCATGCACGCCTTCTTTGCGCTGCTGCACGCATTCCTTCCTCGGATGCGCGTATTCGTTCTCGACGTGACCGTGTGCTTCGCTCCGGTGCGCGCATTCTTCGAAGTGATGCATGCGTCCTTCTCGTGTCGGCACGCGCGCATTTTCCCCTAAGGATTGGTGCCTCTCGCGTGCGCACGCGCGCATTTCTCCAAAGCATCCATTCCTTTCGCGTGCGCACGCGCGCAGCGGACGAAGGAGCACGTTCAAACTGCGAATGCACGCGCGCAGCGGACGAAAGAACGCGTGCGCAGGAGCAAGGAACGCACGCCTACCTCCCAAGGCGAAACGCGAGAGGCAAAAGAGCGGACAGTCGCACGCTCTTACGCCCCGCCTGTTTCCCAGCTTCGTCCTCGGCAGCGGAATGGGGTCTTTCGCCGATGCCCTCGAAGGCTGCATCAAGATTCCATACCGAGAGCTGCCCCACATGGCCGCTCCTGTCGTGATTCTGCGCATATTGTGGCGCCGTAAGACGCGTTCTCCACGTTGCATCCGCGGTAGATACTCCCGCCGCGGGTCATGATGGCGGCGCCGACCCGATAGCGCGAATAGGGGGCGTACGCGTGCGATCGAGCCGCGCGAGCCGCGGCCACTAGACGCGCATCGCGCGTGGCCAGCGGCTTTTTCAAATGCGTTGACCCGCGGCCCGTGCGATCCACCCCGCGAGGAGCGCCGAGAGATCGGCACCCCTCGATCTCGCCGTCGCCTCCACCTCACTGTGATCGAGAGATTTCGCTCCGATTCCAGCGGCCAAATTGGTGATGCAAGACAGAGCACCGACCCGAACGCCCATGTGCCGGAGAGCAATGACCTCGTGCACGGTGCTCATCCCCACCGCGTGAGCGCCCAGCATGCGCACCATGCGCACTTCCGCCGGGGTCTCGTATTGTGGCCCCAGAAGGCACGCGTACACACCTTCTCGAAGCTCGATCCGAGCGTCGCGTGCCGCGGCGTGAAGAAAGCTCTTGAGCTCCGGGTCGTACGCTCTTGTCATGTCGGGAAAACGCGGGCCCAACGCGTCATCGTTCGGCCCCACAAGCGGCGAAACGCCCGTGAGATTGAGGTGGTCGGCGATGACCATAATGTCGCCCTGCGCCCACGACTCGTCGAGACCCCCTGCGGCGTTCGTCAAGAGCACACAGCGCACTCCGAGCCGCGCCATCGTGCGAACGCCGTGCACCACCTTGTCAACGGAATACCCTTCGTAAATGTGCACGCGGCCCTGCATGCAAACGACGGGGACACCTGCAACGCTTCCGAAGCAGAGGTTGCCCGAATGGCCCATCACGACAGGAGCGGCCATGTGGGGCAGCTCTCGGTATGGAATCTTGATGCAGCCTTCGAGGGCATCGGCGAAAGACCCCATTCCGCTGCCGAGGACGA